>Ga0070741_10011675_pt1 | contig 16136 bp, 12 predicted proteins | sample Coa_R1_4_FD_66440 | JGI IMG/M metagenome (GOLD analysis project Ga0070741, IMG submission 66440) | Surface soil microbial communities from Centralia Pennsylvania, which are recovering from an underground coalmine fire - Coalmine... | ecosystem: Environmental > Terrestrial > Soil > Unclassified ...
GCCTCGGGCCGGCCGGCGCCCCGGAAGGCGCCCATCGGCGTGGTGTTGGTGGCCACGGTGGCGACGTCGTAGCCGATGCGGGGGATGCGGTAGGGGCCCTGGGCCATGAGCTTCGTCGTCCAGCCGGCCAGGGCGCCGCCGAAGCCGGCGTAGGCGCCGCCGTCGCCGATGATCCGGCACCGCAGCCCGACGATGGTGCCGTCGCGCCGCAGCCCCAGCTCGACCCACTGCCGCTGGCCCCGGCCGTGGGGCATGGCCACCAGGTTCTCGGAGCGGGTCTCGACCCACTTGACCGGCCGGCCGAGGCGGCGGGCGGCGGCCACCACCACGGCGTGCTCGGGAGCCACGCCGGCCTTCCCCCCGAAGGCGCCCCCGACGAAGGGAGCCACGACCCGCAGCCGGGCGGGGTCGAGGCCGAACAGCTCGACGGCCTGGTTGCGCCAGCCGTGGGGCATCTGGGTGGCGACGTAGACGGTGAGGTCGTGCCCCGCCCCGTCGTCTCCCGGCACGACGGCGATGGCGTTGCCCTCCATCGGCATCACCGCCATCCGCTGGTTCTCGAACCGGCCCCGCACCACCACCTCGGCCCCGGCCAGGGGATCGTCGTCGGTGGCCTCCCGGCTGCCGGCGGCGACGTTGCTGCCCTCCGCCTCGAACTGCAACGGGGCGCCGGACTCCGTCGCCGCCTCGGGGTCGACCACCGCCGGCAACGGGTCGTAGTCGACGACGACGAGCTCGGCGGCGTCGGTGGCCGCCGCCCGGGTCCCGGCCACCACGGCGGCCACGATGTCGCCCACGAAGCGGACCTTGCCCCGGGCCAGGGGCGGGCGGCCGAAGGCCGGGTTGACCAGCATCAGGCCCGGCGTCACCGGAACGTCGAGGTCGGCGGCGGTGAACACCGCCACCACGCCGGGCCCGGCCGCCGCCCCGGCGACGTCGACGGCCCGGAGCCGGGCGTGGGCCACCGGGGAGCGGACGAAGACGAGGTGCAGGCCGCCGGGCAGGTCGAGGTCGTCGACGTAGGCCGCCCGACCCCGGAGGATGTCGGGGTCCTCGACCCGGGGGACGGCGTTGCCCAGCAGCGATCCGGGGGGAGTCATGGCCGCCGAGGTTAGGGCAGGAGGCGCCGGCCGGCGCCTCCGCTCACTGGCGGGTGATCGTGCCGTGCCCCTTCACGAGGAGCTTCGTGACGGGGTGGACGATGCAGTCGCCTTCTTCCGGTTCGACGTCGTCGAAGCCGCCGCCGAACCCGTCGCCCGAGAAGCCGCTGGGCGATAGCCCGACCAGGCTGTAGGAGAAGGTGAAGACGTTGGAGCGTTTCCCGACCCCGGTGGCGGTGGGGAACGTGAACGAGAACCGGCCCTCGCCCTGACCGCTGAAGCAGGTGCTGGGATCCTTCGTGCCGTAGCGCCCCTCGACGCCGAGCGTGCCCGGCCCGGTCGGGACGATGCCCCGGACGGGCCCGTCGCACGACACCGTCCCCGTCTCGCCGCCGGAGGTGAACGTGCCGGCCGACGGCAGGACCGACAGCCCGGGCGCCAGCGTGATCGTCGACGTGAACGTGCAGTGCGTCGGCGGGCCGGCCGGGCCCGACGCCGCCCGGGCGGGCCCGGCGGGCAGCGCCGCCACCAGCGCCATGACGAACAGCACCGACCGTTTCCCCATGCCCTGGACCGTAACCTACGGTGATGCCCCCGACCAGGCCGGAGACCCTCTCCGCCCGTCTCCCGGGCCTCATGGTCCGCGACGCCGACCGGCTCCGCCGCCAGCTCGACCGCGCCCGCGGCCTGCGGGAAGAGGCGGCCCGGCGGGCGCTGCTCGACGAGGTGGCCACCGCCGTCGAAGCGGCCGAGCAGCACGTGGCCAACCGCCGGGCCGGCATCCCGACGCCCCGTTACCCCGCCGCCCTGCCCGTCAGCGAGCGCCGGGACGAGATCGCCGCCGCCATCGCCGCCCACCCGGTCGTGATCGTGGCCGGCGAGACCGGTTCCGGCAAGAGCACCCAGCTGCCCAAGATCTGCCTGGAGGTCGGCCGGGGGGTGCGGGGCATGATCGGCCACACCCAGCCCCGCCGGCTGGCCGCCCGGGCGGTGGCCGAACGGGTGGCCGAGGAGCTCGGCAGCGAGGTCGGCGCCGCCGTCGGCTACGCCGTCCGGTTCACCGACCGGGTGAGCCGCCAGACGCTCATCAAGGTCATGACCGACGGCATCCTGCTCAACGAGATCCAGCGGGACCGGCTCCTCACCGCCTACGACACGATCATCGTCGACGAGGCCCACGAGCGGAGCCTGAACATCGACTTCATCCTCGGCTACCTGAAGCAGCTCCTCCCCCGCCGGCCCGATCTCAAGGTGATCGTCACGTCGGCCACCATCGACACCGAGCGGTTCTCCCGGCACTTCGGCGGGGCGCCCATCGTCGAGGTCTCGGGCCGCACCTACCCGGTGGAGGTGCGCTACCGGCCGCTGGTCGACGTCGACGGGCCCGACACCACGGAGGAGCGCGACCAGATCCAGGGGATCACCGACGCCGTGGCCGAGCTGTGCGCCGAGGGCCCGGGCGACATCCTCGTGTTCCTGTCGGGCGAACGGGAGATCCGCGACACGGCCGAGGCGCTGACCGCCCTGGCCCTGCCCGGCACCGAGCTGCTCCCGCTCTACGCCCGCCTGTCGGCCGCCGAGCAGCACCGGGTCTTCCAGTCGCATCCGGGCCGGCGGATCGTGCTGGCCACCAACGTGGCCGAGACGAGCCTGACGGTGCCGGGGATCCTCTCCGTCGTCGATCCGGGCACGGCCCGCATCTCCCGCTACTCCCACCGCACCAAGGTCCAGCGGCTGCCGATCGAGCCGGTGTCGCAGGCGTCGGCCAACCAGCGGGCCGGCCGCTGCGGGCGGGTGGCGCCGGGCGTGTGCATCCGCCTGTACTCCGAGGCCGACTTCCGGTCCCGGGCCGAGTTCACCGAACCGGAGATCGTCCGCACCAACCTGGCGTCGGTCATCCTCCAGATGGCCGCCCTCGGCCTCGGCGACGTCGCCCGCTTCCCGTTCGTCGACGCGCCCGACGCCCGCAGCATCAAGGACGGCGTCGCGCTCCTCGAGGAGCTCGGCGCCCTCGACCCGGCGGCCACCAACCCCAAGAAGCGCCTGACGCCGCTGGGCCGGCGCCTGGCCCAGCTGCCGCTCGACCCCCGCCTCGGCCGCATGGTCCTCGAGGCCGAGGCCAACGGCTGCCTCGACGAGGTCATGGTCATCGCCGCCGCCCTGTCGATCCAGGACCCCCGGGAGCGGCCGCTCGACAAGCAGGCGGCGGCGGCCGAGGCCCACACCCGCTTCGCCGACAAGGAGTCGGACTTCCTGGCCTACCTCAAGCTGTGGGACTACCTGGCGGAACGGCAGGAGGCGCTGTCGTCCAACCAGTTCCGCAAGCTGTGCCGGGCGGAGTTCCTCAACTTCCTGCGCATCCGGGAGTGGCAGGACATCCACGGCCAGCTGCGCCAGGTCATGCGCAACCTCGACGGGCGCCGGCCGGCGGGAGCGGCGCCGATCAACGACGAGCCGAAGCGGCGCAACGCCATCCACCAGTCGCTGCTGGCCGGGCTGCTGTCGCACATCGGGATGAAGAGCGGCCCCCGCGACGAGTACCAGGGCGCCCGGGCGGCCCGCTTCGCCATCGCCCCCGGCTCGGTGCTGTTCAAGTCGTCGGCCGGATGGGTCATGGCCGCCGAGCTGGTCGAGACCACCCGGCTGTGGGCCCGGGTCGTGGCCCGGGTCGACCCGGCCTGGGCCGAACGGCTCGGCGCCCACCTCGTCAAGCGGAGCTACAGCGAACCGCACTGGGAGTCCAAGCGGGGCGAGGCCATGGCCTACGAGCGGGTCACGCTCTACGGCCTGCCGCTCGTCACCAACCGCAAGGTCAGCTACAACCGCGTCGACGCCGCCGGGGCCCGCGACCTGTTCGTCCGCCTGGCGCTGGTGGAGGGCGACTGGCGCACGCCGCACGCCTTCTGGGAGGAGAACCGCCGGCTCGTCGAGGAGATCCGTTCGCTGGCCAAGCGGGTGCGCCGCACCGACGTCCTCGTCGACGACGACGTGCTGATCGACTTCTACGACCGGCGGATCGGCCGTGAGGTCACCAACGCCCGCACCTTCGACGCCTGGTGGAAGCGGGAGCGGGTCCAGGACCCCGATCTGCTCCGCTTCACCCGTGATCTGCTCATCAACCCGGCCAGCGGCGCGCTCGACGCCTCCGCCTATCCCGACATCTGGCGCTACCGCAACCTCGAGCTGCGCCTGTCCTACGAGTTCGACCCCGGCTCGGAGGCCGACGGCGTCACCGTCCACGTTCCGCTGCCGGTGCTCGACCAGCTCGACCCCGGCCCGTTCGAATGGCAGGTGCCGGGCCTGCGGGAGGAGGTGGTGGCCGCCCTCATCCGGTCCCTGCCCAAGGAGGTGCGGCGCAGCTTCGTGCCCGTCCCCGACTACGCCGGCGCGGCGCTGCAGCGGATCCGTCCCGAGGACGGGCCCCTCCCCGACACGCTGGCCCGGGAACTCGGCCGCCTGACCGGCGATCCCGTCCCGCCGGGCAGCTGGCGGTGGGACCGGGTGCCGCCCCATCTCCGCATGCGGTTCCTGGTCGAGGACGAGGCGGGCCGGGCCCTGGCCGCCGGCAAGGACCTGCGAGCGCTGCAGGAGCAACTGGCCGAGCGGGCCGAGGCCGGCCTGGCCGTGGCCGCCAGCACCTTCGAGCAGGACGGGCTGCGCCACTGGACGATCGGCACGCTGCCCCGCCAGGTCGACGTGACCTGGGCCGGGTTCCGGCGGCGGGCCTACCCGGCGCTCGTCGACCGGGGCGACTCGGTCTCGGTGCAGGTGCTGGCCACCCCGGCCGAGCAGGAGCGGGCCATGTGGGCCGGCACCCGGCGGCTGCTCCTCCTGTCGTTGCCGACGAACCCGGCCCGGGCGGCGGAACGGCGCCTGTCCAACGACACGCAGCTGGCGCTGGCCCGCTCCCCCTACCCCAGGGTCTCGGACCTGTTCGACGACTGCGTCGAGTGCGCCGTCGACCAGCTCCTCGGCGACTTCGGCGGCCCGGTGTGGAACGAGGCCGCCTTCACCGCCCTGCGGACCGGCGTGGCCCACGCCCTGACGGAGTCGGTCGTCTACGTCGTCACGGTGGTGGCCGGCATCCTGGCCATCGCCAACGGCATCGAGATGCGCCTGTCGGGCCTGCGGGCGCCGTCGCTGGCGCCGTCGCTCACCGACGTCGAGCGCCAGCTCCACCGGCTGGTGCGGCCGGGGTTCATCGCCGCCACCGGCGTCGGCCGGCTCCCCGACCTCATGCGCTACCTGGAGGGCATCGAGCGCCGCCTCGACAAGCTCCCCACCGGGGCCGACCGCGACTTCGACAACCTCCGCCGGGTGCAGCGCCTCGAACGGCGTTACGGGGAGCTGCTCGGGGCCCTCGGGCCGGCGGCGGCCCACGAGGACGTGGAGGCCATCGGCTGGATGATCGAGGAGCTGCGGATCAGCTACTTCGCCCAGGGCCTGGGAACGGCGCAGCCGGTCAGCGAGAAACGGATCCTGCGGGAGATCGACCGGTGGTGGTCGGAGGCCGTGTGACCGTCTCGATCCAGCAGGCGTCGATCCCGCCGCTCGCCTCCAGCACCCCGGCGGCGAGAGCGAAGGACTGCTCGATGCCCGAAGCGAGATCGGGCATGTGCTCCAGGGTTCCGTCCGCCAGTGTCTGGTAGCCGGTCCCCGACATCCGCAGAGCTGCGCCGCCGCCGCCAATGGCGTGGGCACCGGGGCCGCGGTGGGAAGCTTCCGGCATGAGCGCCCCCCGATCCTCCGTCCCGCTCCGGCGGGAGCCCCCCGCCTTCCGCCGGGCGCGGGTCACCGCCGTCGAGCCCGTCACGCCCCGGCTCACCCGGGTGACCCTGGCCGGGCAGGAACTGGCCGGGCTGGTGGTCGACCAGCCGGCGGCCAGCGTCCGGCTGCTGCTGCCGTCCCCGGGGTCGGGGTTGGTCGTGCCGGCCTGGAACGGCAACGAGTTCCTGCTCCCCGACGGCACCCGCCCCGCCATCCGGACGCTGACGCCGCTGCGGCCCGACGCCGGGGCGAACTCCCTCGACGTCGAGATCGTCGTCCACGGTCGTGGCGCGCTGTCCGCCTGGCTGGCCTCGCTCGGCGAGGGCGACGGCGACGGCGACGAGGTGGGGGTGTCCGGACCCGGCCGCGGCTACCCCGTCGACCCTGAGGCGCCGGGCTTCCTCCTGGCCGGCGACGAGTCGGCCCTGCCCGCCATCGGCCAGGTCCTCCGGGCGCTGCCGCCCGCCAAGCCCGTCCGGGTCATCGCCGAAGTGGCCCGGCCCGACGCCCGCCTCGACCTGCCGCTCCCGCCCGGCGCCACCCTCGACTGGTGCGACCTCCCCCCCGGCGCCCCGCCCGGCGACGCCCTCGTGGCCGCCGTCGCGGCCGCCGACCTCCCGGACGGGACCCGCCTGTGGGCCGCCGGCGAGGCCGCCGCCGTGCAGCGCATCCGCCGCCACGTCCTCGACGAACGCCACATCCCCCGTTCCCAGACCTGGATCCGGGGCTACTGGAAGCACGGCCGGGCGGGCGACACCGACGGCGAAGCCTGAGCCGTCTCGCGACCGCCGCCCCCGTGCCGAACCCCAGCCCGCACTCCCGGCATTTGGCGTTCTTTTCGGACAGACGGGTGTCCGAAAAGAACGCCGGTCACCGGGGCGAAACCGTCACTGGCTGAGCTTGATGAGGCGGGCCTCGTTGGCCGCCGGTTTGTGGCCGCCCTGGCCGTCCCGCACCACGCCGGCGCCGAGGAAGACGGCCTCGTGGGCGTTCTGGTGCGACTGCGACACCCGGAAGACGCCGAAGCGGACGCAGTACAGCTGGGCGCTGGTTCCGCTCCCCTGCCCGGCGGTGCAGATCGGCACGACGATCGTGCAGCCCGTCCAGTTGTCGAACCCGTCGGTGGTCGTGCAGGCGTCGCCCCGGGCCACCACGTTGCGGATCGGCCCGGCGTGGACACCGGTGTCGGCCTGCCACCAGCCGGGGACGGAGACGTCGGTGGCGCCGTCGGTCAGACCCTTGAAGCTGGTGCTGCCGGCCCCGCAGTCGGGGACCTGGGGGCCGTGGAGGGCGTAGCTCTGGTTCACGGCCGCCGGGTTGACGATCCAGGAGCTGCCCGAGGCCAGCAGCAGCGGCGGGTCGAAGCCGCCGTGGGCGGCGTCGAGGCCGCAGATCATGAACGGCGACGAGCCGCTGCGCAGTGCCTCGATCTGGGCGGTGGCCGAAGCCGAGGCCGAGAAGCCGCTGATCCCCAGCGCCTTGATGAACGTCCCGCTCCGGCTGTCCCGGGCCCGGACCGACACGCCGGCCACGGTCCCCGGCAGGCCGGTGCCGGTGTTGGTGGCCGGGCAGGCGCCGAGGTCGCCGCCCGTCTCGTCGACCAGGCGGCAGTCCGGAGTGCCGTTGACGTCGTTGGCCGCCAGCGAGGCGACGACGGCGCCGTACACGGCGCCCTCCTGGCCGACGTTGTCGAAGAGGATCTGGTTCAGGGCCCCGGCGCCGGCCAGGGCGGCGGCGTCGGCGGCGTTCTGCGTGGCCCGGTGGTCGGCGTAGGCCCGGCTGCCGTCGACGACGAGCCCGGTCAGGCCGAGCAGGGCCAGGAGGCTGATGGCCAGCAGGACGGTGATGGTTCCCTGTTCGTCGGATCGTCGCAGGCGCAGCATGGTGGTTCTCCGTCAGAAGAGCTTGAGGTTCGTGGCCGTGATGGGGGCGATGGAGACGTAGCCGCCGGCATCGCGGATCGTCCCCGAGGGGGTGAAGGTGAACGAGCCCTGGCCGACGCCGGTGGCGGTGCAGCCGGTGCAGGCCGAGCCGAGGGTCAGGCGCAGCGTCGACCCGGAGACGGTCAGGGTGGAATTGGTGAAGGCGGCGGTCTGGTTGCGGGCCACGTAGCCGGTGCCGCCGGCGTCGAAGGTGCTGCCGCTCACCAGGGAGGGGATGGTGATGGTGGCGTTCTGGTTGCCCTGCCGGGCGACGGTCACCGTCACGGTGGTGGACGGGCCCCAGGTCGGGCTGAGCGGCTCCGAGAACCGCAGGTCGAGCGTGTCGCCCGGCTCCGGCCGGCCGTCTACGCCACCGCCGTCGGCCAGCGACACGAACACCGGCCCGGCGGCGTCGGCCGGCGCCCGGGGACCGAAGGCGGCGGTCCCGGTGCAGCCGGCGAAGGCGACGGTGAAGCCGCCCACCGCGGTGTCGGGCGCGCCGGGCCCTTCGGCGATCCTCAGCACGGCCGTCGAGCCCGAGATGGTCACGCCGGTCAGGGAGCCGCCCGATGGCACGTTGGCCAGCGTCCACCCCGAGGCGCAGGCCGGGTCGAGCGGCCCCGAGAACGTCACCTGGACCTGGTCGATGCGCCCGTTGTGGTCGCTGTCGGCCATCTGGGCGGCCAGCACCGTCCGGCCGCCGGGTGCGGTGGTGGTCGTGGTCGACGGGGCGGTGGTGGTGGTCGTCGCCGGCGCGGTCGTGGGCGTGGCGCTCAGGTCCGGGGCGCCGCCGATCACCATGCGGGCCGTGGCGGAGTGGGTGGCGGGCCCGAAGGCCGCCGCTCCCCGGTGCCGCCAGGTTACGGCCACTTCGATGACGTCGTTGCGGGCCAGATCGACCGATCCCGGCCGGCACGGTTCGGTGGCCGTCAGGTCGTCGGCCGGGCGGCACACGACCGAGGCCGACTGGTAGGCGACGATGCCGACCAGTCGCTGCTTCACGGCCGCCACCACGGCCTGGTTGTCGGCGCTGCCGGGGACGTCGGCGTCGACGTAGTTGACGAGGCCCACCCGGGCGCCGTCGCGGGCGGCCCCGGAGCCGACGGAGTTGCCCAGCACCACCAGCCCCAGTTCGGCCAGACCGAAGATCAGGGCGAAGGCCACCACCGACACCAGGGCGAACTCGACCATGGTGGCGCCCCGCTCCCGGCTCACTGGACCCTCACGGTGACCGACGAGCGGATGGTCGGGTCCCCCGTCACCGCCCGGACCAGCGGGGTGAGCAGGTGGAACGGAGTGCTCACCGTCACGGTGATGTTCTGGCCGGTGGTGGCGGCGGCGCTGAAGGGGCCGCAGCCGGCGTCGTCGGAACTGAAGGTGCCGGCCGGGGTCGACACGTCGACGGCGAACCCGCTGCCCCCCGGGCCGCCCTCGTTGCGGGCGTGCCACTGGGCGCTGTCGGGAGTGGTGCAGTCGCTCCCCGCCAGCCCGGAGGGGTGGAGCTGGGCGAAGGCGGCCGCCTCCCGGGCGGCGTTCTTCACTTCGTTGACCGTCCGGAAGGCCCGGCCGAGATCGACGGTGCCGAGCCCGAGGAGGGCCAGGAGCGGCAGGAGGATGGCGAACTCCACCAGGGCGGTCCCGCGCTGGCCGCGCTCGAGCCGGCAGCGGCTCGGCCCATTGCCCACGGCGGAAACCTCCTAGGAGCTGGAAAATCGGGTCCTTCTCCCTGAATGTCGGCACGAAGGTGGGGTCATCTTGAGACGAAAGGAGCACTCAACCCGAGCGGTCAGGAAGCCGACAGACAGGCTGTGAGTCAGCGCCGCAACCTCATCCTCATTGCCGCCGCCGTGGTGGCGGCGATCACCGCCTGGGCCGCCTACGGCTACGTCTCGGCGGCCGACCAGCGGGCCTTCGACGGCGCCCAGCTGGTCCAGGTCCTGATGGTCAAGAAGGACATTCCCAAGGGCTTTCCCGGCGAGCGGGCCCTCGACGAGGGCTACATCGCCAAGGACGGGATCCCCCGCAAGTTCTATCCCGCCAAGGCCGTCGTCGACGCCCAGACGTTGCGGGGCAAGGTGGCCCTGGCTCCGCTGTCGGCCGGCCTGCCGGTCGTCGACGGCAGCTTCGTCGATCCCCGCATCTCCAACGAGTCGTTCGCCCAGCGGCTGGAGAAGGGCATGCAGGCCGTGACGCTGTCGGTGTCCGACGTCGAGGGCGTCGCCCGCCTCATCGTGCCCGGCGACCGGGTCAACATCATGCTGACGACCCCCGACGACACCGACCCCAAGGGCAAGCGGACGCAGTTCGTGCTCCAGGGTGTCGAGGTCCTCGCCGTGGGGAACTCGACCGAGCTCAAGCCCGGTGAGCAGGCACCGGCCCAGCCCGAGGGGCAGGCGGGCAAGGCGCCCACCACCCAGTCCGGGCTCATCACGTTCTCCGTCCCGGCCCTCGACGCCGAACGGGTCGTGACCGCTTCCCAGCTGGGCGACATCCACCTGACGCTCGTCCCGCCCGACTTCACGCCCACCCCCGTCCCGCCCGTCAACCGCGGCAACCTCTACGCCTGAGATGAAGATCCACCACCCCACCCAACCCTGGGAGGCCACCATCGACCTCTCGCCGGCAGCGCCCTGTGACGTGGCCCTGGTCGACCCCGACCCGGCCGTCAGGGCGGGGCTGGTCGAGGAGCTCGGCCTGCCCGAGGCCGTCGCCTGCCCCGACGTCTCCGCCTTCGCCGACCGGCAGCCGCCGGGGCAGCCGGCCGTGGCCGTGTTCGGCCCGTCACTGGCCGACCCCGCCGGCCTCGCCGCCATCGACCGGCTGACCCGGGCCCGCCCGGAGATCGGCGTCATCCTGGCCGTGCCGGAGCTGTCGACCGGGCTGTTCCGGGAAGCGCTGCGGGCCGGCGCCCGAGACGTCCTCGCCTTCCCGCTGGAGCCGGGGACGCTGGTCGAGTCGGTCGACCGGATCGGCCGGTCGCTGGCCGGCGCGACGCCGCCGCCCGCCCCGGCCCAACCCGAGCGGGGCCGGATCGTCACCGTGTCGTCGATGAAGGGCGGCTCGGGCAAGACGGTGGTGGCCACCAACCTGGCCGTGGCCCTGGCCCGGCGGTCGGAGGCGCCGGTGGCGCTGGTCGACGCCGACCTCCAGTTCGGCGACGTGGCCGTGATGCTGCGGCTCAGCGCCTCCCACACCATCGTCGACGCCATCCCGGCCATGGACCGCCTCGACGCCCAGTTCCTCCGCAGCCTCCTCGTCCGCCACGAGCCCAGCGGCCTCCACGTCCTGGCGGCGCCGCTCGACCCGGCGCTGGCCGACCGGGTGACGGGCCCCGACCTGGAACGGATCCTCGACACTCTCCGCTCGTTCTGCAGCCACGTCGTGATCGACACGCCCGCCCTGTTCAACGACGTGGTGCTGTCGGTCATCGAAGCGTCGGACGACATCGTCGTGGTGGCGGGCATGGAAGTGCCCAACATCAAGAACACGAAGCTCGGGCTGCAGACGCTGCAGCGCCTCGGGGTTCCCGAGTCGAAGCTCTGCCTGCTGGTCAACCGGGCGAACTCCAAGGTGCAGCTCGACCTGAAGGAGGTCGAGCGGACGCTGGGGATCAAGGCCCGGGCCCTCGTCCCCAGCGACATCGTCGTTCCCCAGGCGGTCAACCGGGGGGTGTCCGTCGTCCTCGACTCGCCCCGTTCCGAGGTGGCCCGCTCGTTCGAGGCGCTGGCCGACCAGTTCTCGCCCCGGCCGGTCGCCGCCGAGGCCAAGAAGCCGCGGGCCCGGTTCGGCCGGGGCTGAGGAGATCCGGGTCATGTCGCTCTACCAACGCCTTCACGAGACGCCGGCCGACGCCCCCTCGGGGACGGGCCGGGACCCGCTGCTCGACGAGCTGCGCCAGCGCGTCCACCACCTCCTGATCGACGAGCTGGGGCCGCTGCTCTACGACCGCCGGGTCGGGGAGGAGGAGCTCTCCCGCACCCTCCAGGAGCAGCTCAAGGCCATCCTCGGCCGGGAGCGCATCCCCCTGTCGGGCTCCGACCGGGCCCAGCTCCTCCAGGACGTCACCGACGACATCCTCGGCTACGGCCCCATCGACGGGCTTCTCAAGGACCCCGAGGTCTCCGAGGTCATGGTCAACGGCCCCGACCGCGTCTACGTCGAGCGCAACGGCAAGCTGACCCGCACCGGCGCGACGTTCGCCGACGAGGCCCACCTCCGCCGGATCATCGAGAAGATCGTGGCCCAGGTGGGGCGCCGCGTCGACGAGGCCACGCCGATGGTCGACGCCCGCCTGCCCGACGGGTCCCGGGTCAACGCCGTCATCCCGCCCCTGGCCATCGGCGGGCCGTTCCTCACCATCCGGAAGTTCGCCAAGGACCCGTTCACCGTCGAGGACCTCATCAACTTCGGCACGCTCTCACCGGAGACGGCCCGCTTCCTCGAGGCCTGCGTCAAGGGCCGGCTGAACGTCATCGTCAGCGGCGGGACGGGCACCGGGAAGACCACGGCCCTCAACGTGCTGTCGTCGTTCATCCCCGCCGACGAGCGGGTCGTCACGATCGAGGACGCCAAGGAGCTCCAGCTCCGCCAGGACCACGTCCTGGCCCTGGAGTCCCGCCCGCCCAACGTGGAAGGCAAGGGCGAGGTCCGCATCCGGGACCTCGTCCGCAACGCCCTGCGGATGCGGCCCGACCGCATCGTCGTCGGCGAGTGCCGCGGCGGCGAGGCCCTCGACATGCTCCAGGCCATGAACACCGGCCACGACGGCTCGCTCACGACCGTCCACGCCAACTCCCCCCGGGACAGCCTGTCCCGGATCGAGACCATGGTCCTCATGGCCGGCATGGAGCTGCCCGTGCGGGCCATCCGGGAGCAGATGGCGTCGGCCATCGACCTCATCGTCCAGCTCACCCGCCTCCGGGACGGCAGCCGGCGGATCACCCACGTCAGCGAAGTCCAGGGGATGGAAGGCGACATCATCGTCCTCCAGGATCTGTTCCTGTTCGACTTCGCCATGGGCGTCGACGCCGACGGCCGGTTCCGGGGGAGCCTCAAGAGCACCGGCATCCGGCCGAAGTTCGCCGAGAAGCTGGCCGACCACGGCATCCGCCTCGGACCCGAGCTCTTTGCCGGGGAAGGGTTCGCCCGCCGGGCGGGGGCACGGCGATGACCCGTCTCCGCCTGGCCGTCGCCGCCCTCCTGGCCCTCGGCGTGGGGCTGGCCGCCACGCCGGCCTGGGCCGACGGCGTGACCGTGCGGCGCGTCGACACCACGGGCTTCCCCCGGATCCGCCTCGACGTCCTCGTCGACGGCCCGGCGCCCCGCACGACCGACTTCCACCTCCGCGAGAACGGCGCCGCCGTCCCGGACTCCGCCGTCGAGGTCCGCCCGCTGCAGCAGACGGCCAGCCCGGTGGGCACGGTGCTGGTGATCGACACGTCGGGCTCCATGCGGTCCCGGGGCGCGCTCGACCAGGCCGAGGCCGCCGCCCACCAGTTCATCGCCTCCCGGGCCGCCAACGAGTGGACGGCCCTCGTCTCGGTCTCCAGCCAGGCGGTCGTCCGGAGCGACTTCACCCAGGACGGCGCCGCCCTCGGGGCCGCCGTCGACGCCCTCCGGGCCGACGGCGAGACCGCGCTGTGGGACGGGCTGAGCACCGCCGCCCACCTCTACGACCGCCGGCCCGACCTGCAGCCCAACGTGGTGCTGCTGTCGGATGGGGCCGACTCGGTTTCCACCGGCACGGAGGCCCAGGCCGTCGCCGCCCTGACCGGGGCCCACGCCGCCGTCTTCGCCGTCGGCATCGCCTCGGCCGAGTTCGATCCGACCCGCCTGGCGGGCCTGGTCGGCGGCTCCGGCGGGTCGTTCTCGACCAGCGCCGATCCGGCCGACCTGTCGGCCCAGTTCTCCCGGATCCGGGCGGCGATCGAGAACCAGTACGAGCTGCTGTACACGTCGAGCGGGGCCGGCGGAGCCCTGGCCGTCGATCTGTCGGTGGGGTCGCTGACCGCCGAGGTCCAGACCCAGGCCGGCTCCACCGGCGTGGCCGCCGCCCCCCGGCCGGTCCCCCCGGCCGGCGGCCCGTTCTCCGGCGCCGCCGGGCGCTACCTCGTGCTCCTCCTCGCCGCCGCCGCGGCCGGGCTCGGGGCCCTGGCCCTCCTGCTGATCTTCGGCCGGGGCCGGGGCAGCCTCGAGGGCCGGCTCGGCATCTACGCCACGCCGGCGGCCGCCGCCGAGGTCTCCGACGGGTCGCTGGTCGAGACCGGCCTCGTCCAGAAGGCGGTCGACATCACGTCGAAGATCGCCGACCGGGGCGGGCTGCTCGACCGGGTGGAGGCCTTGCTGGAGCAGGCGAACCTCCCGCTGCGCCCGGCCGAGGCCCTGTTCTTCTACGGGGCCGGGGTGGTCCTCGTCGGGCTCCTGGCCGTCCTGGGGGCGCCGAGCGCCCCGGTGGGGGCGGCCTTCGCCGGCGTCGTGGCCGCGCTGCCGGTGGTGGCCGCCCGGGTCCTGCGCAGTCGCCGGCTCAAGGCCTTCGAGACGCAGCTGCCCGACACGCTGAACCTCCTGGCCGGATCGCTGCGGGCCGGGTACTCCTTCCTCCAGTGCGTCGAGGCCGTGGCCGCCGAGACCTCCGACCCGATGGCCCGGGAACTGCGCCGGGCCCTGGCCGAGGCCCGCCTCGGGCGGCCCGTCGAAGACGCCCTCGGCGACATCGCCGTGCGGATGCAGAGCCGCGACTTCGAGTGGTCGGTCATGGCCATCCGCATCCAGCGGGAGGTCGGCGGCAACCTGGCCGAGCTGCTCCAGACCGTGAGCGAGACGATGGTCGCCCGGGCCCGCATGCGGGGCGAGGTCAAGGCCCTCACCGCCGAAGGGCGGATCTCGGGAATCATCATGGGCCTGCTGCCCGTCGCCCTCGGGCTGTTCATGTTCACCGCCGCCCCCGACTACATCCACGCCCTCTTCGCCTCCGCCACCGGCTGGGGCATGGTCGGTGTGTCCACGCTCATGGCCCTGGCCGGGGTGGCCTGGATCCAGAAGATCGTGAAGATCGAGATCTGACATGGCTTTCGTCGCTCTCCTCGGAACCTTCGCCGCCGTCATGCTGGCCGCCGTGGCCCTGCTGACCGTCGCCGACCAGCGGCGGGAGGTGCAGCTGGCGCTGCGCAGCATCGACGAATACGACCTCCCGGTGGACGGCCGGGACCGCGAGATGCTCAAGCCGCTGCGGGAACGCCTGCTCGTCCCGGCGGTCGCCCGCCTCAGCCGCCTGTCGGGCCGCTTCACGCCGGCGGGCTACACGGCCCAGATCCGGGACAAGCTCGTCCAGGCGGGCAGCCCGGCCGGCCTCGACGCCGACCGCTTCCTGGCCCTCAAGGTTCTCGGGGCGGTGTCCGGGCCGCTGTGGGCGTGGTTCGCCTTCGGCCCCGCCGCCCTCGGCGGGTTCTACGGCGTCGTCGTCACCGGGCTGCTGTGGATCGTCGCCTTCGCCGGTCCCGACGTCTGGGTCCAGCGGCGCATCGACGCCCGCCGGCGCGACATCGCCACCCGGCTGCCCGACATCCTCGACCTGCTCGTGATCTCGGTCGAGGCCGGGCTCGGCTTCGAACAGGCCGTGTCCCGCACCGTGGCCGCCGTCCCGGGGGCGCTGGCCGACGAGCTCGGCCGGATGCTCCAGGAGACGCGCGTCGGGTCGACGCGGGCCGAGGCCCTCCGGGCGCTCGACGCCCGGACCAACGTCCCCGAGCTCCGGTCGTTCATCCTGGCCATGCTCCAGGCCGACACCTTCGGCGTGTCGATCGGCCGCATGCTGCGCAGCCAGGCCGACGAGATGCGGGTCCGGCGGCGCCAGCGGGCCCAGGAGGCGGCCCAGAAGGCGCCGGTGAAGATGCTCTTCCCCTTGATCTTCTGCATCTTCCCGTCGCTGTTCACGGTGATTCTCGGCCCCGCCGTGCTGCAGATCATGAAGAGCGGCCTGGCCTGACGAATTCGCTCAAGCGGGCATCAAAACGGGCCGAAAACCTAGTTGTCAGCGAAAAAGGCAAACCCGCCGCAAGGCGGGGACCGCAAAGCCACGGGACCCTCGCTGGTCGGCCGGGCTACCGAACGAAAGGCACTCATCCCGATGGACCTGTTCATCCTGAAGACCTGGCTCGAGTCGAAGTTCGCCTCCGACGAGCGCGGCGCCAGCATGGTCGAATACGGCCTCCTCCTCGCCCTCATCGCCGTCGTCGCCATCGTGGCCGTCAAGGCCCTCGGCGGCAGCGTCTCGACCAAGTTCTCGTCGGTCAACAGCGCGATCAACTAACCATGGACCTGTTCATCCTGAAGACCTGGCTCGAGTCGA
>Ga0070741_10011676_pt1 | contig 16135 bp, 15 predicted proteins | sample Coa_R1_4_FD_66440 | JGI IMG/M metagenome (GOLD analysis project Ga0070741, IMG submission 66440) | Surface soil microbial communities from Centralia Pennsylvania, which are recovering from an underground coalmine fire - Coalmine... | ecosystem: Environmental > Terrestrial > Soil > Unclassified ...
AGCAGCGCGATCGCCCCAGCGCGATCCACCGGCGCTTCGCCAAACGAAAATGACCGGTTCATCAATACCGCGACCCCAAGCAGCCCGATGCCGAGCGCCACCCCAAGTCGAAGCGTCAGGCGTTGCGTTCGCAGAAAGATAATCTCGGACAGCGCCATGAAAACCGGAATCGTTGCCAGCACCACCGCGGCAATTCCCGACGGCACGCGCCGCTCCGCCCAGAACAGCCCGCCGTAATCCACCACAAAAATAAAAAACGCCAGCAGTAGCGAATTGGCCCATTCACGCCGCGTCGGCGCGGGCGTTCCCTGCCAGCGCATCCAGCCGTACAGCACCGCTCCCGCGATCACGAATCGCATCGCCGCCAGCAGAAATGGCGGGACTTCTCGAACACCCACCCGGATGGCCAGAAACGTCGAGCCCCACACCAGGTAAATGGTGGCGAACGCCAATACGATCTGCCAGGATGGAGGACGCGATGGAGCTCTCATAATTGCGGCTACCTCATAGTTTCACGCGATGGTTGAAAGATTAGACTCCCACATGTTCACGACGATTCTGAACTAGCGTTAACCCCTTGGATCCCGCAACATTTTGATCGTCTGCACGAGTCTGCACGGGACTTGACACATGCAGTTGATTCCGGTTACAATCTAGTCAGTCTAGTCAGTATGCGGCGGAAGAAAGGCGCACAAATGTCATCTCGACGATCAATGTCCCAGCCGGTTATCCCAAAGCAACGTTGGCAGCTGCAGACGGCGAAGGCACAATTCAGCGAGCTTTTCCGTCGTGCCCGCACCCAGGGCCCACAGTGGGTCACCCGTCAAGACAAGGAAGCCGTCGTGGTGCTTCCTGCCGAGGAGTATGAACGCCTGCGGGCGCGGGCACGTCAACCCGGCAGTTTGGTCGAGTTCTTTTCCCAATCACCTTTGGCCAAGACGCCTGTTGACCTGGAAAGAAAGCCGGATTATGGGCGGAAGGTTGATCTTTGAGTGGATTTCTGCTGGATACCAACGTGATCTCTGAGCTGGTACGCCCCCGGCCGGAGCCCCGGGTACAGGCGTGGATCAGGAACACCGACGAAGACTTACTGCACCTCAGTGTTCTCACACTCGGAGAGATTCGCAAAGGCATCACGCTGCTGCGGGACTCCTCTCGTCGCGTGGCTCTCGAAGCTTGGTTGAACAGCGATCTTGCCCTGCGTTTCGCCGGACGCATTCTTCCCATCGACCAGTCGGTGGCAGATCGTTGGGGACGACTTGCCGCACAGGCCGGATCGAAATTGCCAGTGCCGGTTATTGACGGTCTGCTCGCCGCTACCGCACTGCATTTCAATCTGACTCTGGTCACGCGTAACACCGCGGACGTCATCGCCACCGGAGTCCCTTTATTCAACCCGTGGGAACCGTAATCCCCCGAGCCCACCCTTCCCCCTACCGCTATAATGGCCCGCACCCATGTCTCTGGCCTCCGGCACTAAACTCGGTCCTTACGAAATCGTGTCCCCTGTCGGCGCAGGCGGCATGGGGGAGGTCTACCGCGCCCGCGACACTCGTCTCGGACGTGATGTCGCCATCAAAGTCTTGCCGCAGCAGTTCTCTGCCGATAACGATTTAAAGCAGCGCTTTGAGCGTGAAGCCAAAGCCATCAGTTCGTTTTCCCACCCTCACATTTGCCAGCTCTATGACATCGGGTCGCAGAACGGCACCGAGTTCCTCGTCATGGAGTACCTCGAAGGCGAGACCCTGGCCGACCGGCTGGCAAAAGGGCCGGTGCCCGTCAATGAACTTCTGAAAGTCGGGATCGAAGTTGCCGACGCCCTCGACAAAGCTCACCGCCAGGGCATCGTCCATCGCGACCTGAAGCCCGGCAACATCATGCTGACCAAGGCTGGCGCAAAGCTGATGGATTTCGGTCTCGCAAAATCAGCCGGCGGCTCTCTGGGAATGGCCGTCGCAACCTCCGCGTCCCCGCTCACTCCTTCTTCCCCAACCAGTCCTATCGTCAGCCTCTCGGCGCGCGTTTCTTCGCTCACCCAAAGAGGCATGATCGTCGGCACCTTTCAGTACATGGCGCCAGAAGTGTTGCAGGGAGTGGAAGCCGACGCGCGCAGCGACATCTTCAGCTTCGGCTGCGTCCTCTACGAGATGGCCACCGGCAAGCGCGCGTTCGAGGGCAAGACGCAAATCTCGGTTCTTGCCGCTATTCTGGAAAAAGATCCCGATCCCATCAGCACCGCCCAGCCCCTCACTCCTCCCGCTCTCGAAATGGTGGTGAGGAGCTGTCTGGAAAAAGACCCTGATGAGCGTTTGCAGACCGCCCACGACGTCAAGTTGCAGCTAAGCTGGACCAGCCAGGTTGGGTTCGCGGCCCCGGCTGGAAGCGCTGCGAAGAAAACTCAACGTTGGACAGCATGGGCGATCGCAGCCTTCGCGGTCGTGCTCGCAATTGTCGGTCTGGCGCAATTCTGGCGTCGCCCGCCACAACTCACGGTGCACGCCACGATTCTGCCGCCGGAGAAGACCGCCTTCGCCCCCTTGGGTGACTATGGCGGACCGGCCGTCATTTCTCCCGATGGAGAAAGACTCGCGTTTGTGGCCAAGGCCTCTGACGGTCCACCGGCTTTGTGGATCCGGCCGCTGAGCAGCGCGACTGCACAGCGGCTCGAAGGAACCGAGGGCGCCTACTTTCCTTTCTGGTCTCCGGACGCGCGCTTCGTTGCCTACTTCGCCAATGGGAAGTTGAACAAGATCGCAGCCACCGGCGGTCCGATCACCACCTTGGCGGATACGCCCAACGGGCGCGGCGGCAGTTGGGGTAACGGTGACGTGATCATCTACGCCCCGGATTTCAATTCTTCGCTCATGCGAGTCGGGGCTCAGGGCGGCAACCCCCAAGTGGCAACCAAGATGAATTTAACCCGTCATACCACACATCGCTGGCCCTGGTTTCTGCCCGACGGCAAGCATTTTCTCTACCTCGCGACCAACCACAGCGGCGGAGTGCGCGAGCAGAACGGCATTTATTTCGCCTCGCTCGACGGCAAGCAAAACAAGCTGATCATGACAAGCGACTCCGGAGGCGAGTACGCCGCCGGGTACCTGCTGTTTCATGCGCAAACCGCAGTGATGGCCCAGCCCTTCAATCCTCAAACCGGAACCTTATCGGGCGACCCGTTTCCCGTCGTGGATCGGGTCCAGTATGACGGCACCGTATGGCGAACCCTGTTCTCCGTTTCCGCCAATGATGTCCTCGCTTATCACACCGGGTTCGGCAATGCCGGTTCCCAGTTGGAGTGGTTCGACCGGTCTGGCAAACTCCTTGGCCTTGTCGGCGAGCGCGGGCAGTTCATGGATCCGCGAATTTCTCCGGATGGAGAAAAGGTTGCCGTGGCCTACGGATCGCCATCGGAAGACATTTGGATCTTCGACTCCAGGCGCCAGATCAAAACCCGCCTCACCTTCGATGCTCCAACGAAGTTCCAGCCCGCATGGTCCCCCGACGGACAAATGATCGCTTACGCGGCGCAGGGCGCGGCCGGAGCGCTGGGGGATTCGACCCTTTACCTCATTCCCGCCAATGGCGGCGGAAAACCACGCTTGCTGGGCAAAAACCAAGGCATGACTTACACCTATCCTTCGTGGGCGCCGGATGGAAAAAACATACTCTTCACCTCGGTCATGGGGCCGACCGGCAACTCCATTTACCTGCAGCCGCTGGATGGAGGCAAACCCACTCTGCTGATCTCGCCTTCCAGCCCACAGGCCAACATCTCCCATTTTCGGCTTTCTCCGAATGGTCGATGGATCGCCTATACCTCGAACGAATCCGGCACTAACCAGGTCTACGTGACCGCTGCCTCCGGCCAGGGCGGCAAGTGGCAGATCTCCGTCGATGGTGGCGATTATCCCGCGTGGCGCGGTGATGGTAAGGAACTCTTCTTCTTCGATATTGCCGACACTCTTTATTCCGCCGACGTGAGCGAACAGGCTTCGGATTTCTCCATCGGCCAATTGCACCGCCTCTTTCACCAGGATGCTTCCGCAAACGGCATGGCATACGACGCCAGCCGCGACGGCAAACGCTTCCTCTTCAACGTCGGCAGCCAGGATGCAGCAGCACCCTTGGATATCATCGTGAATTGGATTCCCGGCGCGAAGCGGTAGCTCCGATCTCATCGTTAGCGGCAATCGCTGCCATTTCTCCGCGGTCGCGCGCCAGGATGACATGTCATAGAAATGTCACCCTGTTCCCTCGTCTTCGCGACAAACAAATGACAGCCGCTTGACCTAATCAAGACGCTGTGCTGACAACGTCCCGCCCTCTTGTCGCTATCCTCGCCAAAAGCTTCGAGGAGTTCCGAAACTCCCTCCTCGAGACCCAGAAAGCGGGTTCACATGAAATTCAAGACCCTACTCCCTCTGTTCCTGCTGGTACTGATTTGCACTTGGCATCAGCCGGTCATCCTGGCGGGAAGTCCCGCCACCGACAGCGCCAGCACCGCAACCGTCAGCGGAGTCGTCAAGTTCGAAGGCAAAGCTCCCGCGGCAGCTCCCATCAGCATGGCCGCCGATCCCACCTGCGCAAAACAACATAGTGCCCCGGTCCTAAGTCAGGACGTGGTCACGGATGGAAAAGGCGGCCTTCAGAATGCCATCGTCTTCGTCGCCGATGGACTCGGCGACCGAACCTTTGATCAGCCGACTCAGCCGGTCGTTATCGATCAAAAAGGCTGTCTCTACCAGCCGCACGTCGTCGCCATGCAAGCCAACCAGCCTTTGGAACTTATCAACCAGGATCCCACTTCGCACAATATTCATCCCATGCCGGCCAACAATCGCGAGTGGAACAAAGCCGAACTTCCCGGCGCCAAGGCGGAGGAAACCTTCTCGCGCGAGGAAATCGCAATCCCTCTGAAGTGCAACATCCACCCATGGATGCGCGGATACATCGCCGTTTTCAAGCACCCGTTTTTCGCTGTCACCAAGCCCGATGGCAGTTTCGACCTGCGCGGTCTGCCACCGGGCACCTATGTCATTAAAGCCTGGCAGGAAAAACTCGGCACCTCGACTCAAACCGTTACGGTTGGCGCCAACGAAACCAAGGCTGTCGATTTTGTATTCAAGGCTCGCCACTAAAAATGCGCGGCGAATGCCGTACTCACAGCTGCGTGGAAGGAGAAAGAATTATGCGATCACTTCTGTTATACGTTTTTACGCTCTTTATCTCTGGCGCGGCGATTGCCCTGTTCAATACTGTGTCACTGCATCGCCCCATCATTCGCAAAAACCTGGAGACCGCGAACAACGCTGCCTTCCGCGACGGATTATTCCTTGGGCGGCTGGATGCGGCGCGAGGTAGAAAGCCACATCTGACCAGTGGCCGCTGGGCGGCCGATTCCGACCGCCGTTCCTTTGTGGCGGCCTATCTCCAGGGTTATCGGGAAGCTCGCAGCGTCGATAACTCCCCGCATCTCACTTTTGCTCAATCGATCGAACAGCGCGGCTATGATGACGGCTTCGCCGACGGTGTTCGCCAGCGCCTCGGATTCGGACCGTTTCGCGCTTTCGGCACGGACCATTATTTGCAACCTGACCCCGGCTACTTTAAAACTGCCGACAATCTTGAGCAGTACAAACAGACTTATCGGGACTCCTACTGCACGGGATACCAGCAGGCCTACTACGCAGGAGCGACGGTGGGTAAGAGCGGGACTGACGTGGACACAAGCGGATTGCAGATGCAATGAACCGCCATTGACCTGCGCAGACATTAACGCGGATGTCTAAAAAACGAAAGGTGCGCTCAAGGCGAAACCTGAAATCTGGGACTCATCGGCGCGCACCATCCCACCGCCATTCGAACCAGACACAACATCCTTAGCGAAAAGACCTTCCAGAGCGGCCATGGCTCCCTTCCGCGCGGCAGCGATAAACGCCTCCAGAAGGCGCCGCTGCTCGCCCGAACTGACCGCTGTGCGCCGCCCATCGGCGATATGCTTCCGGGCACGAGAGACGAGTTGGCGGGTATTTGCTTCTTCCGTTTGCAGGATGTCCGCGATCTGACGGTAGGAGTAATCGAACGCTTCGCGCAGAATATATGCGGCGCGCTCGGTCGGCGAGAGTCTTTCAAGCACTACCAGCACCGCAAGCCTCAATGCTTCGCCGCGCTCCGCACCTGATCCGGGATCGGCACTCGTGTCCACCGGTTCGGGAAGCCAAATCCCTATGTAGGTTTCACGCCGTGTGTGGGCGGACTGCGCTAGGTTGATACACAATCGTGTGGTGGTCGTTGCCAGGAACGCGGCCGGGTTCTCAACCACTCTCCGATTCGTGAACTGCCACCGCAACCAAACCTCTTGCACGATGTCTTCGGCTTCCGCCGCACTTCCCAGCATGCGGTAAGCGATACTGAACAGACGCGGACGCACCGGGGCAAAAGCGGAAAGACCATCGTCCTGTTCCCTGGTCTCCATCGCCACACGAAGGGACGAAGCGGTTTGCCCTAGCGGTTTCCTGCAGTTGCCGTAATTTTAATACATCTCTTTTCTGAATTCATCCGCTCGGTGTGCCCCGCATCTCCCGCCCATGTTTCAATAAGACCTTGGCTGGTCGATCAAATCCACAGTTCGTGTCACAAATCGATCGTCGGTTCTGTCTTAGCGAACAGAAGAGATGGATGGCTACCAGATGCGCAGCCAAGAGAAGGAGACAATCATGAAAATCGTAGTAATCGGCGGAACTGGACTCATCGGATCGAAACTCGTCAACCAACTTCGCGAACACGGGCATGAAGCAGTAGCAGCAGCGCCCAACACCGGCGTCAATACGCTCACGGGCGAGGGACTGCCCGAAGCGCTGAAAGGTGCCTCTGTCGTTGTTGACGTATCCAACTCCCCCTCATGGGACGACGCAGCAGTGCTGAATTTCTTCGAAACATCAACTCGTAACCTCCTCACCTACGAAGCGGCCGCAGGGGTAAAACATCACGTTGCCTTGTCGGTTGTGGGAACCGGCCGCCTGTCCGAAAGCGGTTACTTCCGCGCCAAAATCGCTCAGGAAAAATTAATCACACGGTCTTCCATCCCCTACTCCATCGTGCATGCAACCCAGTTCTTCGAGTTCCTCAAGGGGCTCGCCGACATTTCCATGGTCGCCGGCAAGGTGCATTTGCCACACGTCCTTTTCCAGCCCATGGCGGCCGACGATGTCGCGACGGGCGTAGCCCGGGTCGCGGTTGGCCCGCCGGTCAATGGCATCGTCGAAATTGCAGGCCCGGAACAGTTTCGCCTGGATGACCTCGTCCGGCGGCGTTTGGCCTCGCTCAACGACCCGCGCGAAGTCGTCGCTGATCCCAACGCGCGCTACTCTGGAGCGAAAATCAGCGAAAAAACACTGCTTCCCGGCAATAACGCACGGCTCGGCGAGACCCTCTTCGCGACTTGGCTGGCTCACTTCGCAGCACGAAGGTCGGCTGCGTGATGATTGGCTGCCTGTCCAACAGGAACTCGCGTGCCACGCCTAACCCCGAAGTATCGGCCAATGCGCACGAAGCATTGCATCGCGTCATTCCATCGAAAGGTTCGTCTATGACATTCACAAAACTCATTTTGCTGCTGGCATTCCTCATGTCCGGCACGCTGGTGGCGCAGGAGGCTAAGGTCACGCAACTCCTGTCGAAAGACCTGACAACTCTTCCTGGCAAAGAAGGTCTGATGATCACCGTGGAATATCCGCCGGGCAGTTCGGACCCCATACATCGCCACAACGCGTATGGGTTTATTTATGTGCTGGAAGGCTCGATCGTGATGCAGGTCAGAGGGGGAAAGGAAACGACTCTCACTCCTGGTCAGACCTTCTACGAAGGCCCGGATGATGTCCACGTCGTGGGACGGAACGCAAGTCAAACCAAACCGGCGAAATTCCTCGTGTTTTTCGTAAAGGACAAGGGCGCTCCAGTGCTCGTGCCCGCCAAATAAAACCAGAAACCGCGAGTGGTTCTGCTCGCACAAACTTTAAGGAGAAAATTCATATGAGCACCATTACGGTAAAAGATGGCACGACGATCTATTACAAAGACTGGGGCAAGGGCCCGGTCGTAACCTTTTCGCATGGATGGCCGCTCAGTTCCGATGCCTGGGACGGCCAACTCCTTTTCCTCGCCCAGAATGGGTTTCGCGTGGTTGCCCACGACCTGGCCACGGCCGCTCCAGCCAGGCCTGGTCCGGAAATGACATGAATGGGTACGCCGACGATCCGGCCGCTGTCATCGACGCGCTTGATCTCAACCAGGTCACCCTCGTGGGTCACTCCACCGGCGGAGGTGAAGTGGCGCGCTACATTGGACGCCATGGCACAAAGCGCGTTGCTGCAACTGTTCTGATTGCTGCCGTGCCACCGATCCTGGTGAAGTCCGCTTCCAACCCGGAAGGAATCCCGATCGAAGTTTTCGACGGGCTCCGGAGCTCCCTTTTCAAAGACCGCTCGCAGTTCTACAAGGACTTTGCCGTCATGTTCTATGGCGCCAATCGGGCAGGTGCGAAGGTTTCGCAGGGAATGCTCGACCAGTTCTGGCTATGGAGCATGCAGGGCGGTCTCAAGAACATCTACGACAGCATCAACGCATTTTCCGAGACCGATTTCACCGAGGACCTCAAGAAGTTCGATGTCCCCACGTTGGTCATGCACGGTGAGGACGACCAGATCGTCCCGATTAAAGATTCGGCGAAGAAATCCGCCCGGCTTATCAAGGGGGCGCAGGAAATTTATTATCCGGGCAGGCCCCACGGCCTCACCACCACACACCAGGATGAAGTCAACGCCGACCTGCTGAAATTTCTCAAGTCAGTACAAGCTCGCAAGGCGGCAGCCTGATTTATTGCGCCCGGCAGATCCTATTCTTCGGCGGTCTGCCGGGCGTGCAGAAACCAACTAAGCCTGCGACGTGGGACTCCGAGCTTACGCCATGGCCACTGCCGAAAAGCAAACGAGTGGCGCGAACATCGCGGTATAGACCGCCGGTTCTCACTGGAAGCGTATGGTGGCCAGGGACGGAGTTGAACCGCCGACGCCAGCCTTTTCAGGGCTCGGCGAAGACGTAACTGAATGAAACCACACGGCACGGATGGCTACCTTTGGCACGCAGAGAATCCTCAGGAGCGGTTATCGAACCCTTATCGAACCCTCGCCCTGGACGAGACAGGTTTGATCCGCAAAAACTCTCATGAATGAGCGCCGCCGGCGAGAGATAGATCCGAGGCGGCGCGTACGTCTAACCGGCAGAAGATTTTGACTCAGCCCAGGTTTCGACGGCGTCTTTCAGTTCAAGGATGGTGGAAACCACACTTTCGTCGCCGACCGCCGTGTTGAGCATCGCGTGGTAGCTGGAGCGAGTCGGCCATTGCCGGTGAAAATAACGCTCAATGAATGCGGCCCGCTCGCTGTCTACAGTTCGAACCGACCCTTCGGCTTCCGTTCGACTCATGCCTTCGGCCGTCAGCCGGCGCACCTTCGCCTCCTCCGGGGCGTAGAGAAAAACCCGCAGGGTGTCATTACGATCGCGGAGGAAATGCTGTGATCCGCGGCCGACAATGACGCAATTCCCTTCCTTGGCTGCCATCTGCGTGACCTGCTCCGTAATCCGGAGGATGCTGTCGGCATCGAGTAATTGCAGGCGGGGCAGATTCAGGCTGCCTTCAAACGAACCCCGAAGCACGGACTTGAAAAGTCGGTAGTAGAGCGGGTCCACGCGTTCTTCGCGCCCTTCGACCTCGTTTTCGGTGCAGTGACACAGGCGGGCGATCTCGCAGGTCATGAGCTGGTCCCAGAGTTTCCAGCCCAGGCGGTCCGCGAGCTTTTTTGCGATTACACCACCGCCGCAACCGTATTCGCGTTCGATGGTGATGATTCGAATCACAATCACCTCTCTACGCTCATGTTGAGTTTAGCCGACGGCGACTTCACCCCCGCCTCCCGGCTTATTCTTTCTCAGGACAAATGACAACACGAACATGATCGAAGAAATCACAGCCAGGACTTTGAAGATATCGATATAGGCCAAAGTCGCAGCCTGTATCTGCACCGTCTGGTAGATCCTGGCATAGGCGCGGCGGAGTGCGTCCGGCGGACTCACTCCGGAGCGAATGAAGAGGTTCCTTGCGCCGTTGACCAAGTTCTGAAAGTTCGGACTGCCTAAGGTTGCGTGGCTGACCAGAACCGACTGGTGGTACTCGGAACGGCGGTCGATCAGCGTAGTGACCATGGAAGTGCCCACGCTGCTCCCGATATTGCGCATGAAATTAATCATGCCGGCAACTGCGTTGCTCCTCTCTCTCGGCATCCCGATGTATGCCGCCAACGTGATCGGCACAAAAAGGAAACCGATACCGACGACCTGAGCGATACGTATCCACGACGCAGCAACAAAGCTGATGGTCAAGTCCATAACCCGGGTCGAAGCGTACATCCCGATTGCCAGGCACAACCAGCCAAAGGCAATAATGTAGCGGGCTTGCACCCTACTTGTAAGTTGGCCCACAATCGGCATGGAGAGCAAGACGACGAACGCGCCGCCAGAGAGGACCAAGCCCGCCAGCTCGGCCGTATATCCCAGGAGGGTCTGCAGAAACAAGGGCATGATTACCACGCTGCTGAAGAGCATGATCCCCAGGGTGAACATCATCAGGTTCGAACTGAGGTAATTGAAATTCCTGAAGAGCCGAACCTCGATAATCGGGTTCTTGTTGAACCACTCCCATATCACCAGCGAAACCAGGCAGACCCCCGAGACAATCATCAGAGTCACAATGAGATGGGACCCGAACCAGTCGTCCTCCTGTCCCTTGTCGAGAAGAACCTGCAAGGCGCCGACGCCTAGCGCCAGAAACCCAATTCCGATGTAGTCGAGTTTGACACCGGCACTCTTGAGGCGGCTCAGATAGGGTGGGTCCTGAATAAGGCGAAGAACAAGAGCTAGCGCCATTATGCCAACGGGGAAATTGATGAGAAAAATCCAGCGCCAGGAATAACTGAACGTAATCCAGCCGCCCACGGTCGGTCCAACGGTTGGTGCCACGACGGCAGTGATGCCGTATAGGGCGAAGGCCAAGCCACGTTTTTCCGGTGGAAAGGTATCCGCAAGAATCGCCTGGGCCATGGGCTGGAGCCCGCCGCCGCCGGCACCTTGCACCACGCGGAACACGAGCAGAAGCCCAAAACTCGGTGCCAGCCCGCACAAAATCGAGCTTGCGGTGAAAAGCGCGAGACACGCCATGAAAAACCGCTTGCGTCCAAACGTGACGGCAAGCCAACCGCTGATCGGGAGAACAATTGCATTAGCAACCAGATAGGAGGTGAGCACCCACGTGCTGTCGTTATTGCTAACTCCGAGACTGCCAGCCATGTAGGGCAGAGCGACATTGGCGATGCTGGTATCGAGGATTTCCATGAAGGCGGCCAAGGCAACGACCACCCCGATCAGCCAGGGGTTGTAGGTGGGCACCCACAGAGCCTGTTCGAGGGGGACAGCCTGGGCAGCATCGCTCATCGCAAGTACACCTTGGGTTCAACGCTCATGCCGGGACGAAGGCCGCGATCACGGTTCTCGCCGGGATCGAGGATGATCTTCACGGGAACGCGCTGCACGATCTTCACGTAGTTGCCCGTCGCATTTTCCGGCGGCAGCAGGCTAAAGAGGGGGCCGGTGGCGCCGGCGATGCTGTCCACGTGGCCCTTGTAGGTGCGGCCGTCGGAATCGACGCTGATTTTGACTGGCTGGCCGGGTTTCATGTTTTTGAGCTGGGTTTCTTTGAAGTTGGCCGTGATCCAGACGTCATCGAGCGGAACGACCGTCAACAACTGCTGACCGGGTTGAACATTCAATCCCACCACCACAGTTTTGTTCACCTCGCCGCTGACGGGAGCGACGACCTTGGTGTATTGCAGATTCAGCTCCGCTTGGTCCAGAGCAGCGCGCTTCTGTTGGACATCGGCCACAGCTGCGAGAGCGCGAGCATTACTGACAGCCACCTGTTGTGGGCCGGTCTGCGCGTAACGGTGATTGGCTTGGGCCTGGGCAAGCTTGTCCTTTGCCTGCTGAATTGCTTGCTCCGCCGCTGCTTCGTTGGCTTTAGCCGCAGTGACAGTCGCCGTACTGGCCCTCGACGCGGCTAATGCCTGATCGTAGGTCTGTTCGGAAACGTTCTGCTTTTCAACCAGCCGCTTGTACCGTTGCAGGTCATCTTGCGCCTTGACGTCGTTCGCCTCGGCCTGTTCCACCTGGGCGTGGGTGGCCGCGAGTTGCTTCTCGGCAGCGATGATGCCGGACTCCGCATTTGAGACGTCTGATGCGGCGGATCTCAACTGGCTGGAAGTGTTCACGGAAGTGATGGGAACGTTAATGTTGAGAGATTTCGCGGTGGCTTCGGCATTGCCCAGATCGGCGCGGGCTTTGGCAACGGCCACCTCGTAATCTTTCGGGTCGATCTCGACGAGCACAGTTCCCTGTTGCACCCACTGGTTGTCGTTGACATTGACTTTAACCACGTAGCCGGAAATGCGTGCGCTCACGGGATAAAGGTGAACGTCAACCTGGGCATCGTCGGTAGATTGGTAGCTGGCGAAATAGCGCCAGAGAAGAACGACGCCAACAATGACGAGCAATGCGATCGGAATGAAATAAGCAGGGCGGAACTTGGAGCGCAACCCCCGCCGCGGCGCAACCCGCCGCGACACGACATTCTGTTCGTTTGCCGGAGCTGGGGTCGATTCCTGCTCCTCGACGGTGGGCCCCCGAAGATTTGCATCAGCCATAAATGCCTCTCATCACTGCACCGCCAGATATTGGGTGTAGTTCGTTCGGGCAACGCCTAATGCGCGAGCGAGCTGTAGCTTCGCGAGATTGTGACTGTACAGGCTCGAGATGTACTGATCGTCGGCACTGGCCAATGACTGCTGTGCCTGCACGACTTCGACACTGTCGGTCACACCAGCAGCAAACCGTTCCTGAGAGCGAGCCAGGTTCTCGTTCGCGAGATTCACGTTCTGACGTGCAACCGCCACTTGTTCTTTCGCCGCCTGTAAATTCAGGAACGCAGTGCGAACGTCGTAGTCGATCTGCCCGCGCAGATTCTCGGATTCAGCTTTGCGCCGGCGGAGGAGGGCTTCCGCTTCAGTGATATCGCCTTTAATCCGTCCGCCCGTGAAAACCGGCACGCTCACTCCTGCCTGAAACGTGAAGGCACTATGTAGTCGGTTGAAATTGGGGCCCTGCACCCCAAAGTCGCCGCTGGCGGCCAGCACCGGATAGCGCTCGGCACGAGTTGCGGAAAGCTGCTGCTCCGCCGACTTCATCAACTTCAAAGCGGCGCGAAAATCACCACGCGACTTGAATGCGTTGCTAAGAGCCTCTTCGACACTCTGCGGGTTCAAATCGGCGTACGGAACTTGATCGGCAAGATCGAATGTTTGCCCGAGCGGCAAGCCAATGGCGCGCGACAGCTTCAACTTCGCAATTTCGGAATTGTTGCGTGCGATGCTCAGGTTGTACTGCTCAGTGTGAAGTTGGACGCCGCTCCTGGTCACATCGATTTTAGGGCTGGTGCCAGCCTGGAGCTGGTCCACCGCCTGGTTATAGAGCGCTTGTGCGTTGCGCAGCTGCGCCTCGGCAGCGCCGATACGCGAATTCGCTTCGATGACCTCCAGATAAGCATTGCCTACGATTAGTGTGATTACGTCGAGCGTGTCCTGATAGGTCAGCTGAGCTGCTTGCTCGGCATCTCGAGCGGCACGGAACCGCTGAATGGATTCGAAGCTGAAGAGCAGTTGACTGGCGCTCGCCTGCGCTCTGCTGTAGCTGAACGGCCCGATCGCAGCGGGAATTTGCGGGACCTTAATGCCCAGAGTAGCTATGCTGAACTGCTCCACGTTTTCCGCAGCACCTGCGTTTACCTGCGGCAAGAGTGCACTCAAAGCCCGCAACCGTTGCCCCCGTGCAATGCGGGCGTTCTCTGCGCTCTCGATCTCGCCCAGGTTGTAACGCAGCGCCATATTGATTGCGTCGCGAAGGGTCAGGTGGAGGACCTGGCCGCTTGCGGCGCCAGAAGGAATACTGCCGAAATTAACTGCTGGTTGCCTCGTTTGTGCGGCCGCACAGATGGTGAATGTCAGCGCGGAAAGTACCCTGAACAAGATCCGAGTGGGCACGGCAGGCTCTCTGTCTACGCCCAGGGCGAGGGGGTTTGATTTGGTCGCCGTCATTGTGCCACTCTCGTGATGGCTTGATCCCGGCCAACGATCTGCGTCGCAGGCTATTTTCAACATCGGTGGCGTCCTTGCTGCGTTGCATTGGATCCAATGTGCTGCCAACAATTTGTTCTAGGCCTGCCCCCCTCCTCGCTTTCACGCAAGCACTTGTGGTACCAAAGGGTATTCGTTTCGCAGCCATTGCAAGCCGTGCACAACCGTGTTGGCGACTGTCACTCTTCGGTTTTGTCAGCGTCGCGTGTCAAAATAGTGACGCCGAGTTTTCGAGGTCAGCCGGAGCCAGCTTGAGATTCGCAGCAATCCACCTATCCACTTTTCAGGGCTTGCGCCAACGACGTTTACGTACCAAGCACCAGGCCTGACTGCATCCGGCGGTAAAAGATCACGCCAGTTCCGTGCGTCTCGTACGACGGAATCTCGGCGGCGGCAAGTTCATAAGCCAATCATGAATCAAAGAGAATGGCGGTTACAAAAAGTTATGAATTGCAGATTTGTACTGCGACCGCAGTCGAGAAACCTTATTCGAGACATTCGATGTTTACACCCTCCTGCGCTTAGCTGACGCGAGAAGGTCGTCAAGCCGCCGTTGCATGCGAATGCAGTCTTCCAGCGTGAGGGAAGCTAGTGCTGTGTGAATGAACTCCTGCTCGCACTCTTCTGAGCAGAAAAGATCGGGAAACTTCGAACAAGAGCACTGCGGGTCGCGACTGTGTTGACAGAGCCAACACCTGCCAGGTGTCGAGTACTGCCTGAAACCTCCAAGTGTAAGGCCGAGTTCGAGGAGCGTAAACCCGGCGGGCTTCTGTGGTAAAGCATCACCGGGCCATGACTTGACGGTTCCGTTTGTTTGCGAGATCAGCGTTTCAGGCTTCGATTCAGTTTCGGGCATTTGGCTCATCCTCCGGCTGTGCAAGAGCACTTGCCATGCCAACGCTCAGGGTCGGCGAATGTCGCGGGAGTCTTGAGCAGAAATCGAACGTCAGCGCCATGCTCCGCAGATGTCCAAACATGTTGACGAAGCCAAGCGACGCGAGTCGTTGTTTTACAAAGAGTTCTATGAGGTGATCGTTACTTGCATCACTTTGCCAGGGCAACATCGAGGACCATTGACATTCGTCGTCAAAAGAGGTGCAGGTCCACTTTTATTTCAGCTTTCTGTCTACTCAATGTGTCGAATTCGGCACCGTCGTTGGCGTCACAAAGTGTCACGCTGACGACGGGCGTCGAATTGATGACAGATACCCAGTGCAATTGAGAGACTTAAAATGAAATTTCGCAAATGACTGACAGGGGCAGTTTCAGCGGAGAAGACTTCATACTGGAAGGAGATGAAGTGGATATCGGCTCTGTATTTCTTGGTGGCGTGATCTGGTGCGGTCGTGGACATGCAGAAGCCGACACATAACTGCTCAGGGCCGACCCTTTCACAATCCGGGCCTCACATGCTCCTTTCTGAGGCTGGACCAAAATCATCCAAGGCAGAGATCGTTCTGAAAACATTACAAGCCCAGCTATCACAAGTGGGGCATTACAGCGCTAGCCGTCTATTTTCGTCTTCACCACATTGACCGGCATTGTTGATTGGGCCCGGCCTTGATATTCCCAACTTCTTCATTTTTGCGATTAACGTAGTCCGCTTTAGTCCCAGCCTAGCCGCCGCGCCACCAGGGCCCCCGATCACCCAACCAGCCGCCCGCAACGCCTGCAGGATTACGGCCCGCGTCGCGTCAGTAAATGCATCCTGCTTTGGGGACAGCGTCACTGGATTGTTTTCGACTGCTGGCAGAGGATTCGGAAGGACTCCGTCATTGGACTTGATGACCGCTCGCTCGATCAAGTTCTGCAGTTCCCGCACGTTGCCAGGCCACGAATAC
>Ga0070741_10011677_pt1 | contig 16135 bp, 18 predicted proteins | sample Coa_R1_4_FD_66440 | JGI IMG/M metagenome (GOLD analysis project Ga0070741, IMG submission 66440) | Surface soil microbial communities from Centralia Pennsylvania, which are recovering from an underground coalmine fire - Coalmine... | ecosystem: Environmental > Terrestrial > Soil > Unclassified ...
ATTCGCAAGGCGACGCAACTCCGGACGTCCCCTCTCGTTGAGTCGGGTTTGCTCCTGAAGCACTGCGTCGAGCGATTCGTCAAAGAAAAAGCAATCGCCCGGCAACGCGGCTCGCGAAATGGATGGGCCGCCAGGACTGCTGATTCCAAAATCTATGTCCTTAGAAAATTTGCCGAGTTTTGCGGACGCGTCACGCCCGAGCGCGTCACACCCGAACACGTCCGCGCGTTCTACCAGTCGCGACTGAAAACACGAAACGCACAGACCGCGTACGGAAACTACATGACCATTCGCAGCTTTTTTCACTGGGCCGTAGAAGAGCGACTCGCTCACGACAACCCATGTCTCGCCGTAAAGGTCGAGGCGCCGCCACAGGCGCCGCGTCGCGATTTCTGCTCCGCGCAGCTGGTGCGGAAACTCATCGACGAATGCCCAAGGGACGATCTCAAGTACGTCCTCTACTGTGGATTCCACGCCGGCATGCGCGCTCTCGAAATAGTCGAGTCCGTCCCGTGGTGGTTCGATCTCGAGTCCAACATGATCCATATGCGCAAGACCGATACGATCCAGTTCAAGGACCTGTCGGAGCGCGACATCGAGACCAGCCAGGAATTCATCGCCTGGATTAAAAACACGTACGGCCTTCGTCAGCCGTTCATGCTGCATCCCGAATGCACGCACGGCAGGAGCCGATACCGCTACGATTTCCGAAAGCCGTTCACCGACTACATGCGCAGCCAGGGCTGCGAATGGGTCACGCCGCACATCATGCGCCACACCTTTGCCAGTCTGCTCGCCTCGCGCGATCCATCCAAGGGCGGACCCAGCGACTTCGAGATCGCAAGTTGGATGGGCATAGACCTGCGCACATATCAACGCACATACGCAAAGCTGCGCCCACGCCACAGTGGCGCGGTGGACATGGCATTCAGGGCGATGTAGTTTCATTTTCCTCCGCAGTAAATTTCGCGAAGCTCCCGAATCCGACGCGTCACCATCTCACTGGGAAATCCGCGCAGCGTCATCAGAACTACTGCCACAGCGTCATTCATCGACACGCTCATGTTTCTGAAATCCGCGCTGTAGAACCTGTCCATGCCTTCCGCCACCTGCGGAGCATACGGTCCGTTGATAGCCTCGAATTGGTTCGGACCAACAGGCCGGAATTTGTTGCCGATCATCCACGCGAGCGATCGCGTGCAGTCTGGAGCGCCCTCGCACTTCCCCTGGAAATACCCCTGCATCCATCCTCCGACCCAGATCACCTTCTCGGGGTACGAGAAGCTTCTCCACAGATATCCATCCTGCGCCTCGCCCGCTAACAGCGCCGGAGCCAGCGCCGTCGCGGCCATCAAGAGAAGGAGCTTAGTTTTCATCGTCGTCTTTCAATCCTGCCCATCTGTCCAGCGCGTTGTCAAGCTCAACCCTGTCGTACCTCGTGCAACCGCGTCTCTGCACGCGCGGCGCAATAAAGTTTTTCTTCCGCAGTTCGTTAAAAATCAGCTTGCCGCCCACGTACTCCGTCGCTTGCTCGGGATCGAGCAAGCGCGGCCATGAAATCACAGTTGCCATTTCTCCTGCCTTTTCTCTGGATCGTTAGAGACAAACGGGCGCGTCTCGTCCTCCGAGACGAACCGCGCAAACTCCCGCTCGAACAACAACTTTACAATCCCCGTGGGTCCCCTTCGTTGCTTTGCAACGATCAGTAGCGTCAGCTTCTGGAAGTCCTCCACGCTCATTTCGAACTTCTCCGCCTCGCGCTCCATCTTGCTGTCGCTCCTGCAGTAGTAAGCCGGTCGGTGCAGCAAACCAACGAAGTGCGCCTCTTGCTCGAGGCTCCCGCTCTCGCGAAAGTCCGATAGCTCGGGCATCTTGTCCGATCGCTCCTCGTTGCGTCGGTTCAGCTGCGCGAGCACAACCACCGGCACCATCAGTTCCTTCGCTGTCTCGCTGATTCCCTGCGCAATCTCGTTGATCTCCTGCTCGCGCGTCTGCTGCGCCCGTTTCGAGATCGACCGCATCCGCTGCACGTAATCAATCACGATCAATTTCGCGCCCAGCTTCTTCACCGCGCGACGCGCCCTTGCGCGAAAATCAAAGATCGACAAGGATGGCGAGTCGTCGATGTAGATCGGCGCGGTCTTCAACCACTCCGCTTCCTCCTTCATCTTCGCGATGCCAGACTTTGAGAAGAAACCATCGCGCAATCGCAGCAGGTCCACGCGCGCCCTCCGGCACAGCATCACCTCCGTAAGCTCGTGCGATGTCATCTCAACGGAGAAAATCACCACCGGAAGCCCCTGTTCCGCGCATCGCTCAGCCAGCTCGCTGCCAATCGAACTTTTGCCCATCGCCGGCCGGCCTCCGATGTAGTAGGTCCTGCCGCGCTGCAAACCCCCCGTCATCCTGTCCAGGTCAACGAAACCAGTCGAGATTCCTGTCGGCTTTCCACGTTTTTTATGCAACGCTTCCAACGACTCCACCACTTCGGGAACCGTTTCGGCGACGGGACGCACTTGCTCCGAAGAACTCGCAAGCTGCCCAATCCCGACTACCTTGCCCTGCGTCTCCTCCAGCAACGCTCCAATGTCGCACGTGTCGTCATACGCCTTCCTCGCCGCGTCCGAGCACGTGACAATGATCTGGCGAGCCAGCCACTTCTCGCGAACTACGTCCAGGTAATACTCGAAGTTCACAGCGCTACTCAGAAACCCGAACAATTCCGACACGTAGTCGGCGCCGCCCACCTGCTCCAGCAGACCCGCAGTCCTTAGTTCTTCCGTGATCGCAGTCGCCTCCATCGGCACGCCGCCGTCCGCCGCGAGGCAAAGAATCTCAAACATCTTTGCGTTCCTCGGGACGAAGAACGCATCAACCGTCAGCACTTCGCGGCAGTCGTCGATGACGTCCGAGCCTCCGATCAACATCGAGCATAGCAGCGCCTTTTCAGCCTCCTCGGAAAACGGAAGTTGCCTCGTTACCGGCGCGCTCATTTCTCCGTTTCCCTCCTCAGAAAGCTCTCGTAGTCCCTCGCGTACTCATCGCGCTGGTCCTTGTGCAGATCGGCAAAGCTCTTCGGCAGTCTCACGTCCTCTCCATACTTCCACCTGAAGAACTCGCGCCAGGCTGGCGGCTCTTCTTTTTTCTCTTTTCCCCTCGTCACAAACCGATCAGAGAAGCGACGCATCTTATCGAGCTCAGCGTTAAAATCCCTCAGAAAACTCGTCAGCGTCTGCTTTCGACGCGTCACCTCAAACACAGGATGGTCATCAGGAAGCGAAAACCAGCGCGCTATGAGCTCCTTGTCCGCCACGCGCAGTGGCAACAGCTGCGACAGGAGCTGTTCCTCCTCGTACGACCAGGCAGAGTTACCGCGACCAAACAAGTCTGCAAGAAACGCCTTCGCCTCATCATGGCCCAGGCCGTCACTAGCGCCCTTGTGCCTCTCACGCGCGTACGCGTGTGTGCGCGCGCGCGGTACTCTCTCTGTATATGTATCTGTATATGCTTCTGTACTAAGAGAACTGCTACGATTGCTACGTAGCACGTCAGAACCTGCTACGTAGCACTTCGTAGCACTTCGTAGCACACTCTGTGTATTTTGTGCAGATTTTTCGGCTTCGTAAGTATCCTCATTTTGAGGAACTTGCTTCGTGTCACTTTTCGTCGTAGCGCTACGTAGCACTTCGTAGCACTTCGTAGCACTCGCACTGCTACGTAGCACGTCGTAGCAGCGTCGTAGCACATCTTTTTTTGCTACGTAGCAGTTGCTGTCTTTCCATTGCGCAGACAACCTTTCAAGCTCTGGAAGAATTTCAGTGGCATGATAACATCCGTCCTCATAAGGAAGCGCTTTCGCGCCCGACAGTATCCTATCCAAGGTGGCCTGGGTCCCGGGTCGGTACCACACCAGTTCCCCTCCAGCCTCCTTCGCACGCGCCCACGGGTTTGGTGAGACTCCAAACTTCGCCTTGTCTTCGATAACTACGCAATAACACATCGTCTTGCGGGACGATACCGAGCGCTTCGTCGCGTGTCGCATTCGGTCAACGTCGTCTCCCATCATCCTGTACGTCCTATAGTTCACCACTCGCCATCCCCAGGTGCGCTCTTCAGGGCACAACAGCACAATCCTCCTCCCCTCCTCGGCGAACGAGCGCGATTTGCCGTCAGGCTTCTGCAGTTCCTCGATTCCGTACTCGATCATGTCGAGCGGTATGCCCGTCACGCGCGAGATAGCCTCTGGCGTCATGTCCACAACTCCATTGCGGTCGGCGAGCACGAGCATGTGCATGAACACCGTGCGGACGCGCCAGTCGTCCGATACTGTGCTGTCGTAGATTTGTCGGAATATCTTAGCGTACATCGCCCGGTCGCCATGTTCTTCTCCTCGACTTCGGCATCTGCGACGTGATCCGCCACACGTCCTTGACGCCCGGATACGGCTCAGCCTCAATTACGTCGCCGACAACGAAATTCTCGTTCGATCCCACCCAAACGCGGCGCTCCTCTCCATCAGACGTTCGCGCGAGCACAAGCCGCGTGTTCGGCGGCAGCTTAACAACCGTGAGCCTCACACGCGACGGTTGCGGAAGCGCCAGGCGCGCCGCAGGCCTCTGTAACTCTGACGGCGCCGCGTCCGGAGCTACGGATACTACGGGCTTTCTCGGCCTCCCCTCTCTCTTTTTGCCCTTCGCCGCACGCGCCCCGACGATCTTGGAGATCGTCCCAGATGGACTCGGCTTCGTGGTCATTGTATCTGGCATGGTCGCGTTTCCTTTCCTTGTTTTCTCCTCCTCATGGCGCGCCCTCTGCCAAACACAATTGGTCGCATCCCGTCCGAAGCCTCCATCCCTCGGCTGAGGAAGAACACTCGGAACGCGGAGGCGAGCAGCCGCTTGTTTATCTTTCCCTCGGCCTCGCCGAGCCAGTCAACCACGATTCTTTCCACGCCGTTTATCTTCATGCTCGATCAACCCTTAGCAGTGCCAGCTTCCGGATCGCGTGTGCGGCCTTTCGAACGGCATCGTCCTTCGTCCATGCGCGCCACTTGCCCACTGGGACGAAGACAATCTCACCCAGCGCGTTCCTCTTCGCCCGACTGACAACCCAGACACGCGGCGCCCTTTTTTTTACTGACCGCATGGCGCGGCCTCCGCAGCGGTTGCACGTTGCAATGCGTCCTCGATCTCCCGCTCCGCCCGCACAGCCTGCTCCGCCATGCGAAGGTCTTCCGAAAGCCGAAGCCCGCGCACCAGCAGGAGAAGGAGATCGACTATCTCGCTCTCAAGTTGTAGTTCAACTTTCATTTGATGCCATTATGCACATTTTCTGATTCTAGTCAACAACTTTCTTGCAGTTTTCAAAACTTTGGAATACTATTGCCGCATGAGCATGTTTTCACAGGCATTTGACCTGGCGCTACATCAGCTCGGCCTGAGTCGCAGAGAGTACTCGAGGGCATCAGGCATCCCCGAGGCGCAGGTTAGCAAATACGCACGTGGTCTGATCTCGGCCGGGACATCCTCGCTGGAGACGATCGCAAAATCACTCCCAGAAGAGCAGCGGGCAATGGTCGTATCGGCCTGGCTCCGTGACCACACGCCAGAGTGCGCTCACGGCATAGTCAAAGTCGAAACCAGCCGCAATGTTTTTCAGGAGGAGGCGCCGCGGCTTGTAATGTCACCCGAACTGGAATCGGCAATCCGGCACATCAGCAACATGGCCGTAAAGCATAGCGAGATCGGAGAACTCGTCATAAGACTTTCCGAAGCGCTGAAGTCCAGGCGCTAGGCGGCCAGACTCGTTAGGAAGCGCATTGCGGGAAAATTTCGCCCGTTCCAGATGGAATCTCTCCCCATCCGGCAGCCCTGGCACCAGAACCCCCTCCCCCCCTTACGCTCGGCCAAGCCGAGGCGGCGATCCAGCCCGGTCCCTCGGTAGCGGCCTGCCGGTCCCGCAGGCTGGCCTACTGCGCGGCATCGGCCGGTTTCGCGCGGCGCCGTCCGGTTCTCGGTGGTACGGTGTGACAGCACGAGAGCAGAGCGCTACCGTGTCACGCTGACCGTGACGAGCTAGATGTGACACAGCGAGAGCAGAGCGCTACCGTGCATGAGCAGCGTCCCAGCCCATGCCGCGCGCATCAGCCCGCTCCAGCGCCGCGCGCGTTACGTGTCAGGGGGGCGTTTTGTCCGCGCAATTTCTCCCGCCAGATATATCTGCGCTCCAGACCGAGCGGCACTCCGTCATTCTCTATGCGGTCTGGCTCTATATCTGTAGAGCGATCATGGGGCGATCCTGGACACAACCACCAGCGACGAGTCCAGAACCGACGGAGCGGCTCGTGGTTGCCGTAGCGTTTCTGGTGATACACAGCGCGCAAGAATTCCTCGACCCAGTACGAGATCGTATCGTGGGGTGGGCCTTGCGGAGCGCCGCCGTAAACGCCACCCAAATAGGGCGTCCGGCCCGGAAAAGCGCGGATCTTCCGCGCAGCTGGCCACCAAAAATGCTCCGCCGATACAGAGCAGCAATAGTTGTGCCACACGATCTTCATAGGCGAGCCTAACGAGTTCCCTATGAGATTTCGTGTGATCCGAGGTGGAAAAAAAAAGTGAAAAAATTGCATTTCCAGACTTGACGATAAGCGCTTATATATTCTAAGATTAGAGGCATGAAAACCATCATTGCGGTATGGCCCGATAAAGATAACAGCTGGATCGTCAGCGAAGATCGTGTCGAGGACACCTATCGCGCCGGCACCAATACTGGCGCGATGCGCACTACTACTCTGGACGTTTGCGACACGTACGCGAGTGCTATCTCTCTTGCGCGGCGGATTGCCTCATCGAGGATGCTCCCAGCCTACGAGCACGATCGGCAGGGCAGCCCAAAGCGTATTGTCTGACGACGAGGGTTAGAATGAAAAATCCGCATGCCGTCGCGCTGGGGAAGATGGCGCGAGGCCGGCCCAAACGGTTCAGCGCTGCTGAACTTGAGCGCCGTCGCGAGCGCATGCGACTGCTTAACGCCAGACGGCGCGCGCACAAACGGCGGTGCAACCGATGATGCGCGCGAAAGAGGCTAACGGAGGCGGGACACTTGCGTATCCCGCTGAATATGGGCGACAATTCGAAGATTGAATGGACCGAGGCGACGTGGAATCCGGTGACCGGTTGCTCGAAGGTCAGCGCCGGATGCAAGAACTGTTATGCACAGGAGCGCGGTTCGTCGCCTAGGGAAAAAAAGGATTGCGGGTGGGCAGCCTGTCTGATAGGATGGTCTATGGATGCGGACATGAAGGATGATCCGAACGCGAGCATAGACGCGAACGATGTGCGGCGCCTGCTGCTGAAAGAGATCGTCAATGCAAATCCGCCGCGGTCCGTGTTTCTGAGGGGCTGGTGCGCGTACCGGCAGTGGAGTACTGGGGTGACGTCAGCCGATCTATACTCCATCCTCGCCTACACGCTCGCCACTGGACCGGCGATAGTCGTGTGGGGCACGCTGGACGATGAGGGCCGACCGAACGACGCGCGAGTAGATTACGGGCAGAAGGAGTGGCACAGTCTGGATCTCGATGAATCGGAGCGGGAGGCTCTGATCGATTACGCGAGACGGTGGATTGGCCAGGTGCGGGACGGAGATGCCGGCACTAACGGTGCCGGCTACAGGAGCGCGGTGCGCCGCCTGCAAGGTGAGCAGCCATGAAATGTCCGGCCTGCGGCTACGACTGGATATGCTCCCGCAGCGAACTGGCTGCGGAGTTTGGCCGGCGCACCAGCCCGCGCAAGGCCGCTGCGTCGAGGCGAAATGGAAGGCTCGGCGGACGTCCGAGAAAAAATGAAAAAAAACTCTTGCGCGGTGCGCCGCCTGGTGGAGGTTCAACGTGACAGCACTTAAACCATTGTCTCACCTCCGCTGGGTGCTGTACGGGATTAAGATCGGGGACGAGTTCTACGAGGTCGGCATAGACCGTCCCAGGCGCAACCGACTCGGTGATAAGGGGGCATCGTATGAGATGTGGAGCACGTTGTGGGACAAGTTAGAGCCGAGTTATGTCGTAGCGCTGGATGGCGATCTAAACGAGGAAAAATGGCCGATCAGCGTACGACTGCGGTACGCTCAGTACGAGGCAGATCGTCGCCTATGGGATCGGCGGCTGATAAGCGACATTGAGGACGACGCGTGGACTGAGTATGAGCTGTCCGAGCCCTGAGCGGATCGCCGCGCTACGATACGCAAGAGATATGGTGACCAGGTACGTGCTCCACGGCGAGCCAGAGCTACGGCGTCGCGTGGCCGGAATCGTCGAGTCCAATGCGAGGCCCGAAAAGATATACCTACTAAAGTGGAATGAGGTCGGCGGAGCGGAGGCGTCCGAACCAGACTCTTACGCAATGGTCCTGAGGTCCAAGCCGCCAATTCTGGTCGCCTTGGGCACGCTCGACGAAAACCTCAGGCCGAATTACGTACGGATCGACTACAGCTTGGCTAATAGCACGAAGAAGGTATGGGAAAAGCTTAAGCTCAAGGACAAAGAGCGGAAGGCTCTGATAGAGTATGCGAGGCGCTGGTTTCCGGAACCAACGGGGAGGGTGAATGGAACCGTCGATTTCCCGGCTACAGGGATGATTCGCAAAAGCGCGGTTCGTCGGCTGCTCGCGATCATATGCCGCCATGACTGAACGCATAGGTGGTGCTGGAAAAGCCGCTATCGGTGCACGTGCGCAGAGGATGGCACGTGCCGCCTACACGCTCGGCGGACGGCCGAGAAAAAATGAAAAAAAACTCTTGCGCGGTGCGCCGCCTGGGATTAACTTGAAGATTGCTGAGCCGGCCGCAGCCGCCTCAGCGTTGCCGAAAGGCAATTGAGACATCCAGTATCGCGAGGCGCCCGGTTGAAAGGCCGGGCGCCTCTTTTCGTGGGTTCAAACGAGGCCGGAACCAGCGGTTCCGGCTACAGTTCACGGCCGGAACCGGCGGTTCCGGCTACAGGGGGCCGGCACCAATGGTTCCGGCTACAGATTCTACTGAGAGATTTCGGAGAGCATGTCCATCTTCTGCTCGTGCGTGAGTGTGCGAGATTCGAGAATCTTGCGCCGGAACATGCTCCTGATCTCGTCGCGATGCTCTGGCGACGATATACGCCACACCTCGTACATTGCTTCGGCGGGGAAGCTGTACACCTGGCGCTGGAAGGGGGTCATGCGCGCGAGACGGTTTACCTTCACCGTTTCGTCCATGCGGATCAGACCCTGCTCGACTGCTTCCGACGCGGTCATATTGCCCGCCGCGATGTCGCGCACCGCCTTCGCGCGGTTGCGCGCGTGCTCGGCGTCCTCCAGGGTGCGAGCCTGCGACCGCAGATACGTGCGCGATATTTCAGCTGCGAGACGCTCCTCCGGGCTGTATGTCACGTCGCGCGGCGCCGGCATTACGCCGAAGAACGGCGCCGCCTGATCCATTAGGCCCGGGTTACTGCTCTCGCGCACCTTCTGCGCTCCACGGACCCAGAATGGCACAAACTGCCGCGCCACGTACTTGGAGACGTCGTATGCCTGCTTCGAGAGGGGATCGCCCGGGTGCCTGATCTCCGTGCCGTAGTAGTCGCGATTGCGATAGAGATCGAGCAACAGACCGATGGCCGGGTGCGCCGCGTTCAGCACGCCTGTCACCGGATCGCGCGCGTAGTGCAGCACGTCCTTCATGTATGTGGGCAGGAAGAAACGCATGTCCCGACCCTCCTCGTCCTTGCGTCCGTTGCGAAAGGCAAAAAAGTCCATGCCGTGCGGCACCTCGCCGGTGAACGCGTACGTAAGGATGCCATTGGCAGCCATCGTGCCGATGAGCAGTGAAAGGCCGTACGATACGCGCATCGGGAGGTTCGGCGGCGGTTTGCCCGTGGCACGCCACTCGCGAATAAATCGAACCAAGTGCGGGAACGCGCCGCCGAGCGCGGCGATTGTGCCGCCGCGCCAGCCGGCTGCGCGCAGCAACGCGTGCGCCAGACTGCGCGCCACGTTGTGCATGAAGTACCGCTGCCACACCACCTGGCCGAGGCGCTCATCCACGCGGTTCCATATCTGCCGTAGCTGAGGCACCATTTCCTCGAGCGGCTTGCCCGGATTACTCTCCATGAGTCGCCATACTTCCTCTGCAAACACGCCGGCCTTCTGGCGCGGCACCAGGTATTCCATCACTGGCCAAGCCATCATCTCAAACGCTGCCACCGGTGAGCGTATCGCCGCGCGGATGCGGCGCCCGCTAAACCAGTCCGCGTATGCGACCTCGGCCTGGTGCGTCACGAGTTCCGACGTCATGCCGAAATCCGCGCCGGCCAGCTCTGCTGCGCGAGCCGCTGCCTCCACCCGCCAGTCCAGCGATCCATCGCGCGCGCGCCAGGCGTTCAGCACACGGTCTCCAGTTACGGGCACGCGCACGGCTGAGAATGGAATCTTCTTCAGACTGCGCGCCACCTCTGCCGGGCTCGCCTGACCGGTAAGCATTCTGTACACCGAATCGACTGCGCGCGCAGCTGTGCTCACAGTCACCTCGGACGTGGTGAACCCGGTGTGGAACTGGCTGCCACCTCCCAGCTGCGACATGTTGAGCACGTTCGCAAACGACATCCACGACCGGAAAAACGATCCCACATACGGGTTGTTGTAGAGGCTGGCCGAGAGATGATTGTTGATGATGTCCGCATGCGGCTTCGTCACGATGCGGTAACCCATGATCGGCAGGCCCACGTAACGCTGCGCCTGCACCTTTGTCAGCTCGAGGCCGGGCTCTATCTTCGCCATATCGGCCACGTCGGGCGTGCCGCGGACCAATCGGTTCAGCCTCGCGTACACGGTCGGCGCCGTCTTGCGCATTTCCTTGCCCGCATACAGGTAGCCCTCGATCGCTTTCGCCATCAGGTTCTCACGCGTCATTTGATTCTTCGCGAGGCCGCGCGCTGCCGCTATCTTGCGCAGCTGCTGCATCGCCGGGCTGGATGGCGGCGCGTTCTGGCCAACCAGCTCGTCCCACAAGCCGTATTGCTCATCCATCGCGCTGGCTATCGCGCGTGTGAGCGCCTGCACGCTCGGCCCGAACTGCGTGCGGCCGCTCGTGGTCTGCAGGCTCGTTGTGTCTATGCCAAGCCGTTGCGCCGTGCCGAGCAATCCTTCGTACACCGACTTATCCACCCATTCATCCACCGCGACTGATGGCCGTCCGTACACGGTGCCGTACGGATCGTTCACGCGACTCCACCCATCGGGCGTGCGCTCGTAGGGAGAGATCACCTTATATTCGCCGCGCTTGCGGAGCGTCTCGAAATAGCGCGCCGCCATCGCAGCTCGCCGCATCTCGCCCAGCTTCAGCCGCACAATTCGCATCGGGTTCGGCGATACCGGTTCCAGGCCGAATTCCATACCGGTCTTAACGTCATCGAACACCTTCGGCTTGCGGAACGATTGTTTGCCAGCTATGCCGCCGGCGCGTGTCCTAGTCAGCATGCCCGTCATGTCGTTATCCGATCCGATGCCCGATTCCATCATCTGCCGCGTACGCGCGCGCACCCAGTCCCGTTGCGCCTTGGTGGTCGCATTCAGGTCGGCGTCGCGCGGGATCACACCGCGCTCGATTGCGTCCTGCAGCGCGGCGCTGAAGGCGCGCCGGCTCTCCAGGGTCCAGATCGCCGGGAAATAATTCTCGCGCACAGTCTCCAGCGGCACACCAGCGTCGTCCAGTTCCTGGCGCGCATGATCGAATAGCTCATCCACACGCTTCGCAGCGTCCTCGAACCCCTTCGGCACAGGCTCACCCGTGGACATAGCCGACGCGAACTGCACGCCTGGGTTCTGCTCCGTCGGCAGGTCGGCCCGTCCCACGCCCGCGCGCCAGAACCTGCGCTCCAGCGGTCCTATCTCCTTCATGTCCGCCGACGCCTGGCGCCACATCGTGCCAAGCTCCGAGGAGAGAATCTCGATTGCCCGCAGGTGGTCCGGGCTCACTGCGCCGGGCAACACTGCGAGCAACAGGCTATCGCGCGCGTCGCGCAGGTCCTTGCCAAATCCCACGAGGTAGCGACGCAGCGCGGTGCCGACCTGCTGATCCGTATTCGCCGGCAGAGGCGGGAGTGGCTCCGGCGGTGCAGACACTGGCTGTTGCGGAGGGACAGGCGGCGGAACGATCGGAGCCGGCGGCGGCTCCTCCACTGTCGGCGCTGGTGGCAGCGGCTCACTCGGTAACGGCGGTGGCGGCGGAGCAACCGCGGAAGTTGCGTCCATCTCCTGGGCGATATGCACATCTTGTGCAGTCTGTACCTCAGGTGCAGAAACCGGCGGCGGTGGCTGCGTCTGCACTTGCTGTGCAATCTGCACACTCTGTGCAGCCTCTGCCGGTTGCTCAGTCTGCACGTCCTCTGCAGTCTGCATGGTTCCGACATCCGTTGCTGGCTCAGCCACCCCAGTGGGAGGCTGTTCAGGCGCTGGCGGCTCAGTTACTTGAGCGGCGCGTTCTTCACCCGTCTTCGAAATCGTCTTGCCCACTCCTGTCACTGCGTGAAGAGCCGAGCCTGTGGCCATGCCGAGCGTCGCCAGACCTTCGGTCGCAAAGCGCACCTTTGTGCGCAGGTCTGGAGCGCGCTGGATTGCGCGCCAGATATCCGGCAACTGCCGCGCCATCATTCCCGAGAAGACAGCCGCAATTGCCCGCGATGCGTACGGCACTTCACCCAAAGGCGCGCCAGCAATCAATAGCGCGAGGTTTTCCGGCGACACCATGCTGGCCGCTGTATCCTGAGCGCCCTGGATCACGCCCTCGGCGGCTTCTCGCGGCGCGCTTCTCTCAGGAGCGAGCAGGCCGGCAGCCAGTGGCAATGGCGGGTACGCACGCAGATATGCGCCGGTTGCTTCTCTCGCAGCCTGCTCTACCTGTCCGCTCGTAAACGGTCCACGAAAATCTACCGAGGCCGGCGGCGACGGCAGCTCCTCCGGCTGAGCGCTAGGCGCGCCTGTCCCGCCAGCGCTGTAGCCGGAACCGATGGCTCCGGCAGCGGTTGCGACGCCTGTGCCTCCGGCACCGCCGGTGCCGGCTACAGGACCGGGATCAGGCAACTGGCTAAGATCGATCTGGTCAGGCAGCTGGCTCAGATCGATCTGGTCAGGCAGCTGGCTAAGGTCGATCTCGTCCGGCAGTGTAATGGTATTTGTGGCCATCCCTCATCGCTACTGCGCGGCGGCTGCCTGCGTCTTTCCCATGTCCGAAGCTCGCAGCATATCCATGATGTACCGCACGTTTGCGTCGGTCACTGGCCTGCCATTTGCGCGAAGCAACTGCACAGCGCGCGCGCGATAGCTATCCTCGGTTGGGCTGGCCATAGGCATCGCAGCCCCCGTAGCGGGCGCTGTAGCCGGCACCGACGGTGCCGGCGTCGCTGTAGCCGGCACCGCTGCAGCCGGCGCCGGTGGCGCCGGCGCTGTACTATCCGGCGCCGTATCCGGAACCGCTGATTCCGGCCCCTGATCGTCCGGAAACGTCTCATCGCTGGTGGGAACATCCGATTCCGGAACCTCTGGCAGCGGAATCGGCGTAGCCGTGGGCGACGCGCCGCCCATTATCGACTGGTATGCCCGCTGCAAAATCCCTCGAATACCTCCGGTCTGCTGCTGTTGCTGCTGCTGCTGTTGCTTCTGCTTATCCGCCCTTGCTCGCTGCGACTGCACCAGCGTCTGAAGAGATTCCGGTAGCGGGTGAAACCCAGACCTGTCGCGAAAACCGATGAGGCCAGTCTGTTCATCCTGCTCAAGCATTCGCGCCCCGGGCTCGGGCAGAATCTGCAATTGCTTCGATCCAGGCTGCGTCACGGCGACAAACCCGATAGGCTTGCCCTCTGGCGTCTTAAGCCGCTGCACCACTGGCGGCCCGGTCGCAGTGCCCGCGTCGCCATACGGGACCACGGTCCACTTGCCAGGCCCCACCTGGATAAGCTCGCTGCCGGTCCAGCGCGCGGCTTGTTTCGCCGCTTCATCCGGTGTCCACTGCAAGCCGGCTGCCTGTTGCTGGCGCAGCTGCGCCTGGGCCAGCCGCTGTTCCTCGAGCGCCTGCATCTGCTTCTGCTGCATATCCATCGCAAACGTGCGGGCCAGCCCAGCCACTATTCCATTCTTCTGCGTGCGCGACATGCCCTTGAACTGCGCGTACTGGTCCGGCGTGATCTGGCCAGTCTGTAGCGCGTGCGACATGATGAGATTATCCGCCGCTTCGTCCTGCTCGGCCTGTTGCGCTTTCTCGATTCCCGCAGCCAGACCCTGCCCAAGCGCCCCCAAGCCCTGGGCAAGGTAGCTGCCGCCCACGTACACCTGTCCACCAGCGTTAAATGGCATCGTTCATCACCCTCATCATCCCATCTGATTCTGCGAATACAAAAGCGACTGCAAATACGAGGCCAGCGGCGACCGACGTTGCAGCATTGCCATCGCCTGCGCGCCGGACGATTGCTGACCCTGCGCCAGCGATTGGCCCAGCGAGGATAGCGCGCTGGAAAACGCCCGCCCAGCCGAGGCATAGCTCGGCGCCGTAGCCGCCACTGTAGCCGGCACTGTAGCCGGCACCGTTGGTGCCGGCGCCGCTGGCGCCGTTGCCGCCGCCACTGTAGCCGGCACCGCTGGTGCCGGCCCCGCTAGTACCGTACCACCTGTAGCCGGCACCGTTGTTGCCGGCACTGCGGCTACCGGCGCTGTCGGCTGCGCAGGAGAGGTTATCGGTGCGTTCTGCGCAGCCGCCGACGCCGCGCCGGACTGCTGCGCTACCAGGGACGCTGGCGCGATGCGCACCCGTCCCAGGTCCTGTCCGTTCCACAGTTCTATTGTATCCTTCGTCGGCACGCCGGGTTTCTTATAACTGTAATCGGCCACGCGCGCCACGAACGGATTACCGTTCTCCGGGTACACCAGCACGCTTGACCCCAGCGGATATTTGCCCAGCAGGTTCGGCGAGATAGCTATGTCACCCGGCTGCAGCTGGCCCAGAGGCCCGTACAACGCGTCGTGATAGAACTCGCCCTGGCTAGGCCCGTATGCCATCGCGCGCACGTAATCCATCAGGTCGCTCATGCAGCAGCCTCCCTCGCGATGTATGACGGCGTCGCTACCAGTTGCAGCACCTCGGCGCCGCGATTCTCCACCATACCCTTCGCCAGCGGGCAATAGACGCGCTCGGCTTTCTCGCGTGGATCGATGCACGCCGTGCACGCGTGCACGTAATCGTTGTTGTACCATTTGTCGTCCAGCTCAACGCCGTCGCGGTAGCGAGTCTCCTGCACCGGTATCTTCTCGCGCGCAATCAGCGCCCACACGTCCGCATCCGTCCAGTCTCGCAATGGGAAGACCACGCGCGCGCGGCCGCAATGCGTCACGTAATCCGCCAGCGGCACCGGACCCTCGAACTGATCAACGTCGCTCGACTTATGCCCGATCAACACCAGGTCCCACGGGTAAAACATCTCGCCCATCTTCGGGCGCAACACCCAGTCGCGCAGCCCGCATATGAAGTGTCGCCTGCGTTCCGGCTCAAGCACGTTCTTTGGAATGTCGATGCCGTCGCCTGCGCAGTTGTAGCGTGCCACCAGTTCCAGGCGATCCGGCTTCACTTTCACGCCGGCGGCTACTGGCGGGAAATCGTGCACCGTCATTCCCCAGCTCGCGATCACGCGATCTGCGAAGTGATGTTTCTGCGAAAACCACGGGTCGCGATGATAGATCACCTCGATCGGGAATCCCACCCTGCCCGACAGATTCTCGCAGCCATCAGCGGCGGCTCTGATCAGCCATGCCATCGCCATGCTATCCTTGCCGAACGATAACATGACCACCGGTCGCTTCGCGTCGCGCAACCAGCCGCGCAACATCTCCAGCGTTTGCTCCTCAAGTGTCGTCACAATCCGATCAGCGCTCCTCCTATGCTGCCTAGCGCGCCCAGGCCGCCCCCCAGCGCGCCACTCGACTTGTTCGCGCCAGCTATGGCCTGCGCGGCTGCCGCATTCTGATTCGACGAAAACAGATCGCTCATGTACGCAAGGATCGGGTTCGTCAGCGCGGAAAACGATTGCACGCCCTGGCGTTCCGTGCCCAGCACGTCCGACAAG
>Ga0070741_10011678_pt1 | contig 16135 bp, 11 predicted proteins | sample Coa_R1_4_FD_66440 | JGI IMG/M metagenome (GOLD analysis project Ga0070741, IMG submission 66440) | Surface soil microbial communities from Centralia Pennsylvania, which are recovering from an underground coalmine fire - Coalmine... | ecosystem: Environmental > Terrestrial > Soil > Unclassified ...
AGGCTTGCTCCTCGGTGCGTTGCGACAGATCGCTGTTGCCCTGCGCGATCTCGCGCGCGGCGATGTTGATCGACTCGGTGGACTCTCTGATGCGCCCGATGATGTCGGTCAGCGATGCCAAGGTACGGTTTGCGTCGTCTTTCAGCTGACCGAAGGTGCCCTGATAGTCTTGGTCGATCTTCTGCGTGAGATCTCCCTGCGCCAGCCCGCCGAGAACGCGCCCGAGGTCCTGCATCCCCTTTTCAGTGGTATCGAGCATGACGTTCATTCCAATTGCGAGCTGGGCGAAGAACCCGGATTTGTTGTCGACATCGATGCGCTTGTTGAAATCACCAGCCCCCGCAGCGCGCACCAATCCTTCGACTTCGCCTTCCACTGCCACCTCGTTGGTGCGGTCAACCCATTCCACCGCGGTGCCTAGACGCCCGCCGTTGTCGTTTAGGACCGGCGTGACGGAAAGAACGAACGTGCGACCGCCGAGCTTGATCGAAGCACGATGCGTCGAGGACAATCGATCCAGCATCTGGCGTTGGTGAGCCGGATTCTTGTGGAACTGGTCGATGTTGCTGCCGATGAGCGCAGCGGCACTGAAGGACGGCAGATCTCTTTGAATGTCGTTTTCGGCGCCGCGGAACATCTCATTCACGGAGTTGTTCATGTAGATGATGTTGTAATCCTTGTCCGCCACCATGACGTTTGTCGCCACGTTATCCAGCGCTTGCTGAATGCGCATGGCGGACTCGGCCATCTTCCGGGTGTCGGATAGCTCGAAGCCCAGTCGCGTACGCAGCGCCTGCAGGGCGCGACGCAAGTCCGCGAGTTCGTCGCGGCCTCGCGCGTCGAATGTACGTTGGAAGCGCCCCTGAGCCAGCTCGTGGGTTTGTTCGCTGATCGCCTTGATCTGTCTCGCCGTGCTACGCGCCAGTCGGACGGTCACGACGATCCCGACGATCATGATGAGAGAGAGAAGACTCGCCATAGTCGTCCGCGTGCCCTCGAGCAGTTGCGGCATGAAGAGGAACATCAAAGCGAACACGGCGGGCGCTCCCACGAGCGCCACGCAAAGCAGAAGTCTTTGCACCAGCGTGGTGTGTGCACTAATGTTGAGCCAGTCAATCGGGCCAGTGCGCACGACATGACCATCGCGAATCATCAATCCATGCGCGCGTCTTTCCCTGAACAATCGGTAGGCGCCCTCGGCAGCCTCGACCAACTCGCGCGCGGGTTTCGATCGCACCGACATGTAACCAGTAACGGTTCCGCTCTCGCGGATCGGAGTCGCGTTCGCGAGTACCCAGTAGAAGTCGCCATTCTTGCGGCGATTCTTGACCAACCCGGTCCACGGGTTGCCAGCCTTCAAGGTCGCCCACAAGTCGGCGAACGCCTCTTCGGGCATGTCCGGATGCCGCACGACGTTGTGCGGTTGGTTCATCAACTCTGCCTCGCTGAAGCCAGACGCCTCGATGAAATCGTCGTTGACGTACGTGATCCGTCCCTTCGTGTCGGTCTTGGACACGATCGTCATACCATCGCGCAAGACATATTCGCGCTGAGTAACGGGCAGGTTGCTACGCATCCGATTCTCCGGAAACCTAAACGTTGTTGGCGACGCGCGCAGCGCACGCCGAAGCTAGAGAAAGCGTTGGACTGGTCCGTCTAGGCGGCCATCGCTTGCTCGTCGAGAAGCGCCATCTCGGGCTGGGCCATCAAGCGTTCGATGTCGACGAGAATGATCATGCGTTCGTCGACCGTGCCAAGGCCGAGGATATAGGCGGTGTCGACTGCGGCACCGAACTGGGGTGCAGGGCGAACCTGATCGCTGTTGAGCGCAATGACATCCGAAACGCTGTCGACGACGATCCCCACGACACGATTCGCGATATTGAGGATGATTACGACGGTGAACGCGTTGTACTCGACCTTGCCCAATGAGAATTTGATGCGCATGTCGACGATCGGCACGATGAGACCGCGCAAGTTGATGACGCCCTTGATGAACTCGGGCGCATGAACGATCGAAGTGACGCTGTCATATCCACGAATCTCCTGAACTTTGAGGATATCGACGCCGTACTCCTCGTCTCCCAAGGTGAAAGTCAAGAATTCGCCCGATCGCTGTCCGGCGGCAACGTTCGTTCGTGCCTCGCTCATCAAGTCCTCTCCTCAAATCGATTACGCTCGTCGCGACTCTCTGCCATCAATGTCTGCACCGCACGAGCTACCTTACGGGCGCCGCAGTGGCACAGCGAGTTCGTCACTCGCGACGTTAGAACGCGAGCGGCACAAACTGCCGCGGTCATGCCGCTTCCGCCACATTGGAGGCCACCCGTACAAGGGCCGCGACGTCGAGAATCAACGCCACTCGGCCATCGCCCATGATGGTGGCGCCCGAGACGTAGGGCACCTTTCGGTAGTTCGTTTCCAGGCTCTTGATCACGACCTGATGCTGGCCCACCAATTCATCGACCCACAAGGCGACTTTGCCGCCCTCCGATTCCAAGATGACGACGATGCCCTGCTCCAGGCGCTCGCGTCGGGACGGAATGGCGAACAACTTGCTCAATGCAACGACGGGAAGATGTTCACCGCGCACGCGGATGAGCTGCGCCGATCCACGCACGGTATGCAGATCGTCCGTCCTCGGTTGCAGCGATTCGACGACGAAACCCAATGGCAGGATGAACATCTCCTTGCCCACCGCGATCGACATGCCATCCAGGATCGCGAGCGTCAGCGGCAGACGAATCGAGATCCGTGTGCCTTGGCCTTGCACGGAGTTCAGTTCAACACGGCCGCCCGCGCTTTGAATGTTGCGCTTCACGACGTCCATGCCCACGCCTCGGCCCGAGACGTCGCTTACCACCTCAGCCGTCGAGAAGCCGGGCTCGAAGATCAGCTGCCACACGTCCTGATCGGACATGGAATCCTCGACGCTCATTCCGCGGCTGCGCGCTTTCGCAAGGATTCGATCGCGATGCAAGCCGCCGCCATCGTCGATGACCTCGATCACGATGCTGCCGCCTTGATGGAAAGCGCGCAGCGTGATCGTTCCCGTTTCGGGCTTGCCGGCCGCACGGCGAGCTTCTGGTGTCTCGATGCCGTGATCGAGGCTATTGCGCACCAGATGGGTGAGTGGGTCGGCGATCTTTTCGATCACGCCTTTGTCGAGCTCGGTCCCCTCGCCTACGGTCTTGAGCTCCACGCGCTTACCAAGCTTTGCTGCGAGGTCGTGAACCAACCGCGGGAAGCGGCTGAACACGAATGCGATCGGCAGCATGCGAATCGACATCACGGCCTCTTGCAGATCGCGCGTGTTGCGCTCGAGGTGTGTGAGCCCCTGCACGAGTCCACCGTTTTGGACCGGGTCGAGCTGCGACGAGGTCTGCGCCAACATTGCTTGCGTGATCACGAGTTCGCCAACGAGGTTGATCAGTTGATCGACCTTCTCGACACTCACCCGAATCGACGATGATTCTCCCGTCCCGAGCGAAACGACCTTGTTACCCCCAGCAGGAGTCCTGGCTGAATCCGCAGCGCCGGTTGTCGGAGCCGGCTCGGCTGAAGACGCAGCCGGGATGGAGACTTTCGCGACAGCCGGCGACTGCGACGGGCCTCGGGCTTCTTCATCGAAGAAGCCGTAGCCGGGATCGTTCTCTGGCAACCCCGGTGCGTCGTCGAAGAAGCCAAAACCTGCGTCGCACACCTGCAACCCGGGCGCCTCGTCAAAGAAGCCGAATCCAGGATCCGCTCGATCAGCGGTGAGCGTCTCGCTCGTCTGCTCCTCGGTAATTTCGAGATCCTCGGGCTGCACGACGAACTCCAGCAGCTCGTGCAATTCGGGAGCCTTCGCCGAGGAAGTAAGCGCCAGCACCCAGTCGCCCTTGCGCTTTCGCCTCGCACCTCGTCCCGCCGGCGGCTCTGCCATGATTTCCAACTCGCCGAGAGCGCCAAGCTCCGCGAGCAAGTTGTCGGCGACGCCTTGCTCCAATGACGCGCGGAATCGAATGATTCGTCGCTTGAGCGGGGATGGACTCATCGTCGAGGCCGGCACGGTGACAATCGACGGTGCGCCACCACTTACCAGCGACTCGATCCGTACTCGTGCGGCGTCTGCCGCGCCTTCTTCGACGCTACCTTCGCCGCGATGGGCCGCCAGCTGCGAAGACAGCACATCCGCCCCTGCCAGAAGAGCATCGACCATCTCGCGCGTGGGCAGCATCTCTTGCTTGCGCAGCTTGTCGAGCAAGGTCTCCAGTGCATGCGTGAGCTCGGCAACGTCGGCGAAACCGAATGTTGCAGCGCCGCCCTTCACCGAGTGCGCAGCGCGGAAGATCGCATTGAGCTGCTCGGCGTCGGGGGCAAGCAGATCGAGCGAGAGCAACAAGCTCTCGAGGCTCGCCAGGTGCTCGGTGGCTTCCTCGAAGAACACTGCATGAAATTGCCTGACGTCCATCGCGTGCCGCCGTCAACCCAATACCTTCTTGACCACCTCGAGAAGCTTCGGCGGGTCGAAGGGTTTGACCAACCAACCGGTCGCACCAGCCGCTTTGCCTTGCTGCTTCATGGTGTCGCTCGCCTCCGTAGTCAATACCAGGATGGGCGCCGACTTGTATTGCGGAAGCGCGCGCAGGGACTTGATCAACGACAAGCCATCCATGCGTGGCATGTTTTGATCGGTCAGAACGAGATCGACGCTACGTGACTTCGCCTTCTCCAGCCCGTCCTGACCGTCCACCGCTTCCACCACTTGGTAGCCGGCGCTGCTCAGGGTGAAGGCGACCATTTGGCGAATGGAGGCCGAGTCATCTACGGTAAGGACAGTCTTGGGCACGATCTACTCCAGGATCAGAACAGGTCGACTTCGCCGGCGCTGATGCCGGTCTGGCTGACGGGGTTGCGCGCCGTGAGGGTGCGCGCTTGTTCCAAGGTGTTGCGTAATTCCGCCTCCACCAAACCATCGCGGGCGTCTTGCGGTGTGGCGGCATCGGCGAGCTTGTGCACGAGCAGATCCACGGCGTGCGTGCGACGCTGCACGTGCTCGATCAGCTGCGAAGTGATGTCCTGAAATTGCAGGCCGCGCACGGAAGTATCGACGTCCCGAGCAAGCGCTCGGGCGATGACACCGATTTCCTCCACCGTTCGCGCTACGCCGGCATTGACGTTGGCGATCTTGCGCATGGTCGATTCCGTGCGCTCCTTCGCCTGCAATGCGAAATTCATGTCTTTCGATGCCATTTCATTGACATCGGCCTCAGTTTCCGCAATCGACGCGGCGACACGCTCCATGTGAGCTCGGATTTCTTTGCTGAATTGACTGGTTCGGCTCGACAGATCGCGCACCGCATCGGCCACCACGGCAAAACCGCGTCCTGCCTCACCGGCGCGTGCCGCCTCGATCGCCGCGTTCAGCGCTAACAAATTGGTTTGCTTCGCGATCGCTTCGATCTCGCCGAGGATGTGCTTCACGTCTGCGATCTGTTGGTTGACGCTATCGATCCTTTCCACGAGGATCATTCCCGTGTGACTCGAGGTGACGGTCGTTTCGACGAATGATCGCAGCGTCTCACCGGTTTCCTTGACGAAGCGCTCGAAGTTGAGGTCGTCCTCGCCGTCCGAGGGCTGGCCGTGCGCGGCTCGTACAGCCAAGTCGCACTGCTCGGCGGCTTGGTCAGCCATCCCGGTGAAACTCTGGATGAGTCCACGAATCGCCTCGGCCAGAATCTGGCGCACGCGTTCCAGATCCGTCCGCATCGTCTCGAGTTGTAATTGCATCTCCTCGCGGGCACTTTCCACCGTCGCTGCGAGCGAGCGCTGCGCTTCGCAGACGCTCGCCTCGGTGTCCGATGACGCTGCTGCGATCTCTACGTTCCGACGCAGCAGCCATATCGCACCCCAGCCGACACATTGCAGCAGTGCCACGATGACGAACACGAGCCGCGTCGTCGGCGAGGACGCGACGCCCACAAGCACGAGCACTAGCAGGGATACGAAAGCGCCTTCAGCGAGGACTCGCCGATTAGTCACGACGTCGAACAAAGTCTTGTTCTCGGGATCTTTTTGAAGCTGCCCGTCGACCCATGGGCAACAGAACGCGTCTGTTAACGGTCCTAAAAATCCCGAACTTTAGGTGCGCGCGAGCACGTCGCAAGAGGAGCGTTCGCCTCGTGTCGCGCGGAGCCCCATGCCGCTTGGCCGCTCAGCGGCGGCGTGCGGAAATGACGGCGGGGAGTTGACGTATCTGGGTCAGCAGGCGCTCGAGATGCTCGAGGCCGGCGACCTCGAGGGTGAAGCCGAGGCGAGCCAAAGCGTCTCGGCTCTTGGATTGCATGCCGAGCACGCGCACCTTCTCCCGGCCGAACACGTCGAGCAGCTCTCGCGTCAGGCGCGGGTCGGTGTTGCCTTCCACCTCGACGTCGACGGGAAATGTCGCTTTGGCAGCGTCTGCTCCCCACTGCGCCTCGATCAGCCGCTCCTGCGGCAATCGAGCGACATTGGGGCAGATGCGCCGGTGAATCGAGACGCCCTTGCCGCGCGTGACGAAGCCGATGATAGGATCGGGTGGAGCGGGCTTGCAGCAACGTGCCACGCCGGTGAGCAAGCGATCGACGCCCACCACGAGGATTGAGCCTGGCGCGCTCGGCGGCGGAGGCGCCGAGATCGGAACACTCGGTTGTGCCTCCTCGGCAACGTCCCCCTTCGGCGCGGACAGGCTGTGAATCGCAGTAAGAATCGCCCGCGGCGTCTGCTCGCCGCGTCCGATGGCTGCCAGCATGTCATCCACACGGGCAAATTCCAACTGGGTAGCGAGACGGTCCAAGGCGATCGCAGTGCGTCCTTCACGCTGGAGCAACTTCTCCACGACCTGACGGCCCTGCGCGATCGCCGCTTCCAGGTTTTGGTTGTTGAACCATTGCCGCACCTTGCTGCGGGCGCGAGAACTATGGATGAAGCCGAGCTCGGAGTTGAGCCAGTCGCGGCTGGGGCCACCGGAGGTCGCGGCGACGATCTCAACCGTCTCCCCGTTATCCAAGCTGTAGTTGAGCGGCACCATCTTGCCGTCGACCTTCGCACCGCGACAGTGGTGACCCAGATCGGAATGCACCGCGTAGGCGAAGTCGACCGGAGTCGAGCCGCGCGGCAAGTCGATCACCCGCCCTTGCGGCGTGAGCACGTACACGGTGTCTTCGAACAAACCGGTGCGGAAGTGCTCGGCAAGGTCGGCAACGTCCCCGAGCTGATCGCGCCACTCGAGAATCTGCCGCAACCACGCCACGCGCTCTTCGAACTGATCTTGACCGCGCCGCCCGACGCTGTCGGAGCGGCTGCTCTCCTTGTAACGCCAGTGCGCGGCGACCCCGTATTCGCATTGTCGATGCATCTCGTGGGTGCGAATCTGCACCTCCAAGACCTTGCCGTCCGGACCCACGACAGCGGTATGCAACGAGCGGTAATTGTTCGGCTTCGGCTTCGCGATGTAATCGTCGAACTCCCGCGGCAGCGGTGTCCACAGGTTGTGCACGACGCCAAGCACCGCATAGCAGTCCTTGACGTCGTCGACCAGTACACGCACACCGCGAATGTCGAACAGCTCCTTGAGCGTCAGGTCCTTGCGTGAGAGCTTGCGGTAGATGCTGTAGATGTGTTTCGGTCGACCCGTGACCTCGGCTTGGATTCCCGCGGCGGTGAGCTCGTTGCGCAGTCGCTCGGTTACTTGCGTGATGAATACTTCGCGATCGCGCCGCTTTTCGTCGAGCTCACCTGCGATGGTGCGATAGGTGTCGGGGTCCGCACAGCGGAACGCGAGATCCTCGAGCTCCCACTTGAGCTGCCACACGCCGAGCCGATTGGCAAGCGGCGCGAACACATCGAAGGTTTCGCGTGCCAGCCTCTTGCGCAACGGTTCTTCGCCGTGACCAGCAACATAACGCAAACGCTGTGTCTCCTCGGCCAAAGCGATCAGCACCACGCGCATGTCCTGCACCATGGCGAGCAACATCTTACGTAGCGACTCGAGCTGCGCGGCGCGCCCGGAGCCTGAAGTGGCGAGGTCGACGCGTTCGCGCAGGTTGCGAACTTGACTCATGCGCACCACGCCTTCCACGAGGCGCGCGACAGCAGGACTGACCTGCTCGCCGATGGTGCGGTACGCATCGGGTATGAGATTAGGCACTTCGCTGAGCAGAGCCGCCGACAGGGTCTCACCGTCCATGTGCAGGCCGTGCAGGATCTCGACGACGTTCTTGCAGTGGCCCATTGCGGGTGCGCCGACGATGGCGGCAGCGTCACCGTATGAAGCTTCCGCAAGGGCCATTGCCTTTCCAAGGAGCGCGGCATCGTTGGGCGAAAGGCGAGCCGACAAATCGCCCAGCCACGACTCGGACAGCCGCTCGCGCGCCGCTTCACGTACTTCGAGCGTCATTGGTCATTGCCCTTGCCAGTAATTGCGCTGTGTGCGCCGCCACGAGTCGACCTGCAACGTTGATCCCAATTTAAGCAGAATCGCCCCATCTCGGTCCGACCGGTACATCTGCGCGCCGAGCTGTGCGTAGCGATCGACCACTGGCCCTGCCGGATGACCGAAGCGATTGCGATAGCCGACGGTGAATACGACGACCTTGGGGCGGGTTCGTTCGACGAACGCGCCCGTCGATGAAGTCGAGCTGCCGTGATGGGGCACGACCAGCACGTCCGTGCGCAGCGCCTCGGGGGAATACCGTGCGAGCAGTTCGCTCTCCGCACGGTGCTCGATGTCGCCGGGGAGCAGCACGCGCTGGCCGGCCGCCTCGATTCGCAGCACGCAGCTCAGGTCGTTCTCCTTGGGGACAACGCTGTTTACCACCGTTCCATTATAGCCATCGGCGTGGGGGTGAAGGATGGTGAACAGCACGCCGTCCCAGTCCCACTGCTGGCCTTGCGCGCAACGGGCGGTGTTTGTGGTTACGCTGCTACCGGCAGCGAAGGAGGTCATCACGATGTCCACCGGCATGGCTGCGAGCACCGAACGCATGCCCCCCGCGTGGTCGCTATCGGCGTGGCTCACGACGAGGACGTCCAACCGTCCAATGCCGCTTGCTCTCAGATGCGGCACGACGATGCGCGAGCCGCTGTCGCTGTCGGCTGAATAACTCGCACCCGTGTCGTACACCAAGGCGTGGTGTTGCGTGCGCACGACGACCGCCAAGCCCTGGCCCACGTCCAGCACGTCGATCCACGCCTCACCGGGTCGAGGCGGCGGCACCACGACCAGAAACAGCGGCAGCAGCGCCAAGCATCCAATCCAGCGTGCCGGCCAGCCTCGCGGCGCGAGCAACCAGGCAGTGCCGCCGGTCGCGAGCCACACGCTCCACGGGACGGGAGCATGCTGTTCCCACACTGCGCTGGGCAGCCCGCCCAGCCAGGTCAGCGCCTGATTGCACCACGCAGTCAGCCATCCCGCCAGCGCGAGCAGCGCATCGATTGGCAACGACAAGCCGAGCAATGTCAGTGGAACCACGCCCAAACTCACCAGTGGAATCGCAAACGCGTTCGCGAGCGGTGAAATCACAGAGATCTGTTGAAACATCGCGAGCGTGAGCGGCATCAACCCGATGGTGATCGCACCTTGGATTTGTACCCAGTTGCGCAGTTGGCCGATCCGTCCGATGCGCGCCGCGCTGACATACATGATCAGCGCAACAGCACCGAACGAGAGCCAAAATCCTGCGGCGAGGACAGCCCATGGATCGACGATCAGCACGACCACGACGGCCGCTGCCAGCACGTCGATCGCACGCACCGGGCGGCCTACCCACATCGCCAGTGCGAGGGTGCCCAGCATGTAGACGGTGCGCTGCGCGGGGACGCTGAAACCGGCGAGCAGCGCATAGCCGGCCGCCGCGATCAAGCCCGCAGCGGCCGCCGCCTTTTGCGTCGGAACACGCAGTGCGGCGGCGCCCAAGCGCGGCCACGCCCACCTCACGACCACGAGCGCGATGCCGGCGAACATCGTGATGTGAAGCCCGGAAATGCTCATGAGGTGATTGACGCCGGTTCGTGTAAAGATCTGCCAGTCTCGCGCGGAAATGGCTTGCTGGTCGCCGATCGCAAGCGCGGTGAGCACGCCCGCGATGGACGCATCCGATACCGCTGCCGTAATGCGCGCCCGTGCCTGCTCCCGCAGCCGCTCCACCCACAACAGCGGCCGGTGCACCATCGGCGACAACAAGCGCCGGTCGCCCGGCCGCACGTAGCCCGTCGCGCGAATGCCGCGCTCGAGCAGCCACCACTCCGCGTCGAAACCGTGAGGATTAGCGGTTCCATGCGGCCGACGCAGGCGCACGAGGAGTTGCCAGCGCTGCCCGGCAGAAAGCACCGGAACGCCGCCGGGGTCCGGATACCAAGTCAGCGACACGCGCGCGGGCACATGGGTGTTGGGTGTCGCGACGCTTTCGACATCGAAGACGAAGCGTGTGCCGCGATCCGCTCGTTGCGGCATTTCGACGATGACGCCGGTGACGCGAAGGTCTTCGCCTTCAGCACTGCTCGGGAGCTGATCCGCGAGCCGCAGTTGCGCGCGCAACGAAGCATGCAGAAACCCGGCCGCAAGGCATAGGACCAGCGTGAAGATCGATGCAGCAGCTTTCGCCCGGGGCGCTTCCCTGCGACTGAGTAAAGCGTTAGCGAAGCTGGCCGCTACCAAGGCGTAGATCCACAAGACGCCGGGAAGTGCGGCCTGCTGTTGGAGCAGCCAGACACCACTGGCGAACGCACCCGCGCGCAGCCCGGTGCTGGTCAACAGCGGGTGCACCCTCGGCTTTCCGTTAGAATCGATCAACCTCGCATTCCTCGTCGATGGCACGCCAACGCTTCAAGCACCTTTTGCCCAGTTCCGAATCGATCCGGCGCAACCGGTACGTCGCCTTCTTCGGCTCGGCACTCCAGCATCCCGGCCTATGGCGTTTGAATCGCCGCTCGGTCGCCGGTGGCGTCGCAGCTGGCCTGTTCTGCGCCTTGATCCCCGGCCCCTTGCAGATGATCGGCGCGGCCCTCGTCGCCGTGCTGTTGCGCGTGAACCTTCCCGTTGCCATCGTCTGCACCTGGTACACCAATCCGCTGACCATCGTGCCGCTCTACTACCTCGCCTATCGGCTCGGGCTGCTCGCGACAGGTGGTGAGTCGTATGCGGCGGCGACGCCCGAGCTCGATTTCTCCTTACGCAATATCGAGCGCTGGCTGCCTATGCTAATGGAATGGATGCAAGCGATGGGAAAGCCGTTTGCGATCGGCCTGCTGTTGCTCGCCCTCACGCTTGCCGTCACCGGTTATGTCGTGGTTCTCGCGACTTGGCGAATTTACGTCGCTTTGGCTTGGAGGCGACGCGCGCGCAATCGCGAGATCGGCGCAGAGCGGTCATGACGCCGCGCTACTGGACGCAAGCCGTGGCACATCTGAGCGATGCCGATCCGGTGCTCGCGGCCTTGATCGAAGCCGCGCCGAACGCCCGGCTGCACCGCCGCAACGATGCCTTCACCGCTTTGGCGCGTGCGATTGTCGGGCAGCAAATCTCAGTACCGGCTGCGGCAACGATATGGAACCGTCTGCTCGCCACGGCGGGCGCCATGACGCCGAGCGCGATTGGCGCCATGCCGACCGAAGCCTTGCGCGGTTGCGGGTTGTCGCAACAAAAGAGCGCTTACTTACTCGATCTGGCAACGCATTTCGACACGGGGACCATCGACCCAACACGTTGGCACCGACGTGAAGACGAAGAGGTCATCGCTCAGCTCGTCCAGGTCAAGGGAATTGGGCGCTGGACCGCGGAGATGTTTCTGATTTTCCACCTGCTGCGCCCCGATGTGCTGCCGGTCGCCGACATCGGGTTGCAGCGCGCGGCGAGTCGGCACTACAACAACGATCGCCCGATCAGCGAGGCGAAGCTCCGCCGTATTGCACGCGTGTGGGCGCCCTGGCGCAGCGTCGCCACTTGGTATTTGTGGCGCAGCTTGGATGTAACGCCCGTGAAATAGTTCTCGCCTCAGTTCTGTGGTGAGCGCAGCACTCCGTCTTCGAGCTGCAGAATGCGATCCATTCGTGCGGCGATGCCGTGGTCGTGCGTGACGATGACCAGGCTCGTGCCCAAGGTGCGGTTGAGGTCGAGCATCAGTTCCAGCACGCCTTCTGCGGTGTGGCGATCCAAATTGCCGGTGGGCTCATCGGCCAGCAAGCAAGCGGGACGCGTCACCAAGCCGCGCGCGAGCGCTGCGCGCTGGCGCTCCCCGCCGGAGAGCTCGCCCGGCGTGTGGCTGAGCCGGTGCGACAAGCCGACGCGTCCCAGCATGTCGGCCGCTTGCTCGGCCGCTTCGACCGGAGGCAGCCGGCGAATGAGTAGCGGCATGGCGACGTTCTCCTGCGCGGTGAACTCGTTGAGCAGGTGATGAAACTGATAGACGAACCCGAGCGCCATGTTGCGCACGCGCGCTTTTTCCGTCTCGCTCATCCGTGCGATGTTCTGCCCGCCGATCAGCACCTCGCCGGCGCTGGGCTGATCCAGGCCTCCGAGCAGATGCAGCAGGGTACTCTTGCCGGAGCCCGATGCGCCGACGATGGCGAGACTTTCACCGTGGCTGATCGACAAATCGATGCCGAGCAAGACGGGAACTTCATGCGGGCCTTGGCGATAGATCTTCTTCAGTCCCCTGCAGGCGATAACCGGCGCCTCATTCATAGCGCAGTGCTTCGGCAGGGTTGACGCGCGAAGCGCGATAGCTCGGGTAGATGGTCGCGAGCCAGCTCAACACCAAGGAGACCAGGCCCACGGTCGCGACGTCGTCCCAGTGCAGGTCCGACGGCAAGTCGCTGATGTAGTAGACGTCCTTGGCAAGGAACTGAACGTGGAACAATCGCTCGATAGCAGGCACTACCGTCTCGACATTCAGCGCGACCACCACGCCAAGCAGAACGCCCACGAGGGCGCCTACCACACCCACGATGGCACCTTGGATCACGAAGATCTTCATGATCGACCCCGGTGTTGCACCTAGGGTACGCAGAATCGCGATGTCGGCTTGCTTCTCGGTAACGGCCATCACCAAGGTCGAAACGAGGTTGAAAGCCGCCACGGCGACGATCAGCGTGAGGATGATGAACATCACCCGTTTTTCGATCTGCACGGCACGGAAGAAGTTGGCATGGCTGCGGGTCCAGTCCATCACTATCGCGTCGGCCGTGAGGTTCGCCGCGACCTGCTGCGCCACTTCCGGGGCAAGGAACATATCGGTGAGCTTGAGGCGCACACCCGACACCGAGTCGTCCATACGGTAGAGCGCTTGCGCATCCTTGAGGTTGATCAGCGCGAGGCCGGCGTCGAACTCATACATACCGACTTCGAAGATACCCGCCACGGCGAACTGCTTGATGCGCGGCAGGATGCCGGCCGGCGTCACCTGGCCTTGAGGCGCGATCACCACTACTTTGTCTCCGACCGTCACACCCACCGCATAGGCCAGGTCCCGGCCCAGAACGATGCCGAATTCGCCCGGTTTGAGCGCCTCCAGGCGGCCCGCCTTCATGTGGGCCCCGATGTCCGCGACACGCTCCTCTTCAGCCGGCACGATGCCGCGGATCAGTGCCCCCTGTACGCTTTGCTGATGAGCGATCAGACCCTGCTGGTTCACGTAAGGTGCCGCGGCGACGACGTTCGGGTTGCGCAGGGCCTCCTGCTCGACACGGCGCCAGTCGTGCAGGGCGCCTTCGAACCCGGCGATCTGCACATGCGCCGCCACCCCGAGAATTCGGGTGCGCAACTCCTTCTGGAAGCCGTTCATCACGGACAGCACCACGATCAGCGCGGCAACACCGATGGTGATGCCGACCACTGAGATCAAGGAGATAACGGAGATGAAGCGGTTTCGACGCTTTGCGCGCGTGTAGCGCAAGCCGATGAGCAGTTCGTAAGGGCGCAAGACGTTCAGGCCAGCGAGCGAAAGCGCGACAGTTTGCCACACTCCGGCGCGTGCCCTCTGGCCGGCACTGCGAATCGGCTCGGCACATCGGCCATGCTACACTCGCGCGCGCCCAGCCTGGTTAGAAGCCCCGGTTGGAAGCCCGGACTCGAGCCTGGGCAGCTTCGAAGCGTTTAGAAGTACATCTGGAGCGTCGAGACGACAAGTTCGAGACAAGCCTGTCGCAAAGGAGAACGTGTTGAAGCGAAACACCATGTTTCGGCGCAGTGCACTGTAGCCGTGCGATCGGTTCAGCTCTTCGTTCCCGCTCTGCTGTCCTCTTGCGCCGAAGCGATCGACGCGCTCGAACATCTCCCCGCTCTATCTCGCTGGCTCAGTCGCGCGCGTTACGCCACGCAGCCGTTACCAAGCTTCGAAGCGCTGCTATGTGCGCAGTTCGGCCTCGACCCGCATGGCGAGCTTCCATTCGCAGCGGCGGCGTTGATTGGAGAAGGTCGAGAGCCCGGCGATGCCTGGTGGATGCGCGCAGACCCCGTTCATTTGCACGCGGAGCGTGCTGAGTTGGTTCTGGTCGATCCGTCTCGCTTACGCATCAGGGATGACGAGGCGCAAGCGCTGGCAGCCTCGCTCGATGCCCATTTCGCGGAGGAAGGATTACGCCTCTACGCGATCGCCGCCACCCGTTGGTATCTGCGCCTGCCCGAGCCTGCTGCGCTGCGCACCACTTCGCTGACGGCCGCCAGCGGCCGCAGTATCGATCCGCTGCTGCCGCGCGGCGATGACGCCCTCATCTGGCATCGCCGCGCGAACGAGGCGCAAATGCTGTTGCACGACCACCCCGTCAACGCCGAACGTGCGCAGCGCGGCGAGCCGGAGATCAACAGCGTGTGGTTTTGGGGCGCTGGTGTGCGGCCCGCTTGTGCCCAGCCACGGGCGCGCCAATGGTGGGCCGATGATGCTCTGCCTGTCGGATTGGCGCGATGTGCTCAGGCGTCCTGGCGGCCCTGTCCAACCGATGCGGCCCGCTGGCTGCGCGATGCCGACGACGCCGAGCATGCGGTCGTCCTGCCGCATGGTTGCGGCGCGTCCGACAACTTGTCGGGCACACCGGCGCGCCCGGTCGGTCCAGCGACTCAATTGCAGTCCGGGGCAGCGCCGCCCGCTGTCGCGGCGATCGAAGCAAATTGGCTCGCTCCGCTGACCGACTCGATTCGCTCCGGCGTGCTGGTCGAGGCCACGCTCCTCACGCACGCGGGCAACATGGCCCACGCCTATCGGCTGCGACGCGGGGACCTGTGGAAGTTCTGGCAGCGCACGCCTCGCCTTCCGACGGACGCCCCACATGCCTGAGATCGTCGAGCGCGGATGCAGGCTGGAGCTTTGCGCGGATTTGGAACGCAGTGGTGTCGATCCCGTGCTCGCGCGCATCTTCGCCGCCCGGGGCTTACTCGCCGCGGACGAGCTCGACGTCGCGCTCGCGCGCCTCGCCCCACCGGAGTCGATGCTCAACCTCGATCGGCTCGCCGTGATCCTGGCCGATGCCATCGCGCAGTCGAAGCGCCTGCTCATCGTCGGCGATTACGATTGTGACGGCGCAACCGCTTGCGCAGTCGGTGTGCTCGCGCTGCGCCGTCTCGGCGCGAACGTCGAATACCTCGTACCCAACCGTTTCGAGTTCGGCTACGGACTCACGCCAGAGATCGTACAGATCGCCGCGCAGCGCCGCCCCGACTTCTTGATCACGGTCGACAACGGCATCGCTTCGTTCGAAGGCGTGCTCGCCGCCAATGCACTTGGCATCCAAGTGCTCGTCACCGATCATCATCTGCCCGCTGACCGATTACCCGATGCCGCCTGCATCGTCAACCCGAATCAACCGGGCTGCGCTTTCCCCAGCAAGAGCCTCGCAGGCGTGGGCGTGATGTTCTATGCCATGCTCGCTTTGCGCGCGGAGCTGCGCCGGCGCGGCGTTTTCGCGCAGCGCGAGGCCCCCAATCTAGCGGAGCTGCTCGATTTGGTGGCGCTGGGCACCGTGGCGGACGTCGTGCGCCTCGATCACAACAACCGCGTGCTGGTGGAACAAGGCTTGCGCAGAATTCGCGCGGGCCGTTGCCGGCCCGGCATCACGGCTTTGCTCAAAGCCGCCGGGCGCTCCCTCATGCGCGCGAGCACCTACGACTTGGGCTTCGTTGCCG
>Ga0070741_10011679_pt1 | contig 16134 bp, 14 predicted proteins | sample Coa_R1_4_FD_66440 | JGI IMG/M metagenome (GOLD analysis project Ga0070741, IMG submission 66440) | Surface soil microbial communities from Centralia Pennsylvania, which are recovering from an underground coalmine fire - Coalmine... | ecosystem: Environmental > Terrestrial > Soil > Unclassified ...
ATCTGCAACATGTCGATCGAGGCGGGCGCGCGCGCCGGAATGATCGCGCCCGACGAGGTCACGCTGCAGTACTTGCAGCGCCGCCCGCACGCGCCCGAGGGCGCCGCGTGGACACGCGCCGTCGAGAAGTGGCGCGCGCTCGCGAGCGATCCGGGCGCGGCCTACGATCGCACGGTCACGCTCGACGCGTCGTCGCTTGCGCCGATGATCACCTACGGCACGCATCCCGGCATGGGCGTGGCCATCGGCGAGCCGGTGCCGCGGCCGGCCGACGTCGGCGACGCCGCCGAGCGCGCCGCGCTGTCCAAGGCGCTCGACTACATGGCGCTCGAGCCCGGCAAGCCGCTCGTCGGCCACAAGGTCGACGTGGTGTTCGTCGGCTCGTGCACCAACTCGCGCATCAGCGATCTGCGGCAGGTGGCGCGCGTGCTCGACGGGCGGCGCGTGGCGGCGGGCGTGCGCATGCTGGTGGTGCCCGGCTCGCACGGCGTGCGCCGCCAGGCGGAGGCGGAAGGGCTCGATCAGATCTTCCGCGACGCGGGCGCCGAGTGGCGGCTGCCCGGCTGCTCGATGTGCATCGCCATGAACGGCGATCAGCTCGAGCCCGGCCAGTACGCGGTGTCGACGTCGAACCGCAACTTCGAGGGGCGGCAGGGGCGCGGCGGGCGCACGTTCCTGGCGTCGCCGCTCACCGCCGCCGCGTCCGCGGTCACCGGCCGCATCACCGACGTGAGGGAGCTGTTGTGATGGAGCGCCTCGACCAGATCCGCTCGCGCGTGGTGGTGCTCGACGCCAACGACGTCGACACCGATCAGATCATCCCCGCGCGCTTTTTGAAAGGCACCAGCCGCGCCGGCCTCGGCAAGCACCTGTTCGCCGACTGGCGCTATCTGCCGGGCGGCGCGCCGCGCCTCGAGTTCGCGCTCAACCGGCCCGACGCCGACGGCGCGCGCATCCTCGTCGCCGGGATCAACTTCGGCTGCGGCTCGTCGCGCGAGCACGCGCCGTGGGCGCTCGCCGAGCACGGCTTTCGCGCGGTGGTGGCGCGATCGTTCGGCGACATCTTCCGCTCGAACGCGCTCAAGAACGGGCTCATCCCCGTCGAGGTCGACGCGCGCGCGCACGAGCGGATCGCGGCCGCGCGCGCCGCCGACGCGGCGCTGGAGTTGACCGTCGACGTCGCCGCCGCGCGGCTCACGCTGCCGGACGGCGAAGCGATCGCGTTCCCCATCGACGCGTTCGCGCAGCGCTGCCTCGTCGAGGGGCTCGACGAGCTCGGCTATCTGCTCTCGCTCGCGCCGCGCGTCGCCGAGTTCGAGGCGCGCCATGCCTGACGCGCCGCTCGAGGTCGACGTCTACGACACCACGCTGCGCGACGGCACGCAGCGCGAGGGCATCTCGCTCGCGTGCAGCGACAAGCTGCGCATCGCGCGCCGCCTCGACGCGCTCGGCGTCGCGTACATCGAAGGCGGCTGGCCCGGCTCGAACCCGAAGGACGCCGAGTTCTTCGCCCGCGCGCGCGACGTGGCGTGGAGCGCCGAGCTGACCGCGTTCGGCGCCACGCGTCGCGCCGGCTCCGACGTCGGCGACGATCCGTCGCTCCGGGCGCTGCTCGACTCGGGCGCGCGCGTGTGTACGCTGTTCGGCAAGAGCTGGGACCTGCACGTGCGCGAGGTGTTGCGCGTGCGCCCCGACGAGAACCTGCGCATGATCGAGGAGAGCGTGATCTTCCTGCGCGCCGCGGGGCGCCGCGTGATCTACGACGCCGAGCACTTCTTCGACGGCTGGGAGGCCGACGCCGGGTACGCGCTCGAGACCGCGCGCGCGGCCGTGCGCGGCGGCGCCGAGGTGATCGTCCTGTGCGACACCAACGGCGGCGCGCTGCCGTGGCGCCTCGAGGAGATCGTGCGCGCGGCCGGCGCGCGCCTCGAGCACCCGCTCGGCATCCACGCGCACGACGACGGCGGCTGCGCGGTGGCCAACACGCTCGCGGCGGTGCGCGCCGGCGCGCGCCACGTGCAGGGCACCATCAACGGCTACGGCGAGCGCTGCGGCAACGCCAACCTGTGCGCGGTCGTCCCCGATCTCGAATTGAAGCTCGGCCTGCGCTGCCTGCCCGACGGCGCGCTGCGCGAGCTCACCGACGTGGCGCACTTCGTCGCCGAGGTGGCGAACCTCCCGCCCGACGAGCACATGCCCTACGTCGGCCGCTCGGCGTTCGCGCACAAGGGCGGCGTTCACGTGGCGGCCATGCGGCGCTCGCCGCGCTCCTACCAGCACGTCGAGCCCGCGCTCGTCGGCAACCGCTCGCGCGCCGTGGTCAGCGAATTGTCCGGACGCGCCAATATATTGACCAAGGCCGAGGAGCACGGCGTGGCGCTCGACCACGGCGCCGACCGCGAGCTGGTCGAGCGGGTCAAGCAGCACGAGGCGCGCGGCTTCTCGTTCGAGGCGGCCGAGGCGTCGACCGAGCTGCTCCTGCGCCGGCGCGCGGCCGGCTATCGCGCGCCGTTCCGCCTCGTCGAGTATCGGGTGATGACCGGGCGGCGCGACAGCGGGCAGGAGTTCGCCGAGGCGGTGATCAAGCTCGCCGTCGGCGAACAGGTGGTGCACACGGCGGCGGAGGGCAACGGGCCGGTGAGCGCGCTCGACGCGGCGCTGCGCAAGGCGCTCGCGCCGGCGTTTCCCGAGGTGGCGTCGATCCAGCTCGTCGACTACAAGGTGCGGATCCTCGACGGGCGCGACGGCACCTCGGCGACCACGCGCGTGCTCATCGACTCCTCCGACGGCGCGCGCCGCTGGTCGACGGTCGGCGCGTCGCCGAACATCCTCGAGGCGTCGTGGCTGGCGCTCGCCGACGGCATCGAGTACGGGCTCGCCATGAAGAGCGCGGCGCAGGCGCGGGCGGCGCTCTCGTGAAGGCGGCGATCGTTCTGCTCGGCGGCGACGGCATCGGGCCCGAGGTGGTGGCCGAGGGGCGCGCGGTGCTCGACGCGGTCGCGCGCGCGGGCGGGCACGAGTTCCGCTTCGTCGAGAAGCCGATCGGCGGCGCGGCCATCGACGCCGGCGGCACGGCGCTGCCCGACGACACGCTCGACGCGTGCCGCGCCGCCGATGCGGTGCTGCTCGGCGCCGTCGGCGGGCCAAGCTGGGACTCGCCGTCGGCGAAGGTGCGTCCCGAGCAGGGCCTGCTGGCGCTGCGCCGCGGCCTCGGCCTCTACGCCAACCTGCGCCCGGTGCGCGTGCACCCGGCGCTCACCGCCGCGTCGCCGCTCAAGCCCGAGCGCCTCGACGGCGTGGACCTCCTGTTCGTGCGCGAGCTGACCGGCGGCCTCTACTTCGGCCGGCCGCGCGGCCGCGAGCCGATCATCGGAGGGGGCGGCGGCACGCGCGTGGTCGACACGCTCGAGTACACCGACGGCGAGATCCGCCGCGTGGTGCGCCTGGCGTTCCAGCTTGCGGCAAAACGCCGCAAGCGCGTCACCTCGGTCGACAAGGCCAACGTGCTCGAGTCGTCGCGGCTGTGGCGCGAAGTGGCGATCGCCGCCGCCGCCGAGTTCCCCGGCGTGACGCTCGAGCATCAGCTGGTCGATTCGTGCGCCATGCGCCTGCTCACGCACGCCGCGAGCTTCGACGTGATCGTCACCGAGAACCTGTTCGGCGACATCCTCACCGACGAGGCCGCGGCGCTCGCCGGCTCGCTCGGCCTCTTGCCGTCGGCGTCGCTGGGCGACGGCCCGCGCGGGCTGTACGAGCCGATCCACGGCTCGGCGCCCGACCTCGCCGGCCGCGGCGTGGCCAACCCGCTCGGCACCATCCTCTCGGCCGCGCTGCTCCTGCGCCACTCGCTCGGTCTCGCCGCCGAAGCCGACGCCGTCGAGCGCGCCGTCGATCGCGCCATCCTCGACGGCCTGCGCACCGCCGATCTCGGCGGCCGCCTGACGACGCGCGAAATGGGCGCCGCCATCCTAGCCCGCCTCGCCTGAGCGCGCCTCAGCGCTCGTCGGTCTCTTCGAGCAACGCGCCGCCCCTTCCACGCCTCGCGAAAGCCGACGCCGCTGATGGTGGTCATGATGTCGACGCGCAACGGCTCGCGGCCGGCGTGGCCATGCGGTCAGGCTCGCTGAAGCGCTTCCATTCGCGGGCCAGCGCGGGATAGCCGAAGTCAGCGAGCGCTGCGCCCAGTTTTTTTGCGTTTGCCGGCGTGGGATCGACGAGCACGTTGAGATCCTGGGTCGCGCGCGGCCGGCCGTTCGCCGCCAGCGCGTGCGCGCCCACGATCAGGAACCGCGGATCAGCTCGACCGCCGAGACCCGCTCCTCGACGGAGACGCTGCGCCAATAGCGTCCTTCGTCGCGCGCGGCCTCGGCGGGAGTGGTCCAGCGATAGCGAGGCTTCGAGGCCACGCGCTCAGTCTCGCGCGTTTCACCCGGCGACGCCAGCGCGCCGGGCTAGCCCTGCTCGCAGCTGCCGGTGAGGCAGCGGGCGCCGGGACAGTCGGCGTCGGTGTCGCAAAATTTCCGGCAGCCGGGGACGTAGCCGGGGGCGCACGCGCTCACGCCGGTGAGGCCGGTCGGGCAGCACGCCTGCGTGCTGAGCAGGCAGTCGCGCGAGTCGCTGCACAGCGGGCCGGCGGTCGCGGGCGGGCAGTCGTCGGAGCAGCTCGGCCCGACGCCGGTCCACGAGAAGCAGCACACGCCGCTCGCGCACGCGCGATTCTCGGTGCAGGCGGCGAACGCGGGCAGCCCGTCGCCGGCGGCGAGATCGGCGGCGGCGAGATCGGGCGCGTCGGCGCACACGCCGGCGCAGTCGATTCCCGTCGGGCACGGGACCGCCGGATCGCGCGCGCACACCTGCCCGGCCGAGCACGCGACGCCGGTAGCGCCGCCGCAGCGGGTGGCGCCGGCGACCGTCGCGCGAGCCGCGCCGCCGCACGCCGCCAGCGCGCCCGCCGCGAAGGCGAGCGCCGCCATCCGCACGAGCTGGTCGTGCCACCGGGCCGCGCGCGCGTAGCATGTCCCGTCGCCGATCGTCAAGAGAGCGCCTCGCGCCGCGCGCGATCGTGCTTCACCGCGACGCGCCGTCCATGGTACTCCGTCCGCATGAAGTATCGCGGGCCGGCGGCGTTGGGACTCCTGCTGTGCGCGTGCACCGTCGCCAATCCGAGCTACGTCGGCGACGGCGCCGACGGCGGCGGCATCACCTTCCCCGACGGCAGCGTGCTCGGCCACGACGGCGGAAGCGGCGGCCACGTCGATCTCGCGAGCGGCGGCCAGCCCGATCTCACCTCGCTGTGCACAGGCGGCACGCGCTCGTGCGTGAGCTCGCCGGTGCAAGCGTCCGAGGTCTGCGCCGGCGGCCAGGTGGTGGTCGATCGCGCGTGCCCGACGGCGTCGGTCTGCGACACCGGCTACTGCGCGCCGCCGCCGCAAGGCTCGAACGGCGAAGGCGACCCCTGCGATCAAAACCAGGGCATGCCGCTCGAGAGCAACTGCACCGCCATCACCACCGATCTCTCGTGCCAGCCGTTCGTCGATCCGATGGACAAGAGCGTGTCGTGGACCTGCGCGCAGCACGTCGGCCCCGGGCTGCCCGGCCAGGCGTGCACCAGCGGCAAGCAGTGCCGCACTGGATTCTGTGGCTCGAACGGCACGTGCTTCCGCGGCTGCTTCCTCACCGTCGACTGCCCGAACAACGGCAAGCCGCTCACGTGCACGCAGGTGACCATCGAGGTCGAGGGCGTGATGGTCACCGCCGGCAGCTGCATCCCGTAGCGACGCGGCACATCGGCTGCAACTCCGGAAGCGAGCGATGGACCCGCGTCGCTCGCTCGGCGATCTGCTCTTCGGCCGCCCGCTCGCCAACCGCGAGCAGGCGCGCGAGCGCATCGGCTCGCTGGCGGGCGTGCCGCTGCTCGGCCTCGACGCGCTGGCGTCGGCGGCGTACGGCCCCGAGGCGGCGCTGACGCAGCTGCTGCCGCTCGGCGCGCTCGGCCTCGCGTACCTCGCGCCGCTCACCGTCACGATCATCGTGCTGCTCGCGCTGGTCTATGTTTCGTATCGCCAGACGATCGCCGCGTATCCGGGCGGCGGCGGCTCGTACACCGTCGCGCGCGCGAACCTCGGCCCGCGCATGGGGCTGGTCGCCGCCGCGGCGCTGGCGCTCGACTACATCCTCAACGTCGCGGTCGGCATCTCGGCGGGCGTGGGGGCGATCGTCTCGGCGGTGCCGTCGCTCCTGCCGCACACGCTGCCCTTGTGCCTGGCGCTGCTCGCGCTGCTCACGATCATCAACCTGCGCGGCGTGCGGGAGGCGGGCCTCGCGTTCCTGGCGCCGACGTACCTGTTCGTCGGCTGCCTCGCGATCGCGCTCGCGCTCGGCGCCGGCCGCGTGCTGTTCGCCGGCGCGCACGCGGTCGTGCCGCCGCCGCACGTGCCGCCCGCGCGCGCGCCGGTGACCGCGTGGATCCTGGTGCGCGCGTTCGGCTCGGGCTGCACGGCCATGACCGGCGTCGAGGCGGTGTCGAACGGCGTGCCGCTGTTTCGCCCGCCGCCCGTCGAGCACGCGCGCCGCACGCTCACCATCATCATCGCCATCCTGATCGTGCTGCTCGGCGGGATCGCGTACCTCGCGCCGGCGCTGCACGTCGGCGCCACCGTGCCGGGATCGCCCGGCTACGAGAGCGTGCTGTCGCAGCTGATCGCGGCGGCGGCGGGGCGCGGCTGGTTCTACTCGGTGAGCATCGCGTCGGTGTTCGCGGTGCTGGCGCTCTCGGCCAACACCAGCTTCGCCGACTTTCCGCGGCTGTGCCGCCTGCTGGCGATCGATCAATATCTGCCCGAGGCGTTCGCGCACCGCGGGCGGCGCCTCGTGTTCTCGCACGGCATCGTCGCGCTGGCGCTGGTCGCGGGCGCGCTCTTGATCGTCTTTCGCGGCATCACCGATCGGCTGATCCCGCTGTTCGCCGTCGGCGCGTTCCTCGCGTTCACGCTCTCGCAGGCGGGGATGGTGATGCACTGGTGGCGCGAGCGCGGGCGCCACTGGCGCAAGTCGCTGGTGGTGAACGCCGTCGGCGCGATCGCCACGTGCGCGACGGTCGCGGTGGTGCTGGTGGCGAAATTTTTCGAGGGCGCGTGGATCACCGCGCTGGTGCTCGGCCTGGTGCTGCTCCTCTTCAGCCGCGTGCGCGCGCACTACGCCGCCATCGCGCGCGAGATCGCCACCGACGAGCCGCTCGACCTCGCCGGCCTCGACGCGCAGCCGATCGTGGTGGTGCCGCTGCGCGGCTGGAGCCGCGTGACGCAGAAGGCGCTGCGCTTCGCGCTCAAGCTCTCGCCCGACGTGCGCGCGGTGCAGGTGCGCAGCGACGATCCGGGGATCGAGCTGCTCGCCTCGCGCTGGCGCGCGCTGGTCGAGGAGCCGGCGCGCCGCGCGGGCGTGACGCCGCCCAAGCTCGACGTGGTGCCGTCGAGCTTTCGCGAGACCACCGGCCCGCTGCTCGACTACGTGTTCGCGCTCGCCGACGCGCACCCGGGCCGCGTGGTGGCGGTGGTGGTGCCGCAGCTCGTCGAGCACCGCTGGTATCACTACTGGCTGCACAACCAGCGCGCGACGCTCATCAAGGGGCTCTTGCTACTGAAGGGGCGGCCGAGCATCGTCGTGATCAACACGCCGTGGTATCTCGGGCGCTGACGAGAGCGGCGCGGCCACGTCCTCGAGCGAGCGGCGCTCGGCGCTCACGCCCCAGCGCCACGCCACCAGCGACGCGGCCAGCATCAGCGCCGCGCCGAACAGGTAGCCGTAGTACACCGAGCGGCGATCGCCGGTCTCGATCAGCGCGCCGAAGATCGTCGGCGCCAGCAGCCCGCCCACGCCGGTGCCGACGGCGTAGAACAGCGCGATGCACAGCGCGCGGATCTCGAGCGGGAACACCTCGCTCACCGTGAGGTACGCCGAGCTGGCCGCCGCCGACGCGATGAAGAAGATCGCCGACCACAGCATCGTCTGCGTGAGCGCGTCGAGCGCGCCGCGCTGGAACAGCCAGCCGGTCGCCGCGAGCAGGATCGCCGACGCGGCGTAGGTGCCGGCGATCATCGGCCGCCGCCCGACCGAGTCGAACAAGCGCCCGAGCAGCAGCGGCCCGAGAAAATTTCCCGCGGCGAAGGGCAGCACGTAATAGCCGATCCGCTCGGCTGGAACGCCGTAGAACGCGCCGAGGATGAGCGAGTAGGTGAAGAAGATGGCGTTGTAGAAGAACGCCTGCGAGACCATCAGCGCCAGGCCGTAGAGCGTGCGGCCGCGGTAGTCGCGCAAGAGCGTGCGCGCGATCTCGCCGAGCCCGATGCGCGGGCGCGCGACGATGCGCAGCGTGCGCTCGGGCGCGGGCCATTCGTCGGCGCGCGCGCCGAGCACGTCGCGCTCGATCATCCGCGTCACCGCCTCCGCCTCGTCGGCGCGGCCGTGCACTAAAAGCCAGCGCGGGCTCTCGGGCAGGTAGCGCCGCACCAAGAGGATGCCGAAGCCGAGCAGCGCGCCGAGCGCGAACGCGAAGCGCCAGCCGAGCGCGTGGCCGAGCATGTGCGGCGAGAGCACCACCGCGCTCACCAGCGCGCCGAGCGCGGCGCCGATCCAGTAGCTGCCGTTGAGCGTGAGCGCCACGAAGCCGCGCACGCGCGCCGGCAGGAGCTCGTCGATCGCCGAGCTCATCGCCGCGCCTTCGCCGCCGATGCCGGCGCCGGTCAGCAGGCGAAAGAACGCGAACGAGGCGAAGCTCCACGACGCGGCGGTGAGCGCGGTCGACGCCAGGTAGACGCCGAGCGTGACCAGGAACAGCTTCTTGCGCCCGAGCCGATCGGTGAGCCAGCCGAAGCCGATCGCGCCGCCGATCGCGCCGAGCAGATACGCCGTCGCCGAGAGCCCGACCTCGGTCGACGTGAGCCCGAGCGTGGCCGGCTCCTCCAGCACGCGCCCGATCGATCCCACCAGCGTGACCTCGAGCCCGTCGAGGATCCAGGTGACGCCGAGCGCGATCACCACGCGCCAGTGCCAGCGCGCCCACGGCAGCCGATCGAGCCGCGCGGGGATGTTGGTGACGACCGTGGGCACCTCTCATTAATAGGCACGCGTGGCCCCTTCGCCTGGGTCGAAGCACACACAGCGCATGCGAACGTCGGTGTGGCTGCTCCTGTTCGCCGCCGCGTGCAGCTCCTCGCCCGCGCGGACCGGCAATCACGACGGTGGATCCAATCCCGGCCACGACGGCGGCGGGCCCTTCATGCCGGGGCCGCCCGAGACGCACGACATCGTCGACCCGTCGCTGCCGATGGGCGTCGTCGGCGGGTTCGATTCGGCGACGCCGCAGGCGGGCGCGCTCAGCGTGGTGTATCCGCAGTCGGGCGTCATCTTGCCGCACGACCTCGCGCCCATCGACGTGCAGTGGAACGCGGTCGGCGGCGCGACCGTCTATCGCGTGACCTACGCGGTGACCACCGGCGATCGCCTGCGCGGCTACGTTCCGAAGGCCGACTGGATCCCGACCGCCACCGATTGGCAGTGGCTGATGGATCGCGCGTCCGGCCACACCGTCACCCTCACCGTCGACGGCGGCACCGCCGACGCGAGCGGCAAGATCTCGAACGCGGTCGGCTCGGCGCCGCAGCCGCTCTCGGTCTCGCACGACGACGCCACCGGCGCGCTGTTCTACTTCGCCACCACCGGCGATCAAATCTCGGGCGACGGCACGCTCGAGCGCCTCGAGGTCGGCGCGCAGGCTCCCGACAAGTACCTCAACAAGTCGAACGACGGCGGGCGCTGCGTCGGCTGCCACACGCTCACGCGCGACGGCACGCGGCTCGCGTTCGACTTCCTCGACTTCGGCGGCGTCGGCGGCGCGCTGTCGCTCGGCAGCGTCGACGCGTCCAACCCGACCATGCAGCAGGCCGCCGCCTCGACGCCGGTCGCGCAGGCCACGTTCAACCCCGACGGCTCGAAGCTGCTCACGTCGTATCAAGGCAAGCTCACGCTGCGCGACGGCACGACCGGCGCGCAGATCTCGACGGTGACCACCAGCTCGGCCGCGCTCTATCCCGACTGGTCGCCCGACGGCGCGCACGTGGTGTTCGTGCGCCCGAGCTCGCTGTGCTCGCCGGGCGTCCTGCCGTTCGGCCAGGATTCGATCTTCGTCTACGGCGGCTCGCTGGTGACGATGGACGTCTCGAACGGCACGTTCTCGAACGAGCAGGTGCTGCTCGCGCCGACGAGCGGCGAGAACTTCTACTACCCGTCGTACTCGCCCGACGGAAAGTACATCGCGTTCTCGCGCGCCGACGGCACCACCAAGTCGAGCTGGTCGGTGGCCAACATGGCGTGCAACGGCAAGGACGGCTCGGGGCTCTCCTACGACAACCCGTCGGCCGAGGTGTGGCTGGTGTCGTCGACGGGCGGGCAGGGCTTCCCGCTCACCGCGGCGAACGGCGGCCCGATGCGCACCAACTCGTGGCCCAAGTGGGGCCCGAAGTCCGACGGCGAATATCTGTGGCTGTCGTTCACGTCGACGCGCCCGTACGGCAACGTGCTCGCCGGCGCGAACGCGCACCACCAGATCTGGATCGCCGCGGTGCAGCCCGCGACCATGGACATCGGCGGCGCCGATCCCTCCGCGCCCGCCGTGTGGTTCCCGTTCCAGGACACGACGACGAAGAATCACATCGGCATGTGGTCGGTCAAAGTCGGCGACTACACCATTCCGTAGATCACAGGTAGCTGAGCCACGCGAGATCGCGGCGGCGCGCCTTGAGCGCGGCGAACCAGCGGCAGGGAACGTACAGCGCGGCGACCACCGCCAGCCACACCGCGTAGACCACCGGCAGGCTCCAGCCGTGCGACGGCGCGCGGCCGAGCGCTTTTTCGACGGCGAACACCGCCAGGCGCGCGCCGTGGATCAAGTAGAGGTGCGCGACGTAGTAGAACAGCGGCACGCGGCCGAAGATCGCGAGCGGCCCGCCCGCGCGGCCGTCGAGCGCGGCCAGCGCGATCAGCGCCGGGCCGAGCGTCATCGCCAGGTACTCGAGCGACGGCGGATATTTCGTGCAGTTCAAGAAGTCGAGCGCGGGTGCGGTAAACGCGTGCGGATCGCCATATCCACCGAGTAGACGCAGAGCGACGAAGATGGCGACGAGCGCGCCGCCGATCGCGTACAGCCAGCGGCGGCGATCGGCGCGCTCGAGGATCACGCCGAGCCCGTAGCCCGCCGCCATCACGCCGAGCCACGGCAGGAGCGGATACGGCACGCGCACGCGGTGTCCGGCGAGCGGCTCGAACACTTGCGGCCGGTGCGCGACCGACCAGAGCCAACCGCCGCGCACGCCGTCGGTGAGGTTGTGCGCGAAGATGATCGCCGCGCCGAGCGCGCCCACCGCCGCGGCCGGCAGCTCGACGAGCAGCGCCAGCCCGACCATGCACCAGCCGATCGCCCAGATGACCTGGAGCATGGTGAACGGCCAGCGCGGATTGAACGACCACGCGAAGCTCACCACCGTCACCTCGAGCACGACCAGCCACAGCCCGCGCGTGATCAGGAACGTCTGCAGATCGCGCTTGGGGCGGTGCGAGAGGTACGCGCCGGTGCCGGCGAGCAGCACGAACACCGGCGCGCAGAAGTGCGTCACCCAGCGCGTGAGGAACAGCGCCGCCGGCGCCTGCTCGAGGTTGGTCGGATCGACGCCCGCGTTCGAGAAGAAGTCGCGCGTGTGATCGAGCGCCATCAGCACCATGACGGCGCCGCGCAGGAGATCGACCGAGCCCAGCCGTTCGCGCCGCACGCGCGGACTATAGCGGGCGTTTTGATTTTGCGACGCGAATGTGAGTAGCTGAACGAGCACCGATGTATCGGCCGAGCCCCAACTGGACGCTGCTCTACGAGGACGATCGCGCGATCGCCAGCGCGGGCGCCGACGAGCTGTACCTGCTCGACGAGCTCGACGGCGCCCAGGCGCGGCGGCTGGTCGAGGCGTGGCGCGCCGGCACGCTCGATGCGCTCGCGGGCGGCGAGCTTCGGCCGATGCTCGAGAAGCTGGCGCAGCTCGGCGTGCTCTTGAAAGTCGCGCGCGCGCCGGGCGGCACCTTGCGCTACGCCGTGCGCGGCCTCGGCGCGGAGCACGCGGCGCTCGAACGTTTGATCGGCGAGCTGGCGCGCGAAGCCGGCGGCCTCCAGCGCAGCGACGAGGATCCGGATCTCATCGCCTGGTTCCGCGCCGGCGGCACGCTGCTCGACGCGCTCGGCGACTACCGCGCGGTCCGCGCGCCGCACCTGTTCGTCGACGTGGCGTATCACCACACGCTGTCGCTCGGGCCGCTGGTGTGGCCGGGCGAGACCGCGTGCCTCGGCTGCTACGGCGGGCGCATCCGCCACGTGTGGGGCGATCCCGAGCCGCCGCGCGCGCCGCTCGCCGCCGCCCACGCGCCGCTCATTGCCGCGCTGGTGGTCGAGCAGCTGCGGCAATTTGCCGCAACCGGGAGCTGCCCGGCGCTGGTCGAGCGCGCGGTCGCCTTCAATTTGCCGTCGCTGGAGACGCGCGCCGAGCGCGTGCACCGGCTGCCGTGGTGCCCGTTCTGCTTTCCGCCGGAGACGCCGTACGGCGCCGGCTCGTTCGCTCTACCGTGGATGGTGAACCCATGATCCGCCTGGTGCAGCAGTTCGACGATCCGCGCACGCGCCCGAGCGCCGCCGCCCCCAAGAGCGAAGGCTGCTGCTGTTGCTGCTGCTGCTGCCTCGCCACCATGGTCGGCGCGTCGGTGCTGACCGCGCGCTCGGTCGGCAAGGGGTTCAAGCCGCGGGCGGTCGGCGCGCTCGAGGTCGAGGCGCCCGGGCCCGCCGAGTCGGTGTTCCGCCCGTCGGGCCCCGACGTGCCGGTGCCGAACGTGCGCACGATCCCGAAGACGCGCTGGAAGGTGCTCGGCTTCTTCCTCCTGCCGCTGTCGATCATCCTGCCGATCCCGCTGTTCGAGATCTCGCCGGCGGTGGCGTTCACGATGATGATCGCGCTCTACGTCGGCGGGCTGTTTCTCCTGCGGCACAAGGCGGGGCTGCGCGGCTGGGTGTTCGCGGTGCTCCTGCTCGGCATTCCGGTGATGACGGTGATCGAGGCGTTCGTCTGGGCGTTCGCCATCCTGAAGTGACGACGCTGGCGGCGCATCGGCTGGCGCTCGCGTGCGGGTTCCGCCACGGGATCGTGCCACCCGTCGAGGACGTGACGCCGACGTTCGGCGAGCTGCGCGGCTTTCACAACGCGTTCATCGACGGCGACACCGCGTCGACGCGCGAGAGCTCGTCGGGCGGGTTCGCGCGCACGCGGGAGGGCGCGCGCGCCGCCGCGATCGCCGAGGCGCTCGAGCGCTACTCGGCGTCGCTCGCGCGCATGCCGCTCGCCGCGCGCAGCGAGCTCGCCGGCCGCCGCGTCCTCGGCGCGGAAGAGTTCGCGCTGTTCTCCGACGAGCAGTTGCGCGCGAAAGATTTCGCCTGGCCGCGCGCCGGCGCGAGCGCGCGCTACGCGCCGGTGTTCTCGCTCGCCGACAACCACGAGGCGTGGGCGCCGCAGGAGCTGGTCGGCCTCGGCACGCGCGTCGATCCGGCGACGCTGCCGTCGACGTCGACCGGCCTCGCCGCCGCGCCCGATCCGTGGTGGGCGCTGCTGAGCGCCGTCGAGGAGCTGCTCGAGCGCGACGCGTTCGCCGCGTACTGGCTGAACGCGCTGCCCGGCCGGGAGCTGGCGCTCCCCGAGTCGTACACGCAGCCGGTGGCGGAGCGGGGCGGCGAGGTGCGCGCGTTCGACCTGACGCAAGCGTGGAACCCGCACCCGGTGGTGGCGGTGTGCGGCAATTTGCCGCTGCGCGGTTTGCGGCGCTTTTCGCTCGGCGCCGCGTGCCGCCCCGACTGGCCGCGCGCCGTCGAGAAGGCGTTCTGCGAGTTCCTGCAGGGCGCGGTGTTCGCCGGCTACTACTTGAACGAGCACCGCGCGCTGCGCTTCGCGTCGCCGTCGGAGGTGCGCGACTTTCAGCAGCACGGCGCCTACTACACGCTGCGTCCCGACGAGTGGACGCGCGTGCCGCTCCTCGGCGCGGTCGCGCCGCCGCGCGCGCTCCCGCCGCCGGCGCCCGTCGAGAAACCGGTGGCGGCGCTCCAGTCGCTGGTGCGCGCGCTCGACGCGGCGGGCGTGCGGCTCTACTACCGCGACCTCACGTTGCCGGACGTCGCCGCCTGCGGCCTCACCGTGGTGCGCGCGCTCTCGCCCGAGCTGTCGCTCTTGCACGGCGACGAGCAGGCGCCGTTCCTCGGCGGCCGCACGCGCGACGTGCGCTGGCGCTGGCCCGCGCTCGAGAGCCACGCGCGCTTCCCCAACCCGCTGCCGCATCCGCTCGGCTGAAACCGCATGAAACGCCCATTCGACGACGCGCCGCTGTTCTCGCTGTTCTGGGAGAACTCCAAGCTCAACGCGCGCACCGCCGAGCGCTTCGCCGAGCGGCTCGACGAGGACGCGCGCACCGCCGGCCGCGTGGCGCAGCTCTTCTACCCGGGCGCGGACGTGGCGCTCGAACGTCCCGACGACGCGCTCCAGCGCGTGATGGAGCGCCGCCGCTCGGGCCGCGCGTTCTCGCCGCGCGCGCTCACGCTGCGGGAACTCGGCGGGCTGTTCGCCGCGTTTCGCCGGCGCGACGGCGGGCGGCTGATCGCGTCGGCGGGCGGCAAATATCCCGTCGAGGTGTTCGCGTTCCTCTATCGCGTCGAGGGGCCGCTCGACGGGCAGATCGTCTATTACAACGGCGACGCGCACGCGCTCGCGCGAGCGGCGGCGGCGCCTTCGTTCGCCGACGCGGCGTTCGCGTTCGGGCTGCCGGGTCTCGAGCGCGCGCCGGCCGCGCTGTTCGTCTTCGCCGGATTTCCCGGCCGCGTGTGCGCGCGCTACGGCGAGCGCGGCGGACGCTTCTTGCTGATGGAGTGCGGCTACCACGCGCACGCGCTGGCGCTGCGGCTCGCGCACGCGGGGCTGGCCGGCGTCGAGACCGGCGGGCTGCACGACGACGCGGTCAAGCGCTGGCTCGGGCTCGACGGCACCGACGCGGTGATCGCGCTCGGCTACGCGTGCGGCGCGCCGGCGGAGTGATCAGCGCTTTTGCAAGAGGCGGTGCACGGCCACGCACACCGACTCGATGCCGTGGCGCCGCTCGCTCATCGCGTTGTGCGCCGCGCGCAGGAGGTGCGTCGCGCGATTGACCAGGTTGTCGAGCGGCACGAACGCGAGCGCGGCGGCGGGCGCGCGATCGGCGACGCAGCGATCGGCGGTGTCGAGCGCGTGCGCGTTGCGGCAGCCGATCGGCCGCACCGGGTAGATCGCGCAGCGCCCGTCGCGGTTGAAGGCGCACATCACGCGCGCGCGCCACGCCTCGAGGTGGAGCGCGTCGTAGGCGGCGGTCTCGCCCTTCATGAACAGCTCGGTGAGCCGCTCGGGCGCGTCGCCGACTTTTTCGCGCCACGCGCCGAACGCGGCGAGGAACGCGTCGCGCGCCTCGGCGTTGGCCGGCTCGCGCAGCCAGTGCGCGATCGCCACCGCCTCGGGATCGTAGACCAGCACCAGGACTTCGCAGCATGCGTTGCAGCCGCTCTCGCACGCGATGGTGAAGCCCTGCGCGCGCGCGGCGTCGGCTCGCGCGGCGGTGCCGGCGTCGACCTCGTCGGCGAGCGCGCGGGCGATGGCGGCCGCGTCGCCGCGAGTCACGCGCCCGCGAAAGCGCTTGCCGCCGATCGCGTAGCGCGCGTCCGAGCTCAGCTCTTCGACCAGCTTCGCCAGCCGCGCGCCGTCGTCGCCGTCTTCGCGGCCGCCGCCTTTCATGCGCGCGCGTCCGCGGCGCTCCCCGGCGCGCGCCGCCCCTCGAAGCGCACGCGCGTCCCGCCCGACGGCGCGAGCGTGATCGAGCGGCGCACGATGCGCACCGGCCCGTCGAGCGTCAGCCGCGCGCCGAGCAGCACCTGCGCCAGCACGATCTTCATCTCGTAGAGCGCGAACGCCATGCCGACGCAGCGCCGCGTCCCGCCGCCGAACGGCAGCCACGCGTACGGATCGATCTTCACCTTCGCGCCGA
>Ga0070741_10011680_pt1 | contig 16133 bp, 11 predicted proteins | sample Coa_R1_4_FD_66440 | JGI IMG/M metagenome (GOLD analysis project Ga0070741, IMG submission 66440) | Surface soil microbial communities from Centralia Pennsylvania, which are recovering from an underground coalmine fire - Coalmine... | ecosystem: Environmental > Terrestrial > Soil > Unclassified ...
AATTTATGCACGATATGAGTAAGTCCGGCCGCGGGTCGTCTATCTTCTTGTATTTGAGGTGCCCGTAATCGCGGAGGATCGAACTGTGCAATCGCGAGTTCGTCTTCGTCACCAGTACCACAATCTGGATTTGACGGCGGCTTCGATTGACCCCGCGAACCCGGCAATCACAAAGCGGATCGGCACGTTAATGCTGACCTATGAATGGTGACAATGTCTTCAATGCCGCAATCGCGGGCATTTTTTGGTTAGGAACCGCGCTAGCTGACGCGCGTTTTCTTTGTAATGTACACGTATAGCTTCAGTGACCTGGATCAATTCGAGACCGAGGCAATTGAAATTGAACTCGCGTCAAATGAGGTGCCGGATTTTGGCGCGCGAGTTGCCGAAGCTGTAGCCGAGCAGGTACCGGACCTGCGATATTTAGGAATGTGCGTCGTTCTTTACGATCCGCAGGGCAATCCTATTCAAATAGCGCCCCTGGACACACTGCATTAAGCCCCGCGAGGGCTGTCCTTTTGTGCGCTATGATTAAGAGCGGACTTCAACCTGTACGTTGGAGAACGCTCATGACATTGATGCTTCACAGTGGCGCTGACGCCGTCAGCTATGACGACTTGCAACCGTCACCAAGCATTACGAAACCCCCGTTGTTGAAATAACGGCGCGTCCCTTTAATTGATGCCATCGGAACTGCGGTCGGCGCTCGGGGTTGTGGAGACAGATCGGCCAGTTAGTCCTGCCCAGCACAGGTTGGTCGATTATGGAACCTTCGCCGCTCCCCCCGACGGCGAGGGTTTCTAAGATTTGTTGCAGCGAACACGCTAATGCATTCTATTATATTCTTTCCTCCGTTGCGGAGTTGGAATCGAGTAACACTCTTCGCAACGCTAACTGACCCGCGCCAACCCAGGAGCGGGCTTTTTCTTCATGCTACAATCACGGCACGCAAGCATTCGTAAGCAAGTGGGAGATCAAGAAATTCGCGGAGCAATTTCCGAACTTCTTAGACGGCCCACCTTACGTCTTGTCGAAGTGCAGCCGGTACTCACCGAAGAGCGGCGGGACCGCTGATCGCCGCACTCAAGTGCCCCATCAAAGCAAGGAGAAGAAGCGCAAGTAGGGAACGTTTTTGTATCACCATTGTTGGTACGCGGGTCCATGGGAGCCCTGGCAGTCGGTGTTGACGTTTCATCCTTCTCCCAGGGCACCGTCCGACTGTTCCTTCTCCCAGAGCACCGTCCGACTGTTCCTCTGTTACGTTTTGAACACTTCGCGCCGTGCTACGATTGGGTGATTAGTAGCTCGCAACTTTGCCATGCAGAAAATAACTGTAACCAACGCCGACGACTGAGGATTTCTTCCGCAGTCGTACACCGACGCAGCGGTCGCCGTACTAGCACCGGCTAACACCGTGTCGACTGAGGTAACTGAGGTTGACCTTGTCCTCTCGGACGGCTCGACGAAGTTCACCGCGGCAGCGTAAGTTTCACCGAAGCATTTATAGAGCACAGAGCACGTTCAGCAATGGGTGTGCTTTTTGCTTGTGATATTATTTGGCAATGCCACTCGAACCTGAAGAACAGATGCCAAAACAGTTACGGCCCTACATTTGGAAGAAAGGGCAATCCGGCAATCCCATGGTAGGCCTCCAGGCGAGACATTGAAGGAATTTGCGCGCGACTATCTCATGTCGCTGCCTGACAAAGAAAAGATTGAATACCTCGCCTCTTTACCCACCGACATTGTGTGAAGATGGCGGACGGGAATCCGTCGAACAACACGGATGTAACATCTGGCGGCCAACCGATCGAAGCAATCATCGGCATCCGCATCATCAAAGATAAGGGAGATAGTATTCAAAACTAAGAACCAGAAGCAGCTAGAAGCGGCTGGTTACTGGATCGACAACGAAACCGAACAGATCCTCTTAAGAGCCCGGCTGATGTGTCGGCGGCCCATGTTGATGTCTGCGGCTATCAAATGTAATCTAATTCATTACGATCATTCTGCTTTGCGGGGCCCACTATGTCTCGTTTGCTTTTCACCTTGGTTGCAGTGGCAGAGCTTCTCACCAGTGTGTCGGCGAATGCCGAAAGCCGGCTTGCTCTGGTGATAGGCCAATCAGCCTATAAGTCTGTCCCAGCATTGCCCAATCCGGCCAACGATGCTCGCGCAATGGCGGAGGCGTTGGCCGGCGACGGCTTCGAGGTGATGAGCGCTTCCAATCTGTCAGAATACCAGATGCGTGAAAAAATCGGTGAATTTGCCAATAAGGTTGCTAGCAAGGGCTCCGATACGGTGGCGCTCGTATTCTACGCAGGCCACGGCGTGCAGATCGACGGCGAGAACTTCCTCATTCCGGTGGATGTCGAGCCGAAGCGCGAGGCTGACATTCCGATTCAGGCGATACGTCTCAACGATTTGCTTAACGCACTGACATCGGTGCCGAACAAGATGCGTATCGTTTTGCTCGACGCTTGCCGAAATGATCCTTTCACTGGCATCAATCAGACCGCGGGGCACGGCTTGGCGCTCGTCGATAGCAAGATCGGTGTGTTGGGAACCTTCATCTCGTTCTCGACGTCACCGGGGGCAGAAGCTGAGGACGGCGATGGCGATCACAGCCCCTATGCTGCGGCGTTGCTCACCGCGGTCAGGGAGAAGGGCGCGACGATCGAAGACGCGTTTAAGCACATGCGTGTTGCGGTCAACAAGACGACTGGCGGCCGTCAGACCCCCTGGGACAGTTCGTCGCTTACAGAAACTTTCGAGTTTGTTCCGTCGCCGGCAAACGCATCTTCAGATCCAAAGCGGCTTTTTGCAAAGCGCACGGTCGAGGAGTGGCGGAACGATTTGAAGGGTAAATCGGTCGAAGAGGCGAACGAGATGGTAGTCGCCGACGGGACTGAGGAATCCTATGAAGCGTTTGTTGGGCTGTACGCGCAGCCTCCATTCAGTGCTCAGGCACGGGAATGGCTTGATCGCCATCGCAGGATGGTCGCCTGGAATAACGCCGTCATCACCAACACGGCTTCCGGCTTTCATGCGTTTCTCGCGCAGTATCCGGATAGCGACCTGACCCCGACCGCAAAGAAGCTCGAGGAGCGCCTACGCAACCGCCCTAATCCCGCGCAAGTGATGGCCAGCCCCGGCGGCGCCGCCAGCGCGATAGTGCCGGCTGCGGCGCCGGTCCCGGCCGACGCGGCGAAGGTCGCAAGGGCTCCATCTGACGCGGCGCGGCCCGCGCCGACCTGCCCTTGTAGCGAACCAGCTAAGAAGCCGGAGTCTTCGAAGAAGCGGGCGGACACGGCGCCGAAGCGGGTTGAACATCCGGCCGTCCGACGTGTGCCGAGCGGCGGCGGTTATAGCTCCGGTGGCGGTTATGGCGGCTACGGTCGTTCCGGCTATTGAGCTCAGCTAAGGCGGGGTGGGTCGTTCCTTGGCGACCGCTTACGACCCGCGAGCAGCGAAGGCCCCGAAACTCCACCTCACGGCTGTCACGAGGTCTCCTTTTGGAGAGTAGACCGGACCTGCCATTCAAGCTAAGCTTCCGCTTTGAACCCAACTCGGACATCCGCTGGCACATCGCCGGCTGGCGACTCCATATCGGGCACTCGAGTGAGCCGTTATGGTGTGCAGCCCTAACCTGCAGCGCCGCGACTTCACAACGCTAATGACAGCCTGACGACCTTTCCGCTCGCAGCCTGGCACCAAGCAAATATTTGTTGGTGCCCAATCGCGGTGGCCGCGTGATCGACTTTATGTCGGGAAGCGAGGTTCAAACGCTCGACTGCCGCACTACTCAAGCGTAGTTGCGGTGCCAACTCGAAATAGTCCGGCTCAGATTTACCAGCGCGACGCCTACGTTAATCACCGACATCTGAGTTGATCACGTCGCCGAAGCGCTCCCAGCTGTCGCCTTTGAATTTCATCAGCTGCAGTTGCGAAATTGGCGCAAAATCGGTGGCGCTGGTGTTGATCTTGACACCGGGCAACAATCCAGCCACGACGTAGTCGTGCATGCTCGCCGCCTGCTTCATCACGTTCGCACGCGTCAGATCATTCCCGCACTGCTTCAGGACGTGAACCATGGTTTGAGTAACGGCGTAACCGTAAACCACGAAAGCATCGGCGCGATTGGCTTCGGGGTAGTATTTGTCGAGGAACGCGTTCCAGGCCTTGATATCCGGATCGTTCTTCCATTGCGGATCGTTCGGATCTTTCAGGTAGGTCGCCGAGATGATGCCCTGTGAGCTATCGAAGCCTGCTGGCTTGATGGTCGCGCTGATCGACGAACTGACGCTGTTGAGGAAGTGAACCGGCTTCCACTCGATCTCCGCGGCCTCCTTGATCGCCTGCGCCGCGAATTTCGGAATCGAGAGATCGACAAACACGTCAGCGCCGGCGGCTTTCAGGTTGACGATGTGCGACTCGATAGTTGGCTCGGTGGTCTCGTAGCTCTCTTCCCTCACGATCATGGAGGCTTTGGATCCCAATCCGTCCTTCAGACCCTTGAGGTAGTCCTTGCCGTAATCGTCGTTCTGATAAAGCACGCCGATCTTTGCGTTCGGATAGTTTTTCAGAATGTACTTGGCGTAAATCTGCGTCTCACTCTGGTAGTTGGGCTGCCACCCCATGGTCCAAGGAAAATCCTTGGGGTCGTTCCACTTGGTGGCGCCGGTGGCGACGAACAATTGCGGCACCTTCTTCGAGTTCATGTATTTCTGGATCGCCGAGTTCGGCGGTGTGCCGAGCGAGTTGAAGATCAGCAGCACCTCGTCGCTCTCGACCAGCTTGCGCGCCTGCTCGACCGTCTTGGGGGGCGAATAGCCGTCGTCATAGGAGATGAAGTTGATCTTGCGGCCGTTGATGCCGCCCTCGGCGTTGATCTTGTTGAAATAGGCGGCCTCAGTCTTACCGATCACGCTATAGGACGACGCGGGACCGCTGTAGGGCATGATGTTGCCTATTTTGATCTCGGTGTCGGTGGCACCGGTGTCGTATTTGCCTTTCTGCGCCAGGGCTGGCGTCGAGGCTAGGGCGATCGTGAGGGCAGCCGAAAGCAGCCCCAGTCGCATGCGGATAGCGGGCATTTCTGTCTCCCTTGGATGATGTGTCGACTTGTTGGAGTGGAAGCACCTCGAAGGCCCCTGCACTAATCCAATCCCCTTCTTCCAATCACCGCAACGAAAAGCGCTCCGAGGGCAGAAACGACGGGTCATCACTTAGTCGAATCAGAAGATTTCTACTTTAGTTTAAAAGAGGCACCATTGATTGAGTTGATACTTCGACGAAGCACAAATCTAGATTGGTGGTCTGAAATCTGAACGGCTGAGACATGAGTGGGTTCAGAATGTTGAATCGCTGCTGCCGCGTTATCTTCGTCTGCGCTTTCAAGTCTCTGTGACCTCTAGTCCTATTGTGTCGTCCGATGCCTGCGCTAGGCTATCGAAGATGCACACAGGCATTGTGCGTCTTTCTAGGTGGGACTTGACCCCGCTCTTTGGTTGAACCAATGGAGCGGGGTTTTCTATCTAAAGTCTCCGTGTGACCGATCGCCAACTCGACATCAGAGATAAACGTCCACTCGCGCATGATTTCGGCATTATGGCGCATGACGCTGTTGGGTACGCCTTTGCCGGCCACTGTTCGGCGTGCGCGCCGCTGACGTAGACCACGGGGAAATCATCTCAAGCCTTTCGCGGCAGCGCAGCCGGTCACCGCTCCTCAAGCCGGTGCCCCCCACTGCACAAACTGAGTAAAGTTCGCCAGTTGCAGCCCGTGCTACATGCGTTGCGCGAGCATCGGCCGCGCGGTCACGAACGTTGCAATCCGTCCGCATTTTAATGCCGGGACGTCCGCCTCTGGAGACAGGGGATTCGGGGGGATTGGCAATCTACACAAAAAGTCTAAGACGCCTGCGACGACACGGGCGAAGTCATCCGGCGCCGAAGCTACCTTCACAAAAAATGGAACCCTGCTGCTGAGCCGCCGTTAGCGGTGAAGCCCGCTGGACCGCGCGCTTCTGAAGAGTTCGTTGCCAGTCAGAGACGGACGCATGCAGATCTTCCGTCCCGGAGCCAACACCATTGCCACGTTGCTGCTGGCATCCATAGGAGTACTGCCGGTGTTGGCAGTCGGTCTCGTCTATCAGATCGTCGGATCTTCCTATGTCACCGCTCAAAACGTGACGCACGATCAGCCCGTTCCCTTCAGTCACGAGCATCATGTCAGCGGCCTTGGGCTGGATTGCCGCTACTGCCACACCTCGGTCGAGAAGGCTCGTTTTGCGGGAATGCCGCCGACCGAGACGTGCATGACCTGCCATTCCCAGCTCTGGACCAACGCAGAAATGCTGGCGCCCGTGCGGGCCAGTCTCGCCCACGAAGAGCCGATCCATTGGCAGCGCGCGAATAGGCTACCAGCCTATGTGTACTTCGACCATTCCGTTCATGTCGCAAAGGGCGTCGGCTGCACGACCTGCCACGGCCCTATCGGACAGATGAAACTCACTCGGCAGTCGGCTCCGTTGACCATGCAATGGTGCCTCGACTGCCACCGCAACCCAGCCAAAGCGCTGCGGCCACGTCAAGCAGTCTTCGACCCCGACTGGAAGCCTGCCGGCGACCGCGCGAAGTCCGGAGATGAGCTGACCGTGGCCTATCACATAAACGCGCATCACCTGACGGATTGCTCGATATGCCACCGGTGAACGAATTGCCCGTCGAGGGATCGCAATTCATCGCGCGCGGTCAGACCATGCCGAACCGGCGTCAGGCCCTCAGCCTCCTGGCGACCGGCATCGCGAGCGGCCTTGCGGCCTGCAGCAAGCCGGTCGAAGAGATCATTCCATACGTCAAAATGCCCGAACGCGTCGTCCCCGGCGAACCGCTCAAATTTGCAACGACGCTCTCGCTTTCCGGATTCGGCCGCGGCGTCATCGTCACCTCGATCGATGGACGCCCGATCAAAGTCGAGGGCAATCCACGGCATCCGGCGAGCCTTGGTGCAACTGACGTCTTCGCAGAAGCCGCAGTGCTGTCGCTGTACGACCCCGACCGCTCGCGCGCCATTCTCAAAGAGGGCAGCATAGCCTCCCCGGATGCATTCAGGCAGGCGCTGCTGGCGCAATTGACACAGATGCGCCGGCGCAATGGGGAAGGTTTTAGACTACTGACGGGGCGAGTGACGTCGCCGACGCTGCTGCGGCAAATTGATGACTTGCTGCAGATGTATCCGAAAGCGGTCTGGCATGCCTACGAGCCGATCGACGACGACAATTCGCGCGCAGGTGCTGCGCTGGCGTTCGGAAAATCGCTGCAAGTGTTGCCTCGGCTCGATAGGGCCAGCGTCATCGTGGCGCTTGATGCCGATCCGCTGGGCCACGGCCCCGACCAGCTCCGCAACGCCCGCGGATTTGCGGCGCGCCGCAAGCCGCGATCCGGAGAGTTTTCCCGCATCTACAGTATCGAAGCCGCCCCAACACTAACCGGCGCCAAGGCCGATCACCGGGCCGCACTGCAGCCAGAGTTGATTGGCGAAGTCGCAGTCGCGATCGCGCGTTTGATGGGGGCCGGTATCCGCGAGGCATCGCTACCCGACCAGGCAGCACGACTTGCAAGACAGGCCACGGCCGATCTGGAATCAAACCGAAGCGGCGCCATTGTGCTGGCAGGCCGCGCTCTCTCTCCCGAGACTCATGCGCTGGTCCATTGGATCAACGCGCAATTGCAGGCGCCCGTCGATCTGATCGACATCGGCAGGACGCGCGGTGGCCGGCAGGCGGCGTCGCTGTCCGATCTGGCGCGTGACCTCGATGCCCGCCAAGTTGGCCAGCTGGTGATGATCGGCGTAAATCCGGGCTACAATGCGCCCGCTGACCTGGAATTCGCCTCCCGCTCATCCAAGGCCGGCTTCCGCCTGCATCTCGGTCGTTACGCCGACGAGACTGCATCGCTCTCAGGCTGGCACATACCACAAGCGCACGAACTCGAAGCCTGGTCCGATCTGCGGTCGAGCGACGGCACTGCCAGTATCGTGCAGCCTCTCATCCGCCCCCTGTTTCGAAGCTGGACCGATCATGAAGTGCTGGGGCTGTTGAGCGGTCGTCCAGACGCGTCACCTTACGATCTTGTCCGGGAAACCTGGCGGCCGCAGGGAGGAAAAGATTTCGAAAGCTGGTGGACCAGCGCCTTGCAGGACGGCGTCATCGCCGGAAGCGTTGCCCCCGTGATTGCGCCGGGGGCAGCCAAACTGCCCGACGTTCCGAAGGCGGCGGCACCGGCGAATACGATAACGCTAATTCTGGGCCCCGATCCGAGCCTTTGGGACGGCACATATGCCAACAACGCGTGGCTCCAGGAATGCCCTAAGCCCCTCACAAAGCAGGTGTGGGGAAACGCCCTCGCCCTCAATCCGCAGGAAGCGAGCCGGCTCGGTCTGGCCTCCGGTGACGTGGTCACCATTGCGGCGAACGGCCGCCGCGTCGAGGTCCCCGTCAATGTCGAGCCCGGCGTTGCGGATAGCGTGGCGAGCCTCACTCTCGGGCTCGGCCGCAGCAAGGCTGGAGCGATCGGGACCAACATCGGCGCCAATGCTTATGCGCTTCGAACAGAGGCCCGTCGCTGGGCCATTCCAGAGGCGGCGGTCACGAAGACCGGCAGGCGTGGAGAAATCCTCACCACGCAGAATGTGGTCCGTACCGTCGAAGACGTACGCGAACTCTATCCGCTGCATGAGTTGTCGGAAGAAAACAAGCCGCGAGCCACGCCCGCGAAATCAAAACCAAGCCTGCTGCCTGCAGAGTCGCCGCCCGGCGACGCGCACGCCTGGGCGATGGTGATCGACACTGCCGTGTGCATCGGCTGCAACGCCTGCATGGTCGCTTGCCAGGCAGAGAACAACGTCGCCGTGGTCGGCCCCGAGGAAGTGGCCCGCGGCCGTGACATGCATTGGCTGCGCGTCGATGTTTATGACCACGGCTCGGCCGCGAGTCCAAAAGTCGGGTTTCAGCCGGTCCCATGCATGCATTGCGAGCACGCCCCCTGCGAGCCCGTGTGTCCAGTGGCGGCCTCCGTGCATGACAGCGAAGGACTGAACCTGCAGGTCTACAACCGCTGCGTCGGTACTCGCTTCTGCGAAGCGAACTGTCCATACAAGGTTCGCCGGTTCAACTTCTTCGGTTATGCCGACGGAGAGGAATACGCCAACCTCGGTCTCGAATCCTACCGCGCACAGAAAAACCCGGAGGTAACGGTGCGCTCGCGCGGCGTCATGGAGAAGTGTACCTATTGCGTTCAACGGATCAGCGCCGCGCGGAGGGCGGCTGAGCGTGACGACCGGCCGATCGGGCTGGACGAAGTCAAGACTGCCTGCCAGAGCGCCTGCCCGACCAGTGCGATCACCTTCGGCGATCTCGGTCAGAAGGATTCGGCCGTCAACCGGCAAAAGACTGACCCGCGCCATTATGCGCTGCTCGAACATCTCGGGACTCGACCGCGCACCACTTACCTCGCGGATATTGTCAATCGCTCGCCGGGGTTTGACGAGGACGCGACATGACGGCAGTGCTCGAACAAAACGTGCCGCCTCCACATCGCTGGATCGCGGCCTCGCGTGCAAGCGACGTTGAAACCACGCAAGCGGTCACCGAACCGCTATTCGCGCCTGCCGGCAGAGCGTGGTGGCTCGCGTTGCTCGCTAGCTTGCCGTTCGTCCTCTGGTTCTTCGGATCGATCGGCTGGCTGTTCTATCGGGGGATTGGCATCTGGGGCATCAACTCCACGATCGTGTGGGGGGTTGCGATCGCGAACTATGTTTGGTGGATCGGGATCGGCAACGCCGGCACGTTGATCTCGGCGATGCTGCTGTTGACGCGGCAGAAGTGGCGAAGCTCGATCAACCGCTTCGCGGAAGCCATGACGTTGTTTGCGGTCGCAATCGCCGGGCTCATGCCGATCGTTCACCTCGGTCGACCCATCTATGCCTACTGGCTCGCGCCCTACCCCAACACGATGGCGCTCTGGCCGCAGTGGCGAAGCGCGCTCGTTTGGGATTTCTGGGCGATCATCAGCTATCTGCTGTTCTCGATCCTGTTCTGGTACGTCAGCCTGATTCCAGATCTTGCAACCATGCGCGACCGCACCAGTTCGCGCGCCGGGCAATTGCTGTATGGCGCCTTCGCGCTGGGCTGGCGGGGTTCGGCCACACACTGGTACCGCCTGCAGACTTTACATGCCACAATGGCCGCGCTCGGCGTTCCCCTTGTCTGTTCGGTGCACTCAATCGTCGGGCTCGATTTTGCCGCGAGCCTGATGCCGGGCTGGCAGGAGAGTATCTTCCCGCCCTACTTCGTGGTCGGCGCGATGTACTCCGGCTTTGCGATGGTGATCGTGCTCGCGCTGGCCTTCCGCTGGGGGCTCGAACTCCAGGCGATCATCACTCGGCGACACTTTGAAGTGATGGCCAGGATCCTGCTGATGGCCTCGATTGTGATGGGTTATTCCTATGCCACGGAATGGTTCATGGGATGGTACGGTGGCAGGCATAGCGATCGCAGCCTCGTGGCCTTCGAATTCGCCGGAACATACGCGCCGTTATTCTGGGCGTTGCTGTTCTGCAATGTAGTGCTGCCGCAAACGCTGTGGTTTCCAGCAGTACGGGGGTCGCTGCCGGCGTTGCTCGCAATAGCCGTCGCCATCAATATCGGGATGTGGCTGGAACGAATACTGATCGTCTGGAACACGCTGTCGCATGACTACATGCCGAGCCTCTGGCGCAGCTTCCATTTCACTTTCTGGGACTGGTCGTTCCTGATTGCACCGCTCGGACTTTTTGCCTTCCTGTTCCTGATGTTCGTTCGCGTGGTGCCGTCGATATCGATGTTCGATATGCGAGAACTCGCACACCGGGAGAGTGTCGCATGACCGGTCGGCTGCTGGCGGAATTTCGCGACCCTCAGGCCTTGAAAGACGCGCTCGGCCGCATAAAACAGGCGCGCCACCGCACGCTCGACGCCTTCACGCCGTATCCCGTGGAGGGCCTCGTTGAAGAACTCGCCATCGAGGCGTCACGCATTCGTCCCGCCATGCTCGCTGGCGGCTTGCTTACGGCGGCGCTCGCCTTCGGCCTGCAATGGTACAGCGCCGTGATCGATTACCCGATCAATAGCGGCGGCCGGCCCCCGAACTCCTGGCAGATCTTCTGGCTGGTACCCTTCGAGGTCGGGATTTTTGCGGCTGCCGTGTGTGGCGTCGTTGCCTTGCTGCGGTCTTGCGGCCTGCCCTCTCTGTATCATCCACTGTTTGAAATACCGGGTTTCGAGCGCGCAACACAGGACCGGTTCTTCCTGCTCGCCGACGCCGAGCCGAATACTGAAGCGGTAAACAATCTTCGTGAGGTTCTCGAGTCTTCCGGCGCGGTCGTGGTCACGGAGGTCCGTGAGCCATGACCTTTCGCGTCCTTTTCGCCATTGCCGCCCTGCCGTTGCTTACTGCCTGCGGCGACCATTCGATGACGCAGCAGAACCGCTACGGCACCTACAAGCCGGCCGCACTGTTTCCCGACGGCACCGAGGCGCAACCCTTGCCTGTCGGGGTGGTGGCGCAAGGCGACGTCGACCGAGCGAGCCAGACTTCAAAGCCGCCACCGGTCGACGCGGAGCTTCTGGCCCGCGGGCAGGAGCGATACGGCATCTATTGCTCTCCCTGCCACGGCCTGTCAGGCAGCGGCGACGGCATGGTCGTTCGCCGCGGCTTTCCCGCGCCCCCCTCCTACCACTCGGCGAGATTGCGGGCCGCGCCCGCGCAACATTTCTTCGATGTCATTACCGATGGATACGGCGTGATGTATTCCTATGCCTCACGGGTCGAGCCGCATGATCGCTGGGCGATCGTGGCCTATATCCGCGCGCTGCAGGAATCCCAAAACGCAAAGCTTGCCAACGTGCCCGAGCTGAGGAGCAAGCTGCCATGAGCACCATTGCAGGAAAAGCCGCCGCCGCTCGCCTCGTCGATCACCGGCCGTTCATGGCCGGCGTGATCGTGTTGCTCATTGTCGAAGCCACGCTGATTTTTCTCGGATGGTGGATGCGAACAGATTCGTTGCTGCGCGGCTGGCTCGTAGCGTTTGCGATGGTCAGTTGCGTTCCCATCGGCAGCATGACGTGGCTTTTGATCCACCGCCTCACCGGCGGCGAATGGGGTCTCGCTGCCGCGCCGGTACTGCGGCCGGCCGCCGCAATGACCCCAATGCTGATCCTATTGTTCATGCCGGTGCTGTTCGGCTTCCGTCACATCTATCCGTGGGCCGATGAGTCTGCCGCGATCTCGCCCGACGTCGCACGCTGGTATCTCAACGGCCTGTCTTTTCTGATCCGTGGCGCTATCGCGCTCGTCGGATGGTCCGTGCTGGCAGTCACCTTCGCTGCCGGATTGGGAAGCCGGCTGCTGGCCGGACTCGGGCTGGCTTTCTTCGGGCTCTCGATCAGTCTTGTCGCGGTGGACTGGTATCTTTCGCTGGAGCCGCATTACGTGGAGACCGCCTTTGCTGCCATGATCGCGGTCCAGCAGCTGCTCGCAGCGCTTGCGGTCACGGCCCTCATTGCTCCGCCCGCAATCAATGGCAAGACCGCGGGGGATATCGGTGGGCTCATGATCGCGACGCTGCTCGGCGTCGTCTATCTCGAGTTCATGACCTTCGTTATTGCCTGGTATGGTGACTTGCCTGACAAGGCGGAATGGTTTTTGAAGCGATCCGGCGCTGGCTGGGTCTCCGTCCTGATCACGGCATTGGTCATCGGCGCCCTTTTGCCGTTCGCGATGCTGATCGTAAAAGCGGTGCGCTGCAGCCGGCTCGGCTTGCGCGTCGCCTCTGCGTTGATCCTCTTTGGCACCACATTGCATTTTGCGTGGCTGCTGGTCCCGGCCTTCGACGATCAGCCCGCGGTCGTCGCGGCCAGCTGCGCTGGCGTTGCGATTCTGTTGTTCGTTTCGCTTCTGACCGGAGCGGCGTTGGCGCAGCTGCTGGAGGGTCCTCGTGCCGAATGAAGAGATGGGCAGCCGGGCCATGCCGCAACCGCCAGACGTCGCGACCGGCGCGGTGATCACGGCGGTGGCAGGTTTCCTTGCCTTTGTTGCGATCGTGATGGCCGTCCTGCTTTTCTATCTCGGGTCGACTGTTCCCAATGCCTTCCGGCACGCAATCGAGAATCCGTTTCCTGCCCCCGCGCTGCAAAAAACACCGCAAAACGATCTGAAGCGCTTCGAACTCGAACAACGCAAGGCGCTTTCCGGCTACGGCTGGGCCGACCGCTCGAAGGGCCTGGCGCGTATTCCAATCGATGAGGCAATGCGAATCATCGCAGCCCGGGGTGAGCATGCGTACGACCCGCTCAATCCCCCTACCGCCGACAATCCGACAGGAGCGCAGCCATGAGAGGGGTGGCGTTGCTCGTCGCGCTTTCAATATGGCCAGCTGCGGCGATGGCCGGATTGACTGAAACCCAGCTGAGCCAAGTGACGCTGTCGCCACCCCCAAGAGCGCAGGTGCCTGTTGCTCTCGCATTCAAGGATCTCAATGGTCGCGATGTGACGCTTGGCGAGGCCATCGCGGGTCGACCGACGCTGCTGGTGCCGGCCGACTTCACCTGCAAACAGATTTGCGGACCGGCATTATCCATCGCAGCGAGCGCGCTGGGTCAGACCGGACTTCAGGCCGGCCACGATTACAGTCTCGTCGTGGTGGGGATCGACAGCAAGGACAGCATCGAGGATGCGAGCCGCTTTACCGCGGGTCAGGTCGGGGGATCCGGCGTGTCCGTACTCTCGGGCAGCGATGCGGCTATCCGGTCCCTGCTGGCCTCGATCGGCTACAGCTTCCAGCGCGACGTCAGCAATGGCGCCATCGCTCATCCCGCCGCCTACGTCACGCTCGCCGCGGACGGCCGGGTATCTCGCGTGCTATCGAGTCTTGCGTTGCAACCCACCGATCTCAAACTCGCCCTTATCGAGGCCGGCGATGGCCGGATTGGCGGACTGGCGGGGCGGATCGCGTTACTCTGTTACGGGTTCGACGCAATCCATGGGATCTACAGCCGGCAAATCGCGGCCATGCTGGAAATTGGAGGAGCACTGACGATCCTCCTCCTCGCATCCGCGCTCGGGGTGATGGTCTGGCGGTCGGCGAAGCGGGAGGCGTCTGCATGAACTCTCCCTTCGTGCTTCCGGAGGCAAGTACCCATGCCGCACGGGTCGATCACATCTTTTACGGTCTGCTCGTGCTCTCGGGCCTGACCATGCTTTTCGTGTTTGCGTTGATCATCTTCTTCGCCGTTCGCTACCGGCGCGGATCAAGCGCGAAACGTGGACCGCTGCCCGAGATCGTCAGCCGCGAATTCGAAATCGGCTGGACGTCTGCCACGCTGTTCCTGTTCGCTTTCCTGTTCTGGTGGGCCGCCTCAGCCGACCTATCGAGTCTGTCGGCCCCGGCGAACGCGATCGAGATGCATGTCGTTGCCAAGCAATGGATGTGGAAGACGCAGCATTCGAACGGCGCACGGGAGATCAACGCCCTGCACGTTCCCGTCGACCAGCCGGTCCGGCTCGTCATGACGTCGCAGGACGTCATCCACTCGTTCTTCGTTCCTGCCTTCCGCGTCAAGCAGGACGTGCTGCCGGGCCGCGACACCGAGATCTGGTTTCGAGCGACCAAGACCGGCGTATTTCCGCTGCTCTGCGCAGAATATTGCGGCACCGACCATTCCATGATGCGCGGCCGCATCGTGGTGCTGCGTCAGCAGGACTATGCCGATTGGCTGGCCAGGCAACCGGAAGGCGATGATCTTGCGCACGAGGGAGCCCGACTGTTCGTGGCGCAGGGATGCTCGGGCTGCCATGCCGAATCCTCTAGCGTGCGCGCGCCGAAGCTCACCGGGCTGTATGGCAAGACCGTCCATCTTTCCGACGGACGTCAGATCAAGGCCGACGACGGCTACATTCGAGATTCCATATTGCAGCCCAAGCACGACATCGTGGCCGGCTACGAGCCGATCATGCCGGGCTTTGCAGGGTTGCTCGATGACGGAGAAATCCAGAGCCTGACGGCTTATATCCGGTCGCTCGGAACTCCAAAAAAGCAGGCAGACGGAGAGTCACAATGACCGACGCTTTGCTCGTGGGCGATTTGCCGCTGCCGCCACGCCCCGATTATCTCCAGCACGGAACGACGCTGACGTCATGGCTGACCACGACGGACCACAAGCGCATTGCGATACTCTACGCAATCACCATCACGGTCTTCTTCTTCATGGGCGGCATCGCGATCACGCTGGTACGCCTCGAGTTGTTTACGCCGAACGGAGGCCTGCTCACCTCCGATACCTACAATAAATTGTTCTCCTTCCACGGCATCGTCATGGTGTGGTTCTTCCTGGTGCCGTCCATCCCGAATACCTTGGGCAACTTCCTGCTGCCCCTGATGATCGGCGCGCCTGACGTGGCTTTTCCGCGGCTTAATCTGTTCAGCTGGTATCTCACCATCGCCGCCGGCACCTTCACCGTCTATGCGCTCGTCGCCGGAGGGGTCGATACCGGCTGGACCTTCTATACTCCCTACTCGACGATGTTCTCCAGCAGCCACGTGTTTGCCGCCGCTGCCGGCGTCTTCGTCGTGGGTTTTGCCAGCATCGCGACCGGCGTCAACTTCATCGCCACGACTCACATGCTGCGCGGGCCGGGCATGACCTGGTTCCGTCTGCCTTTGTTCGTGTGGGCGATCTATGCCACATCGATCATCATGGTGCTCGCGACGCCTGTGTTGGCGATTTCGCTGCTGCTGGTGATCGCGGAGCGGTGGCTGGGATTGCCGATCTTCGATCCCGCGAACGGCGGCGATCCGATTCTGTTCCAGCATCTGTTCTGGTTCTACTCGCATCCGGCGGTCTACATCATGGTACTGCCGGCGATGGGCGTCGTCTCCGAGATCATTCCCTGCTTCGCGCGACGGCGAATCTTCGGTTACGACTTCATGGTGTATGCGATGATCGCGATTGCGGGCATCGGGTTCTTCGTCTGGGGGCATCATATGTTCGTCTCGGGCCAGTCGCCCTATGCGAACCTGATTTTCTCGTTTCT
>Ga0070741_10011681_pt1 | contig 16133 bp, 15 predicted proteins | sample Coa_R1_4_FD_66440 | JGI IMG/M metagenome (GOLD analysis project Ga0070741, IMG submission 66440) | Surface soil microbial communities from Centralia Pennsylvania, which are recovering from an underground coalmine fire - Coalmine... | ecosystem: Environmental > Terrestrial > Soil > Unclassified ...
GGCGGGGCCGCTTCGCCTTGTGGCGGCGATGCGGCTGCCTCGGGCTCGATCGCCGTCGCGCTGTCCGGCTCAGTGCCGGCCTCGCCTGTCGCCGCGCGGCGGGATCGCGCGGGCGAGCGCCGGCGGCGCGGCCCCGGCGCTTGAACCGATTCCGTCTCCTCTGGCGCTGCCATGTCTGCCGTCTCGCTCGCAAGCTCCGGCGCGGCAGCCACCGGCTCCGGCGCCTGCACGGATGGCTCGTCCGTGGCGGGCGCCGCTGCCGCGGTGGCCGGCGAGGAGAAGAGGCGGCGTGGCAGCGTGTCGTTGGCGGAGTCGGCGTCCGCTGCGGCGGTGCTTGCGGGTTCGGGTGAGGGAGTCGTTTGCACGGGTTCGGTATCGCTGCGCCGGGCGCGTCCGCCACGGCGTCGTCCGGGTTGGGCGGACTCGGTATCCGTCGTCACGCTTCACCCCATCCACTGATGCTGAGCTTCGCCGCCACACGCTCGGCGATCCGGCGGAACGCCTGCGCCTGCAGCGCATCCGGCTCGGTTACGACCACCGGCACGCCTTCGTCGCCGCCCTTGCGGATGCTGGCATGCAGCGGTACTTCGCCCAGGAAATCGAGGCCGATCTCGTCGGCGGCCTCGCGGGCGCCGCCGTGGCCGAAGATCTCGGTGCGCTCGCCACAGTGGGGGCAGACGAAGTAGCTCATGTTCTCGATCAGGCCGTAGACGGGCACGTTCAGCTTCTCGAACATGCTCACGGCCTTGAGCGCATCTTCCAGCGCCACGTCCTGCGGCGTACTGACGATCACCGCACCGGCGATCGCCGCCTCCTGCGCCATGCTCATCGAGGCGTCGCTGGTGCCCGGCGGCAGGTCGATGATCAGGTAGTCCAGCTCGCCCCAGGGCACGTCGTGCAGCAGCTGGCGCACCGCCTGGCCGATCATCGGCCCGCGCCAGACCACGGGCATCCCCTTCGGCAGCAGGAAGCCGAGCGAGGCGAGCTTGACACCATATTTCTCGACCGTGTGCAGACCCTGGTTGCCCTGCGCCATGAAGCCGGCCTCGTAGCCGAACATCGTGGGCAGGTTGGGGCCGGTGATGTCGGCGTCGACGAGGCCGACACGGGCGCCGGCCTGTGCCAGCGCGATCGCCAGGTTCACGGCGACGGTGGACTTGCCCACGCCGCCCTTGTTGCTGGCGACGGCGAGCACGTTGCGCACGCCGGGCACCGGCTTCGGGCCGTTGGGACGCAGCGGCTGGCTGCGTACGTTGGCGCCCATCGCCACGCGCACGCCGCCCACGCCGGGCACGGTCTTCACCGCGGCCTCGGCAGCGCGCTGCAGGTCGTCGCGCACGGGGCAGGCGGGGGTAGTGAGCACGAAGGTGAAGGCGACGTCGCTGCCTTCGATCGCGAGGTCTTGAATCATGCCCAGAGAGACGATATCGCGGTGCAGCTCCGGGTCCTGCACCTGGGAAAGGGCGGAGAGCACCGCCTCTTTCGTAACAGTGGCTGGCACAGTGTACTTCCTATATGTCGGGCGCGTTGCCTGCCCGAGCTGTGGCCGGGCGGCGCGCCACTATGCTATGCGGGCTAGCTGGCCGCGGCATCGCCGTGCGCGGCCGGATAGCTCCCAAAGGGTTCAGCCGAAGCGGCGTGCGCGCCGTTCGTCGGCAGCGGCTCCGCCTTCGCCACGGTGAAGCGGCAAAGATGCGCGGCGCGGGGCCCGCCGCCCTCGCAGCGCACGGCGCAGCCCAACAGGCCGCACAGCACGCGTTGGTGCCAGCGGCAGGGAGCGCCGTCCTCACCGTTCAACTTGCGGTAGAAGCAGTTGTAGTCGCGGATCTCGAAGCCGTGATCGGTGGCGGCCCACTCGGCGAAGCCGCTCTCGGCGTGCAGCAGCTCGGCGACGGCGGCCACACGCTGGCCCAGCGGCAACGGTTCGAGCTGCGCGCGATGCCGCGCCACGAAGCGGTCGGCGAGCTTATCGAAGAGCAGCGCCGTCTTCTCTTCAGCGGAAAGGCCGGCGATCTCCGCAGAGTCGAGCCGGCCCACTTCGTCGAGGAGCTGCATCGCGATGCGGTCGTAATGCTGGTGGAAACTCCCTTCACCTTTCTCCGTCAGCGAGTAGACGAAGTGGGGACGGCCGAGACGCTGGCGTTCCTCCGTGGAGCCGACCAGCGCGTCGCGTTCGAGCGTCGCGAGGTGCTGGCGAACCGTCATCGGGGCGAGGCCGAGCGCGACCGCGAGTTCGTCGACGCTGCAGCCGCCCTGGCGTTTGAGCGCCGCGAGGATCTGGCTCTTGGTGGAGTGCATCCGCTCCAGGACTCCGCGGGCCGGCTTCCAACGCCCCGCGACGCGGCGCTCACACAGGCGCGCGGTGCACGGCGGAACCCGCACAATCAGTCTAGGAAGCGGTCCGGCGCTTAGTCAAGATTTAACAAGTCGATACTGTAAATACCGTAGAATCCTTGACACGATTTCTGCGAGCGTGATAGCATCAGGTGTTACCTGATAACAGGGGCCGCACGGCCCCGGACCCAGCCCGGCGAGGGTGGTGGTCGGGAGGAAGATGGCATGCCCGAGAGCATTATCCTTGAAGTCGCCGAGCGCGCCGATGCGCCGAACACGGTGCTGCCCGATCAGGCAGAGCCGGAGGCGCCCGTTTGTCAGCATCACTGGCGGATCGCTTCGCCCAACGGCGCCACCAGCGTTGGCACCTGTAAGCGTTGCGGTGCGGTGCGCGAGTTCATGAACTCCTCCTCGGATTCGATCTGGGAGAGCGACAGCAGCGACGGCAACCGCTGGCGTGGCCGCGGCCGCAACAACAACGTCGTGGCCGATGTGCCCGCGGGCCGCGCCCCGGCGCCGATCTCCGAAGACACGCTCGGCAGTCTGCTGGGCAGCGGTTTCCGCACCCGGCTGGACTGAGCCGCGGCGAACGCGGCAGTACGCATTCCGAGGGGCGCCGCACAGGCGCCCCTCTTTGTATGCTGTATCCCTCTGAGCGTTCCCGGCGTTGCTCCTCACGCCCGTATCAGTATTCCCATCGTGCCGGCGGCTGCCGGCGTACAGGAGTCCGGCGGTGCCCGCAATCACGATCGGCGGCCGGCGCGGCGCTGCCCTCGAGCTCGCCTCGCCCGTGCTGGTCGCCGCGGGCTGTTTCGGCCGCGGCGTCAGGCAGCAGCAACCCTGGTTGCGCGGGGTCGGCGCCCTGGTCACGCACACGATCACACCGGAGCCGCGCGGCCGCGGCGCCTTTCCGCTTGTCCGTGAGGCGTCCGCCGGCCTGCTCTACGCAACCGGGTGGCCCAACCACGGCTTCGTGCGCGAGCTGGCCGACGGCGTCGCGGCCTGGGCGGCGCTCGTCTCGCCGGTGATCGTCAGCCTGGCCGCAGGCGACGCCCGCATGCTGGCAGAGATGGCGGCGGAACTCGATGGGGCCAGCGCCGCTGCCGCGATCGAGCTGCCGTTCGACCAGGCGGGCGCTGCCGCCGAGCCGGCCGAGATTTCCCGGCACGTCGCGGCGGTCACGGCGGTGACCGCCCTGCCCGTGATCGCCAAGCTGGCCCCGGTACCCGCACCGCTCGCCGCGGCGCACGCCGCCTTCGCCGCCGGTGCCGATGCGGTCTGCGTGGCGCAGGGCTGGCCGGCGGCGTGGCCCGGCGCCACGAGCGAAGCGCTGTTGCTTGCCGGGCCGGCGATTGCGCCGCTCACGCTACGGCTGGTGACGGAGCTGGCGCAGGCCGGATTGACGCCGCTGATCGGCTGCGGCGGCGTCGACTCCGTGTCCGCCGCCCGTGCCTGTCTCGCGGCAGGGGCCTGCGCCGTGCAGATCGGCAGCGCCCTCTTCCGCGAACCGGCGCTGGCTGTACGCGTCGCGACCGAACTCGCCGCAGAGGAGGTGCCTGAACGCTCCGGCGATCCCGCAGGCCAGCCTTGACCCGCTCCGAAGTGGCGGGATAGCCTGAGCAGGCGGCGCAGCGGGGTGTAGCTCAGTTTGGCAGAGCGCCTGCTTTGGGAGCAGGAGGCCGCCCGTTCAAGTCGGGCCACCCCGACCCGGCCGCTCCGGCCCCGAGCGTAAACCCCATTCATCAGTGCGCTGAGCCGGCGATCGCGGCCGCCGTACCTGCGCCTCCGGCCCAACGATTCACCAGCTAGCCGGCACACGCGTCCATCCTGCATCGCCGCCGGGCTGCTGCTTCGGCGTTCCATCCTGGGCATACCGTGCGAGTAATCGTCCGCGCGATCCGATACTCTATGCGCGGCGTATTGCACAGCGGCTGAACCGGACGAGTGGCGCGCAGGCGCCGGCGCGAAGCGGTGAGCATGCAGGCGATCTCGCGCGCGACTTCGGACCGCGCACGGCGGGCGATGCGCCCGCGGGCACTGCGCCCGGCGCGGCTGCTCGCCGTCACCGTGCCGCTCGCGGCGCTGCTGGCGATCGCCGGGCTGCTGCTCGCCTCGCGCGACTACAGCGGGCGGCGGGCCTCGGCGGTGGCCGATACGCAACTGCTCGCCCGCGCCGCCGCCGCCGATGCCGACCGCTTCCTGCGCGACCGCATCGCCGCGCTCACCGTGCTCGCCAACAGCCCCACCGTCCGCGCCGGCGAGCTGACCGCGATGCAGGACTACTTTCGCAGTCTCGCCGGCGATGCGACCTACGCCCGCCTCTCCTGGTATGACCTCAGCGGCGTGCGCCGCGCCAGTAACCTGGTCGACCCACCCAGTGGGCCGCTCAACGTCACCGCCCGGGCCTACTTTCAGGCCGTCGTCGCCTCGCAACGGCCGTACGTCGATGCTGCCGTGACCTCCTTGCAGGACAGCCGCCCGATCATCACCGTCGCCGTGCCGACCTTCGATCAGAACGGCCGGCTCAGCGGTGTCCTGGTCAATCCGCTCACGCTCGACCTGCTGGAAAACATCGTCAAGACCTTCCAGGGACCGGGCAGTGTGGTGCTCGTCGTGGATCGCGCCAACCAGGTGATCGCCGACGGCGACCCGCACACCGGCTTCCGGTCCGCGAGCGAACCCGCGCTGATCACCCGTGCGCGGCAGCAGGGCGCCGGCACCTTCAGCGGCGTCAGCGGGCCGCTCGGGAACAAGAACCGGCTGATCGGCTTCGCGCTCGCGCCGGCCGGGGACTGGTTGGTGCTCGTCTCGCGTTCCGCCGACAGCGCCTTCGCACCGGCCCGGCAGAGCCTCATCATCGAGTTACTCGCCATCGCCGGCATCACGATCGTCGGGATCGGCAGCGCCCTGCTGCTCACGGCGCGGCTCAACCGCGAGGCCGCGGCGCGCGAACGGGCGCACGAGGCCGACTCACGGCTCGCCGCGATCGTTGGTTCGTCGGGCGATGCGATCATCGGCCTTACCGAACACGGCCTAATCACGAGCTGGAACTCGGGCGCGGAGCAGGTGTTCGGCCTGCCGTCCGCGCGGGCGATCGGCCGGCCGGTCACCTCGCTGATTCAGCCGGAACATGCCGGGGACCTGACCGGCGTGCTGCAACGCCTGCACCGAGGTGAGCCCACCCAGCAGTTTGAGACGGCCGGTGTGCGCGGGGACGGCGCGGCGGTCGACCTGGCGCTCACCTTCTCGCCGGTACGCAACGCGGCCGGCGCGATCCTCGGCGCCTCCGTGATCGCCCGCGACATCAGCGAAGCCGCGCGGGTGGCCGCCGAGCGCGAACGGCTGCTCGAACGGGAGCACGAGCTGCGGCGCGAGGCCGAGGCGGCGAACCGCGCCAAGGACGAATTCCTCTCCACGATCTCGCACGAGCTGCGCACGCCGCTCACCACGATCGTCGGCTACGCACAGCTCTTGCGGCGTCGGGTTGCGGCCGATGCAGAAACGGCGCAGATGGCCGCCACCATCGACCGCAGCGCGCATGTGCAGATGCGGTTGGTGAACGATCTGCTCGACCTCTCCCGCGTCATCGGCGGGAAGCTGGAGATCGAGCGCGAGCCGGTCGAACTGCGCGTCCTTGTCGAAGCGGCCGTGGCGGCGGTGCGCCCTGAAGCCGAAGCGAAGCCGATCGCACTCACGCTGCAGATCGATGACCCCGAGGTGACGGTGCGCGGGGATGCCGCCCGGCTGCAGCAGATCCTCGGGAACCTGCTGGGCAACGCGCTGAAGTTCACCCCCGCCGGCGGCGAGGTCAGCGTCGTGCTCTCGTGCGTCGCGGGCGAGGCGCGGGTGGACGTTCGCGACAGCGGCATCGGCATTCCCTCGGCGTTTCTGCCGCACGTGTTCGAACGGTTTCGCCAGGCGGACGCCTCGCCCACCCGCGCCTTCGGCGGCCTGGGCCTGGGGCTGACGATCGCGCAGATGCTCGCCGAGTTGCATGGCGGGCGTATCACGGCGGAGAGTGCGGGCGAAGGGGCCGGTGCGACGTTCACCCTCGCCTTGCCGCTCAGCGCAGATCCGGCAGCGCCCGCCGGCGAGGCGCTCCGCTCGCCGGCGCCGGAAGGCCGCGACGGCCCACCGCGGTTGGTGGGGCAGACGGTGCTGGTCGTCGAGGACGATGCGGATACCCGCGACCTGCTGCGGCGCATCCTCGAAGCGGAGGCGGCGCGGGTGCTGACCGCCGCCTCCGGCAGCGAAGCGATTGCGGCGCTGGCGCAGGCGGCGCCGGCTGCGCTGGTCTGCGATATCGGCATGCCGGGGGAAGACGGCTTCGCGGTGTTGCGCCGGCTGCGGGCGCGGCGTCGCGATCTGCCCGCGATCGCGCTCACCGCTTACGCCGGCCCGGACGACCGCGAGCGGGCGCTCGCCGCGGGTTTTCAGCGCCATCTCGCCAAGCCGGTCGACGCCGCGGTGCTGGTCGCCGCGATCGTCGCGCTGCTGCGTACCAACGGCGTGCCCGCCTAACCCCGGTGCAGATCGGCGCTGCGGCGTCCGCTGTCGCCCAGGCCCGTCGCCTGGCGTGGCGGAAGCAGCCGCTTCGTGTCGAAACGGCCATTTTTTGTGCGCCAGTTGGCGGATAAATTGCTGAATTGTGTCAACAAGCATACACTGGACGGTAGCAGGGAGTAGGCGTGCCAGTGGGTGCAGCCGCCGAACAGCCGGATCCGAACGTGGCGCTCGTGCGCGACGAGCAGCAGCGCGCCGTGCTCCGCGCGATGATGAACCGGCTGCCGGCCGTGGTGGTGATCACCGGCGGGCCGGAACACCGGCTGCAGTATCTGAACGAGGCGGCGATGGCCGTCTTCGGCGAGCGGGCGCGGATCGGCGTCAGTCTGCCTGCGGCGCTGCCGGAGCTGCGCGGGCAGGAGCTGCTTACGGCGCTCGATCGGGTGCAGGTCACGGGCGAGCCGGTGCAGCTTGACCAGACAAGCCTCTCTCTGCCTGGCCGCGACGGAGAGGCGGGCGAGGAGCGCTTCTTCACCCTGCTCGTACAACCGCTGCGCGACCCGGCGGGAACCCTGCTCGGCAGCGTGCTGCACGCGGTCGAAATTACGTCCCAGATCCGCGCACGGCGGGCGGCCGAGACGCTGGCGCGCGAGAATGCCGCGCTCTACGCCGAGGCGAACGCCGTGCTCGGCCTGCGCGACGAGCTGCTGAACACCCTCGCCCACGACCTGCGCGCCCCGCTTACCGCGATCCAGGCCGGTCTGCAACTGCTGGAGCGACAGATCGGCCGCGACGGCCCGCTAGACCGCGAGCGCGTGGCGGCGGTGACGCAGCCGATCGGCGCCGCGGCCACCCGCCTCAACGGCATGCTCAGCGAACTCGAAGATCTGGCGCGGGTGCAGGCGGGGCAGCCGCTGGAGCTCCACCGCGCGCCCACGGATCTGGGCGTCGTGGTGGCACAGGCGGTGGCGATGCAGCGGCTCGGGTCCCAACAGCACGAGATCGTGGTCGAGGCGCCCGAGGCCGCACTGGTGGGCCAGTGGGACGCCGCCCGACTGGAACGGGCGATCACCAATCTGCTCGGCAACGCCGTTCGCTACAGCCCGGCGGGCGGCACGATCAGGCTCAGCATTGGCCTCGACGCTGCAGGGGACGAGGCGCTGGTGACCGTCGCGGACCGCGGAATCGGCATTCCGGCGGCAGATCTCCCGCGCGTGTTCGAGCGCTTCTACCGGAGCCCGGCCGTGGCGAACCGGATCCGTGGCAACGGCCTCGGCCTGGCCAGCGTGCGCGAGATCGTGGAGCAGCACGGCGGCCGGGTGGAGATCGCCAGCGTCGAGGGCGAGGGCACCACGGTCACCATCCACCTGCCGCGGCACTGAGCGGGCCCGGCCGGGCCGCGATCAGGCCGGCATCAGCCCCGGCCGGCGGCGGTGGCAGGTGAGGTAGGCGAACGGGCCGCCCGCGCTGCGAATCGCCCGCCGCGCGCCCGCCGGCACCAGGCACAGCTCGCCTGCGGCGAACGGGCGGGTTTCGCCGTCGATCTCCAGCAGCCCCTCTCCGCTCACCGCCAGCAGCAGCACGTCGAGCGCGGCGTTCACGTGCGCGGGCACACCGCGCCCGCCGTCAAAGCGCACGAGGTTGACGTTCAGATCGGCGCTGCTCAACGAATAGACCGGCCCGTCCGCACTCGTATCGGCGGCGAGCCGTTCGAGGAGGCGAACGATCGGCGGGGTCTGCGGTTCAGACATTGGCGGCTTCCTCTGCGGCGCCGAAGCGCTCTGCGCCCGCGTACAGCACGGGCCCGGCACAATGGCGATGCACCTCCTACCGTACCCCCAGACGACCGCGCATTCTCGCCCCTTCGCTCGCGCGGGGAGCATGCGCGCCAGCGTATGGTCGACCGGGCCGCGCTGCCCCGTCATCATGGCCGCGCGGTGGCCGGTACCGCCGAGCGAACGGTGCGCACGGCGTATGCCGTTCGCCGGGACGGTGCGCCGGGCTTCTGCGGGCCCGGCGCAACCCGTCGCGCACAGATCACTCGATGCGGTGATAGCCGCGCCCCGTCCCCGCTTCTACCGTCGTGCCTGTCAGGGGAGGACGCGATGAAAGACCTGGGATTGCTGGCATTGCGGGTGACCACGGGCGGGCTGCTGGCGGGGCACGGCGCCCAGAAGCTGTTCGGCAAGTTCAACGGCCCCGGCATGCAGGGCACATCGGGCTGGATGGAGTCGATGGGCATGAAGCCGGGCAACCGCTGGGCGATGCTGGCCGGTGGCAGCGAGTTCGCCGGCGGTCTGCTCACGGCGCTCGGCCTGTTCAGCCCCATCGGGCCGATCACCCTGCTGGCGCCGATGGCGATGGCGACCGGCACCGTGCACAAGGGCAAGCCGATCTGGGTGACCGAAGGCGGCGCCGAGCTGCCGGTTAGCAATATGGCTGTTGCCTCGGCCCTGGCGCTCACCGGGCCTGGGCGGATCTCGCTTGACAGCCTGCTCGGCATCCGCGTGCCGAAGACGCTGACGCTGCTGGCGGCGCTGGGTACGGCGGGCGGCATCGCCTACGGGCTGAAGACGCATATGGCGGCTCAGCAAGAGCAGCAAGCCGAGCAGGGCGGCGCAGAGCAGCAGGCACAGCCCGGCGTGGAGCCGTCCCCGGCTTCGGCAGCGCGGGCAGACGGCGCCAGCATGAGCGAGGGCATCGCCGCCACGCCGGCCGAGGCGTCGCAACGGTCGCCGGGTTAGCGTTCTATCCAATGCCACAATCACGCTGAGCCGAGCCGCTTTGACAGCGGAGCGGCGGCTCGCGCAGCATCGATGCGACGGTGAATCGGTGCTGCGAGGGGCGAGATGGGCATCGGGCCGCTGGACGGCGTGCGCGTGATCGAGCTGGCAAACTACGTCGCGGCGCCGGCGGGCGGGGCGCTGATGGCGGACATGGGCGCCGACGTGGTCAAGATCGAGCCGCCCGCGGGCGACGGCTGGCGTGGCCGCCCCGCCTACGCCGGTAAGCCGGAAGACCTGGCGAACGCGGGAGCCACCCTCTCACCGCAGTTCAACCACGACAACCGCGGCAAGCGTTCGGTCACACTGGACATCGCCAACCCCGCCGGCGGCGAAACCGTTCGCCTGCTGATCGACCGTGCCGACATCTTTCTCACCAACCTGCTGCCGAAGCGCCGCGTTCGCCTCGGCTTCGACCCGGCCACCCTGTTGGCCCGCAACCCACGCCTGATCTACGTTGGCGTCACCGGCTACGGCCCGGACGGCCCGGATGCCGACCGGCCCGGCTTCGACTACTCCGCTTTCTGGGCCAGCAGCGGCATCATGAGCCGGCTGGTGCCGCCGGAGCAGAATCCGCCGCTCTCGCGCCCGGCGCTGGGCGACCACACCACCGGCCTCACCAACGTTACGGCAGCACTCGCCGCCCTGCGTCTACGCGACCGCACCGGCGAGGGCCAGGTCTGCGAGTTGTCGCTGTTCAGCGTGAGCCACTGGGTGAACGGCGCCGACCTCGTGACCGCGGCCGCCACCGGCAACGAACCGCCGTTGCACGACCGCGAGCAGCCGCTCAATCCGCTCTGGAACACCTACCGCTGTGCCGACGACGGCTGGCTGTTGTTGACGATGATCCAGCCCGATGCCTACTGGCGGCGCTTCTGCCGGGCGCTCGGCTGCGAGCAGTGGCTTGATCGGGCGGAATGGTCCAGCACGGTGGGCCGCGCCGCCGATTCCCGGGCACTGACCGCCGCGATCGCCGCCGAGCTCGCCCGTCACAGCCGGGCCGACTGGCAGCGGCGGCTCGACGCGGAAGGGATCATCTATGCGCCCGTTTCGACCGTGGGCGAGGCTGTGGCGCGCGAACAGACCGCGGCGCAGCAGACGATCCAAACAGTCGAGACGGGGGCTGGTCCGCTGCCGGTCGTGCGTGCGCCGTTCCAGATCGCCGGCGCCGAGATCGCGCCGCGCGGCCCGGCGCCGGAGCTGGGCCAGCACAGCGAAGCCGTGTTGTTGGAGGCCGGGCTGAGCTGGGAGCAGATCGCGGACCTGCGCGAGCGCGGCGCCTTCGGCTGACACCGCGCCGCGACGCCAGCTACGGTTCGCTCCCGATCGCCGGCTCGTCTCTGAGCCGTTGCTAAGGATTGGCGTCGAGACTCGATTCCTATTACGACAGGAATCGCAGGCGGCCGTGGCCGCTGCGAGCATCGCGTGCATCGCGGAGGCCAGGCATGAATCCGTGGCTGCGTGAAAGCTCCTTCATCCTGCTGGCGTTCGCGATCTGGCTGGTCAGCGTCGCGCTGCCGCCTTCGGCGGTCGTCGAAGCGGCCGGCGCGTTGGCGTCCGCGGCTCACCTCCCGGCGCTCGCCATTCAATGAACCGGCGAACTGCCGGGTTCATGCTGCACGCGTGTGTTCCCGCGGTGGCCGCCGTCGCCCCCGCCCCTCGGAGCGTTGACCTTCTCGGGTGGCGAGCCATGCCACGGACTTGGCCTTCGCCGGTGTGCCGGCCGCCGGGTGATGCGGCCTGAAGCCGGCGCTGCGCCTCTTCACCGCCAGCGTAGAGAGCGGGAGTATGCATCGCAGGGGGAAGAGTTCGCTACGCTATGCTCGCCTCGCCGCATCGAACAGGGCAGGGAGCGAGGAGCGATGCCCCCGCGGTTCGCGGCCCATAGCCTGGCGATCGTGCTCATCCTCAGCATGGCGGCCTGCAGCCGGGAGGCGCACCGCGCCACGGCGTCGCCACCGGCTGGGGGCACGCATACGGCGACGCCGGCGGGCGGGAGATCGGCGGCAGATCCGGCGGCCTCCGCCACGGCAGCGGGACCAGAGGCGGCGGCGCTGCACTTTTCGCCGATCGTGCTGCTCGTGATCGAGAATCAGGAGGAGCCGGACCTGATCGGCGACGACGCGGCACCGTTCCTGACGGGGCTTGCCCGCGATCATACGCTGCTTACGCGGTCGTACGGCGTCGCGCATACCAGCTTGCCCAACTATCTCGCCCTGATTAGCGGCGAGACGTTCGGCATTCGCCAGGACTGCAACCGCTGTTTTCAGGACGCGCCCACCGTCGTGGATCAACTGGAAGCGGCGGGCCATTCCTGGATGGCGTACTTCGAGGATCTGCCGTCAGTATGCGGCCTGGGCGATACGCAGTCGTACGCCCAGCACCACAACCCGTTCGTCTACTTCGCCGCCGTGCGCAGCGCTGCGGCGCGCTGCGCCGCGCACATCGCTTCGTTCGACCAGCTCAGCCAGGACGTCGCGGCCGGAACGCTGGCAGACTTCGTCTGGATCACGCCGAACCTCTGCCACGATCTGCATAGCTGCAGCGTGGCGGACGGCGATCGCTGGTTGGCGCAGTTTATCCCGCAACTGCTGGCGACGCCCGCCTTTCAGCCGGGTGGCTCGGGGCTACTGATCGTCACGACGGACGAAGGCACCAGCGACGACGGCTGCTGCGGTGACGCGGCCGGCGGCCACATCGCCACGATCTTCGTCTCGCCACAGTTGCCGCCGCACACCACGATCGACGTCCCGATCAGCCACTACGGCATCTTGCGGCTGCTGGAGGACAACTGGGGGTTGGAGCCGCTCGGCCACGCCGGCGACGCGGCCGGCGCGCGGCAGCTCTTCAGCGCGATCCACGATGCGCCGCCGTGAGCGGCGCCACCGCGCTCCTTGCCGTCGCGTTTGCCGGCGGCCGTGCGTTGATCTGCCGCCAGCGGGCAAGGATATCGTCGGCCGGAGCCGGACGGCGCAAGCGCAGGAGCTTCGCCCTGTAGGGACGAAGCTCGGCGGCGGTCGTGCTGCGGCTCCAGCCGCAATCGTCAGACAGCGCTTCGAGCGGCGCCCACGGCGTTCCGCGCCTGTAGCGATACCACCAGCCGAAGATGCGCAGCGCTCGCCGCACCGCCGACGAGCGGTGGGCAAGGCCGCCGCCGGCCGGCGCGAGCGCGACGAACAGGCCGCACACGAACGCGCGGAGCTGCCAGCGACGCTGCGACGGCGGCAGGGGATCGAAGCGCACGGCGTGAAGGTAGCGCATCAGCATCCGGCGCAGCGCCAGGTGCCAGGGAACGTCCAGCCAGACCACCAGATCCGCGGCAGGGCTCAGCGCGGCCGTCCAGCCGGCCGCGGGGCCTTCACAGACCCATTCCGGCTCGCGGGCGATCGCCGCGACCGCCGCGAGCCGCTCCGCGAGTGGACGCCGCACGCCCAGGCCGAGCGTCGCCTTGAAGTCGACAAAGGCGATCTCGTCAAGCTCGTGCAGGGGCAGCCGCAGCCGTTCGCGTAGTTGGTGCGCGAGGGTGGTCTTGCCGCTCCCCGGACCGCCGAGGATGTAGATACGCCGCGGCTTCCCGCTCGCCGGATGGTGTCCGTCCGGGCCGTTTCCTCGCATCGCCTGTGCACACATCGCGTTCAGATTCTCACCACGCATAAATGAGATCATTGGCCTGGCTGCTGGTACGGACAGCTACCGAAAGGCTGATCCTGACGGCCGAACCCGCGGTCCGCCGGGTTCCCGGCCGCGCTAAAGCCCGCCCTCCCGGCCTCAGCTACGGCAGACCCGCGCCGACCGGTAACGGCCGCGGCGGTTGCAGCGGAGCGCGGCGCGGCGGAGGGAGCGCGGTCAGGTAGGTCGTGGGCGCCAGCTCACCAGCAGGAGCGTGGCCGGGACGTCTCCGGGATTCGCCCAGCGATGCGGCGTTTCTAACCGGTACGTGACGGCGTCGCCGGCCGCAAGCACCGCCTCCGTTTCGCCCAGCGTGAAGGCGAGCATGCCCGCCTGCACCAGCGCGAACGCCTCGCCCGGCTGGCCCCCGGCTGCCCGGCTGCCGCTGCGCCCGCCGGGTTCCAGGGTGATGAGCAGCGCCTCGCCGCCGGCTGCGCCCGGCGGGCTCAGCAGCGCCACGCGGGCCTGCGACCAGTCGCTGCGCAGCTCCGGACGCTCGCCCGCCCGCACGATCGCCGGCGTGGCGCGTTCCGGTTCCTGAAAGAATTGCCCGAGCGTGACGCCCAGCGCCGCGGCGATCCGCTCCAGCGAGGCGATGGACGGCGATGCCTGTCCGAGCTCCACCTGCGAAAGGAAGCCGGGCGTAAAGCCGACCTCGGCCGCGAGCGCCCGGAGCGACAGACGCCGGCGCTGGCGCAGCTCGCGCAGCCGGGCACCGACGTCTGCCGCGTTGGGCACTGTCAGCTCCCTTCTGCAAGCAGTTGTTTAGTATTACTGGACGATCGTTCGCTATACTACAACGAGGCCGGGCGGCCGGGAACGGGCGGGCGATGCTGGTGCAAGCGGTGGTTGGGCTGATGCTGCTGGCGGCGAGCGCGTTCGGGCAGCGGGCCGCCGGAACGCGGCAGGCCACCGTGGCGATCGTGCGCGGCGACGGCGAGTGCGCGGCGCAGGGTCTGCCGGCCTTCTCCGCGGCGTCGCGGGTGAACGAGCCAAACGCGGGTCCCGGCTTCTACCTCGGTGTCTGGCAGCCCGGCGTGCCGGAGGAGATGGAGCGGCTGGACGCCTTCATGCGCGATGCGGGCGTCGCCCCCGCGATCGTGATGCTCTGGAACGACTGGGCCAGCGCCGGCACGCTCGACACCGCCGACCTGTGCGCGATCGCCGCGCGCGGCGCCGTGCCGCTGATCACCTGGATGCCGACCGACTGGCGGCAGGGTGTCGACCGCTCCGGCTACAGCCTGAACAGCATCCTCAGCGGACGGCTCGACGGCTACCTGCGCGGTTGGGCGCAGCAGCTCGCGGCGTACAGTGGGCCGGTGCTGCTGCGCTTCGCCCACGAGATGAACGGCACCTGGTACGGCTGGGGACGGCGGGATGGCAACACCCCGGTGCAGTACATCCGCGCCTGGCAGCACGTGCATGACCTGTTTGTCGCAGAGGGCGCCACCAACGTGCAATGGGTCTGGTGTCCCAACGTCGCCGATGACGCTACGAGCCGCTTCGAGCCGTACTACCCCGGCGACGACTACGTGGACTGGGTGGCGCTGGACGGCTATAACCGGGGACCGGAGGTCTGGCGCTGGTTCACGCCGATCTTCGGCCCTTCCTACGCTGCGCTCACGGCGCTGACCGACAAGCCGGTGATGATCGCCGAAGTGGGCACGAGCGAGGCGCTGCCACAGCAGGCGGCGCAGGGCGATACCAAGGCCAGGTGGATCACCAGCGCCCTGACGGAGGAGATCCCGGATCGCTTCCCCGCGATCCGTGCGGTGGTCTGGTTCAACGAAGATAAACACGGTCAGGAGGGCGGCGGTTACGACTGGCGGATCGAATCGTCCGAAGCGGCGCAGCAGGCGTTCGCGCAGGCGGTCGCCTCGGCCGGCGTCTGGAGTAGCTGGCCCTGAACCGCCGCTCTTCGTGCCGGCGTGCGCCGCAGCCGCCGACAGCCGCCAGATGGTCCGGTTGCGGCCGGCCGCCGCGATCAGCGCGTCCGCACCGATCGCGAGAGGCCGAAGGGCCAGACCAGCAGCCGCAGGATCGCCGAGAGCACAACCGCACCCCAGAGGTAGCCGCCGAGCACGTCGCTCGGCCAGTGGGCGCCGACGTCGATACGCGCGAAGCCCATCAGCAGCACGACCGCCAGACAGCCGCACTGCAGGGCGAGCCGCAGCGGCCGCGGCAACGGCAGCAGCGCGATCAGCACGGCGAGCGCCCCGTAGAGCATCAGCGATGTGAAGACGTGGCCGCTGGGGAAGCTGTACCCCGTCGCGTGCTCGTTGACCTCGATCAGCGATGCCGCTGGACGCGGCCGCTGTGCCAGGGCCTTCAGCATCGTCGTGAGCGACCAGGCAGCGGAGCTGATCAAGAACGCCAGGCAGGCGACGAAGCGGCGGGCGAGCAGAAATGCGGCGGTCGCCAGCAGCATAACCAGGGCGGGGGCCAGGCCGTTGCCCAGGATATTTTCGATGCGAACCAGCATATCTTCCCCTGGCCACTCCAGCGATTGCAGCAGCCGCGCGGCAAACACATCACCAGGGAAGTGCGCGGCCGAGCGGGCCGCCGCCGTCAGCGCGATCGCCACGGCGAAGGCGCAGAGCCAGATGGGCCAAAATCGCCGCCTGGCGAGGTCGTGCAGTTCTGCCATGCGGGGGCGCATCCACCTGACCTCGCGCCGGCCGTGTCGGCCGCCAGCTCCAGCGTAGCAACTCCCGCCGGGAAACATGTTAAGCCGGCGCGCCGCACCCCCGATCGCCTCTGCAGTGAGCTACTCCGTCCCTGCGGGCCGGCCGCACCGCGGCGCCCCGGCGGCGGAGCTACAGGCTGATCAGGGCGAGGCCGGTG
>Ga0070741_10011682_pt1 | contig 16132 bp, 15 predicted proteins | sample Coa_R1_4_FD_66440 | JGI IMG/M metagenome (GOLD analysis project Ga0070741, IMG submission 66440) | Surface soil microbial communities from Centralia Pennsylvania, which are recovering from an underground coalmine fire - Coalmine... | ecosystem: Environmental > Terrestrial > Soil > Unclassified ...
TTCGGCCTGTTCGGCTTCGACGCCATCATCAACGACATGACCATCCCCGGCGTGGGCGGCGCCGGCAGCATGTCCTCGGCGGCGCCGGCCAACACTTCGCTCGGCTCCATCGGCCTGGGCTACATCTACGTCGATACCCTGGCGCAGATGGACTACACCACGCCGGACTATGCCGGCTTCACCGGCACCATCGGCATCTTCGATCCGCTCAACTCGGCGACCAACAGCGACACGCCGGCGCAGAAAAAGGCGCCAGGCTTCCACGGCAAGCTCGCCTACACCCACCAGCTCGACGCCGCCACCAAGTTCTACGCCTCGGCCGCCTTCATCGAGCAGAAACAGGACTACATCAGCGCCGCGACCGGCAACGCCTACGGCTATACCGGCTTCGGCGCGGACATCTTCGGCAAGATCGACTGGAACAATCTCGAGAGCTTCCTCTACTACTACCACGGCAGTGGCGTGGGCACGACCGGCCTGTTCGTGCTGTCCGACGACGGCGCCGGGCACAAGCGTCCCTCCGACGGCTACCTGGGCCAGGTCACCTACAAGATCGACAAGGTCAAGGTCGGCGTGAGCTATGGCGAAAGCCGGCTGCGCCTGGCCGAGGGCGAAGCCAACCCAACGCTGGTCAAATCCAACCGCCGGATCACCGGTGGCGTGTACTACTCGCTGACCAAGAACCTGACCCTGCTGAGCGAAGTCAGCGATGTCCGCTCCAAGGCCCATAGCGGCGACAGCAACAGCAGCGTCAACGTCAACGCCGGCGCCTTCCTCTCGTTCTGAGGCAGCTCCCCGCGGTCTGGTACTCCCGGCGGGCCGCGGGGATTCTTGGACTTGCCGGCGCTTCGGCGCCGGTTTTTTTTAAGGGACCGGGCGCAGCCAGCGCACGGCCAGCGGCGGCACCAGCAGCAGGCTGACCAGGGTCGAGGAGACCAGCCCGCCGAGGATCACCACCGCCATCGGCCCCTCGATCTCGTGGCCGGGCTGGCGCAGCTGCAGCGCCACCGGCAGCAGGGCCAGGCCGGTGAGCAGGGCGGTGAGCAGCACCGGGGTCAGGCGCTCCTCGGCGCCGCGCAGCGCCGTGCCGAGGTTCCATTCGCAGTCCTCGGCGCGCACGAGATGGTCGTAATGCGAGACCAGCAGGATGGTATTGCGCGCCGCCATGCCGAACAGCGCGACGAAACCGACCATGGCGCCGAGCGACAGCGTGCCGCCGGTCAACGCCACCGCGGCGACGCCGCCGATCAGGGTGCTGGGCAGCGCCGCCAGCACCAGCAGCACCTGGCGCACCTGGCCGAAGGCCAGGGCCAGCAGCAGCACGATCAGCACCAGCGCCGCGGCGGAGTGCAGGATCAGCTCGTGCGCGGCGGCGGCCTGGGCTTCGGCGCCGCCGCCGTAGCGCAGGTAGACGCCGGGCGGCAGGCGCACCTGCGACGCGATGGCCCTGCGCGCCGCCTCGGCATAGCCCTTGAGGTCGGCGGTGCGCGGGCTGGCGACGACGATCTGGCGGCGCAGGCCGTCCTCGTGGTCGATCAGGCTGCGCGCCGGCACCATCTGCAGCTCCGCCACCCTGGCCAGCGGCACCAGCGCGCCGTCGCGCCCGCGTAGCAGCAGCGCGCCGGCTTCCTGCGGCGAGCGGCCGGCGCCGGCGATGCGCACCGCCACCGGCACCCCGCGGTCGGCCTGGCTCAGCTGGGCCACCACCGTGCCGTGGAAGGCGGCGTTGACCGTCTGCAGCACGTCGGCCGCCTGCAGGCCGTAGAGGTCGAGCTGCTCCGGCCGCAGCTCCAGCTTCAGCTCGGTCTGGCGCGGCGGCACCTTGAGCCGCACCGCGCCGCTGTTGGGCAGGCCCTGCAGCACCCTGGCGATCTGCGCGGCGGCCGCGTCGTCGGCGTCGAGGTCGGTGCCGAAGACGCTGACGAAGAACGGCGCCGACTCGCCCGACAGGGTTTCGCCGATGCGCTCCACCAGCACCGAATAGATCTCCACCAGCTGGTTCGGAAAATCGTCGAAAACCTGGCGGATGCTCGCCTCGATCTGGCTGGAGCTGTAGCCGCGGTTGCGGTCGATCTGCACTTCGAACTCGCTCTTGTTCGGCGCGTCCGGATCCTGGCCGTTCTCGGAGCGGCCGATCTGCTCGGCGACGCTGCGCACGCCGGGAATGGCGGCGAGGCGTCCGGCGATCAGCGAGCCGACCCGAGCGGTCTCCTGCAGCGAGATGCCGGGCCGCAGCGCCGCGTGGGCGATCAGGTAGTCCTCGCGGAAGTCCGGCAGCAGGCGCGCGCCGAGCAGGGGCAGCAGCGCCACGCCGGCCAGGCTGCCGAGCAGGAGCAGCGCCTGCACCATGCGCGGACGGGCCTGCAGGCGCTCGATGGCGCGCCGCTGCCAGCGCTTGCAGTGCCGCAGGAACGGCGCCTCCTGGCGCGGCGCGTTCCGGCTCATCAGCAAGGCGCACAGCGCCGGCGTCGCGCTCATCGCCACCAGCAGCGAAATGCCCACCGCCAGCAGGAAGGCGATCGACAGCGGCCGGAAGAACGAGCCCTGCAGGCCGGACAGCATCAGGATCGGCAGGAAGGCCACCGCGACCGCGGCGGTGGCGTAGAACACCGGCTCGCGCACTTCCAGCGAGGCCTCGATGAACAGCCGGCGCACGTCGACGCCGGCCGCGGCGGTGCGACGGCGGCGCGCGATGTTCTCGACGTCGATCACCGCGTCATCCACCACCACGCCCAGCGCCACCACCAGGCCGCCCAGGCTCATGGTGTTGAGCGAGATGCCGCAGCTGCTCAGGATCCACACGGTGGCGAGCAACGACAGCGGAATGGCGCTGAACGAGACCAGGGCGCCGCGCCAGTCGCGCAGCGCCAGCAGCAGCAGGCCCACCACCAGCACCGCGCCGATCAGCAGGGAATTGCGCAGCTTGGCGATGGCGCTTTCGATGAAGCTGGCCGGACGCAGCAGGGCGGGGTGGTACTGCACGCCGCGCAGGGCCAGCGCCGGCGCCAGGGCGTCGAGGCGCCGCTCCAGCGCGCGGGTCACGTCGAGGGTGTTGGCGCCGTACTGCGTGGAAGTCTCCACCAGGATGCCGGGCTTGCCGCCGATCATGGCGTCGCCGAAGCGCGGTTCGGCGCCGTCGCGGATGCTGGCGATATCGCCCAGCCGCAGCGGCACGCCGCCGCGCGTGGCCACCAGCGCCTGGGCCAGCTGCTCCGGCGTGGCGCCGGCGGGCCGGGCCTGCAGCACGATGCGCTGGCTGCCGGTTTCCAGATAACCGCCGCCGATCAGGGTGGTGCCGCGGCGCACCGCCTCGTAGACCTCGTCCAGGCTCAGGCCGGCGGCGGCGAGCTTGAACGGATCGACCAGCACCTGCCGCTCGCGCGAATCGCCGCCGAAAATCTGCGCCTGCGCCACGCCCGGCACCGCCAGGATCTGCGGCTTCACCGTCCAGCGCACCAGGTCGCGCAGCTCGGTCGGGCTGAGCCGGTCGCTGGTGAAGCCGAAGTGCACCAGGTATTCCATCGAGGAGCTGAGCGGCGACAGCAGCGGCGGCCCGGCGCCGGGCGGCAGCAGGCCGTTCGCTTCGACCAGCCGCTCGCTCACCACCTGGCGCTGGCGATAGGGGTCGACGCCGCGGCTGAACACCAGCTGGATCGCCGACAGCCCCTGGCTGGAGGTCGAGCGCACCGACTCGACATTGGCGGTGCCGGCGAGCAGGCCTTCCAGCGGCCGCGTCACCAGCGCCTCGACCTGGGCGGCGTCGAGCCCCGGCGCCTCGGCCTGCACCAGCACGTGCGGCGGGGCGAAGTCCGGAAACACGTCGAACTGCGCGCCGAACAGCGCGGCAGCGCCGAGCAGCGCGGCGAGGACCGACAGGGCGGTGACGATGCGCGGGTGCGCCAGCGAGGCGCGGACGATGGCGGCGAGCATGGGTCTGTCAACCGCCCTTTTGAGCGCCGCGTCGCCCCTCGAAAGCAGGCCGGGCGAGGTGCGCGCGGCCTGAGCCACCATCAGCAGGTGGGCGATGCACAGCACCGCCCGGCGTCGTCGCGGAGGGCAGCCCTCCGCGACGGGCTCCGTTATCGTGCATTGAGGGACTCCCGCTCCCCATGTTGGTGGTACCCCTCATCGCCCGTTCCCCGCACTGCGCGACAACGGGCCCCGGCGCAGCGAGGAGAAGGGCGGTTGGCAGTCCCTCAATCGTGATCCTCCTCGGCCGCGCTGAAGCCGCCCAGCCCTTGCAGCGACCACAGCACGCCGGCGCCGCGCACTACGATGCGGTCGTCCGCGTCGAGGCCGCCGACCAGCCAGCCGTCGCCCAGCGGCTGCAGCAGTTCCACCCGCGCCACCTCGTACTGTTGCGAGCCGCCGTTGGCGGCGCCCTCGCGCTGGCGGTAGACGAAGGCCCCTTGCTCGCCGTAGAGCAGGGCTTCGCTCGGTACGAGCAGGCCGGCGCCGCCGGCGCCCTGCAGCTTCACCGGCAGGCGCGCGCCCGGGCCGAGCCCGGCCGGCGCCCGATCGAGCTGCAGCAGCAGGCCGGCGCCTTGCGCATCCGCCATGCGCGGCAGCGCGCCGAGCACGCGCGCCGGCACTTTCACGCCGTCGACTTCCGCGAAAGCCGCCGTGGGCAGCCTGCCGAAACTGGCCTGGCCCGGCAGCTCGGCGCGCAGCAGCAGTCCCTTGCCGCCGGCGAGTTTTTCGGCGAGACGGCGCCGTTGCCCGGGTGACAGCTGCGCCAGCGGCCCCCACTGCTGTGCGAACAGCGCCGCGCCGGCGCGCGCCTGCGATTGCGCTTCGACCTGCGCGGCCCGGGCCGACTGCACCGCGCGCAGCGAGGCATTGTTGTCGTCGCGGTAGAGGCTTTCCAGGCGCTGCGCCTCGAGCCGGGCGGCTTCCGCCGCGGCGCGGCCGCTGTCGAGCTGGCCCAGCGCCGCGATCAAGGCCGCGCTGTCGAGGACCTGGCCATAGGCCGGCAATTCCCCCGGCGCCGCGATGCGCAGCGGCGGGGCGAGGCGGATGCCGACCGCCTGCTGCTGCGCCGGGCTGAGGCTGGGCGCGGTAGCAGGCGATGGCGGCGGCGCATCGTCGTCATCGGCCGCCCCGGCCGCCTGTGATCCGAGCAGCAGCAGGAGCAGGACCAGCGTCAGGCGCTTCACGCGGCATGCTCCACGCGCCAGGCCGGCGCCAGTTCGCACTCCGGCCCCTCCAGCGGGCGGCGGTAAGCGTCCTCGAGCTCGCCCAACGCCAGCTGCGCTTCATAAGCCGCCTGCAGGCCCAGCAGACGCGCCTCCAGCACCGCGGCCTCGGCCTGCAGCAGGGCGGGGCGGTCGGAGGCGCCGGAGTCGAAGGCGCGGCGCTCGGCGTCCCGCTGCCGCGCCGCCAGCTGTCCCGCGGCGACGGCGGAGCGCCAGTGCGCCTGCGCGGCCGGCCAGGCCTGCTCGGCGCGGTCGATCTGCGCCAGCAGTTGCGCCTGCACCGCCACCACGTGCCGGCCGGCGTGTTCGCGCTGCGCCAGCGCTTCGCCGATCGGCCCCTCGTTGCGGTTGAACAGCGGCAGCTCCACGCTCAGGCCAAGCTGGTTCTCGCCCAGGTTCTCGTCGAACTGGTTTTCGTGCACGCCGCCGCGGTCCCAGGCGTAGCCGGGACTGACGTGAAGCTGCGGCCAGCGCCGGCCCAGCTCCTGCTGCACGGCGTTGTCGGCCAGGTCGTATTCGCGCAGGGCCCGCACCAGCTCGGGCCGCGCCACCAGCGCATCCTGGCGCCAGCGCGCCGTATCTTGCGCTTCGAGCGCGCCCGCCTCATCCCAGCCTTCCCAGCGCGGCTGCACGGCCTGCAGCGCGGCAAGCGGGACGCCCACCGCTTCGGCCAGCCTCGACCTGGCGTCGAGGCTGCGCGTCTGCGCCTGGCGCAGGCGCTGCTCGGCCGATTGCAGCTCCAGCTCGGCGGCGAGAGCTTCGCCGCCCGCGCTTTCGCCGGCCCGCACGCGCAGCCGCGCCGAGGCCAGCAGGGCCTGGCGCTCGTCGCACAGCGCCTGCAATAACGGCACTTCCTGCTGCGCGGCGACGCTGTCGAGCAGCGACCGGCGCAAGGCGCTGCGCAGCTGCCAGATCGCCTCCGCCACGTCGGCCCGGGCCGCCTGCGTGCGCAGGGCGGCGAAGCGGCGGGCGCGCGAGCGCTCGCCGGGCCGCTGCAGCAGGAAGTCCAGCGACAGGCCGTAAAGCCAGGCGGCGCTCTCGCCGGCGGCGGTGACGTACTCGCCGAAGAGGTTGAGCGTGGGGTTGGGCAGCTGCGCCGCGGTGCGCTCGCCGGCGGCGACGGCATCGGCTTCGGCGCGCACTTCCTGCAGATGCGGATTGAGCTGCAAGGCCGCGCGCAGCCACTGCGCGCGATCCCACTCCGCGGCCTGCGGCGCCCCGGCCAACACGGCGTCGAGCCGCCGGGCGCCGAACTGGCGGGCGGTCTCGACCGGATCGGGCGGAGCCTGCGCCGGCGCCGTGCTGCAGGCGGCAAGCAGCAGCGGAACCAGTCCGGCCAAAATCCGTGGCAGCAGATCCGGCTTCATGGCGAACCGGCTCAGCGGCGCAGCGCTGGATTTACCCCTGGGATACGCCAGCCTGGCTGCATGGTCTCCTCCTTTGCTGTTGTCGCGCGACGTTCCGCCGCGTGCCGTGCCGGTGTGTGTCACGGGTGTTTTCCCCAGGACAGCAGCAAGCCCTGTACCATGCCGGCATCGTGGTTTTAGTAACGCCAACTTCTCCCATGTTGCTTGCAACCGCATTCATTGCATCGCGTGCGAGCCCCGTCGCCGGCAGCCGCGGCTGTGTCACGGACGACACAGTGCGGCCCCGGGTATCCATCTCCGGAGAGGACCGGCTGGACCGCGCGCCGAGACCTTGCCGTGCGCAGGGACGGCTGCCGCAGGAAGGGTTGAAGTCCGCGCGCCAGGATCATGGCAGGGCGCTCGATCGCCAGGGGGCAAAAGATCGAGCATGGCCGCGATCGGACGACGAGATGATTGCGGGCGTTGGCGCGAGCCCCGGCGATGCGAGGTGGATTGCGAGGCAGAAACGGGGCCGGAACGGCCGCTGTTGTCACGGAAAAAATACGCTTTGTGTCGTTTCCGAGTGTCAGAATTGGCCCAATTGCGAGCCCCGAAACCCTGTGCTACAGATGGGCTCCGATACACAGTCAAGAGGAGGAAAGCATGAACTGGAAAACACCGAAGATCGTCGAGATTGCGCTGGGCGCGGAGATCAACTGCTACGCCTGCGCCGATCTGAAGTAAGCGATCGCCGGTCGAAGCCCGCCGTGCAGGCCGCAGGCATGTTCACGGCGGGTTTTTATTTTTCACACGCCGGCGCCGGGCTGTGAAGGCGCTGGTGCTCGGCGCCGCTGCCGGCGGCGGGTTTCCGCAATGGAACTCCAACGGGGCGGGGTGCCGGAGGGCCCGCGCCGGCGACGCCGCGGCGCGGCCGCGAACCCAGGCCTCGGTGGCGGTGAGCGCCGGTGGCGAGCACTGGTTCCTGCTCAATGCCGCGCCCGACCTGCGCCAGCAGATCGAGGCGAATCCGCCGCTGCATCCGCGGCGCGGCCTGCGCTCCTCGCCGATCGCCGGCGTGGTGCTCAATGGCGGCGACGTCGACGCCATCGCCGGCCTGCTGACCCTGCGCGAGCGCCAGCCGCTGACGGTCTACGCCACCGCCAAGGTCCAGGGCGTGCTCGAGGCCAATCCGATCTTCGATGTGCTCGCCGCCGACGTGGTGCGGCGCGAGAGCGTGGCGCTGGAGCAGCCGCTGCCGCTGCGCACCGCCGCGGGCGCGCCGAGCGGGCTGACGCTCACCCTGTTCGCGGTGCCGGGCAAGGTGCCGCTGTACCTGGAGACGGGCGAGGGCGCCCCGCCGATCGTGCTGGGCGAGGACACCGTCGGCATGCGTATCGACGACGGCACCTCCGACTTGTATTTCATCCCGGGCTGCGCAGCAATGACCGAGTCCCTGGCACAGCGCTTGCGGGGCGCGGCCCTGGTATTGTTCGACGGCACCTTGTGGCGCGACGATGAGATGATCGCCGCTGGCCTGGGCAGCAAGACCGGAAGACGAATGGGGCACATGAGCATGAGCGACAGCGAAGGCAGCATCGCGGCGTTCGCCGGGCTTGGGGTACGCCGCAAGGTGTTCGTGCACATCAACAACTCCAACCCGGCATTGCTCGACGACTCGCCCGAGCGCGCCGAGCTCGAACGCGCCGGCTGGGAAGTGGCCTGGGACGGCATGGAGCTGCGCTCTTGAGCCCCGAATCCTCCGCGCCGCTGCCGCAGCCGCTGACGCCGGAAGGCCTGGAGGCCGCGCTGCGCCAGATCGGCGCGACGCGCTACCACATCCTGCATCCCTTCCACCGCCTGCTGCACGGCGGCCAGCTGCGCCGCGGCCAGGTGCAGGCCTGGGCCCTGAACCGCTACTACTACCAGAGCCGCATTCCGGCAAAGGACGCCAGCCTGCTGGCGCGTCTGCCCACCGCCGAGCTGCGCCGCGCCTGGCGCAGCCGCCTGGAAGACCATGACGGCACCGGGCCGGGTACCGGCGGCGTGGCGCGCTGGCTCAGGCTGGCCGAAGGCGTGGGCCTGGACCGCGGTTACGTCGAGTCCACCGCCGGCCTGCTGCCCGGCACCCGGTTCGCCGTGGACGCCTATGTCGCCTTCGTGCGCGAGCGCAGCGTGCTGGAGGCGATCGCCTCCTCGCTGACCGAGCTGTTCTCGCCGACGATCATCTCGGAGCGCGTTTCCGGCATGCTGAAGAGCTACGACTTCATCACGCCGGATACGCTGGCTTACTTCACGCCGCGCCTGACGCAGGCGCCGCGCGACAGCGACTTCGCCCTGGCTTACGTCAAGGAGCACGCGCGCACCGTGGAGCAGCAGCAGGCGGTGCTGGATGCGCTGCGCTTCAAGTGCGAGGTGCTGTGGTCGCAGCTCGACGCCTTGCATTACGCCTACGTCGCCCCCGGCAACATTCCGCCCGGCGCCTTCGTGCCGGCCGACCACCAGGGGCAGGGCGGATGAACGCCATCATCGAGGAGCACGAGGTGCCGCTGTTCGGTCCCGGCGTGCGCTTCCGCTACGACGAGGTGCGGCAGGCCTGGGTGGTGCTGGCGCCGGAGCGGCTGTTCCTGCCGGACGAACAGGCGGTGGAGATCCTCAAGCTGATCGACGGCGTGCGCAGCCTCGGCGGCATCGTCGACCACCTGGCGGAGCGCTTCAACGCGCCGCACGAGGTGATCGCCGCCGACGTCACCGCGATGCTGCGCGACCTTGCCGACAAGGGCGTGCTGCGCTTCAAGGCGCCACCGCCATGAGCCGCGCCCGGCCGGAGCCGCCGCTGGGGCTGCTGCTCGAGCTGACCCATCGCTGTCCGCTGCAGTGTCCGTATTGCTCCAATCCCTTGCAGCTCGAACGCGCTTCGGCGGAACTGGACACGGCGTCCTGGCTGCGTGTATTGGACGAGGCCGCTGCGCTGGGCGTGCTGCAGGTGCACTTTTCCGGCGGCGAGCCGATGGCCCGCCGCGAGCTGCCGGCGCTGGTGCGGCGGGCGCGCGAGGGCGGCCTGTACAGCAACCTGATCACCTCGGCCGTGCTGCTGGACCAGCCGCGGCTGGGCGAGCTGGTGGAGGCCGGCATCGACCACATCCAGATCAGCTTCCAGGACGTGGAGCCGGCCAACGCCGACCGCATCGGCGGCTATGCCGGCGGCCACGCCCGCAAGCTGGAGGCGGCGCGGCTGGTGCGGCAGGCGGGCTTGCCTCTGACCCTCAATTTCGTGGTGCACCGGCAGAACGCCTGCAACGTGCCGGCGATGATCGCGTTGGGGCTGGAGCTGGGCGCCGGGCGCATCGAGGTGGCGCATGTGCAGTACTACGGCTGGGGCCTGAGCAACCGCGCGGCGCTGCTGCCGAGCCGGGCGCAGCTGGACGCGGTGACCGCCGAGGTGGAAGCCGCGCGGCTGCGCCTGAAAGGCCGCCTGATCATTGATTACGTGGTGCCGGACTACTACGCGCTGCGGCCCAAGGCCTGCATGGGCGGCTGGGCGCGGCGCTTCATCAACATTTCACCGGCGGGCCGGGCGCTGCCCTGCCATGCCGCCGAGACGCTGCCGGACCTGGCTTTCCCCTCGGTGCGCGAGCAGTCGCTGGCCCAGATCTGGAACGAGTCGCCGGCCTTCGAGCGCTTCCGCGGCACCGCCTGGATGCCGGAGCCCTGCCAGTCCTGCGAGCGGCGCGAGGTCGACTGGGGCGGCTGCCGCTGCCAGGCCTATGCGTTGACCGGCGACGCCGCGCGCACCGACCCGGCCTGCGCGCTGGCCCCGGACCGCGAAGTGATGGCGCGGGCGGTGCAGGAGAGCGAGCGCAGCGGCGATGCCTTCGTCTATCGCCGCTACGAGCCCAACCGGACGCCTGCCTAGCCGGAACGATTCACCGCCGCAGCGGGTCGAAATTCCATGGCATGAGACTGCGCGGTACGCGCGCGGAGAACGACATGGAGCGTCTGAATCACCGGATTGGCGGTATCGTCCTGCTGGCCGCGGCAGCCGCGGCGATGCCCGCGGCGAGCATGGCCCGGACCGTCGAGGACGTGGAGCTGAAGGACTCGGTGCAGATCGGCGGGGCCAGCCTGAGCCTGAACGGGGCCGGGCTGCGCAGCAAGTTCGGCCTGTTCGGCGTCTATGTTGCCGGACTGTATCTGCCGCAGAAAAGCAGCGACGCCGACAGCATCGTCAAGGCACACGAGCCGCGGCGGCTGGTGCTGAAGATGCGGCGCAGCGTCGGCACGGACAAGATGACCGAAGCCTTCCACGAAGGCGTCGCCAACAACCTCAACGCGCAGCAGCTCGCCGCGCTCAAGCCCAAGCTGGACCTGCTTGACCGCAGCCTGTCCGGTGTCAGCGAGCTGAAGGAAGGCGACGAGATCGACCTGGATTTCGGCGCGGACGGCAGCACCCGCGTCACCTATAACGGCCAGCAGAAGGATGCAATCCCGGGCGCCGACCTGTCCGAGGCCTTGCTCAAGATCTGGCTCGGCAGGAAGCCGGTGCAGGACGACCTGAAGCAGGAACTGCTCGGCCAGGGCTGAGCCCGACCCGCGCCCGGGCTTCTATCGCGCGCCCTGGCAAGCCGCGTCCGGCGCGCTCGGGATGCAGCTCGACGCCGGGAACAGCGGGCCGGGGTGGTCCGGCAGGTTTTCCGGCGGATGCTTCAGGCATTCCTCGAAGCTCTGCTGCGAGCCCAGCGGATTGTGCGTGGCCAGCTGCCAGCCGTATTGGAAGGCGCAGTACTGGTCGGCGTTGCCCAGAGTGATTCCGGAAGGAGGGACGGAAGCCGCGGCTGCGGCTCCGATCAGGAGTGCGGAGAGCATCGGTTGTCCTGGCGATCTTGTCGCATCCTACAGGACCTCTCCGGACTTTTTAAGATCCGGCCCGTGCCGCTTTCCGGCTCAGTCCGCTGTCCCGGCGAGCAGCGAAAACCAGGCGCGCTGGTCGAGGTGCCGGCTCAATCGCGGAGCGGCAAAGCCGGTGCCGGACGCCTGCTGCATGGCGGGCCCGAAACTGCCCGTGGCCAGCGCCCCCACGAAATAAAGTCCTGCCATGGTGGATTCGAAGTTCGACGAAAGCACGGGCGCACGATCGGCGCAGCGCAGGTATGTGACGATCTCAGAATCAAGCAGGGCCAAGGGTGCCGCAACACTGTCGCCAGCAACTTCGGCCGGGACCGCCTGCGGATCCAGGCTGGCTCGCAGCAGGCTCGAGCGCCAGGAATCCGGCAGGCTGTGGAACAGCAGCGGCTTGCCGGCGACAAAATGCGAGGCGACGCTGGCGACCGGCCGTGGCTGCGGCTGTGAAGTGTTCCAGCGAGGCCAGGTGGGATGCGCCGACGCCTCGCGGGCCCCATTCGCGCCGGTGGCGACCACCACCTGGCGCGCCTTCAGCACCTGCCCATCGTCCAGCCGCAACGCGAACGAGTCCGCGGTGCGCGCGACGGACAGCACAGTCTTGCGCTCCAGCGTGGGCACCAGCCGCTGCTGAAACGCTTGCCGGTACTGGAGAAATGTCTTCAGCGCGATCCGTTCACCGCGATCCGCCCGGGAGAGCCCGTGCTCGCGGCAATACTGGCTGAGCGTGAAACGCCTGTCGGGATCGCTCAGGTTGAGGCAGGAACTCTCCACTTCGAGCTGCAGGTCACGCCGCACCCGCGCGTGGCGGCTCCCGGAGCCGCCGAAGATGCGAAACTCCACGCGGAACTTGCGCAAATGCGCGGCGACCGAGAGGCCGTAGGGGCCCGCTCCCACGATCGCCACGTCGATCACCTTGTCCATGCCAAGGATTGTGCCGGCGGTTCCGGCAGCTGTATGTCGGGTGGGATACACAGCGGGCGGGCGTTCCGCGGCAGGCGCACTTTGCGCCTTCATCGGGGCAAGGGCTGGTTATTCCTGCTAGAACAAATAGTTAGACAAATCCGGCCAGCGATCGTCGATCTGATCGCTTCTAAATGATCGAGGGCCGAGGTCCCTCAGGCAGCTGTCTTCGCCATGGCGGCGGACTCAAGCCATAAACCGGGCGGCCCGCCATTCCTGGCGTAGCATTTCCGCTGCCTCGCGGCCCATGCGCCTGCGCACCAATACCAGCAGGGCCCGCATGAAGACCTGGTCATGGTCGGTCCGCGCCGTATGCCAGGTGCAAGCATGGGCAAGCTCATGCAGCACGAAGTACTCGCTGCGGGTCGCGCGCGGGAAGCAGAGCTGGAACTGCAGGCCATCGCAGGATCTGCACCGGGCGTAGCGGCCGCCGCGGCCGTCCGCAATGTGCAGCCGCATCGGCTGCGGCCAACGACGGCGGAACCAGTCCTCGCCGCTCAGTTCCAGGACATAACTGCGGATTTGCGCCAGCGTCAGCAGGCGGTCGCCATGCAAGGCCAGCATCGATTCCTCGGCCTTGTAAAACCGATGATCGGAGGCAGCCGCTAACCGGCGCCGGCTGGAGGGGGAGGGGCGCACATCTCAAATTATGCGTCCCCGGCATGGCGACTCAATGACGGTACAAATGTACAGTAGGACAGTAACTTTGATGAGCGGTTATTTGATGTCGCTGCGCGGAATCGGGAAGAGGGAGTGCGCAGAACTCCGTTTTGTTGGTCAATTTTCAACGCGCGCCAACACTTACTATTCACAAATCCCGAGTCTGGCACTTGCGGAGGTCTGCGAAATGGACCAGGGCTGGCTAGAGGTCGTGACGATCGCGGTGGTGCTCGGCGGGCTGGCGGCGCTGGGGGTCTGGCTGCGTCTGGATGAAGGTCGCCGGCGCAAGGGAAAGCGCTGAGCATGGCGGTGCTGGATGCACGCGAGCGACAGGCCAGGCGTGACGCGCTGGCGAAGGCGGGGCGCTCGTGCGAGATCGAGGGCTTGCCGCCGCCGTCCGAAATGGCCCTGGCGCTGTACGAGCGCTGGATCGACGGCGAGCTGACCGGCGACGAGGTGGCGGCGCTGCTGACGGCGCATTACACCCGCCAGGCGCAGGACTGAGCGACGGGCCGGCGGGCTTGTTACCACTCGTTACGAAAAGGTAACGAGTGGTAACTAAATCCGGAATTGCTTACCACTTGTTACCTGGCCCGGCACCGGCGGGCGACCAGGCGGTTAGAAGGAGCGACAGCATGCGCGGCTTCAGCCCAAGACCTTCAAAAGTGCGGCTCGATCTGAAGCTGGTCCAGGTGGAATGGGGACCCGACGATGCCGAGGCGGCAGTGCTGCGCAAGTTCTGCAACGAGGTCCGGTCCCGGCGGGCTTTCGACATGAGCCGCGGCACTGCCCTGGAAGAGCCGGTGTGGTTCCTGGCGTCGGTGACGGAGTTTCGCGGGCGCCTGCGCGAGCTGGTCAACGAGCTGCCGCCCAGAGCCGATCAGTCGCGCCTGGCACTGCTGACGGCACTGGAGTGGGCCGGCGAGCTGATGGACGCCTGGCACCTGGCGCTGCGCGACATCGCGCCCAATACCTGGGAGTTCCGGCAGCTCGACATGCACCGCATGATGGAGGTGATGGAGACCGTCTGGCCGATGGTGGAGACGGTGCGCAAGCTGCTCGACGGCCTGGTCGATCACATCGAGCAGCAGTTGGCGAAGTAGGCTGCGAATACAACCAAGCGCAGGCGCGGCGCGGGTTTGCGCGCGGCGCCGACTACATCGAGCGGCAGCAGCGAATACAGGCCAAGGCGCGCTCCGCGCGGCTTTGCCTGGCAATCGGCGATTGCGTGGTGTGTCAAGGTTGCGAAGGGTGCGATGCCGGGCCAGCGCTGCCGCTTGCCGACAGCACCGCCCCGGACCCTGAGCGCGGCGCAGCCGCGCTTGCGTCACACCCTTCAGTGCGGCGGAGCCGCGACTTGTCACTGGCGATCATTACGCCAGTGAAATTGCCTGCAAGCCTTGCTTGGCTAGGTATTGCTCTATGAAACGGGCATCGCTCGACAGTCCGACTTCGAGAGGAATCTGCTCAAGCGGAAAGACCAGGAGCTGAGTCCTTGAGCCCTTTATATGAAGGCCGGAAAGCACATTCGTAGCCGCGCTTCTTTCCGCCACTTCGCGAGACAAATGACCAAAACCGTAAGCCTTTACCTCAAGATTCCGCTCTTCCAATGGAAAAGCAATTTGGGATGAACCGCCGGCGGTAAGCGGCTTTAACGGCGGCCGAAAACTCGACGCAACCCTAGCAAAGTCTTGCGAGCCCTCAGGGAGAAGAACCACCCCAAATATCTCCTCCTGGTTGACAGATATCGCGTCCCCAACGACGAGTACGCTCTCCGCTGATCGAATCAGCATCCCGGCCACATGTTCGACCATTGTTGACAGTAGCTTGGTTGTCCCACCAGGAGTACATACGGCCTGCCATGGGGACTTGCCAAAGTCGCGCAGCATGAGTGAGGGGCTAGTCATAGAGTTATGGTCCGTCAAAGTGGATCGTTTCGCCGTTCTCCAGATCGCCGCGGTTTGGCAGGTCTACTCGCGTAGACCCATCCCCGTTCATTCTAATCTGCGTGCCATCAGACGCTGTTCGCCTAACACCGCCGCCTCACATTTCCGACTGGGTTACTTCCTGGCCTTTGGTCTGATTGCGGAAAATGCTCTTGGCGGTTGAGCGCCCGCCGGGCAAATCAGTATTCGTGCGAGTGCCCGCCTTCTTGGCATTGTCACCCAGCGTCGATTTCTTGTCCGAACCTTTATTGTTGTTGCCATCACCAGGCGGCGGCGCCGGTGTAGACGTTGCGGGGGGTCGCTGGAGGAGGCGAAGCACTTGAACTAGAGCTGCTGCTGCTGCTGCTCGACATCACGGCCGTCATGGCATTCGACAGCGCATCCGACACTGCGGGCAGCGGCGACACACCGTTTACAATCGCATTGCCGGCTGCATAAAGAGCACCTCCTGCCGCCGCCGTAGCTGCCACAGCAGCAACAGGCGGTATAAGTAGCAACGGGACTGCAAGCTCTGGGCCGTTCCCACTTGGATCTGTTTTGTTGATCGGATCGTTGTAGGTGTAGGCGTACAGATCGAGGTCGTCCTTTGACCCGATCGGATCCGTCTGCAGGAATCTCCCGAGCGTCGGGCTGTAGTACCTGGCCCTGTAGTAATAGAGGCCCGTCTCCGCATCCAAATACTGCCCAGTATACCGGAACGGATTGCCCGCGGCCGCATCCACCATATCCTCTCCATACGGCCCATAACGGAAGCTGGCCACAGGATTAGCCTGTCCCATGCGCGTGATCTCCAGCGTGCTGCCATGGTGGTCATCATGATAGAAACCCCAGGTACTGCCTGATTGGGTGTACATCGCGATCGGGGCATCCGCTCCCGGCGCATGTACGAACAACCGCAGCCGGTTGCCGGCGGCGTCGGTTTCTGCCAATTCGTCGGCGCCGTCGTTGATGAAATTGGTCACCGTGCCGTTGACCGACTTGCTGCGCCGCCGGCCGAGAGGGTCATGGGGAAAAAGGGGTCTGACCCCTTTTTACACTGATACTGAGGCTATTTACCCGCTGCTTTTTCCTTAACAAGGGACAGAAGAGCATTTGCCCCTCCCTCGAAAAACGCCGGATTCAGGCT
>Ga0070741_10011684_pt1 | contig 16129 bp, 15 predicted proteins | sample Coa_R1_4_FD_66440 | JGI IMG/M metagenome (GOLD analysis project Ga0070741, IMG submission 66440) | Surface soil microbial communities from Centralia Pennsylvania, which are recovering from an underground coalmine fire - Coalmine... | ecosystem: Environmental > Terrestrial > Soil > Unclassified ...
AGGTACATCGGGTGGATCTTGCGGCCGTCGACGCGGATCATGCCCTTGCCGAAGAGGGGATCGTCGGTGGGCAGCTTCTTCATCTCGTCCACCACCGCCTTGCCGTCGCTGTCGCTCTTCAGCGCCTTCACCGCCTTCAGGTAGTGCAGCACGCCCGCGTACACGCCCGCCTGCACCATGGTGGGCATCTTGCCGCCGTTGCGGTCGGCGAACTTCTTCGACCAGGCGCGGGTCTTGGCGTCCTTGTCCCAGTAGAAGCTCTCGGAGAGCAGCAGGCCCTGCGCGGTCTGCAGCCCGAGCGCGTGGATGTCGGTGAGGAACACCAGGAGACCGGCGAGGCTCTGTCCTCCCTTGACGATGCCGAACTCCGAGGCGGCCTTGATGGCGTTGATGGTGTCGCCGCCGGCATTGGCGAGCCCGATCACCTGCGCCTTCGACGCCTGCGCCTGGAGGAGGAAGCTGGAGAAGTCGGTGGTGTTGAGCGGGTGCTTCACCGAGCCGAGCACCTCGCCGCCGGCGGCCTTCACCACCGCGGTCGTGTCGCGCTCCAGCGCGGCGCCGAACGCATAGTCGGCGGTGAGGAAGAACCAGGTCTTGCCGCCGGCCTGCACCTCGGCGGCGCCGGTCGTGTGCGCCAGCGCGTACGTGTCGTACGTCCAGTGCACCGTGTTCGGCGAGCAGGCCTTGCCGGTGAGATCGCTCGTGCCGGGCCCGGAGCCGATGAAGACCTTGTTCTTCTCCTTGGTGAGCTGGCTCACCGCCAGCGCCACCGAAGAGGTGGGCACGTCGACGATCACGTCCACGCCGTCGACGTCGTACCACTGCCGGGCGATGTTCGAGCCGACGTCGGGCTTGTTCTGGTGGTCGGCGAAGACCACCTCCACCTTCGTATCCGGGATCTTCCCGAAGTCCTCCACCGCCATCTTCGCGGCGGTCACCGATCCCTGGCCGGCGAGGTCGGCGTAGAGGCCGGACTGGTCGTTGAGGACGCCGATCTTGATCGTCTTGCCGGTGATCTCCGCGCGCGCCGAGAGCGGCAGCGCGAAGGCGAGGAGAACTGCGATGCGTGCGTTCATGGGTCCGACTCCTTGGGGTTTCACACTTGGAGATACTGGCTGACGCGTTCCATGTTGCCCTGCAGCGCGGCGTTGGGGATCTCGTCGACGATCTTGCCGCGTTCCATCACGTAGTGCCGGTCGGCGACCGTGCCGGCGAAGCGGAGGTTCTGCTCCACGAGAAGGATGGTGAACCCATCCGCCTTCAGCTTCCGGATCACGCTGCCGATGTGCTGCACGATCACCGGCGCCAGTCCTTCCGTAGGCTCGTCGAGGAGCAACAGCCGCGCGCCGGTGCGCAGGATCCGCCCGATGGCGAGCATCTGCTGCTCTCCTCCGGAAAGCCGGGTTCCCTGGCTTCGCAGCCGCTCGCGCAGGTTCGGAAACAGCTCGAACACCTGGGCGGTGCTCAGGCCGCCGTCGCGCACCTGGGGCGGGAGGAGCAGGTTCTCCTGCACGTTCAGGCTGGCGAAGATGCCGCGCTCCTCGGGACAGAAGGCGATCCCGTGGCGCGCGATCCGGTACGGCTGGAGCGCGATCGTCTCGGTCCCGGCGATCTTCACCGAGCCGGTGCGCTTCGGCGTCAGCCCCATCACCGACTTCAGGGTCGTGCTCTTGCCGGCCCCGTTGCGCCCGACCAGCGTGACCAGCTCGCCGGCGCGCACCTCGAGGTCCACGCCATGGAGCACGTGCGACTCGCCGTACCAGGCCTGCAGCCCTTTGATCGAGAGCAGCGCCTCAGCCATGCTCCGTCCCCAGGTAGGCGGCGACCACGGCGGGGTTCTTCGAAACCGTCTGGTACTCGCCCTCGGCCAGCACCTCGCCTCGCGCGAGCACGGTGATGCGGTGCGAGAGCTTGGCGACGACGCCCAGGTTGTGCTCCACCATCAGCACGGTCCGGTCCTTCGCCACCCGCTGGATCAAGGCGGCGATCCGCTCCACGTCCTCGTGGCCCATCCCGGCGGTCGGCTCGTCGAGCAGCATCAGCTCCGGGTCGAGCGCGAGCGTGGTGGCGATCTCCAGCGCCCGCTTGCGCCCGTAGGAGAGCTCGGCGGCCAGCGTGTTGCGGAACTCCTGCAGCCCCACCGCCGCGAGCAGGTCGGTGGCGCGCGCGTCGAAGTCGCGGAGCACCCCGTCGCTGCGCCAGAAATCGAAGGACCCGCCGCGCTTGCGCTGGAGGGCGACGCGCACGTTCTCCAGCGAGGTCAGGTAGGGAAAGACGGCGCTGATCTGGAACGAGCGCACGAGGCCCATCCGCGCCACGTCGGCGGGCGCGGCGCCGGTGATGTCGTGTCCTTTGTAGGTGATGGTGCCGCTGGTCGCGGGGAGGAAGCGCGTGAGCAGGTTGAAGCAGGTGGTCTTGCCCGCGCCGTTGGGTCCGATCAGCGCGTGGATGGTCCCGCGGACCACCCGCAGGTCGACGCGCTTCACCGCGATGAACCCGCGAAACTCCTTGGAGAGCCCGCGGGTCTCGAGGATCACCTCGGGCTCGGGCACGCGCGCTACTTAGTCGGATCCGGGTGGCGGTGGCAAGCCGGGTTTGCCGTCGGCGCCTGCGGGGGCGGCGCTTTCACACCGGCAGACCTTGCACCCCCGCGCGCGGTCCATGGCGCAGGAAACGCGTGTGGCGCAGCGGAGATCGCGCGACTCCGCGCAGACGGTCTCGTCGTTCTTCAGGGTGGCGCACGCGCAGAGCGCGGCGAGGATCAGCAGGAGCGAGCGCACGCCCGGAGTGTAGCGCGGAAGCGCGCTGCCGAGCCATGAAGCCCGCTCCCAAGGCATGCAGGCGCGGGAGCGCTGGAACGGTGCGATCCGTGCGCTGCGTCGCCAGCTTTCCTGCCTGACTTCAAGGGAGACACGCCAATGACCGCATTCATCCGCTCGTTTCTGCTCGCCGCCGTGCTGGCGGCGGGCGCCGCCTGGGCCCAGCAGCCGCAGGCGCCCGGCGACAATCCGGTGAACCCGCACTCGACCAAGGCGAAGGACAAGCAGAGCTCCGGAGTTTCCAGCTCCGCCACGAACAGCCAGGTGGACCAGGCGGAGAAGCCGAACCCGCACAGCGTCGACAACCGCAGCGACGACGCGAAGCCGTCGGGCCAGGCGAACCAGGCCAACATCGACGCAGCCGAGACGCAGAATCCGCACTCCGTCAACGAGCGGATGCACCAGCCGCCCTCCGGCGCGATGCAGGGACAGACGGGCGGGATGGATCACGAGGCGATGATGAAGAACGCCACGCCGCCGATGATGCTGCAGACGCTGCACATGTCGGACGTGCACGAGATCGAGATGGCGAAGATGGCCGAGCAGAACGGATCGGACCGCGTCAAGTCGTACGCGCAGACCTTGATCACCGACCACACCGCCGCCGACAAGCAGGTGAAGGATCTGGCCAAGAAGAAGAACGTCAGCCTCTCCGATACGCCGCGCAATCCGCAGATGAAGGAGAGGATGGACGCCGCCAACCAGCATCTCTCCTCGCTCAAGGGCCCGCAGTTCGATCACGCCTTCGCCAACCGGATGGCGATGGAGCACCAGCGGATGATCACCATGGCGCAGAGCTGGCGGCAGGACTGCAAGGACCAGGACGTCTGCAACCTGATCGACACGCTCCTGCCGAAGCTGCAGCAGCACGAGCAGATGGCGAATCAGCTGCGGACGCCGGCAGCGCAGGGGCGCACGCCCGACGCGACGCCGCGGTAGGCGGCCGCTGGCCCGGGCGCCTCCGGCGCGCACGAAGGCGGGGGGTCCTGGAACGGGGACACGATCGCGATCGTGTCCCCGTGCATGGACCCGTCGGGCTGCAGGTCGTATTCCCGGCCGCGCCCGGCCGCCGGTCCTTTGCACCCCAACGATAGGCGAGAGTTGCGATCTCCGTCGCCGTGTGCTTTGGTCCGCCACCGCAGCGCGTCTGTGTTGCTTCGCTGGTTTCCCCTCTAGGTGAAGGAGCGGACTGCGATGACCATCTCCCGGCGCAAACTGATCCAGGTGGCAGGCGTTGGCGCGGCTGCGCTCGCCCTGCCGAACAAGTCGCGCGCAGCCAGCAAGACGCTGCGCATCCTCCAGTGGAACCATTTCGTCCCCAACTACGACAAGTGGTTCAACAACACGTACATCAAGGAGTGGGGGCAGAAGAACGATACCGAGGTGATCGTCGACAACGTCGGCATCCCCGCCATCAACCCCACCGCCGCGGCCGAGGTCTCGGCGAAGAAGGGCCACGACCTCTTCATGTTCCTCTGGCCGAGGCCGGACTACGAAGAGGACGTGATCGACCACAAGGAGATCTACCAGGAGTGCGAGAAGAAGTACGGCAAGCCGATCGATCTCGCGATCAAGAGCACCTACAACCCGAAGACCAAGCGGTACTTCGGGTTCTCGGACATGTTCGTCCCCGACCCGATCAACTACCGCGGCGATCTCTTCCAGGAGGTCGGGGGCAACGTCGACAACTGGGACAACATCCGCAAGTTCGGCAAGATGATCAAGGACAAGACGGGCGTCCCGGTGGGCATCGGCCAGGCCGCCGAGATCGACACCGCGATGGCCGTGCGGGCCATCCTCTATTCATTCGGCGGCGGGGAGCAGGACGAGCAGGGCAACATCGTCCTCAACTCCAAGCACACCGTCGAAGCGGTGAAGTTCGTCAAGGCGCTCTACCAGGAAGCGATGTCGCCGGAAGTGCTCTCCTGGGACGCCTCCTCGAACAACCGCGCGATGCTCGCCGGCAAGGCCTCGGTGGTGCTCAACGCCATCTCCGTCACCCGCGAGGGCGAGAACAAGGGGATGGAGATCACCGACAAGATCTTGCTCGCCAAGGCTGCGCAGGGCCCGGTGCGCCGGATGGGCCTCGAGCACGTGATGTCGAACTTCGTGATCTGGAAGTTCGCGGCCAACATCGACGGCGCGAAGAAGTTCCTGGTCGATCTGATCGGCAACTTCCACCAGGCCTACGACGCGAGCGAGTACTACAACTTCCCCTGCTTCCCCAAGCAGGTCCCGGACCTGAAGGAGACGCTGGCCAACGACAAGAAGGGGAAGCCGCCCGGCAAGTACAACGTGCTGGCCGACGCGCAGCAGTGGGCCACCAACGTCGGGTACCCCGGCTACGCCAACGCGGCGATCGCCGAGATCTACTCGACCTGGGTGCTGAACACGATGTTCGGCCAGGCCTCCACCGGCGCGATGTCGCCCGAGGACGCGGTCAAGGAAGCAGACGCGAAGTGCCGCAAGATCTATCAGAAATGGAAGGAGCGGAAGCTGCTCTAGGTCCGGCCGCCCCACGCCGCCCGGACGCTTTGCTCCTCCATGGCCATCGTCGAGACGAAGCAGATCCGTAAAGTCTTCGCCGATCACACAGCCGTCGATGGCGTAGATCTGGCCACCGAGGAGGGCGAGTTCCTCGTCCTCCTCGGGCCCAGCGGCTGCGGCAAGACCACGTTGCTGCGGATGATCGCGGGGCTGGAGAAGCAGACCAGCGGCGACATCGTCATCGGCGGCACGGTGGTGAACGAGCTGCCGCCGCGCGAGCGCAAGATCGCGATGGTCTTCCAGAGCTATGCGCTCTATCCGCACCTGACGGTGGCGAAGAACATCGCCTTTCCCCTGAAGGCGGGCGGGACTCCGAAGGATCAGATCGCCGCCAAGGTGCAGACCGCGGCGTCGATGTTCGGGATCGAGCGGCTCCTCCACCGCAAGCCGCGGCAGCTCTCGGGCGGCGAGCGGCAGCGGGTCGCGCTGGCGCGCGCGATGGTCCGCGAGCCGTCGGTGTTCCTGCTCGACGAGCCGCTCTCGAACCTGGACGCGAAGCTGCGCACCAGCGCCCGCGACGAGCTGCAGCAGTTCCAGCGGAGGCTCGGGACCACCACCATCTACGTCACGCACGATCAGGTGGAGGCGATGGGTCTCGGCCACCGGATCGCGGTGATGAACAAGGGAAAGGTCCGTCAGCTGGGGCGTCCGCAGGACGTCTACAACGATCCGGCGGACACGTTCGTGGCCGGGTTCCTCGGGTCGCCGCCGATGAACTTCTTCGAGCGGGACGGCGCCGTCGTCGGGTTTCGCCCCGAGCAGATGCTGCCCAGGGGCGCCTACTCCACGCAGGACCCGCTGGTGCACGTCTGGTTCCGGGTCGACCGCGTCGAGAACCTCGGCTCCGATCGCCTGCTCTACGGGTCGCTCCGCGACCTCGCTCCCGACAAGAAGATGATCATCAACCTGCCGTTCACGGTGCACCTCCCGGTGACCGAGGGGCAGGCGTACGAGTTCTCCGTCAAGGAGAAGGACCTCAAGTTCTTCGATAAAGAGAGCGGGTTGCGGATTCCGCAGAGGAAGTTGTGAGGACCGCCGACGATCCGCGGGCGCTGGCGAGGATCCTGATCGCGCCGGCGCTGATCTACATCGGCGCGGTGATCGGAGTTCCGTTTCTCCTCTCGCTCTGGTTCTCGGTCAGCGACGTGACCGTGAGCTCCGCCGCAGGGCACTTCGTCGGGCTGGAGAACTTCCGCTCGGCGCTGGACGATCCCTCGTTCCGCAGGGCGCTCGGGAACACCTTCTTCTTCGCCATCGTCTCCCAGCTGATCGTCATCCTGCTCGCCACCGTCCTCGCGGTGGCACTGCAGAAGGACTTCCGCGGCAAGTGGATCGTCCGGCTCTTGATCCTCCTGCCCTGGGTCGCTCCCGTCTCGCTGGGGAGCATCGGGTGGCTGTGGATCCTCGATTCCATCTACAGCATCATCAATTACGGGCTCTACCACGCGCTCGGCGTCTGCGGTCCCAAACCGGGGATGACGCCGTGTCCGGTGTGGCTCGGACAGCCCACGCTGGCGATGGGCTCGATCATCGCCGTGCAGGTCTGGCGGACGCTGCCGCTCGCCACGGTGATCAATCTGGGAGGGCTCAGCTCCATTCCGCAGGACATCCACGACGCCGCGAGCATCGACGGGGCCGGGTTCTTCCGCACGCTCTTCCAGATCACCGTGCCCCTGATCCTGCCGATCCTGCTGGTCGCGGTCCTCTTCGGGTTCGTCTTCGCCTTCACCGACATGATCGTGGTCTGGGTGCTCACCCGCGGGGGGCCGTACGACATGACGCAGGTGCTGGCCTCGCTCGCCTTCTTCAAGGGGATCGACGGCGGCGACCTCGCGGGCGCCTCGGCGATCGCGCTCTTCCTCTTCCCGGTGCTGGCCGCCGCGGCCATCCTGCTCCTGCGGCTGGCGCGCCGCTCGGAGGTCATATGAACGCGCGCGAGGTGGGCGGGAAGGTCGTGCACCGCTCGGTGATCGGGCTCTTCAGCATCTTCGCGGCGTTTCCCTTCGCCTGGATGCTGATCACCACCTTCAAGAAGACGAACGACCTGCTCGACCCGAACAGCTTCCCGTTCGGCTACCCGAAGGGGATGACGCTCGAGAACCTCCGGGTGCTCTTCGAAGAGACGCTCTTTCTCCGCTGGATGGGGAACACGCTCTTCGTCGGGCTGATCGTGGTGCTGATCACGCTCCTGCTCGCGGTGCCGGCGGGCTACGCGCTGGCCCGCCTGTCGGGAAGCTTCGGCGAGCAGCTCGGCATCGGCATCTTCCTCACCTATCTGGTGCCGCCCACCATCCTCTTCATCCCGCTGGCGAAGGTGGTGAGCCTGCTCCACCTCCAGGACACGCTCTGGAGCCTCGTGCTCACCTATCCCAGCTTCACCATCCCCTTCTGCACCTGGCTGATGATGGGGTTCTTCAAGGCCATCCCCAAGGACATCGAGGAGGCGGCGATGGTCGACGGGCTGAGCCGGCTGGCGGCCTTCACCAAGGTGATCCTGCCCATGTCGGTGGCGGGGATCCTCACCGTGGTGATCTTCACCTTCACCCTGGTGATGCAGGAGTTCGTCTACGGTCTCACCTTCATCAACAGCGGGCGGAACTTCACCGTCAGCGTCGGAGTCCCTTCCTTCCTGGTCCGCGGCGACGTGTACTTCTGGGGATCGCTGATGGCCGCCTGCTTCATCGCCAGCGTTCCCATCGCCTTCCTGTACAACCTGTTCGTGGACCGGTTCATCGCCGGGTTCACCGTGGGGGCGGTGAAAGGTTGATCCTTCGATAAGACCCTAGTCTTACGGCGCACGCGCGCGCCATTTCGCCCTGCGGCATATTGACAATCAGGGCGGACACGGAGCAGGCTTCCGCCGTTTTCCCGTTTTCCCGTGTTCCTACAACAAGGAGCCCCCCCGTGAGGCGCAGGACCTTCCTGAAGGGTTCAGCAGCAGCGGTCGGTGGAGCAGTCGCGCTAGGATTCGATCTGAAGGGCGCCCGCGCGGAGATGCGCGAGTTGAAGATCGCCCGCACCACCGAGACGCGCAGCACCTGTCCGTATTGCGCCGTTTCCTGCGGCGTGATCGTCCATACGCTCGGCGACAAGGCGAAGAACGTGCGACCCGCCGTGGTGCACGTCGAGGGCGATCCGGACCACCCGATCAACCGCGGCACGCTTTGTCCGAAGGGCGCGTCGCTGCGCGAGGACATCAACAATCCCAACCGGCTGACGGTGCCGAAGGTCAGGCGCCCGGGCTCGGACAAGTGGGAGGAGATCTCCTGGGACGAGGCCATCTCCCAGATCGCCCGCCACATCAAGGACACGCGCGACCGCACCTTCGTGCACAAGAACGCCAAGGGGCAGGTGGTGAACCGCACGCCCGGCATCGGGATGATCGGCGGCTGCACCGATACCAACGAGTTCAACTGGCTGCAATGGAAGTTCATCACCGCCATCGGGATTCCCTATCGGGACTCCCAGGCGAGAGTTTGACACGGTCCCACGGTGGCCAGTTTGGCCGCCACGTTCGGCCGCGGGGCGATGACCAATGGCTGGGTCGACATCAAGAATGCCGATGTCGTCCTGATCATGGGATCCAACGCCGCGGAGAACCACCCCTGCGGATTCAAGTGGGCGATCGAGGCGAAGAAGAACCGGAACGCGAAGCTCGTCTCCGTCGATCCCCGCTACACCCGCACCTCGGCGGTGTCCGACGTCTATGCGCCGCTCCGGCCGGGCACCGACATCGCGTTCCTCAACGGGATCATCCGGTACGCGCTGACCACCGGCCGTTTCCATGAGGAGTACGTCCGCATCCACACCAACGGGCCGTACATCATCAGCGACAAGTACGACTTCAAGGACGGCCTGTTCAGCGGTTTCGACGAGTCGAAAGGCGAGTACGACAAGGCCGCCTGGGCGTACGAGGCCGACCCGAAGACGAAGGCGTACGCGGTCGACAACACCATGAAGCACCCGCGGTGCGTGCTGCAGCTGATGAAGAAGCACGTCGACCGCTACACGCCGGAGATGGTGGAGAAGATCTGCGGCACGCCCAAGGACCAGTTCCTCAAGGTGGCGGAGATCGTCACCTCGACGGGCAACGCGCAGAAGGCCGGCACCATCATGTACGCGCTGGGGTGGACGCAGCACTCGATCGGCGTGCAGATCATCCGGGCGGCGGCGACGCTGCAGCTGGTGCTCGGGAACGTCGGGCGGCCGGGCGGCGGAGTGAACGCGCTGCGCGGGCACTCCAACATCCAGGGCGCCACCGACATGGCAGGGACGTTCGAGATCCTCCCCGGCTATCTCAAGACGCCGACCGGATCGAACACCACCCTCAAGGAATACCTGGAGAAGGGGCCGCCCACCACGCTGAACCGCGAGGCGTGGCCTTCGATGAACTACTGGCAGAACTATCCGAAGTTCATGGTCTCGCTGCTCAAGGCCACCTACGGAGCGAAGGCGACGAAGGAGAACGACTGGGGCTACGAGTGGCTGCCCAAGGTCGACGGCAACTATTCCTGGATGTACCTCTTCGACGACATGTACCGGGGCAGCTCGCAGCGCGCGGGCGGCAAGGAGCCGGGGCCGGAGGGCTTCATCACCTTCGGCATGAACCCGGTGGGCATCGGGCCGAACAGCTCGAAGATGATCAACGCGCTCTCGAAGCTGAAGTGGATGGTGGTCGGCGAGAATTACGAGATCGAGACCGCCACCTTCTGGGATTCGAAGAAGACCAAGCCGTACGGTGGGCCGGACTCGTCCCAGATCAAGACCGAGGTGTTCCAGCTGCCCTGCTCCGGATTCGCCGAGAAGGACGGCACGTTCACCAACTCCGCCCGCTGGATGCAGTGGAAGTGGAAGGCGATCGATCCGCCGGGACAGGCGAAGACGGACCAGGAGGTGCTCGCGCGCATCCTGCTCGCGGTCCGCGCGCTCTACCAGAAGGAGGGCGGAGCGAATCCGGAGCCGGTGCTGAACCTGGACTGGAGCTACACCAACCCGTACGCGCCCGATCTGGCGGAGGCGCTGAAGGAGATCAACGGCAAGGCGCTGGTGGACATCCACGACCCCAAGGATCCGACGAAGGTCATCAAGAAGAAGGGCGATCAGCTCGACGGGTTCGGGCAGTACATGGACGACGGCAGCACCATGGGCGGCAACTGGCTGCACGCCGGGGTCTACACCAGCGCAGGCAACCTGGCGCAGCGGCGGAACAACGCCGATCCGACGGGGCTCGGCATGTTCCATGAGTGGGGCTTCAGCTGGCCCGCCAACCGGCGCATCATGTACAACCGCGCCTCGGCCGACGCGAACGGGAAGCCCTGGGATCCGTCGCGGCCCGGCATCGTCTGGAACGGCGAGAAGTGGGTGGGCGACGTTCCGGACATCAAGCCCGATTCGCCGCCGGGAGAGTACGGCGCCTTCATCATGAATCCGGAGGGGGTGGGCCGGCTCTACTCGCCGCTGCTCAACGACGGTCCGTTCGCCGAGCACTACGAGGCGGTCGAGGCGCCGGTGGACAATGCGCTGCACCCGAAGGTGACGTCCAATCCGGCGACGAAGAAGTTCAGCACGGACAAGGACGTGTACGGCGGGCGCGACCAGTTCCCCATCGTCGCCACCACGTACCGGCTGACGGAGCACTACCACTACTGGACGCACCACACGAACATCCTCAACCAGCTGCAGCCCGGGTTCTTCATCGAGATCCCGGAGGAGCTGGCGAAGGAGAAGGGCATCTCGAACGGCTCGCGCGCGCGGGTCACCTCGGCGCGCGGTGCAATCGAGGGTGTGGCGATGGTGACGAAGCGGCTGCACGCGCTGACGGTCGACGGCAAACGGGTCTGGCACATCGGGTTCCCGCTGCACTGGGGATACGAAGGGGATCCCGGGCACACCGGCCCGCTGGCGAACTTCATGACGCCCTCCGCGATGGACCCGAACACCTGGACGCCTGAGTACAAGACGTTCCTCGTCAAGCTCGAGAAGGTCGAGGGGGTGGCTTAATGGGCGCGCTCCAGAATCTCGAGATCCGCCGTTCCTCCGCCACCCTGCGGGGCGGTGGCACGGGGCTCCGCAAGCTGCCGGTGGTCTCGAAGTACATCGACACCAGCATCTGCATCGGGTGCAAGGCCTGCGAAATCGCCTGCCAGGAGTGGAACGACCTGCCGCTGAGCAAGACCGAGCAGACGGGCACGTACCAGACGCAGCCGACGATGAGCGCCAATTACTGGAACCTGATCCAGTTCCGGGAAGTCGACGCGCCCGAGCACGGGCTGTCGTGGCTGCTCCGCAAGGACCAGTGCATGCACTGCGACGAGCCCGGGTGCCTGGAGGCGTGCCCGGCGCCCGGCGCGATCGTGCAGTACGTCAACGGGATCGTGGACGTCGACCCGGAGCGCTGCATCGGCTGCGGGCTGTGCGAGACGGGCTGCCCGTTCGACGTGCCCCGGTACGCGGTGGGCACGAACAAGATGGCCAAGTGCACGCTCTGCGTCGACCGGGTGTCGGTGGGCCTGGAGCCGGCGTGCATCAAGGCGTGCCCCACCGGGTGCCTGCAGTTCGGCGACAAGGCGTCGCTCCTCCAGGTGGCGGAGCATCGGGTCCAGCAGCTCAAGGAGGGCGGGTTCACGCAGGCTTCCGTCTACGACCCGAAGGGCGTGGGCGGCACGGGCGTGATCACCATCCTCAAGTACGGGGACAAGCCCGAGTGGTACGGGCTGCCGAGGGATCCGAAGGTTCCGACCACCGTCAGCGTCTGGAAGCGCATCATCCACCCGCTCGGCTTCGTCGCCATGGCCGCGGCGATCTTCGGAGCGATCGGGCACTTCATGGCCTTCGGGCCGAAGAAGCCGAAGGACACATCGAGAGAGACCGGAGGTGAAGTATGAGCGAGCTCCGCATTCCCGGAGCGACGCCGGTCGCCGGGCCCACCGCCATCCAGGTGGCCCGCGACCGCGAGGATGTGGTGATCGGCGACGAGATCGTCCGGCACCGGCTCTCCTCGCGGGTGGTGCACTGGGTGGTCGCGGTCTTCTTCTTCGGCGCGCTGCTCACCGGGATGCCGATCTGGTCCCCGGTGTTCGGCTGGATGGCCACACTCTTCGGCGGCCTGTCGGTCTGTCGCTGGCTCCACGCCTGGCTCGGGGTGGCCTTCGCCGCGGCCGTGGTGGTGATGTTCTTCATCTGGGTCCGCGACATGGTGTTCGACAAGAACGACCGCAAGTTCAACGTCATCGAGTACCTGCGGTTCTCGGATCGGGAGGACCCGAACGTCGGGAAGTACAACGCCGGCCAGAAGTTCTTCTTCTGGATGGTGGCGGGGACGGGGCTGCTGATCCTCCTCACCGGGATCGTGCTCTGGTGGCCGTCGTCCTTCAGCCAGCCACTGCGCTCGATCTCCATCCTGGTCCACGACCTCTGCTTCATCGGGTTCTTCGCCGCCATCGTCGGGCACATCTATCTGGGCACGGCGGCGGAGCCGGGGACCTTCCATTCCATGACCCGGGGCACCGTCACCCGGCCGTGGGCGAAGCTGCACCACCCACGCTGGTACCGGGATGTGACGGGTGATCGATCCTGAACAGCGGGCGCTCCAGCTCGCGCAGGACAATCCGGGTTCGGCCGAGCTGCTGACGTTCGCGGCAGGGCTGCTGAAGGCGCAGGGGGAAGTGCGGGCCGCTGAGCTGGCAGCGGTGGCCCGGGCTTCCCGCCCGGTGCTGGCGTATTGCGCGAGCAAGGGCCCTGCGGGGCTGGCGGACGATGCGCGGGCGGCGCTGCAGGGCGGGTTCGAGGAGCGGGTGCAGGCGTATTGGGAGGCCGGCGAGTTCGACTACCTGGCCCGCGCGGCGCTGCAGCCCTTTGCCCGGATGCTGCGCGAGACGGGGCAGTCCCCGGGTCGCGGGGTGTCCGGCCCTTGCGTGTTCTGTGGCGGCAGCGCGTGGATCTCTTCCCGCCGGATCCCGCCGGGCCCGGGGACCGGCGAAGGCACGCTGCGAATGCTGCACTGCGCCCTCTGCGCCTTCGCCTGGCAGGTGCCCCGGATCCGCTGCCCATCCTGCGGCGAGGAAGATCCGCAGAAGCTGCCATCCTTCTCCGCCCCCCAACACTTCGGAGTCCGCGTCGAGGCTTGCGACACCTGCAAGACGTACGTCAAATCCATCGACCTCTCGCTCGACGCCCGCCGGATCCCCGAGATCGACGAGCTCCTGTCGCTCTCGATGGATCTCTGGGCCGCGGAGCAGGGATATCAGCGGATGGAACCGGGACTCGCCGGCCTCTAGCCGCACGGCCAGACCCGCCCAACTCGTCCCGGGACGAGTTCAAGATCCAACAATCCAACCGCGGACGCGCTCATCCCCGCCGCACCACCTTCCCACCGCCTCGCCTTCGCACCGGCTCGCCTCGCGCGGCCCACCCGTCACGCCGCCCCGCCGTCCCTCCGTCGCCCCTCGTCTCCGGCCGACCTCATCCAACGCCACCCGGCTGCCCGATCCCTCCGCCACCCGAATGACGCCACCAGTGCATCCCATTCGCGCGCCCGATCCATCTCGATCCCCGCCATCCGGATGACCTCAGGCTCCGCGATCCGGATGACCTCAGGCTCGGCGATCCGGATGACCTCAGGCTCCGCCATCCGGATGACCTCGGGCTCCCCGATCCGGATGACCTCAGCCGTCCCGCCGTCCGACGCGGTGCGCGATCAAGTCCGATGATGGATCGAGTGTGCCCGGACTCGAATGCAGCCGCTCGCGACATCGCTTCTTCGCACGGGGCGTGTCAGACCCCCGCTGCTACGTTCGCGTCCATGACCAGCGACAATCCAGCTCTCGCCTCCTTGAGCGATGCGGAGTTGCTCTCCGCGACGCGCGAAATCGTCAGCAGATCCCATGTGCTCGAGGCCGACCTCCTCGCGCATCTCGGCGAAATCGACGAACGGCGGCTCTATCTCGAGTCCCGCTCACCCTCGATGTTCGCCTTCTGCGTAGAGGAGCTGGGGTTTTCCGAGGACGCCGCATACAACCGCATCACGGTCGCTCGCGCTGGTCGGCGCTTGCCGGGGATCCTCGATGCGCTCCGCTCCGGTCGCGTCCATCTCGCCGGCCTGCGCCTTCTCGCGCCGCATCTCACGGAGCTGAACTACGAGGTCGTGCTGCCGCAGGCAGCGCACAAATCCAAGCGGATGATCGAGGAGCTGGTGGCCCGCCTCGCTCCGTCGCCTCCGATCCGGACAGGAATCCGCAGGGTTCCGGAGTGCGCCGTGCCCAGCTGGTCGCCCATCCCGAGCATCCCGCCGCCCGGCACCCCGATGCCACCTTTCACGCCAGAGACGGCGAACTTCTGCTTCGCCGCGGCCGTACAGGCGGCGTCCTCGGGCACAGGATCAGCAGCTCCCGCCTGCGCCGCAGGACCCCCGCCGTCCGGCGTCGAGCGGCCGCAGAGCGTCGCGATCCCGCGGGGCCACGGCGCGCCGCGATCGGTCCTGTCGCCGCTCAGCGCCGAGACGTTCGCGGTCCAGTTCACCGCTTCACGCGAGCTCCGCGACAAAATCTGCGAGGCCCGCGCTCTCCTCTGCCACAGCGTTCCCGACGGCGACCTGGCGAGCATCATCGAGAGAGGCCTCGACCTGCTCATCGAGAAGGTCAAGAAGAAGCGGTTCGGCCTGGGCCGTAAGCCCCGGGTTCCCGCCGGCCCGTCCTCGGAGAATTCCGAATCAGCCTTGAAGCAGGATACCGGCGCGTCTTCGATCTCGCCGGACACCGTGGTCAAGGAAGAAGGATGCCGTGGTGCAGTCGAAGCGGACGCATCCGAGCCGCTCGCCGAAGCTGCGCCGTCCATCCCTCCGCCGGTCATCGAATTGCTCGAATCGGAGGGCTCACGACACATCTCCGACGCGATCAAGCGCGCCGTGTACGAACGCGATGCCGGCCGATGCACCTTCGTCGACGACCAAGGCCGAAGGTGTACGTCGGAACGGGTGCAATTCGATCACCGGGATGGATACGCCCGGACGCGTACGCACACCGTCGAGGCGATTCGGTTGCGCTGCCCGGCCCACAACCAGCACGCTGCCAACGAGATGTATGGCCGCGAATTCATGGACCGCGCCCGCGGGACGATCCCACGTGAACCGAGTGACACCGCTCCCGCAACTCGTCCCGGGACGAGTCAGGGCGAGCTCGTCCCCGGAGTCCGGACCAGTTGAGGGGCGAGCTCGTCGCCGGAGTCCGTGCGCAAGTTGGGGAGCGAGGTGGTCCTCGGAGGCGCTGGACTCTTTCGGGTTCAGCGCAGTTCGCCCAGGGACGCGCTCGGCGCGTCCAGCGTCTGCTCCTAGAGCCTCTCGTAGTGTGACGTCCACCGCGCGATTTCGCGGAGTGGGGCAGGGCGGAGCTCCAGATGATGCTCTCGTCCCGCCCTCCGCCTTCTTACCAACCCCGCTTCTTCGAGCACCTTCAGATGCTTCGAGACAGCGTTCAGGGAGATGGGAAAGCGCTCGGCGATATCCGTCACCCGGGCCGCGCTGCGGGCCAGCCGGCTGACGATGGCTCGCCGGGTCGGGTCGGAAAGGGCAGCAAAGGCGCGATCGAGGGCGGCCGACATGGCGATCATCATTCAACCCCGCGGTTGAATGAGTCAAGCGGCCTGGGGTGCGAATGGAATGGTTGGACCGGCCCTCGCGTCGAGGGCGCTCGAGCAGGATCACCCCGATCGCACGGATGCGCTCCTGACCGAGTTGCGCGAGATCTCATCGCGGCTGCCCGCCGATGCTC
>Ga0070741_10011685_pt1 | contig 16127 bp, 13 predicted proteins | sample Coa_R1_4_FD_66440 | JGI IMG/M metagenome (GOLD analysis project Ga0070741, IMG submission 66440) | Surface soil microbial communities from Centralia Pennsylvania, which are recovering from an underground coalmine fire - Coalmine... | ecosystem: Environmental > Terrestrial > Soil > Unclassified ...
TGACGACCCGACGTTGCAAACCGCTTGATATCCGCTTACACGCCGGCCGAGAACGTGTCGCAGGCGTCGATGGTGCCGCCCCGGTACCCGCTGGTGAACCACTTCTGGCGCTCGGCGGCGGAGCCGTGGGTCCACTGCTCAGGGTTCACCTGGCCCTGCGTCGCCTGCTGGATCCGGTCGTCGCCCACGGCGGCGGCGGCGTCGAGACCGTCGGCGATGTCGGCGTCGGTGAGGTTCTTGATGTAGCCGGTGCCAACGGCCCCATGGGCCCACACGCCGGCGTAGCAGTCGGCCTGCAGCTCGAGCCGCACCGAGTCGCTCTGGGGCCCGGTCACGCCCTGGCGGGCCCGGCTCATGGTGCCGAGCAGGTCCTGCACGTGGTGGCCGTACTCGTGAGCGAGCACGTAGGCCTGGGCGAACGGCCCACCCTTGGCCCCGAACCGGCTCTGCAGGTCGCGGTAGAAGCCCAGGTCGATGTACACGTGCTTGTCCGACGGGCAGTAGAAGGGCCCGACGTCAGACGTGGCCGTACCGCACCCGGTCTGGGTGGCGTCGGTGAAGAAGACGGTCTCGGCGGGTGTGTAGCTGCGGCCCGAGCCGCCGAGCGTCGTCGTCCAGAACGCCTGCACGCTGTTGATCACGCCGACGATCCGGCAGTCCTCCTTGGCGTTGGCGTCCGCACCCGTGCGGCACTCTTGGGCGAGCTGGGCCTGCGTGCCCGCGGTCCCGGCGCTCGGGCCCGAGCTGCCCCCGCTCAGGGGGTTGAAGCCGAACAGCAGGGCCAGCACGAGCCCGATGACGCCCGCACCGCCTCCGAGGGCGAGCCCCCCGCCGGGTATCCCCCGCCGGTCCTGCACCTGGGATGTGTCGAGGGCAGCAGCGTCATCGAACTCCATGCGGCCCCCGTACCCCCCACAACGCCATCTGATCCCTCAGAGCGTGACGGGTGGCGGCCCGCTGACGCCGAAGTAGCGCTCGATCAGGGTGCCGAAGTGGGCCACCACGGGTGAGGGCGGACCGACGTTGCACCACCACGCCTTGAACATCTCGGCCGTCGCCTCGAGCCGGTTGGTAGTCGCGTAGGGCGACACCTCCCACGCCAATCGCCGGCACGCGTCGGCCGCGGTCGGTGGCGCTCCCCGACGCTTGCCGTCGACGACGTGCTCGATGGTGTCGAATCCGAAGTACCCACCCAACTCCCGCCTGAACTGCACCGTCGAGCGGTAGTCCCGGGCTTCCCACGTCAGCTCCATCTGGTGCCACAACTCATGGGCGGTCACGCCGTCGATACGGGTGAAGGGGGACGGGACGTCTGATGGAGGCAACTTCGACGGTGTGGCGGCGCGGGACCGGAGCACGGCCAGCCACTCGTCGGCCAGGGCAAGGCTGGCGTTGAGGTGGACGATCCACGCGATGGGCCTGGCCATACCGGCGACCCGGCCCCGCACCATGCCGTGGTCCGAGTGATCGAACGACAGCGTGCGCACGTGCTCGACGGCGGATCCGAACGTTCGTCGCACAGCCGCCATCGTGTCGACGGCAAGGGCGATCGCCTCGGGCATCACATCTTCACTCACGGGCACGGCAACCGAGAACGGCACCGGCTCACCATGGGGCCGCACGACGAGCCGGGTCATGTCAGTGCGCCCGGCCGTCGCACCCTGGGCCAGACGACCGAGACGGCCTCGCGCCGGTGCGTTGTCGATGGCCGCGTCGCCGACCATGCCCGCCACCTGGGCAGCCAGCCACGACGCGTCACGCACCTGCGGCGCCGGCCACGGGAGCTCACCTCGCAGGGTCAGGATCCCGCGCAAGCCGCCGGCGAACCCGAGCCCATGCGCGTGATGCGCACGACGACGGCCGACGAGTGGAGTCGCAGCTCGGGCGCACCGGTCGGCTCGAGCAGGCCGGCCACGGCGCGAAGGACGTCGACCACGTCCTGGCTTCGACAGTGGAGAGGCTCGAAGGCGAGACCGACATCGAGAGCCTCGAGCGTCAACACCACCGTGACCGCTCCGATGAAGTCTCCATCCCTGAAGGCGCGGAGGTAGTGGCTGTCGCCAACGTCGTCGCCCACCTCGAACCGAAGCCGCGAGCCGCGGCCGAGCAGGGCCGCCAGCTCCGCAGCGTCCACGCGGGCATGGTGTCACAGGCGCATCTGGGCCAGGCAGAGCCGCCCGCCGACGTGACATTCTGGCGCTATGCCGTATGCCGAAGCGGGAACGATCCACGACGCCGACGCCCACATCGTGGAGACGCCGGACTGGCTGTTCGAATACGCCGACCCGGATGTCCGCCCGCGGCTGAAGCCGCTGTACGTGAGCACGGTCAAGCCGGGCGAGGACGACCTCATCGAGCACTACCGCAAGCAGCACTCCGACCCCGAGTTCCGCAGCCAGGACGAGGCCGAGATCATGCTGCGCAAGAATTGGAAGGCCACTGGCTCGTTCATCAAGGAGGACCGGCCGGCGGCGCTCGACATGCTCGGCTTCGCCAGCCAGCTCATCTTCAACACCTTCACCAACAAGGCCCTGCTGCTCGCCGAGCAGAGCGGCGACCTCGACTACGGCTACGGCTTCGCCCGGGCCCACAACCGGGCCATCGTCGACTTCTGCTCGGTCGACGCTCGCCTGCTGCCCGTGGGCTACGTGCCCCTGGCCGACTTCGAGCGCACCGCCTCGTTCGCGCGCGAGGCGCTGGACATGGGCTGCGCGGCGTTGATGATCGCGTCGGCGTGCCCCAAGGGTCACTCCCCCAGCCACATCGGCCTCGACCCGCTCTGGTCGCAGGCCGAGGAAGCGGGCGTGCCGATCGTGTTCCACGTCGGCGGCGGCGGGCAGCTGCTCAACCCCGACTACTTCGTCAACGGCCTGCCGCCCGTGCCCGACTTCCACGGTGGCGACGGCAACTTCCGCTCCGTCGACTACATGGCCATCCCGTACCCGGTCATGCAGACGCTGGCCACATTGATCATCGACGGCGTGCTCGACCGGCACCCCCGCCTCAAGATCGGCGTGATCGAGCAAGGGGCCACGTGGATGCCGGGGTTCATGAAGTCGATCGACTCCGCCGCCGACGCCTTCCGCAAGAACGAGGACCGCCTGCAGAAGCTCGAGCTCAAGCCCAGCGACTACGTGAAGCGCCAGGTGCGGGTCACGCCGTACCCGCACGAGGACGCCGGGTGGGTCATCCAGCAGACCGGCCCCGACGTGTGCCTGTTCTCCTCCGACTACCCCCACGTCGAAGGCGGCCGCAACCCGCTCAAGCGCTTCACCAACAGCCTCGAGCCGGTGAGCGAAGAGGAGCGGCGCCGCTTCTACTGGGACAACTTCGTCGATCTCATGGGACCCGCACTCACGGCGGCTGCATCCTGACCTGAGCGCCGGCCTTTCGGCCGATCGTCATACGGGCGACGCCCGGCTCCGTAGAACACCCGGAACACCCCCTCGTTCAGGAGCTTCGTGTCCCCTTCCCAAGCAGTTTCGTGGCGTCCCCGCGCGGCCGCTGCCCTTCTCATCCTCGCCGCGGGTCTTCACGCCGCAGTCATCCGTGAGCACTTCCACGAGTGGACGCTCGCCGGCGTGTTCTTCTCCGCCCTCGCCATCGTCGAGGCCGCGCTGGCGATCGCCGTGCTGCGCCGGCCAGACAAGCGGACGGTCGGCCTCACCCTCGGGGTGAGCCTGGCCACGGTCGCCGTGTGGACGGTCTCACGCACACTCGGACTGCCCTTCGGTCCCGAGGCGTACCGAGCCGAGGCGATCGGCGGCATCGACGTGCTCTCCACGCTGGCAGAGGTGGCGACCGTCGCCGTGCTGCTCAGGCCGCGGCCCAGCCGCCGGCTGGTGCCCGTCGCCCTCGCCATGGCGGTGGTCACCGCCGCCTGCGGTGGAAGCGGTGGCGGTGCCGCCGCGACCAAGAAGAGCTCCACGCCCGCGCAGCAGGTCGTCATCGACACGTTCGCCTTCGCCCCCAAGACCGTGAGCGTGAAGGTCGGGACGACGGTGTCGTGGACGAACCACGACGACATCACCCACACAGTCACGTCGGGTACCCGCGAGTACGACCCCGCCAACAGCGGCCTGGTCACCGCGGCGCACAAGAGCGGCATGTTCGACAGGCCGCTCGCCGGCAAGGGCGCCACCTTCAGCTTCACCTTCACCAAGGCCGGCGCCTACCACTACTTCTGCGACCGCCACCCCGGCATGGAAGCAGACGTCCACGTCGGCTGATCGGCCGACATGATCACCAAGAAAACAAGGAGCTTCATGAAACGCACCACCATCAAGCTGGTGGGCGCTGTCGCAGCCATCGCTCTCGTCACCGCCGCGTGCGGCAGCAAGAGCAAGGACACCAACGCTGCGAGCACGCCCACCACCAACCACTCGGCCATGGCCGCCAACGCATCGACGACCGACACCGGCCCTGAGACCGGCGCGTCGAAGTTGCGCGCAGGTCTCACCGCCCTCCTCCAGGAGCACGTGTACCTGGCGGGCATCACCACCGGCGAGGCGCTCGCCGGCCGCGACTACAAGCCGGCCGCGGCAGCTCTCGAGCAGAACACCCAGGGCCTGCAGGACGCGGTTGCGTCGGTATACGGCGACGCGGGTGGCAAGCAGTTCGGCGACCTGTGGCGCAAGCACATCGGCTTCTTCGTGGACTACACCACGGGCAAGGCGACCAAGAACGCGGCCATGACGGCCAAGGCCAAGTCCGATCTCGACGGCTACCGCGCCGACTTCGGTGCGTTCATCGAGTCGGCCACCAAGGGCGGGCTGCCCAAGCAGGCCGTCGCCGACGAGCTCACCCCGCACGTGCAGAGCCTGTTGACCGCCATCGACGCCCAAGCGGCGAAGGACCCCACCGCGGTCGACAAGCTGCAGATGGCCGCTGAGCACATGCCGATGACGGCGTCGGTGCTGGCCGGTGCGATCGTGAAGCAGTTCCCGGACAAGTTCTCCGGTTCGATCGACGCTCCGTCCTCCGCACTGCGCTCGACGCTCACCGCCGCACTCCAGGAGCACGTGTACCTGGCCGCCATCACGACGAGCACTGCACTGCACGGCCAGGACTTCAAGCCCGCGGCCGCCGTGCTCGACAAGAACACCCAGGCCCTGCAGGACGCTGTCGCCAGCCTCTACGGCGCAGCCGGTGGCAAGCAGTTCGGCGACCTGTGGCGCAAGCACATCGGCTTCTTCGTGGACTACACCACGGGCAAGGCGACCAAGGACGCGGCCAAGACCACCAAGGCCAAGGCCGACCTCGACGGCTACCGCGCCGACTTCGGAGCGTTCCTCGAGGCCGCGACCAAGGGCGGGCTGCCCAAGCAGGCCGTCGCCGACGAGCTCACCCCGCACGTGCAGAGCCTGTTCGCCGCCATCGATGCGCAGGCCGGCAACGACAGCTCGCAGTTCGAGCTGCTCCGCACGGCAGCTGGGCACATGCCGATGACCGCCGACGTGCTCACCGGTGCGTTCGTCAAGCAGTTCCCCGACAAGTTCACCGCCTGATCAACGCTTCCCCCCGTGGACGAACCCGCTGGCAACAGCGGGTTCGTCCGCGTCAGGTGTCGTGCTCGCTGACCTTCACGCCGTGACGGACGGCCCAGGTGCGCGTGTCCTCGGCCTCATCGACCGACTCCCGTGCGACGCGGCGGAGCTCGGCCGCTTTGCGGGCGCGGCTCGCAGTCGGCCCGACCTGCAGGGACACGTAGGCACCGGCGCCGACGGGGATCGGAAGCCAGAAGTTCACCAGTCGGTAGGAGATGACGCCGAGGATGGCGATCCCGCTCGGCGTGCCGAAGCCCACCAGCGTCGAGGTGAGCACCGCTTCGACCACGCCGAGCCCGCCGGGGGTGATCGGGATCGCCGCCAGCACGTTGGCCAGGCCGAAGGCCACCACCAGGCTGACGGGGTTCACTCGATGGCCGAACGCGGCCACGAACACCCAGAGCGACGCCATGTCGAGCACCCAGTTGGTGGCCGCCCACGCCACGCCACGCAGCAACAACTGGCGATCGGATGCCAGCTCCTCCAGGCGGTCGGCCAATCGGCGGACGATTCGCTCGACCACGCTCTCGTCGAGGAACGGCACCTTGCTCGCGACCGTGTGGAGGATGGACGCGGCACGGTCCTCGCCCCGCGTGAGCAGCAGCACCAGCCCTGCGAAGGCACCGAGCAGCAGCGCGCCGACAATGGCTGCGGTGCCGTACAGGGCGTTGAAGCCGCTCACGGGGATCGACACCAGCAGCCCCAGCCACAGCAGCACGTTGAGCACCACGGCCGAACCGATGCCCTGGGTCGCCAGGGCGAACCCGGCGTCGGGCCCGGAAACACCAGCGTCGGTGAGCAGGCGGTACCCGAGCGACGCACCAGCAGCCGAGCCCCCGGGCACCAGATGGCTCACCGCCAGCGTCGTCAGGTCGATGCGAAGGATCCGCCATCGCGACGGACGCGACGAGCGCGGCAACACGGATCGGGTGAGCTGTGCGTAGGCGACGATGGCGCCCGCCTCGAGGGCGACGCCGGCAATGAGGTAGACGAAGTTCACCTTCGCCAGGAGATGAAGCGACTTGCGGGCCCCTGCCAGCTGCGGCAGCACGAGGTACTCGACGAGCAGGAGCGTGACCAGGCCGAAGGCGATCCTTCGCACCGAGTTCCACAGGCGGCGGCGCCAGGTGGGCATCAGTTGTCGGCGATGTCCGCGGGAAAGGTGGCGAACAGGGCCAGCATCACAAAGCTGAACCCGAGGCGTCGGGCGGAGTTGCGCAGTCGGGGTCGCCAGGTGGGCATCGTGATCCAGTTTCCCGCGAGACGGGTCTCCGCCGCGTTAGCGGGCCAGCAGCAACCGACCGACTCTGTTGCCGAGAACCTCAGTGAACCAAATGTTGCCGTCCGGGCCGACGGTTATCCCTGATAGGCCGCTCGACGCGGAGGGCACGGAGAACTCCGTGATCGCCCCTGACGGCGTGATCCGCCCGACTGCGTTTCCCGTGTTTTCGACGAACCACATATTGCCGTCGGGACCGGCGACTATGCCGAATGGCGCCGCCTTCGGAGTGGATAGCGGGAATTCGGTCACCTGGCCGGTGGAAGGCGACAGGTGTCCGATCATCCCTGCGTCGCCCTCCGTGAACCACACGGTGCCGTCTCGCGCAATGGCGATCCCGAGCGGGCGGCGTCCGTGTGCGGGGAGAGGAAACGACGTCACAGTGCCGTCAACAGCGACCCGCCCGATCGTGTCGCCAGTGGAGCCCGTGAACCACAGATCCTGATTGACGCCCGTCCGGATCGAGACCGGTCCCGCTAGCGAGGCAGGGAGACCGACTTCCACGATTGCGCCGCTCGGCGCGAGTCTGCCGAGTTTGCTGGTCGTGTTCTCGACGAACCAAAAGTTCCCGTCCGGCCCGAGAACGATTGCGTCAGCTCCGCTGCTCGGTGTCGGAATCGCGAACTCGTGGACCACGCCTGCAGGCGTCAGTTGCCCGATCTTGTTGCCACCAAACTCCGTGAACCAGATACTCCCGTCCGGACCCGCTGCGATGCCGGACGGGATTGCGCCAGGCGTCGGCACGACGACTTCGTGGAGCGCGCCCGTCGTGCTGAAGGACCCGATGCGGTCTCCGTCTGCTTCGGTGAACCAGATGCGCCGTTGCGGTCCAGACACGATTCCGGACGGCGTCTGGCCTGGGCGCGGGAGCAGAAACTCGATGATGTCTCCCGTCTTACCCGGGGGCACGGGTACTCGAGCTTTGGGAGTCTTTCCACCAAGCGACCAGCCGACGGCGGCCGCGAGCGCGAACAGCGGTATCGCGATCAGGCTGATTTGGCCTGCCCGCGCCAGCCTCTCTCTGTGACCGCGCGGTCGGACACCGACCTCCAAGCCCTCAGCTACATCGGCGGGCCCGACTGCGTCCTTTGACGGAGGAGGAGATTGGCGATCGACAGCGACTTCATGTCCACTCTGACTCCCCGCTGCGAGGGACGCACCTAGGGCGATCGCGTGTTTGGGATGAACGTCGATCGCTACCGGCCTTCCGAGTGCGCTCGATACCAGCTGCCCAACCAGCGGGATGCGCGACGATCCGCCCACTAGCAGGACTGCCTTCAAATCCGACGGGTTCACGCCCGCGCCGGCCACCGCTCGCTGCAGAGATACGACGGTGTCGGTCAACGTCGGCCGAATCATGGTCTCAAGTTCCGAACGCGTGAGCCGCACCTCCGTGCGGTGAGCGGGCAACCACACGGGGATCTGCACATCAGTGTCCGCGGAAAGTGCTTCCTTGGCGTCGACGCAGTCCTGTCGCAGACGAGCCACCGCCTGGACCACGTCACGGTCCTCCGGGTTGACGCCCGAGACGCCACCGCTCAACAAGGAGTCGACGTAGCCGAACACCGCGTCGTCGAAGTCGATCCCGCCGAGACGCTCAAGGCCTTCGGGCTCACCGAGCAGGTCAAATCCTGACCGACTCTTCGCCAGCACCGCGGCGTCGAAAGTGCCGCCGCCGAGGTCGTACACGGCGACGATCTCTCCCGGTTCCAGCCGCTCCGTGGCCGCGTAGTGGATTGCCGCGGCTTCCGGCTCCGTCAACGTGGTCACCGACGAACAGCCCGTCATGTGGATTGCCTGATCGAGCAACTCCCTCTTGTACGGGCCCCAGTTCGCGGGATGGCACACCACAACGTGATCAGGAGGGGCACCTTCGGCAGCAGAGACGACGTCGAGCACGTGCGACAGCAGCTTGGCCATGAGGGCGTGCGCGGAGTGAGGCGTGCCTCCGAGAAGTAGTGGCGTGGGATCCCCCAACCGGCGCTTGAACTCCCGCGCCACGCGCGAGGGATCAGCGAACCCCCTGCGATCCGCGGCATCGCCTGCGAGGAACGTTCCGTCCTCGCGCATGAACAACACGGACGGCATGGCCGCGCCGCGACTGCCGAGGCTCGCCACGCGGGCCCTGCCGTGTTCAAGAACGGCAGCCACCGTGAAGGAGGTGCCGAGGTCTACGCCGAGTTGATACGCCACGAATTCTCCCCAGCCGCGACCGCCCAACCCAGCCTACCCAGCCACTAGCGTCACCCTCGTGACGATCAGTTCGTCGCCCGCTCGCAACTCGGCCGGGAGGGCGGCCGTGGTGCCGTCGAGCGTGTTTGTGATCGGCGAATTCAAGAAGGGCAAGAGCTCACTCGTGAACGGGCTGATCGCCGCTGACGCCTGCCCAACGCCGGTCCACCTGACCACGGAAGTTCCGACCGTTGTCCTTTGGGGACCGGCGAGGTCGGCGGCCGCGTTGTGGGACGAGGGCGCCGAGACCGAGTTTGAAATGGCATGGGACGAAGCCCTCGCCCTGATCACCTCCCCCGAGGCACCGTCTGGAAGGCGGCTCAGCCGGGTACTCCTGTCGACGCCTTCGGACCTCCTCGAGGCCGGGTGCGTACTTGTCGACACTCCGGCGTTCGGCCTTGCCGGGTGGGAGTCCCATCGCACCAATACCGCCAGCCTCGGCATGGCAGACGCCGTGATCATGGCTACCGACGCCTCACAGGAGTACACCGCGACCGAGCTCGACGTCATTGCAACGTCGTCGGACGCTGGCGCCACCCTCGTGTTCGTCATGACCAAGATCGACTTCTACCCCGATTGGCGCCGAGTGATGGGGCTGAACCAGGTGCACCTCGACCGATGCGGATTTGATGCCGAACTCCTCCCGGTCTCGAACACCCTCGTGCAGGTAGCGCGTCGGCGATCCGATGAGCAGCTCCAAGCTGACTCCGGCTTCCCCCGCCTGCTCGAGGTACTGGCCTCAGAGATCCTCCGACCGAACCAAACCGCTCGGTCAGTCGAGGACACCAGCTCGTAATGGCTGGCCGAGTCGACGACGCTTCCCCGTCGCAGCTTGCGACAGAAACGCGCGCCCTACTTCGTGACGCCACGCGCGTCTATTGGGGCACACCTCACGCGGGGCGTGTGGCGGAGATTCTCCTCAGGCTTGACGCTCCGCTCCGGGTCGCACTCGTTGGCAGGATGAAGGCCGGGAAGTCAACGCTGCTGAATGCTCTCGTCGGCGAGCGGCTGGCACGGACGGATACCGGGGAGTGCACAAAGGTCGTGACGTGGTACCACGACGGGCCTACTTACCGCGTGACGCTCCATCCACGGACAGGCCCTCCGGAATCGCTGAGATTCGCGCGCACGTCGACGTCGCTGGAATTCGAACTCGGGCATGCCACCGTCGCGGATGTCGACCGCGTTGAGGTTGAGTGGCCGTCCGCAGAGCTGCGCTCGATGACACTGATCGATACGCCGGGTATCGCAAGGACCACGTCCGAGGGAGGAGATGCATTCGGCCGGCTCGTCGAAGGATCCTCCGAGGCCGAAACAGCCGATGCGGTGATCTACTTGCTCAGGCACATCGGCAGGGCTGACGAGCGCTTCCTTGCAGAACTCACGAATGACGACTTCGTCCGCCCTAACCCTATGAACACCGTGGGAGTGTTGTCTCGCGCTGACGAGCTTTCCGCTGGTGATCCCGCAGCAATGCGTCACGCGGAGGCTGTCGCCGAGAGGTACAACGCGCAGCCTCTCGTTCGGGGCCTCTGTAACTCGGTCGTGCCGGTCAACGGCCTACTGGCCGAGGCGGGCGAGACGATGACGGAAACCGAGTTCCGCCATCTACGAGCAATCAGTCACCTGCCGGCAGATGAGCTCGCAGATCTGCTCATGGCGGTCGACAGGTTCATCCACTGGCCGACGAGCCTCTCCATTCCGAGCGAGACGAGACGCCTCCTCATCGACCGGCTCGGCGTGTTCGGGGTCCGAGCCGCCACCGCCCACCTGCGAGCCCACCGCTCCATGGTCACTGCTGACCAACTTGCCGACCATCTCGTGGATGCCAGTGGGTTGCGGAGGGTCAGAGATCTCTTGCAGGTTCGGTTTTCACAGCGCCGTGCGTTGCTCAAAGCGCGATCTGCGCTCGTGTCCCTTGGTCACCTCATCGAGCGCTTCCCCGTCGCAGGAACCCCCAGTCTCGAGCGCCGGCTCGACCAAGTGCGAGCTGGCGCTCACGAGCTCGCGGAGCTGAGGGTCTTGGAAGCGATCAGTACGGGGCAGCTGAAGCTGCGGCCCGAGCAGACCGACGAGGCGATGAGGCTGCTGAGTGGCGCTGCGACGGCGATGGGGCCGAGGCTTGGCCTCCCGGCTGCATCCGAGGCCCCGGCGCTGCGCGCAGCGGCGCTGGCCGCGCTGGTGCGCTGGCGCGAGTCAGCTGAGAGTCCTCTGAGCTCGCGCGCTGTGGCCGAGGCGTGTCGCGTCATCACACGCACGTGTGAGGGAATGCTGGCGTCGCTCGGCACACCGGATGCCGCGGTCGGCGATTCGTCCGGGCCCTAAGCCCCGGGGCGAAGCAGAGCACCCAGAGGGAGGAGCGCGAGCAGCACCACCACGAAGGCAACCACTCCCGATGCCGGCCTGCGGGACGCGTGCTCGGCTGGCAGCTTGCGAACGGGCGACGGGAGGCAAGCAAGTACGGACGCGTTGCGGTCATTCTGAGGTCCAGGACAACTCAGAGTCGGACCCTGCCCGCTCTGCGTCTCGACGACATTCGTCACGGCCAGCTCTCTGAGCAGACGAGGGGTATCGAGGATTGCAGCGGACGGGAGGCTTGCGAGCTGGCGGTCGGCGTCCCCGAGCGCGGCGACAAACTCAGGCGGCAGCACACGGAACCGCAGGCGGGCGGTCACCACAAGCCCCTCACCAGGGCCAACGTCGCTCGAGCGAAAGACGTACGGGAACCCTTCCGCGCTCCCGTCCGTGAGCTGGCCGCGGGCGTCTCGGTTGAGTCGTACGGCGTCGACGGGTTGGATCGCCTGACCTGTTGCCACCCGCTGTCGGACTTTCACGATGTCTGGCCTGAACGACTGATACGGAACCTCGTGGAACTCTCCGGCCGCATCCCGCTCTCCGTCGGTGAGGATCTTCTGAAAGTTGACGAGCCATGGATCGCATCGCGAGGGCGGCTGCGTCGACGCCAACACGATGTCCTGGTTGCCGGCTCCTCCCGGAACCCGAACACCGTCCCCAACCAGGACCTGCTGGGTGGCCTGAGGATCGCATTGCGGAAGGGGATCGGCACCGCTCCGCACCACGCCCGATGTGCACTGGCCGGGGACGCCGTCACCGAGCGACTCCAAGCACACCGGTCGACCCGTCGTGGTCTTGGCTGAAACCTCGAGCCAGATCTGACGTGCGAACGCGAAGCCGGTGGGAAACGAATGCCCGACAAGGTTGTTCCGAACGATGACATCAGCTTCGAGCCCACCCGGACCGGCGCGAGGTGTCGTGACCTCGAGGATGACCGCAGAGCCGAGCAACGCCTTCTGTTCGGCAAGCTCCCGACGCACCACGGCGTCGGGATGGCCCGCGGCGTCGTAGTGGGATGGGTCGAGGTCGTAGTCAACCCCGAGGAACTCGTGCGATCGGTGGCTCCGAGTCGGTGGCGTTATGGCGCCCGGTGAGTACGCGACGAGGGGCTGGTTGCCGACAAGCGGCATATGACACTCCCCGCAACCCAACGGGCCGGATGGACGTCGATCGTCGCTCGCGAATCTCCTCGCAAAGCCGACCGCATAGTCCTGCCACTCGTCGTACGTCGTCTGCAGTACGAGATCACTCGGGTCAGGCTTGTTCTGATCGAGTTGGAAGTCGCCGTCGGTATCGGTGCGGCCCGACGGTTCGTCGATCGACTGACTGACGCCCGTGGGAGACGTCCCGTTGCTGTTCAGATCGATCTTGACGTCGTGGCAGGCGCCGCACATCGCCGATGTGGAGAAGGTGTCCGCCCATGTTGGACTGGTGGACAGGCCGTGGATGGCCACCGGCAACGGCGGGGGATGGCGAAGCTGCGGTCCGTACATCGTTCCAAGGTTGGCAACGCCCGGGTGGCCGAGTGGCAGCTGAGCAGATCCTGAACCGTCGGACGATGCAGCCGCCTGCGAATGGCACGCGAAGCATCCGATGCCGTCGGACTGCACCGCGGCGTTGCCGCCCGCGACCGCGATACGTCCAGGGCCGCCCGATCCCTCTGCGCCCAGCGGGAGCAACGCCTGTGCGAGGTTCGTGAACCTCACTGCTACTGGAGCGTGGCAGCTCACACACGATCGGGCGGCTCCGTCGAGGTCCGGCTGGTGCGGGATCGCGTTACCCAAGCCCGACACTTGTCGATTCATGGCGAGGGTGACGGGCAGCTGCGCTTCCAACACGTCACTCGACTGGGCCCGGGCCATGGAAGACAGCACCCACTCTTTGAAGATGTCCCGGTGGCACGAGCCGCAGTCCGCGGCAGTCGGGTAGGACTTGGTTCCGCGGTCCAGCAAGGCTCGCCGGCCGCCCATCACGTCCCAGACATGGACCGCTAGCAGCACGAAGAACAGGATCGCCAGAGGGGCATGGATGACTCGAAAGACCTTCGCGACGCGGATCGAAGAACGCTGACCTCCCGACCTCGGGAAGGTGCGGTCGATTCGGTCCGACAGTGTTCGGACCTCGGCCCACGTGGCCGCATCCTCGACGTCAAGAGAGGCCGCGGCGACATCGAGCTCGATCGGCGGACGTCGATCGAGTTGGAGATCTTGAACGAGCGTGCGAAGCGAACGCGATCTGCCGGCAGCCAGCTGGCTGATCTTGACGTTCAGGAGCAGCGCCTCTCGCTGCACTCGGATCGCGTAATGACGGAACCATCCAGCTACGACAAGGAAGACACCGCAGGCGAGCAGGACTTTGCCGACACTCAACGCTGCGAGGTACGGCGAGAGCGACGCGTGCACGAACGCCACCGCCAGCGCCATCGGAGGGAGGTACAGATGGAAACGCATCCACGCGGGTGCGCCTCCTGGTAAGCGTTTCCGGACGGCAGCTCGGCGCTTTCGCAGCGGATAGAGAAGGCCGGGCCCCAGGAACAGAATCGCAGCTGCTCCCCCGAAGCCAGCGATCATGAGCAACACCTGAGTAGCACTGGGATGCAGCGAATGCTGGACGACTATGAGTCCGCCGAAGCCGGCCGCGCTGGCGGCCAGAATTCCGAGAACGACAACTAGCCGCCACCGGCCCGATCGAAGTTGCTGCCGCCGCTCTGGCACCGGCATCTCCCCTTGGCCGGTCGGTCGTCACTTCATAGCAGGACGATGGCTGTTACCGTCGGCCGCGGATTCCCAGTCGATGTTGGCGATCGTGCTTGAGCCTCTGCACACGAACGTGACACCGCTCGCGCTGTTGGCTGCGGTGGCGCTTCTGGCCGCGATACCGACGGTGGTGGTGGCGGCGCTTGCGACCGTATTCGGCACGACCGTCGACCGTCGCTGGCCCGCATCCGAGCTCCTGTCGCCGTCTGACCTGCTGTGGAGCAAGTTGAGCGGCGTCGTCGGAGCCACGTTCGAGGGTCTCGACGACGATCTGTATCGCGATCTCACCGCTCAAATGCGCGAGGTTGCGTATCCCGCTGGGTCAACCATCGTCGAGCGAGATGACGCCCCAAGCCTCTTCATGGTTGTGAAAGCGGGCAAGGCAGTCGAGGTGACTGACCCGCAATCGGGAACGCTCGGACTCGAACTGGGTCCCGGGCAATCCTTTGGTGAGGTGGACATCCTGAGGCGTCGCCCATACAGCACGATCATCCGAGCGCTTACCGATTGCGTCGTGCTGTTCCTACCCGCTGAGGATTACCTGGCGGGCACCGCGCTCCGTGCCGACGACGATGATCGGCTCGCCGCGATACTGGGAGGAGCTCTCTCCTCGCCTCAGATCGAGCGCGACAGCCTCGGGCAACATTTCGCCCGAGAAGAACACGGCGTGGTCGCACGCTCAACGGAGGCTGAGTTCGCGGTTGACGAGTACTTAGAGACGCCGGGCGAACGTCAGCAGTGGCGACCGACACATGTCGTGCCGATGGACGGCGTGCCGGCATGGGCCGGGCCCGACGCGACGCGAGATCCCGAGACAGTCCTCTCGGGCGGTGTGCAAGTACAACTGGTCGAGCGTCGGGGGAACTGGGCGCGCGTACGCCTCCCGGATGGTTACGAGGGCTGGGTCGATGGTCGTCGACTCGCCACCGCTGCCGAGTAGCGCTCCGGCATCAGTTGTCGGCGATGTCCGACGGGAAGGTGGCGAACAGGGCGAGCTTGCCGCCCTGGCGGCGGAGGACGGCGGCCCACAGCTCGTCGGGCGTGGGCGAGAGCACGTCGTCGACCTGCGCGTCGACGACGAACCACGCGCCGATGCCGATCTCCGCCTCCAGCTGGCCGGGCGCCCAGCCCGCGCAACCGGCGAATGCACGCGCCTCCTCGACCATGGCACCCAGCTCCGACGGAGGGTTGTTGAGGTCGACCAGCGCCAGCTGGTCGAGCAGGGGCGTGACGCCCTCGCCGTCGGCGCCGGGCCCCACCCGGGCCAGGCCGATGACGTTGCTCGGCGACACCGGCCCGCCGAGGAAGAGCACCTCAGGGAAGGCGGCCACAGGCTCCCATTCGGGCAACGGCCCGCCCACCTCGGTGAGGCTGGGCCGGTTGAGGACGACGCCGAGCGCGCCCTGCTCGTCGTCGTGCTCGATCATGAGCACGACCGTGCGGTGGAAGTTGGGGTCGAGAAGTGACGGCGCCGCCACCAGCAACCGTCCCTTCGTCGACGCCACCCCTCAATGATTCCCCTTTTCAGGACGAAGTCAGTTCGCTCATCTTGAAGAGGGCGTGGAGCTCGTGGCCGACCTCGGCGATGGCCTCGGGTCCCCCGGCCTGGCGGTCGATCACGCACAGGACGGCGACGATGTCGGCGCCCCGGTCGGTGAGGTCGCGGCACGACATGACGACCTGGCCCCCTGAGGTCACGACGTCCTCGACCACCGTCACCCGGCGGCCGTCGACCGACGCCCCCTCGGCCAGCTGAGCGGTTCCGTAGGCCTTGGCCTCCTTGCGCACGAACGCGGCGGGCAGGCCGGTGGCGCGGGACAACGCCACGGCCAGGGGCACGCCACCCAACTCGAGCCCGGCCAGCACCTCGGTGCCGTCGGGCACGAGCGGGGCCATCGCCTCGGCGATGCTCTCCAGCAGCACGGGGTCGGACTCGAAGCGGTACTTGTCGAAGTACTC
>Ga0070741_10011686_pt1 | contig 16126 bp, 17 predicted proteins | sample Coa_R1_4_FD_66440 | JGI IMG/M metagenome (GOLD analysis project Ga0070741, IMG submission 66440) | Surface soil microbial communities from Centralia Pennsylvania, which are recovering from an underground coalmine fire - Coalmine... | ecosystem: Environmental > Terrestrial > Soil > Unclassified ...
GGATCGAGCTTCTGATCCTCCGCCATCGCATCGACCATGCTCTCGATCGCGAACAGGTTGAAGTTATGGGCGACCGCGCGCCAGTGCTTGATGCGGATTCCTTCATCCACATTGCGCAGTTCGAGCTGCTGATTGGGCAGCCCGTAATATGACGAGATGCGCATGCCGCCGGTGATCAGGTTGAGCCCGCCGTCGTCGCCGACGGCGCAGTGCCGCCAACCGACCACCTTGCCCGACACGTCGGTCGCGGCTTCCAGGCACTGGAAGGTCATCGGCCGGAACATGCCGTGCGCGACATCTTCCTCGCGCGTCCACACGAGCTTGACGGGCCGCTTTACCTCACGCGCGAGCACCGCCGCCTCGGCGGCATAGTCGGCGAACGACCGCCGCCCGAATCCGCCGCCGAGATAGCATTGATGGACGTCCACCTGCTCGGGTTTGAACCCGAGCGTTCTGGCGATGAGGTCGCGGCTGCGGCCGAGGTCCTGCGAGCCGTCCCACACTTCGATTTTGTCTCCGGCCGCGTTGAAACGCGCGACCGCGTTCAACGGCTCGAGTTGCGCATGATAGGTGTAGTCACTGCGATATTCGGCCTTGTACACCTTGGCGGCGCCCGCAAAGGCGGCTTTTACATCGCCTTTCGCGTCGACGATCTTCACCGGCGCCGACGCGTCGGCGTGGATCGCCTCATAACGTTCCAGCGCTTTTTCCGAGTCGAAGCCGTCGACCTTGTTCTTCGTCCAGGTCACGCGCAGCGCACGCCGCGCGGCCATGGCCTGCGGAAAGCTCTCCGCGACGATGCCGACGCCGTGCGGCAACTTCACCGTCGCGATCACGCCGGGCATCGCCCTGATCGCGGCATCGTTCCATTTCTCCGGCGCATTGCCGCTGACCGGTGAATGCAGGGCACTGGCATAGACCATGCCCGGCAGTTTCACGTCGATGGAATACTGCGCCGTGCCGTTGACCTTGAGCGGAAGGTCGCGGCGCGGCACCGAACGTCCGATCAGGCGGAACTCCTTGCGCGTCTTCAGCTCGCTCTTGTCAACTGCCGGAAGCGTCGCCGGCACCTTGCCGAATGTCGCAATCTCGCCATAGCTCAAGCGCTTGCCCGATTTCGGATCGATGACCACGCTTGGCTCGGTCTTCAGCGTGGCGGGATCGACGCCCCAATGCTCGGCCGCATTGGCGATCAGCACCTTGCGCACCTGCGCGCCCGCCGTGCGCAGGTCGTCGAAGTACATCATGACCGCGCGGCTGCCCGTCACGGTCATGGTCCGCCGGCCGCTGCGGTCGGGCCAGCCGAAAACCTCGGGTTTCGACGGCGCCCATTCGAGCGTGACCTTGTTCCAGTCGGCATCCATTTCTTCCGCAATCATCAGCGGAATGGAGGTGCCGGACCCCTGGCCCATTTCAGTCACCGTGAGGATCGTGATATTGCCGTCCGGCGCAATGCGAACCCAGGGCGAGAGCGCCACCGGACCGGTGGCCGCGTCGGCCGCCGGCAGGATGTGCGTGCCGTCCGTTCCAAATGCAAAGCAGAACGTCATGCCGCCGATACCGGCAAGCATGCCGCGCCGGGTGATCTCGGGAGCCTTGAGGGTTGCTGTTGTCATGGCCTAGCCCTCCCTCGCCGCGCGCTCGACGGCCGCGATGATGCGGTTGTAGGTTCCGCAGCGGCAGATGTTCCCGTCCATATGGGTGATGATCTGTTGCCGGGTGGGTTTCGGATTGCTGGCGAGCAATTCCGCCGCCTTCATGATCTGCCCCGACTGGCAGTACCCGCACTGCGGCACTTCTTCGGCTACCCAGGCTTTCTGCAGCGGATGCGAGGAATTCGGCGAAAGGCCCTCGATCGTCACGATCTGCGCGCCTTCCGCTGCCGAAACCTGCACCTGGCAGGACCGTTGCGCGCGCCCGTCTATGTGCACCGTGCAGGCGCCGCAGAACCCCGCGCCGCAACCATATTTCGTGCCAGTCAGACCGACGATGTCGCGGATGACCCAAAGAAGCGGTGTTTTCGGATCGGCATCGACGGAGACCGGCTTGCCGTTCACAGTGAACGAAGCCATCGGGACCTCCCTGAAGGAACGCGATCGGGCGGGCGTTTACAGGCTGCCCGCTCCAAGAGGTGTTCAGACTATCAATGCCGCGCGGTTTTGAAATTCAAAAAAACGAGATTTGAACTCGCGCCGGCGCGCATGGTGCCCGCCGGCATCGCGCGCTCGCGCCCGTAAACGCGGGTATCCAAAGGTGACGGCCGAACTGGATCCCCGCTTTCGCGGGGATCAGTCGGGTGAAGACCTTACTGTTTGTCTGCAGCCACGCTGCCCGTTTGCGCCTCAACCACAACGGTCCCGGTCATGTGCGGATGCAGAGAGCAGAAGTATTTGTAGGTTCCAGGTGTCGTGAACGTGAAGGAATACTTCCCGTCCGTGTCGAGCACTTTTGACCGGAAGGCATTTGGTGAGACCACCGTGTGCGGGATGTCATCCTCGTTCGTCCAGGTGACGGTCGTTCCGGCTTTCACCGTCACGTCCTGCGGACCGAAGGTGAAGTTCCCGATCTTGACCGCGACTTCCTCCGCAGCTGCCGGCGCCACAGCGTGGAGATACGCCGCCGCGGCGCCGGCTACGAGCAATCTCGTCACGACTTTGCTCATCGTCATGGCCGCGCTCCTTACTGGATAGCCGTATCGATGATGGCGAGGCGCTGCTCGTTCTGCTTGAAGGTGACGCAGGCAATACCGAGCATCGTGCGCAGCTTCTCGTCCGCGACCTTCAACGGTCCCGGCGACGGAGCTGCTCCCGGAGCCGGTTGCGGGAAGGCGGTCGACCGGGCGGTGTGGAAGGTCACATTGCCCTCGACTTTCTGCATTACCTGGTGGATGTGGCCGTTGAGCACGGTCACCGAACCGAAGCGTTTCAGGTAACCGAGCGCCCGCGCGCTGTCTTCCGTTCCCCATCCCCACTCCGGGTAAATGGCCCACAACGGAATGTGCGCAAAGACGACGATTGGCTGCGATGCCGAGCGGCCCTTAAGATCGTCCTCGAGCCATTCAAGCTGCTCGTTGCCGAGATTACCGAGGCCGCCCGCTTTCAGGTCGACGACGTTGACCAGGCCGATGAAATGTACACCGTCGGCGTCGAAGCTGTACCAGCCCGCGCCTTTGGTTCCGCGTCCATATCGGTCGCGATAAAGTTTGCCCTGATCTTCATCAAGGAGATCGTGTTCGCCTGGAACGTAGTGCACGTGCAGTCCGGCCTGCGAGATGATGTGGTCGGCATCGTCGAATTCGGACGGCTTTGACAGATGCGAGATGTCGCCGGTGTGGATCATGAAGGATGGCTTCACCGGCAGCGCCCTTGCTCGCGCGATACATTCCTCAAGCGTGCCTTTAACGTTAGGATTGGCCCCCTTGTCGAAGCCAATATGACTGTCGCTGATCTGCAGAAAGGTAAACCCCCTTGCCGGCGCCGCCACTGCTTCGTCGATGATGCCGAGCGCGGTCGGTACACCACCGGCAACACTCCAAAGCACGCCAGTGCCGGCCCATGTCATGCATTCGAGAACCTTGCGCCGGTTGATGCCGTCATCGTGTTGAGTCATCTCGCGTCTCCATAACTGTGCATGTCTGGAGACGAGACTGAGACGGGCCGCGATTTATTCCCGCGCAATTGCCATCACGAAAAAGTCAGCTGCCGTGCGAAATTTGTCGGCGCGTCGATCAGTCTCTTGGGCATGCCGCCATCACGGCTGCTCATTAAAAGGAGACGCAATAATGAAAAAACTTCCCGTCATCTTTACAGTTCTTCGCATCGCGCTTGGTGCCACGCTCAGCGCCGGGCCAGCTTCCGCACAGTCATTCTGCACCTGTGACGGCGCCGGCAACGTGCTGGTCTTTGCCAACAGGGCCTTCATGCCCCAGAACAACAAAACGGTACCGGACAACCGCGCATTGCGGGCCTACGCTTCCGAAGGCCACGGTGCAGCCGCACCGAATTCTCCTGAATCCACGGGCGGCGGCAGCGTCGGCTATAACGAGATGCTGCGTAACTTTTGACCGTCGGAAAAGGTGAAGAAAACAGGGCGGGCCGGGCCCACCCTGTTTTCAACAAATTTATGGCGGCCGGGAATGAAATGAGCACTCGCGGAGTCTTGATGACGACGTGATCGCGATTGGCGCCGAAGCTGGGCTATTCCAACCACCGGCACAACGGCCGAGCGATCGCTCCCACTGGGTGAATCACAAATGAGCCGTACAAAGTCCGACGACAGTTCAATGCTGCTGGTCCATGCCTATCTCGACGGCGAACTCGATCCCGCCAACGCTTTGAGCATCGCGCAGCAGATGGGCCAGGAGCCGGCGCTCGCCGCGGAGGCCAAACGCGTGAAGGAGTTGCAGAAGCTTATCCATGAACGTCTGCCGCGCGAAGAAGCGCCCCCGGGGCTGCGCGCGCGCATCGAGTCCTCGATCGGCGCAATACCGGTGCGACGGGAAACAGCGTCTTGGGCCGCATCCTGGCGGACGCTCGCCGCATCCATTGCCGTCACCGCCATGCTCGCCAGCACGTCGACGTGGCTTGTCGTCGATTCCCAACAGCGGCCTGCATTGGTTGCACAGACGCTCGTATCCGATCACATCCGCGCAATGATGGCGGCGCAGCCGGTCGACGTTGTCTCCTCTGATCGGCACACGGTCAAGCCGTGGTTTAACGGCCGCGTGCCAAGTTCGCCGCGCGTGGTCGATCTCGCCATGGACGATTTCCCGCTTGTCGGCGGACGCATAGATGTCGTTGGCCGTACTCCCGTGTCGACGCTCGTCTATCGCCACGCCAAGCACATCATCAGCCTCACGGCCGTGCCTGGTGATGGAAAGCTGACGGCCGGGGGGCCAGGCAGCATCGACGGCTACAATATTGTGCGCTGGACCGAGAATGGCATGAGCTACTGGGCCATCTCCGATCTGGAAATGAAAGAGCTGGAGACCTTCGCGCGGCTTTTTCGCACCAGTGCGACCGAACTCTAAGAAGCAAGTGTCATGTCAATTGCGCCGCTGCGGCCGCGAGCCGGCCCGATCAATAAAAGCGGACCGCCGGTCCGCCTCGTGACGCCTGGTCCGCAGGATTTGCCCGGTGCGCTCGATGATGCCGCGCGCTTCAGGACAGTCGTGCTGCCGCATATCGACGAGGCCTACCGTCTCGCCCGCTGGCTCACCGGCAACGGCACCGATGCAGAAGACGTGGTACAGGACGCTTCGCTCCGCGCGTTTCGCGCAATCCGGAGCTATGCCGGTGGAAATCCGCGCGCGTGGCTGCTGAGTATCGTGCGAAATACCGCCTACTCATGGCTGCGGAAGAATCGGTCGACGACCGTGGTCGCGGTAGACGATTTGGATGCCGTTGAACGCGAACAGACAAGACCGATCGATTGCAACGAGAGCCCGGAAACGTCGCTCATCGCCAAGGTCGACGGCGAACAACTCCGCGCGGCGATTGCAGACCTGCCCCCGCCATTTCGCGAAACCCTGGTGTTGCGCGACATCGAAGGTCTCGACTATCGCGAGATTGCCGAGGCGACCGAAGTCCCGATCGGCACCGTGATGTCACGGCTCGCGCGGGCGCGCCGACGGCTCATTCAACGCCTGCGACAGGACGACTAGGTCCGCCAAACGGTCCTGCTCACGCGAATCCTGCTTTTGGTTGACGTGCTTCGCGGGCTCCCGCGGGGACGTTTCCCGCATGGGCGGGAGGGCTTGAGCAGGCCCCGCATAGGGCTATAGTTCGGGCCCTATCGCGTAGAAGAACCATAAGAGAACGGGAGGATATTTTCAGATGACGCGTCACGCATCGCGCCTAGCAAAGGCATTTGTGTCCGCGGTCGCCCTCGTCGTGGCAACGGCGAGCAGCTTTGCCGCCGACTATCCCGACCGCCCATTGAAACTCATTGTTCCGTGGGCCGCGGGCGGCGATACCGATCTCATCTTCCGGCCGCTGGCGCCGCTCCTGCAGAAATATCTCGGGCAGCCGGTCGTCATCGCCAATGTCGGCGGCGCCTCGGGCACCGTTGGCGAGCGCGAAGCCGCTGGCGCCGCACCCGACGGTTACACCATTTATGGAGCGCACGACTACATTCATTCCGTCTACTTCGCCGCGATGATCGACATAAAATATGACGCGGCGTTTGAGCCGGTCTGCATGGTCTCATCCACGCCGTCGGTCATCACCGTCGGCGCCAAGACGCCGTGGAAGACATTCAAGGAACTGGTCGATGATGCGAAGAAGCGTCCCGATCAGATCGTCGTCGGTGCCTCGCTCGGTTCGACCAGCCAGTATTCGATTGCGCTTGCGGCCAAGGCCGCCGGTGTCAGCTTCAAGTACGTTCCCTATGACGGCACGGCCAAGCGCATGAACGCGCTGCTCGGAGGGCATATCGACGTCGGCGACAGCAATCTCACGCAGAAAGGCAAGGTTGACGCGGGCTTGCTGCGCTTCCTCGCCAATATGTCGGAAAAGCGCACGACCGGCCTCGAAGATGTGCCGACGCTGAAGGAGCTTGGCTACGACGTCGAGTATTCGGTCAACCGCGGCATCATGGTGCCGAAGGGCACGCCCGCCAACATTATCGCCAAGCTCAACGATGCCTGCGCGAAGGCAACAAAGGAGCCTGAGTTCGCCAAAGCGATGCTGCTGCAGGGCACAGAGGTCCGCTACATGGATCCGAAAGGCTACGCCACCTACCTGAAGACAGCCGACGCGCAGACGAAGGACATCGCCAAGGCTCTCGGACTGCTCAAGCGCGAATAATGCTGAGCCGCGACGGAGTCTCGGGCCTCGTTTGCCTCGCGATCAGCGTCATCCTGATGACGCAGACGTTCGGACTGCCGCCGGCCACGATCGTTCCGATCGGGCCGGCGTTCTACCCGCGCGTCGTCCTGTCGCTGGTCATCGTTCTGAGCGTGATCCTGATCGCCCTTGACGTCCGGGCCATGCGCATCGCGCGCGCGGCCGCTGCGCCTGCCGTGACAACAACAGGCTCCGCGCCGAACTATCGCCTGGTGCTGGCGACGTTCATCGAATTCGGCCTGTACGTCCTGTTGCTGCCGCTGCTCGGCTTCCGGATCGCGACATTCCTGTTCGTGCTTTCGCTGCAGGTCACGCTGGAATGGCCGCGCAGCGGCAGGCACTGGGCGCTCGCCATACTGGTTGCCGCCGCAACAAGCCTGGTCTGCTACCTCGTCTTCCAGGATTACCTGTCGGTGCTGCTGCCGCGCGGGACGTGGAGCAACATGTGAATCACTACGAGCTGCTCCTCACCCACATGGGGACGGTGCTGCATGCGCAGTACCTCGTTCCGTTGCTCGTCGGCACGATTGCCGGCGTCATCGGCGGCGCGCTGCCCGGCGTTACCATCACGATGACGGTCATCGTGGTGCTGCCGTTCACCTTCGGCCTCGATCCGTTGCAGGGCCTTGCCGCAATGATCGGCGTCTATGTCGGCGGCTCTGCCGGCGGCTCCATTACCGCGAGCCTGATCGGCATCCCGGGAACGCCTTCGGCAGTCGCAACGACCTTCGACGGTTTCCCGATGACCAAAAAAGGCGAAGCTGGCCGCTCCGTCTGGGTCGGCGTCTGGTCGGCCTTCATCGGCGGCGCGCTCGGCGGACTTTGCCTGATCGAGCTTACGGGCCCCTTCGCCTCGCTCGCACTCGAGTTCGGGCCGTGGGAGTTCTTTTCGCTGTTCGTCTTCGCCCTGTCGATGGTCGCCGGCCTGGTCGGGCGGTCGGTCACGAAGGGCCTTCTCTCCGGCGCCATCGGCCTGGCCGTGACAATTGTCGGCCCCGACCCAATTCTTGGCGTCCAGCGCTTCACCATGGGCATTCATCCGCTCGAGGGGGGCTTCGACTTCCTGCCGGTGCTGATCGGCATCTTCGCCTTTGCGCAGCTGATGCCGGACGTCGAGCAGATCCACGCCGGCCAGCAGGCGCTTGCAGCCGCCGAAACAAAGGTGAGTCTGAAGGTCTCGCACCTGTCGGTGTTCTGGGACATTCTCTGCCGCCCGTTCATCCTGCTCTGGTGCACCTTCATCGGCGTCGTCATCGGCGTCCTGCCGGCGATCGGGGGCAGCGCCGCCAATATCATGGCCTATGACCAGGCCAAGAAATTCTCCAAGCGGCCGGAGAAATTCGGCACCGGCATTCCCGAAGGCATCATGGCGTCGGAATCCTCCAACAGCGCCAATGTCGCGGGCTCCCTCATGATGATCATGGCCTTCGGCATTCCCGGCGATGCCGTCACCGCCGTGATGATGGGCGCGCTGACCATCCACGGCATCCAGCCGGGTCCGCTCTTTATCTCGCAGCACCCCAAGGTCGCTTACGGCATATACGCAGCCTATCTGATTGCGTTGCCGCTGATGGTCGCCGTTATCTGGGCCGGTTCGCGCGCCTGGATGCGCATCATCATGATGCCGAAGTCGATGCTGATCCCGATCGTACTGGTGTTGTGCGTGATCGGCGCCTACGCGCTCGGCAACAGCATGAAGGACGTCTACGTGCTTTGCCTCTTCTGCGCCATCGGCTACGCGATGGTGAAGGCGCGTATCCCGCTTGCGCCTCTGATCCTCGGCGTCGTGCTCGGCGACCAGATCGAGGCCAACCTGATCCAGGCGGTCTCGACCGACGCCAATCCATGGCTCTTCATCACCCGGCCGATTTCGGGCGCAATGCTCGCCGCATCGGTTCTGTCGATCGGCCTCGCGATCTGGCAACACCGGCGTGAAACGAAACGCCGCGCTGCAAGCGCCGCCGACGAGGAAGAAGACACCGATTTTTAGACGGCGATCTCACACGCAGGCGTGACAATGCCGCTCATTCCCGCGCAAGCGGGACTCCAGGGCCATTGTTCGAGGTTTCCGGTCGGCTGCCACGGGTCCGCGCTTTCGCGGGGACGCCCGGCACCGTCGATCTCACTGACTGGTGCGCTAGCGTCCCGCCGCGTATCCCTGCATGCCGCGCGGATTGGCGGCGGCGCGGCGCCGCTTGCCGATACGCGATGCGGCCGTCAGCCGCCCCTCCGACCATGCCGGCCCGACTTCCACCTCGTGGCCGCGCTTGCGCAATTCCTTCACCGTCGCTTCCGGCACGCGCGATTCGACGACGAGCACGCCGGGCCGCGACGTGCGCGGCCAGAACGAGATCGGGAAATGCTCCGAGTGCCAGGCGGGCGCGTCGATCGCCTCCTGCAAATTCATCTTCGCGTGCACGTGGCGCAGGAAAAACTGTGTCGTCCACTGATCCTGCTGGTCGCCGCCGGGCGAGCCCCAGGCGAGATACGGCTCGCCGTCGCGCAGCGTGAGTGTCGGCGACAATGTGGTGCGCGGGCGCTTTCGCGGCATCAGCGCCGCCGGGTGGCTTTCGTCGAGCCAGAACATCTGTGCGCGTGTGCCGAGGCAGAAGCCGAGCTCCGGAATGACCGGCGATGACTGCAGCCAGCCCCCCGACGGCGTCGACGAGACCATGTTGCCGGCCTTGTCGATGATGTCGAAATGCACCGTGTCGCCGATGACTTCGCCGACGTGGCCGACCGTCGGCTCGCCGGCGCCCAGCGAGCCCACGGCGGCGCGCGGCCCCTCCTCGCGCCGGACCCGGATGACGCCGCCATAGCCCGGTACCGCGCCCGGTCGCAGATCGAGCGAGGCCCTGTTCGAGATCAGCTTGCGGCGCTCGGCATTGTATTTCTCCGACAGCAGCGTCTCGATCGGGACCTTCACGAAATCAGGGTCGCCGTAAAAGACCTCGCGATCGGCGTAAGCGAGCTTGGCGCACTCGACCTGGAGATGGATGAACTGCGGACCCGCAGGATCCATCCCGTCGAGGTCGTAACCGCGCAGAAGCGCAAGCTGCTGCAGCATCACCGGTCCCTGGCTCCAGACGCCGGCCTTGCAGACCGTGTAGCGGCCGTAGTCGTAGGTGAGCGGCGCCTCGACGCGCGCCTGCCAGCGCGCCATGTCGGCGCCGGTGAGCAGGCCGCCGTGCGGCGTGCCGCTCACATCCATGACCTTCTGCGTGCGGCAGAAACGATCGATCGCCTCGGCAATGAAACCCTGCGACCAGATCGTCCGCGCCCGCTCAATCTGCTTCACGCGGTCGCCGCCGGCGTCCGCGGCTTCCTTCAGAACGCGCCCGTAGGTGTCGGCCAGTGCGCGGTTTGCGAACATCTCGCCCGGCTGCGGGACTTTCCCGCCCGGCAGATAGACGGCCGCGGATGTCGGCCAATGCTCGCGGAAAAGATCCTCGACGGTCGCGATCGTCGCGCTCGCGCGCTCCGCCAGCGGATGGCCGTCGCGCGCATAGGAAATGGCCGGTCCGAGCACGTCGGCAAGATGCATGGTGCCGTAATCGCGCAACAGCAGCATCCACGTGTCGAACATTCCCGGCACGCAGGCGGCGAGCAGCCCGGTGCCCGGCACGATGTCGAGGCCGAGATCGCGAAAGCGTGCGATCGTCGCCGCATCCGGTGCCGGCCCCTGTCCGCAGATCACCTCCGGCCTGCCGCGCCTGACGTCGTAGAAAATGACCGGAACGTCCCCGCCGGGGCCGTTGAGATGCGGCTCGACGATCTGAAGCGTGAATGCCGTGGCGACCGCCGCGTCAAATGCATTGCCGCCCTTTTCGAGCGTCGCCATGCCGACCGCGGTTGCAATCCAATGCGTGCTGGTAACGACACCGAACGTGCCCTCGATTTCGGGCCGCGTGGTGAAAGGATTGGGATTGATCTTGGAGACACCTGCGCGCATGTCTGTTTCCTGACTACCCCGCCTTACCGTCAGAACCCGGTGGCAAAGCGCGCCATCACGACAATGATGGCAACCTGCATCGTTCCCTGCACCGCCACCACATGGACGTAGGTCCTCATCCAGCGGCCAATTTTCTCCGCATCCGGTTGCGGCTTCTGGATCTCGAAGTAGAGCCGCAGATTGGCCGGCAGCAGGTAGCCGAGGCCCTGTATCGTAAGCACCGTGACGATCGCGAGCGCGGCAATGACCCACCAGAATTCGGGATAGCCGAGATCGAGATAGCCGATCCGCACGGCCAGGAACCAGCCGGCGGTCGAGGTGATGATCGACAGGGTCGGCATCAAAATCAGCGTGCGCGGGATCAGGCCCGAAATGATGGCGCGCCGCGTATCGAGCGACACGCCGCGCAGAATCGGGCCGACAACGAAGCCCATGAACAGGTCGATGCCCGTCCACAGCGCGCCGGTCATTACGTGCACAAAATCGAGGAACCAGAGGCTGGGACTCAGGATCGCGACAATCATCACCGCAAAGGCCGCGGCCGATGCGACGAGATACCAGGGCCTCAGCGGAGCGGCGGCGCAGGCGTGCCGCGCGGCCAATGCGGTCTCGGACAAACGTCAGGTCCCCTCACAGTTCCGCAAAGACCGTAACCGCGGCGCATCGCATTGCCAAGCTGCGTGCTTTCTGCGGCATTTGACCTTGGCCGGCCTCTTCCGGGGGCGGATGGAACCCTTACAATGGTCGCTTTCGCGGGGGGCGGCGGTGCAACGGCGGCAATTTATCAAAATTACAGGCGGTGCGGTTTTGTGGCCGGTCGCGGCGCGCGCCCAGCAAAAGCGCGCGTACCGCATCGGGGTTCTTTCCCAGGACCTGCAACCGGGGCTGCTGGAGACTTTTCGCGATGAACTTCAGAAGCGGGGCTACGCCGAGGGAAAAGACGTCACCATCGAGCTGCGAAATGCCGCCGGCCACAACGAGCGGCTTCCCGCGCTTGCGGAAGAGCTGCTGCGGACGAATGTCGACGTCATCGTCGCCGTCAACACGCCTGCGGCGCTGGCTGCTCAAAAAGCCACCAGGTCAGTCCCGGTCGTCATGATGCGCGTGGCCGATCCGGTAAGGTCCGGACTGATCGACAGCCTCGCGCGTCCAGGCGGGAATATCACCGGGCTGAGCTTCATGCCGGAGGCGCTGGGGCCAAAAGGCGTCGAGCTCCTGCACGAGATGCTTCCCGACATCACGCGGATGGCGGCGCTCTACCAGGGACATAACCCGGGAGCCGTGATCATCATCGACGACGTCGAGCGCAAAGGTGCGCAGCTTGGCTTGAAATTCGTACGGCTTCCGGTGAAGGGCGAGCCCGACCTTGCGGGCGCGTTCGAGACGGCAACAAAAGAAAAGGCCCAGGCGCTCTTCGTGATGGATGATGGCGCAATGACCGAACAGCGGCAGCGAATCGTTGCCCTGGCGACCAGGCACGGCCTCCCCGTGGTGTCGATCTACCGGGACTTCGCCGCCGCCGGCGGGCTTATCGCCTATGGCCCGAACCTCGACGTCGTGTACCGGCGCGCCGCGGTTTACGTCGACAAACTCATAAAGGGCGCCTCGGCATCCTCTCTTCCGGTCGAACAGCCGGTCAATTTTTATCTCGCGATCAACGTGAAAGCGGCAAAGGCGCTCGGTCTCACGATTCCACAGTCAATCCAGGTCAGGGCCGACGAGATCATTGAATAGATCCCTGATCTGGCCGACGCAGCGCGGCTAGATGTTTGCCGTCGTCTGCATGATGACCCTGATGACGGCTCCGGTTCCGGCCGAAATGGCGTGAGAAACAAATCCGAGATCGACGCCGAATTGCGTTCCCAGCAGCGGCAGTACGATGATCAGCCCGATCAGGATTGCCATGCCGTAAGGCTCAAGCCGCGCCAGCCGGCGCCCCAGCACATTGGGAAGCAGGCCCACCGCGATGCGCCCGCCATCCAGCGGCGGCAGCGGAAACATATTGAACACCGCCAGGACCGCGTTGATGACAACGGCGTTCTTCAAATTGAGCGCGGTCCATTGGGCGGCAGACGACGGCAGGTAAATGACGAGGTGAAAGCTCAAGGCGGCAACCACGGCCAGGGCAATGTTCATGACCGGTCCGGCGGCTGCAACCAGGACCATTCCCATGCGTGGGTTACGCAAGGCGTTGAAATTGACCGGCACCGGCCTGGCATATCCGAAGAGAAACGGTGAACGCGCGAGCAGGAGCAATCCGGGCAGGAGAACCGTTCCGAAAGGGTCGATGTGCCGCAGCGGATTCAGGCTGACACGCCCCAACCGCGACGCGGTGTGATCCCCCAGAAAGCGCGCGACATAGGCATGCGCCGCCTCATGGAAGGTGATGGCAAACAGCAGCGGCAGGAGCCAGACGGAGATGGTGCTGATCAGATCCATTGCTCAGGCAATCAGGCGAGGTCCGATACCGTCGACTCGGCACGCGGCAATCATTTGCCAGTATACCAGACGCCGGTGTCTTGCCTCCCCAATTGTCCTGGCACACAGGCAGCGCCTACGCCGCCTGCGCCGACAGCTCCTTGTCCTTGTCATCCGCGCGTTGCGCGGCCGGGCGCGCCGCGATGCGCGCCGAATAATCGAGAAACTCCTTCCGCTCCGGGATCAGCTTGAAGATGGTGCCCCAACGAATATTGGAGCCAATGACGACGTCGGCGGCGGTGAACTGATCGCCCATCAGCCAAGGTCCTTTTTTCACCGCCTCGGCCAGGACATTCATCGTCGTGTCGAAATCGCCATAGCCGAGCATGGCGCGCCGCGCCGGCTCCTTGCGCGGCGCGGCGCGGTCGATCACCGCGGGTTCAAGACAGCCCGGCCCGAAAAACAGCCATTTCAGATAGACGCCGCGCCGCGGATCACCGATCGGAATATTGAGCTTCTTTTGCTGAAATTCGTCCGCCAGATACGTGCAGATGGCCGCGACTTCCGTGATGATGGTGTCGCGGTGCCGCAGCGCAGGCACCTTGCCCATCGGATTAATGGCGAGGTAGTCGGGCTTGAGGTTATCGCCCTCACTCAGCTTGAGAAGCCTGATGTCGTAGGGCTCGCCGATTTCCTCCAGCATCCACAGTACAATGGAAGAGCGCGACGGCGCGGCATGATAAAGCGTGATATTGGCCATAAAGCACCTTGCAAGTTCGACGGCAAAAGCAGATCTGAGGGTGGATCATCAATGTGCAGAGACCGTGACAAAGGCTGGCACCATGCCCGGTAACGTTCGCGACAACACCCGGCTGCATCGCTTCGAGCTCGATACCGACGGCCACATCGCTTTTTCAAACTATAAGCGCAGCGACGGGCTGCTCACAATCCTGCACACTGAGGTGCCGAAAGCGCTGGAGGGCCGCGGCATCGGTTCCGCGTTGATCCGCGGCGTGCTTGACGCCGCGCGCGCGCAAGGCCTGAAGGTGAACCCGGTGTGCCCGTTCGCGAAGGCCTATGTCGAGCGCCATCCCGAGTACGCCGACCTGCGGCAGCCGTGAATTCACTCGGCCGCGGCCTCGCCCGGGCGCGCGGTGCGATATTTCAGCCGTGCCATCACGGCATCGACCGCCACCACGAGAAGTCCCGCGCCCAGGACCTGCCATCCCGGCCTGATGCCGGCGTCAAGGTCGAACACGGTCCCGAGCACGCGCAGCGGCGAAACGTGAAACGCGACGGCGATGCCGATTGCCTCGCCGGCAAACGTGAGCAGCGATACCGCGATCGAAAGCACGAGAAGGCTCACCGTGGAGAGATCGCCCGCGTCCTGCCACCACGCGAACAGCCGGTACGCGATCAGCCACAGGAACAGGCCTGCGGCGAACGTGGGCACCGTCACGTCGGCCTTGGTCTGCTGGAAGTAATGGATGAGCGCGAGCAGAGCGATGGCATAGACCGCCTGGTGCAGACGACGCCAGCGTACGCCGCCAAGTCGGCGCACCATGCCGTCGGTCGATGTCGCCGCCAGCGCCGCAAGCCCGGCCCAGGCGATCGCGCCGATGATCAGATAGACCCGGTGCGTGATCTCGTGAAAGGTCTTGGCGACGCTGTAACCCTGATCGGCAAAGAACAGGGCAAGATGGGCAGCGATGTAGCAGAACGTCCCGACGCCGAGCATGCGTCGGATATCGATCAGGTTGCCGTAACGGAATACGCGGCGGAACGGTGTCACCGCCAGCGTTGCCCCGAGGAAAACGAGCGCCCAGAAACCGGCGCGATGAATGAGTTCGTTGATCGGACGCGCGCCGTGGGCAATCGCGCCCGCCTCGAGGACCGCTTTTGCGAGTGGAAAAAGCAGCACCGCGAGCGCAGCCACGCGCAGCAGCGACGGCCTGCCGCGACGGTCGCGCCACAACTGCCAGGAAGATTTCACCGGATCCCGCATCGCGAACACATCGAAGCGTTTTTGCCAAAATCGCGCAAATCGAATGAAAACTGCCGCCGTTTTCCCGTCCTTTTCGGATAATGCACCAAATGCCGCCGATTCTCGCGCCCGCCAGTTAACCTTTCGAATCACAGGCCCGTGCTAGCATTTTGAAATTGCGTTGATTCGTTGCGACTACAAGCATGCGTGCAAACGTCCCGCCGCAACGGAACAAAATCACGCGGCCAACATTACGGGAAGCGGAGGAGGAGCGGAACGGACCACAGTGAAGCTGCGCCGGGGGATTTTCATGGAGGCCACCGATGTCGCGAGCTTTGTTGCGCTCACTGCTAGTTTTCGTGCCTGCACTTCTCGTCACCAACGTCGCGTTCGCACACGATAGCTGGATCAACCGCGGCGGCTTCAAAAATGCGGCCGGCGAATGGTGCTGCGGCGACTATGACTGCAAGAGTTACACGCGGACGTCGTCAACTCCGACGGGCTGGATGGTCGAAGGCGAACTGGTGCCCTTCGACGAGGCGATGCCGGTTGCACCGCCCGACGGCAAACTCACGATCTGCCGCCGTCCGGACGGCACAAGACGCTGCGTCTTCGGTCTGAAGCCCGGGACGTAGAGCAAGGCTGCATACCCGCTGTCGTGGCCGCCTTGGCCACGGAGGTGTTGTTATGATCTGCGTCAGTCTTTGGGTGAACCGCCGAAACGAACAATCGCCGCCATGATCGTTGCAGCGCCGACAAGAATTGCCGAGGCGCCGGTATTGTCGCCGTTCACGAAATAGGCAACCGCGGCAAGGTTGACCCCGCAAAAACCAAGCGACAACGTCCAGGCGCCAAGCCAGTCGAAAGATTCTTCCGCCCTGTCCTTGCGCGCCTGCCCGGTCCTGGCGCGCGCTTTAGGTGGCAGCC
>Ga0070741_10011687_pt1 | contig 16126 bp, 11 predicted proteins | sample Coa_R1_4_FD_66440 | JGI IMG/M metagenome (GOLD analysis project Ga0070741, IMG submission 66440) | Surface soil microbial communities from Centralia Pennsylvania, which are recovering from an underground coalmine fire - Coalmine... | ecosystem: Environmental > Terrestrial > Soil > Unclassified ...
GCAAGGTGGCTGCATTTCTGAACGATCACAAAAAGGTGAAGGACGTTTTTTACCCCGGACTCCCCAGCCATTCCCAGTTCGAGCTGGCGCGCCGCCAGATGTCGGGCTTCGGCTCCATGATCACCATCGAGACCGGCTCGCTGAAAAACGCGAAGCGCATGCTGAGCAAAGTGCGCGTCTGCTCGCTCGGCGAATCCCTCGGCGGCGTCGAAACTTTGATTTCCCATCCCGCCACCATGACCCACGCCGCCCTCGGCGACAAGGGCCGCAAAGCCATCGGCATCACTGACGGCATGGTCCGCCTCTCCGTCGGCATCGAAGACGTGGACGACATCCTCGAGGACCTCGACAACGCCCTGGCGGCGATTTAGTTGCTAACCAGTTCTCAGTTGTGAGTTCTCAGTTTTCAGTTTCAAACTCTCGGCACTCGAAAAATGTATCAGGAGTGGCGCGGGGCAGAATCGCCGGGGCTGGGCACGGTCGGCTTCAGGCAAACATACGGCCGGGTCGAACGGCTGCACCCGCGTCCTCTTGCGACAAACAGATGTCCCGAGCTGCAGCGATACACCACCCTGAGCTTCCCTGACTCGCCCACTTCATCAGGTTTCAAACGCCGCGCATCGAAATCGCCGCAGACCGGACAGAACTTTAATCTCATTCACCCATCATGGGTTGCATCCGACCACCGCACTGTGACGCCGCTCACACCCTCTTTGTGACAGCATCGAAGGAGCAGCGAATCTGGGATTGCGATGGACAAATATGGTTTAAGAACCTTGAGGCTGCCTACCTCTTGAATGGGTTCAGCAGGCGGACGTCGAGCTGGCGAAAGTCGGCTTCGTTGCGGGTGGCAACGATGAGCTGGTGGACGCGCGCAGTGGCGGCAATCATGGCGTCTTCGAGCAGTTCATCAGGCTTGCGGTCCATGATGCGGCCCCACTCGCGGAAGCAAGGCGTGTCCATGGGCAGAATCTGGTACGACGCGGCCAGTCGATCCACCCACGCTTCAATTTCGCCCGCCTTCGTAGCATCCTGGCGGCGGGTACGCTCGACTCCCGCTTGCAGCTCGCCGAGTGTCACGGCGGAGAGAAAGAGCTGGTCGTCGTCCAAATCGTTGAGCCAGGCGACGACAGCGCCGTGCGGCCGCGGCTTGCGCAGCTCAGAGACGACGTTAGTGTCGAGAAGATACTGGTTCATTTGAACCTGATGGGCGCCCGGCGCTGCAGCCGGTGGCGTTCCGGAATCAGATTTTCAAAACGCGCTTCCGGAGCCAGGAGCAGCTCTTTCAGGCCGGGACGGGCCGCGCGTTGCAGCCGTTTCCACTCCTCGATGGGCACCATGACGGCGGTTTCGATGCCCCGGCGAGTTACCACCTGGGGCCCCTTCTTAAGGGCTGCGTCTAAAAATTCGCTGAAGCGGGCTTTCGCGTCCTGCACCTGCCAGGAGTTCATGAGCACCTCCGTTGATCTACGATATTATAACTAGTCAGATGACTAGTCAACGCCATTGGTTACAGGACCGCTTGATGCGGCTGGTGGATTCGCCGAATGAGCGGATATTGGTGATCTATGGCGCAGGACACCTGGCGTGGCTGCGCCGGGATGCGGCCGGCGACCCGACGATCCAATTAAGAAAGCTCCAGGAGTTTGTGAAGTAGCCCCCCGCTTTGGCCGGATCGTCCCGGTCGAAGGAACCAATGATCATCACTTCCCCGGCTTGCGCAACCTCATATGAAACTTTTGCGATAAAAGCTGACCGATTTTGCCGCCCGATGCCCCTGGAGTCGGCTGGAACCGCCGAATTTAGCGGCCTAAACCCTACAAATTGAGCGGATCGGCATTTCTCCAGGGCATCGTCGCGACTGGCCCCTGGAATGCTGGGCGCTATATATATACATGTAGCGACATATTGTGTCGGTACGACTTCCCCAACAAGTTGCTCCTCCCCTCGAATTGCTATAAGGAGTGATTCACATGTCCAGGAAGTCCTTCGCTCAAATCGCGCTGGTTGTGCTCGCCGCCCTCACCCTCGCCCCGTCAGCTCTGTCCAATACCTTGCCCCCTGGCCGGGAGCTTGATTTCTTCTCGAACCGTCCGGGAGGAAGGGTTAGCTATCACCCAGGCCTCGGTAATCAGTTTTCCGTCACCGGCGCCCCCATCTTGAACGTGGAGCAGTTCCCCAGCTTCCAGTCGTTTCCCATTGTCGGCGGCTATCTCGACCTGATTACCGGCGGTTGTGTCAGCGGCTGCAGCTTCAATTCCAAGGCCCAGATGCAGACCTCCTTTTTTGCCGACGGAGGGTTGATTCAGATCTTCGGGAGTTTGCCCGGCCTTGCCGGTGATCCGCACGGCCTCCTGTTTCAAGGCGTATTTAACAGCAAAGAGGGATCGAAATTCCTGGGGCACAAGCAATGCCCGCTGACCAATGTGACGCTCAACGCTAAAACTCACAAAGGCGGCATTCAAGGCTGTGTGCAGGTGGAAGACATCAATTCCACTCTCCTTGCTGACCTCAATTTTCCCAACGAGCAAGACGGCAAAGGATTTCTGTCGGAGATGTTTTTCGACCTCTCTTTCACCAGCGGAGGGGGCTGGAGCGGCGAAGTACAATCTTCCGACCTCCTGCTGATGCCGACTCCTGAACCAGCCAGCGTGCTGTTGTTTGCCGCCGGGGTGGTTGCGGGTGTTCGCCGCCGACGAGGGGCTGCGCGGTAAAGTTCTACCCTGCATCGCTTCGTATCGGGGCAGGGCTTCGGCCCTGCCTGCACCACGCGTTTTTTCGTGTCATTCTGAGCCGCTTCAGCGCCAGCCCCCAGTGGCGGCAATCATGGCGTCTTCGAGCAGTTCATCGGGCTTGCGATTCCATGATCCGGCCCACTCGCGAAAGCAACGCGGGTTGCAGAGACGACAGCAGCTGTAAGCTTTGTTCCACATCATCCCCCGGAACTTCCGCTCATCGCAGCGCGTATCATTTCGTGCACTCGGTATCGTTTTGTCTGAGTGCAGGAGCCGCGATGAGGAAATTCATAGTACAGCTGATCCTGGCACTTGCCGCTGTTGTGCCGGTGGCGGCGCAGCAGGCGTTGTTGCACCCAGCATCGCCGGAAACAGCAACGCAAATGGCGCGCGCGCAACTACTGGTCCTGGGCACATATCACATGGCGAACCGCGGCCACGACCTCTACAACCTGAAGGCCGACGACGTGCTCTCGCCCCAGCGCCAAGCGGAAATCGCCCAGCTCATCGAGGTGCTGAAGAAGTTCAATCCCACCAAGATTGCCGTCGAAGCCGATCTACTGGCCCCGGACAATCCCACGACGCTCGAGCGTCCCCGGCAATACGCGGACTATCTGGCGGGCAAACGCGAGCTGTCGCGCGACGAGGTCGAGCAGATCGGATTCCGCCTGGCCAGGGAGCTTGGGCTCAAGACCATCTACCCGGTGAATGCAGACTACGACTTTCCGTATCAGCGGCTGGTGGATTACGCCAAGGCCAACGACCGTTCGCCGGAGTTGCAAGGAATAATGGACGGCTTCGGCGCACAGGTAAAGGCACAGAACGAGTACTTGGCGTCACATACCATTCTCGAGACGCTGCTCTACATGAATAGCGACGCCAAGACGGCGGAAGACGTCGGGTTCTACTACCGCTTGGTCCACTTCGGCGAGGTGGGCGACTGGGCGGGCGCGGACCTGCTCTCGGACTGGGTGCGCCGCAATCTGCGCATCTACAGCAACGTGATGCGGCTGGTGGACTCACCCAATGAGCGGGTACTGGTGATTTATGGCGCGGGGCATCTGGCGTGGCTGCGGCGCGATGCCTCCGGTGATCCGACGGTGCAGTTGAAAAAATTGCAGGAGTTTGTGAAGTAGACCGCAACTTGACTGGGATGGTCGGGGAATCTAGAGATCTCCGCTTTGGGGTGAAGGACCGCTTCTGCGGTTCAGCTCAGCCCGCCTCCTCTTCAACGGCTACCCGAGCGCACCGGTGCCTAAGATTGTCATCAGAGTGAGAACGAGAACAAGGGGTGCTCGCGAACAAGTTGAGAACTGAATGCGGGCGTGCATGGTCTCCCTTCTCGCAGGGGCGTATCGCGCCGACGATGCCGTATCCAACGCCACCACTCCAGTGTGTTTCATGATGACCGGCTCTACCTTCCCGTGCCGGTTAGGTTCGAGATTTGCGGGCTGTTGTTGGCGCTGTCGTTCACAACCAACTGGCCCCTCCGTGTTCCCATTTGCGTCGGCGCAAAGACCACGCTGATCGTACACCTCGCCTTAGCCGCCAGGCTCGTGGTGCACGTCGTCGCCGAAACCGAAAAATCTCCAGTCGTGGAAATCGCAATGTTGGTCAGCACCAGTGCCTGATTATTGGTCAGAGTAAACGTCTTGGGCGCACTTCGCGTGCCCACCGTCTGCGGCGCCCAGGTCGCATTGGCGGGCGTGAGCGTCGCTTGCGCGATACCTGTGCCCGTCAGCGGCACGGTTTGCGGACTGTTGCCCGCGTTGTCGGTGAATGTCAGCGTTCCCGCTCGCATGCCCAAGGCCGTGGGCGTGAAGGTCACCATCACCTTGCAGTTCTTGCCCATGATCAGCGCGGCTCCAGTACAGGTGTTCGAAGAGATCGCAAAATCTCCGCTGATAGAGACGTTGCTGATGGTCAGCAGGGCCGTGCCGCTGTTGGTCAACGTGACCGTCTTAGGCAGGCTGGTCTCATCCAGAGCTTGCGGGGCGAAGCTTAAAGACGGCGGCTGGAGCCTGACCGTCGCAGGACCGAAGGTGAAGACCGTGCCAAAGTTGGCCGTTCCACCTGTCGAAGTTGTCCCGTAGAAATTCCCGTTGGCGGTTTGAATCAGCCCAGCGGTTGGGGCTGCCCCGTCAACGCAATTGGTCTGGGCGCAAAACTGGTAGAGCGTAGTGAACATGCTGGTCGACGTGATTTCGAATACCGTGCCGCAATCATGCGACCTGCAGAACGAGAATGGCCCGTTGGTCGTCCCTAAGAAGTTTCCATCATGGGCTTGAACCAGCCCGGCTTGAGGGTCGGCGCCATCAACGCAGTTCATTTGGGAACAAAAACTGTGGAGCGTAGTTAGTGTCCCAGTGGAGCTCACTTTGAAGGCGGTGCCACCACCGTAGGTACCGCCTGCCGTAGTTGTGCCGTAAAACTTTCCGTCTGTGGCTTGAATCAGCGCGGCTCGAGGATCGGCGCCATCAGTGAAGTTGAAGCTGTGGAGCGTGGTCAGCGTGCCTGCTGAAGTGATTTTGTATAGAGTGCCGAAGTTCCCCGTGCCACCTGCCAAGGTCGTACCGTAAAAGTTCCCGTCGCTGGCCTGAATCAGGCTGCTCATAGGGCTGGCTCCGTCAAGGCAGAAACCATTGATTTGAGAGCAAAAGGCGTAAAGAGTCGTCAGAGTACCGCTGGGCGTGACTTTGAAGATTGTGCCACACCCCCCGGTACAGTTGTTGCTTCCCCCACCGCTGGTCGTCCCGTAGAAGTTCCCATCGTCGGCTTGAATCAGCCTCCCCATAGGGAAAGCGCCATCTGTGCAGCCCTGCTCGGAACAAAAGCTGTAGAGTGTGGTCAGGGTACCGTTTGGAGTAATCTTGAAAACCGTGCCACACGTATACCCGAAACACGTGTGGGTTCCTCCCCCAGCTGTGGTTCCGTAAAAGTTTCCGTCAGCAGCTTGGATCAGCCCAGCTTGCGGAGCGTCACCGTCAGCGCAGTTGTTTAGAGAGCAGAAGTTGTACAGCGTCGTTAACGTCCCATTAGCGGTGATCTCGAAGACCGTGCCACAGCCGTCAACACAGTTGATGCCTCCGCGGCTAGTCGTCCCGTAGAAGTTACCGTCGCTGGCTTGAATCAGTTCATTAGGGGACGAGCCCTCAGTCGGCGGCCCGGCAAAGCTGTGGAGCGTAGTGAAGCCCTGCGCCGGCGCGGTTATCACGGCTGCGTCGCAACAGAAGAACATTAGCACTGAAACAGCGAAAACGAATCGGCGCATGACGCCTCCTTCAATTCTTGCAACATGGCGTAGGGCCCATGCAAAACCAGATGTGATCAATCCCTTTGTCAGGGTACGTTCAGCAGAACGATCACCTGGTTGCGAGTGTCAACAACTAGCAGTTCAGGAAAGCCATCGCCATTGAGGTCGTCAGCCGCCAGATAAGCCGGGTACGCTCCTGCGTAGTAAGGGATCGCACTCTGAAAGGTACCGTCTCCATTGCCCATGAACAGGTCGATCAGCGCTCCGCTCTGAACCGCCAGATCAACGTTGCCATTCTGGTCGAAATCCGCGGCAACAACGGAACTGACTGGACCACCCACATCGAGCAGCGTCGGCGTTTGAAACGTTCCATCTCCCTTACCCAGGAGAACCGCCGCATGGCCGTCGCCACTGTTCGCGGTGGCTACGTCCAGCTTTCCGTCGTGATTGAAATCGCCGACTGCCAGGAAGATGGGACTAGCACCAACCGCAGAGGTCTTTGCCGGCTGGAATGTACCATTGCCGTTGCCGAGCAGCACGCTGACGCTGCCATCCGTCTTATTGGCCACGACCGCGTCAAGGATGTTGTCACCGTTGAAATCTCCCAACAGCACAAAGACCGGACCCGCACCCACCGCATAGTTGACTGGACCGGTGAAGTGGCCGTTGCCTAAACCCATTAACACGCTCAGTTGACTTGTGCCGTCGGCAGCTACCAGGTCAAGTTTACCGTCGCGATTAAGGTCCCCACTAGCTATCGAGGCGGCGCCTCCGGTTGAGTAAGAAGGACCGTTGGTGAACGTACCGTTGCCATTCCCCAGCTTAATGACAATGCTGGCATCAGCCGTAATGGCAAAATCAGTCTTGCCGTCGCCATTGAAATCCCCTGCCGCAACTGACATCGGCTTACCTGGGATCGTGACCGTGCCTGCCACTCCGAACGTCGCGTCGCCATTCCCGAGGAGCACGCTCGCCGTCTTGGCGGCGTAGTTGGCTGTCACCACATCCAACTTGCTGTCCCGATTAAAGTCGGCCAGGGCCACCGCAACGGTCTGATTGCCGGTGTCGAACATTCGCGGCGCTTCAAATGTCCCGTCGCCGTTGCCCAGGACAACAGTTAATGGGCCAAAAAGAGCAATCGTAATCAGGTCAGTCTTTCCGTCCCCGTTGAAGTCGCCGACGGTGAAAGGTCCCGGAGTAGTTTCCGCTCCGAAATTCAGGCCTGGCTGAAACGTTCCGTTGCCATTGCCCAGGAAAACGCTAAATCGAGCGCTTTCGATACTGGAGGCGACTATGTCCATCTTTCCGTCGTGGTTCAGGTCCATCGCCAGCAGGAAGGTCAGGCCATGAGGATAGACCGCGTTGACAACTCTTCTGGCGGCTTGAAACGTGCCATTGCCGTTGCCCATGAGAAGTACCAGGCCGTCGCGGTTTTGCACCGCCAAGTCCACAATATCGTCGCCGTTGAAGTCGCCAATCACCATCCATTGCGCAAGTGGGCTAGTCGTCGAGTACGCCACTGGTGACTGGAAAGAACCATCACCGTTACCGAGTAGAATGCTCACATTGCCATTCTGGTAATTGGTTATTCCAACATCGGGCTTGTTGTCTCCATTGAAGTCATGGATGACGAGACCCAATGGCAGAAGGCCGGTGGGATATTGATGAGCGGCTGCGAGTGTTCCGTCTCCGTTGCCCAACAGAACTCCCAAAGTATTCGAATTGGAATTCGTCACCACGACGTCCAACTTTCCATCGCCATTCACATCGGCCACTGCAAGTTCTGTTGGACTGCAGCGGCTCGGACCTGTGGCATAGCTCACCGCCGGCTGAAAAAAGCCACTCGCTGTACCGAGCAGAATGCTGACATGATCCAGACCCGTGATGACGACGATATCGGGGTTCCCATCGCCGTTCATATCGGCAATGACTGCCTGTAATGGCATCCCGTTGACCGGGTATCGTTGTGGCGGTTTAAACTGGCCGCCACCGATCCCGAACAAAACATCCACGTACCCGGTCCCGTTGAAATCAGATACGGCTAGATCGAGTCTTCCATCGTGATTAAAGTCACCATTGGCGATGAATACAGCCTCGGAGTCATTTCCGATTTGAAAGCTTTTACCAACGAGAAAAGTTCGAGCGCTCGCAGTGCCGCTTGTGGCGAGGATCGCGGTTAGAAACAATCCAGTGATCAACAACTGCGAGGCGAGTGGAAGAATGATTCGACGAACTTTGGCAGGCATGGTACCTCCCTATCGAGAGAACCTTCCGGGCCGGGGGGAGGAACTTCCGGGAGAGGAGCGCATTATAGCGCCACTGACTCGTCATGGGATGAAACAAGATTAGTTATTCAACAAGAATTAATGGTTGATAGATATGCAATCTTCAACGCTCCGAGCTTCACGATTTAAGTCGCAGTCCCCAATGCCCGGCTGCCGAAATCTCGGCACTCCACGTAGAGACGGCCCTCTGTGCTCACCGGATCTCCTCTTTGAGGTTTACTCGCGCAGGTTGCATTTTTGGCTCGCGCTTACCACATTCAGCAGTGATATAAGTCCTTGACGCTGCGCGCCCGCAATTACATGCTGCATGAGTCGTGAGTCTTGGATTGGGCTAATCGCTAGCGACAAAAGATCAACGGCCGGAAACGGCCTAAGTGCTCTGTTTTCATAGATCTGTTCAGTAACATCTTTGGATTCTGGCGGTTACAGTGATCCGCGCGGGAAGCTGCTTGGAATCTAAGATCGCAGGGGGAGGAATTCGGGGACAGACGGAACGTTCCCCAATTCATCGACCAATCTGGGAAACTTGCAGCTTGTGACCCTACAGGAAGCCGCACGAGACCGTCCATCAACCCGCTCCTTTCTGCTAAGGTTCGACCATGGCTCGATTCGCGCGCGTAGTCGTGGTGGACGTTCCGCATCATGTTACGCAGCGCGGCAATGCTCGACAAGTAATCTTCGACGATGACGCCGACCGTGTAACCTACCTGAGATTGCTGCGGCAGTACGCCGAGCTTCATGATCTTTCCCTATTGGGCTATTGCCTGATGTCGAATCACGTACACCTGATCGCAATCCCGCACACCGCCGATGGGCTTGCCCAAGCGCTCCGCCAGGCGCACGGACGCTATGCGGCGTATTGGAATGCGCGCCAGTCCTCCAGCGGTCATGTGTGGCAGGGACGGTTCTATTCCTGTCCGCTGGATGAATCCCACCTCTGGACGGCACTGCGTTATGTGGAGTTGAATCCGGTGCGTGCCGGCATGATCGAGGTGGCCGAGCGGTGGCGGTGGTCCAGCGCCGGAGCCCACTGCGGCACGGTAGCGGCGGATGCAATGCTGGCCATGGAGCGGTGGCGCAGACGTTGGACGGCTGCCGAATGGGGAAAGTTCCTTGCCGCTGCCGAATCACTGGTCGAAGTGTGCGAGTTACGGCGCTCCACGCATACCGGGCGGCCTTTGGGGACGGCGGAATTCGTCGCGGCGTTAGAGCAGTCGACCTCGCGTCACTTAAGCCTTCGAAAGGCAGGAAGGAAGAAGAAGTCGGCGGACGAAGCCTCACAGCTCAAGGTTTCCTTGGTTGCTTAAGGAAATTGGGGAATGTTCCGTCTGTCCCCGGATTTCCCGGATTTCCGGATTTCCCCGATTTCCCCAGGTTAGCGCCGGAAGCCAGCGCGAACCTGGGGCACCAGGCCCTTACACGGTGGTTCAACAAGCGCGATTTTCACTGCGCCTGAAGGCCCGCTCTTCCACGTCAGCCCACGTCTCTAAAATCACGAGACGTGGGGCCCCCAGCAAACGATTTAGTGAGAACCTTTTGGTAAGGAGAACAGCGCCAGGATCAACATGAGGCCCAGGCTGACTGCCGAGATGATCCATGACGATGCAGGGGTCTGACGAACCGGCATTGGTTCCGGGAGGCGTCGGTCCGCTGGCCGCAATGCCCAGGAGAGGACTGTCAACACAGCCATGACAGCAGCGCTGATGGCAGCGCCAAGGCCTGGCCGGTCCACGCCGACATACAGGTAGGAAAAGAATGCCGCCGAATACTTAAGGAAGGTCCCGGCGTAAGCCCATTCCTTGACGCGCGGCAGGCGCGGCGCAAGCAGGGCGGCGGCGCAGGCGAGCTCGCAGGGGCCCAGGATGTACTGGAGGTACTGCGGGTACCCCAGATGTGCCAAGACCATGCGCGGGTACTCGACTTGCAGCAAGACCCAGACTGCGCCTGCGGCGTTTTCGTAGGCCACAAGGAGGGTAACCGTCCAGTAGGCGATTATGCGGATCCGATCAGCTCGATTGAGGGTTGCTCGAAAGTTGGTGATTGTCTGCATGACTGCACTTCTCAGGTCTCCAAAGTTTTGAATTTCGTTCGATATACTTCTGACGAACGACAGGGAGAAAATGTGACCGACCGTTAGAAGTTCTTGGCCGTCGGCTGCGCATAACAGGCGAGCGACGAGTAATGAAGGCCTGAGTTCCTTGGATTTGCTGGTGATCATCTCTCGCGTGCGAGGGTCACATGTGAGTGTAAGTCGCGGCCCACGTCTCGAACACCACGAGACCTGGGGCACGCGCCTATCAACAGCAGATCTCTCGCTACGGGAGGGATGTCGGCTAGCGCTTCTCGATGGGAACGTAGTGCTGAGGGTAGGCGGGGCCGATGTAGTCGGCGCGAGGGCGGATGAGGCGGTTGTTCTCGATCTGCTCAATGACGTGCGCGGTCCAGCCGCTGATTCGGGATACGGCGAAGATGGGCGTGAACAGATCGAGGTCAATGCCCAGGGTGTGGTACGTCGAAGCCGAATAAAAATCCACGTTCGCGTTCAGCTTCTTTTCGGCATTCATGTACTGCTCGATCTTGCGGGACATCTGGAACCACCTGTCATCGCCGCTGGATTGGCCCAAATCCTGCGACATCTTGCGCAGATGCGTGGCCCGCGGATCCTCGGTGTGATACACGCGATGCCCGAAGCCGGGAATTTTCTTTTTCTGCGCCAGCATTTCCTTCACGTGCTGCACCGGATCGGCGCCGGTGTTGGCAATGGTCTCCAGAATCTTGAACACCGCTTCGTTGGCGCCCCCGTGCAGCGGCCCCTTGAGGCAACCGATGCCGGAAGTGATCGCCGAATGCATGTCGGACATGGTGGCGACGGTGACGCGCGCGGCGAAAGTGGACGCGTTCAGTTCATGGTCGGCGTGCAGGATCAAGGCAATGTCGAAGGCGCGCTCGGCGGTGGACGAAGGCTTCTCGCCGGTCAGCAACCAGAGAAAATTGGCGGCGTGCGACAGCGAGCGGTCGGGCTCCACCACCGGCTTCCCTTTGCGGATGCGATCGTAAGCAGCCACGATCATCGCGATCTGCGAGGTCAGGCGAATGGCTTTGTGCAGGTTCGCGCTGTGCGAGTTGTCGCGCTGCTCGGGATCGTAAAACGAGAGCGCCGAAACCGTGGTGCGCAGCACGTCCATGGGCAAGGCGTGGCGGGGCGCGAGGCGAAGCAGGTTGATGATCGAAGCGTCGAGCTTGCGTTCCTCGCCGAGGGCGTTGCGCAGGTCGCGAAGTTCGTCGCGCTTGGGCAGGCGGCCGTACCACAGCAGGTAGCAGGTCTCTTCGAAGGAGGAATGGTCGGCGAGTTCGTGTATGTCGATGCCGCGGTAGGCTAGAACCCCGCGGTCGCCGTCGATGTAGCAGATGCTGGATGTGGTAGCGACTACCCCTTCGAGACCCTTGCTGGGCTGGCTGCTGGTCAGGCTCGACATGCCGTCCTCTCGGGCCACGGCAGGGATTACCGGAAGCGGCGGCATCCTCACCGTAACCTGCTTTTATACCTGAAATTTGCGGGAGTTGCTACCCGGCGCGGGCGCACGCCTGTTCACTGCGGCCAGATGTTGAGCGCGTTGGTCTCGAGGATCTGACGCTTGATCGCATCGGGAAGACCGAGAGCGCGGAAGTCGTCGAGGTTCTGCTTGATGTCGGGAACGCCGGGCCCGGGCCAGTCCGTGCCGAAGAGAGTCTTTGTCGCGATCTCCTCGAGGCGGGGAAAATATTTGAGGAGAGCCTTGGGAGGGATGCCGCTGATGTCGAGATAAACGTTGCGGTGGCGGCGGATGAGGAAAAACGCGGTGTTCATCCACAGGGGGCGGCCGCCGTGGGCGAGCAGGATTTTGAGCTTGGGAAAATCCACGGCAACATCGTCAATGTGGATGGGATCGCCGAATTTGTTGCGCGCACCGGGAAAAATCGAAGTGCCGGTGTGAAACATCACCGGAATGCCGTTGGCTTCGGCGGCACGGTAGATGATTTCCAGCTCCTTCACGCCTTTCAGATAATCGTTGGGAAAGAGTAACTGGTGGGGCGGATGAATTTTGATCAGGCGGATGCCCAGGCGGACGATCTGCTCGATATCGGCGAGGACGTTTTGTGTGTGGCGCGGGTGGAGGCTGCCGCAGGGGATCAGGCGCGTGGGATCAGCCTTGCAGTAATCGGCGACGAAAGCATTCACGCCGGAAGTAAAACCGATCACCTCCGGGGCCACATAGTTGATGAGCACGGCGCGGTCAATGCCGCAGCGGTCGAGGTAGGCGAGGAAGGCTTTCGGAGAGCGGCAGAATTCAACGATCTGATCGAAGTTGGGCCGCTTCTTTTTCATGATCGCCAGCGCCTCGGGCTTGAACATCTCGACGGGCTGGATGTGCACGTGGCAGTCGGTGATCAAGGCAGTTCTCGGTTGTCAGTTGTCAGTTCTCAGTTTTACAGCTGCTAATTGCTCGCGACTGCTAACACTGCGCGCTTTGTAAAGACGCGGATCATTTCGCGGCGATATTCGGGCGTGAGCGCTGAAGTGGTCAAGGGTTTCGCAGTACGCGCCGCCAGTTCACCGATTTCAGCCGCGAGGTCCTCGTTGACGTGCTTCCCTTCCAGAGCCTCGCGCGCGCCGCGCAGGAGCATGGGCGCGGGATTGACGGCGGTGATCGCGACCCGAGCATCTTCGACGTGGCCGTTGTTGCGGCGCAGCGCGACCGCTACTCCGGCGAGCGGGTAATCGATCGAGCCGCGAATGCGCAGCTTGAAATAGCTGCCGCGCAGATCGGCGGCCGTCGCGGGAATAAACACGCGCGTCACCAGTTCATTGCGCTCGAGTTTCTTAGACGCGTCGCCAACCTTGGTGTAGAAGTCAGCGAGCGGGATGCGACGTGCGCCTTCGGGGCCGACGATTTCCAGTTCCGCGCCGAGGCAAAGCAGCGCGGGTGGCGTGTCACCGGAGAAGGCCGCCCAGCATTTCGTGCCGCCGGGAGCGACGTGGCAGAGGTCGCCATCTTTTTTTATGCAGAACCCGCAGCCCTTGCGCCAGGTAAGCGACTGGTTGTACCACAGGCAGCGGGTGTCGAGGCAGATGTTGCCGCCCAGCGTGCCCATGTTGCGCAGGATAGGCGAGGCCACAGTTTTCGCAGCTTCGGTGAGCACGGGGTAATGCTCGCGGAGAAATTTTGAGTGCTCGATCTCGGTCAGCGTAGTGAGCGCGCCGATTTCGACGCCGTCTTTTTGCGAATGAATTCCGCGGAGCTCGGCGATGCCGCGGATGTCGAGCACGTACTTGGGCTCGAAGAGGCGCTGACGCAGCGAGGGGATGAGATCGGTTCCGCCGGCGATGATCTGGACTTCGGCTGCGTGATCCGCGAGCATCTGCGCCCCTTCTTTCAGAGTGCGCGGTCGGAGCAGCTTGAACTCAGGGAGGCTCAATCGTCACCTCCGCTGGCCACCGGCTCGATTGAGTCACGCCGAGCAGGATCGTCGGGATGGCGCATCGGCCCTTTGCCGCGGAACCACAACGCGCCGCCGTGCTCGCGGAAGCGCGCAGGATTGGTAGGATCCACGTTCTCGGTCAGGTTCAGCTTCTTCGCGTTCTTCTTGGCGCGAATGGCGGCGAGCACCCGTTCAGGCGTGAAGGGCGACTCGCGAAGACGCACACCGACAGCGTCGTAAATGGCGTTGGCGATCGCAGGAATCGTCGCCGCGAGCGAGCCTTCACTGCACTCTTTCGCGCCGAATGGGCCTTCGGGATCGATGCTCTCGACGATGAACGACTCGATTTCGGGCGATTCCACCGACGACGGGCTGCGATATTCGAGCAGGCCGGGATTCATCAGCATGCCGTCTTTCCACACCATTTCTTCCTGCAGCGCCTGGCCGAGGCCCATCCACACCGAGCCAATGACCTGGCCTTCCACCGAGACCGGGTTGAGCGCGCGTCCGCAATCGTGCGCGGCCCAGACCTTGTGGACGGTGACCTCGCCGGTCTCTTCGTCCACGCTGACCTCCGCGACCTGCGCGGCATACGAGTACGCGGGCGATGGACCGACACCCGATCCCTTGAACTTGCCGCCGCGCGCGTCCTGCGGAGGAGCGTAGGAACCGGTGCCGGTGAGCGCGCCATGAAAGTTGATGGCGGCCACGACGGCTTCTTCGAAGCTCATCTGGTCCTTGGGCCCTTCGTCCTTGCGCTTCTGCTGCACCGAGCCGCGCAGGATCTGGCCTTCCACGCGGCCCTGTACGGTGGCGTGCTCGCGCTCCGCCCGCGCTTCCCCGCCCGCCGGACCGTATGGTGTGTCTTTGTATTCGAGAATCTCGGCGGCGGTTTCTCCGGTCGCGGGATGTTTGGCGCCCTTTTTGAATACCCAGTCGTCGCGCATGACCACGTCTTCTGGGGCACAGTTCATTTTCTGCGCTGCGGCCGCGACGATCCATTTCTTCACGTCATTGGCCGCGCGCATCGTGGCGTTTCCGGCCATGAAGGTGACGCGGCTGGAGTAGGAACCAATGTCGATGGGCGTGAGATCAGTGTCGGCGGCGATGACACGAACGCGTTTGAGCGAGCAGCCCAGCACTTCGGCGGCGATTTGCGCGGTCATGGTGTCCGAACCCTGGCCGATTTCCGACGCTCCGGTGTACACGACCACGCCGCCGTCGCGATCAATCTTGATATTCACCGTGGAGTGCGGCATGTCGGAGCGAATGATGGAGTTGGCCGCGCCACTTACGTAATGGCTGCACGCCATGCCCAGGCCGCGCTTGCGATGATCGCTGACGCCGTTGCCGGATTGGCGCGAGAGATTTCCGCGCCGCTGTTTCCAAGTGGAAGCTGTGGCCACCCGCTCGATGCATTCCGGCAAACCGTAGCTCTGGACGCGCAGACCGTTCACCGTAATGCACGGTGGCTTCAGCAGATTCTTCTGGCGGACGTCGAGAGGGTCGAGTTTCAATGCGGCGCAGATTTCGTCGAGCTGGGACTCGAAGGCGAAGCGCACGTTGACGGTACCGTGGCCGCGCATGGCGCCGCAGGCCGGCTTGTTGGTGAGGACGCGGAAGCCGTCGTAGCGCACGTTGGGGATGTCGTAGAGCGCTCCCAGCAGCGCGCCGGAATAAAGAATGGTGACCGGGCCGTAGGAACAGTAAGCGCCGCCATCCTGCACCACGCGCGCGTGCACGGCAACCAAGCGGCCGTCATTCTTGACTCCGGTCTTGAGATCAATCAGCGTGCGCGGCCGGCCACGATGCGCCCAGAAAACTTCTTCGCGCGTGTAGGTGATTTTGACCGGAGCCTTGGCTTTGCGCGCCGCCACCGCCGCAATGATCTCGAGCGGAATAACTTCACTCTTGCCGCCGAAGCCGCCGCCCACGAGCGGCTTGATGACGCGAATCTGCGCCATGGGAATTTCGAGCACGAGCGAGAGCTTGTGCTGCAGGTAATAGGGCACCTGCGTGGACGACCACACGGTCAGTCGCCCCATTTGACCGGTCTGCGGATCGAGTTCGAAGGACGCGAGCGTGGAGTGCGGCTCCATCGCCGCATGCGTCACTTCATTCGCGATGTAGCGTCCCTCGGCCACGTAGTCGGCTTCGGCAAAACCCTTGTCAGGATCGCCGAAGCTGTGGTGGTACTCCTTCTCGACGTTGTGGGGGCGTCCTTCGTGGATGAAATCGCTTTGCGACCTCATCGACTGCTCGGGATCGAAGTACGCGGGCAGGGGCTCGTATTCCACGTCAATCAGTTCGAGGGCCTGCTCGGCAATCGACTCGGAAATTGCGGCGACGCAGGCGACGTTATCGCCGACGTAGCGAACTTTTTCGACGGCGAG
>Ga0070741_10011688_pt1 | contig 16123 bp, 14 predicted proteins | sample Coa_R1_4_FD_66440 | JGI IMG/M metagenome (GOLD analysis project Ga0070741, IMG submission 66440) | Surface soil microbial communities from Centralia Pennsylvania, which are recovering from an underground coalmine fire - Coalmine... | ecosystem: Environmental > Terrestrial > Soil > Unclassified ...
CCGCAAAAAGACCGATAAGCGATCACGGAGGAACAACCATGCGCAGCGCTCGCCTCGTCATCCTCGCTTGCACCACCGTCCTGTCACTCGCTCCGCTCTCCTCGCGCGGGGCCGGCACGCAGGTTTTGTTCGATGGACGCGATCCCGGCAAGACAATCTTCCCGAGCGACATCTTCACCGTTGCCGACGATACGCAAATCACGTCGCGGCGCGTCGACCTGCCGAAGCCCGATTGCAGCGTGCGGGTATCGGACTGCCAGGACATCGAGGTGCTCAACCGGCTCGACGGTTTCAACACGCAGCCGCGAATCTCCATCCCGTTCAGCGGTCCCATCGACGTCACCAGCGTCAGCAGCGACAGCGTATTTCTCGTTAACCTGGGCGACACGCGCGGTTTCGGTTCTCCCGGCCGTAAAATCGGGATCAATCAAATCGTGTGGGACCCCGCCGGCAATACCTTGTACGTCGAATCGGACGAGTTCCTCGACCAGCACACGCGTTATGCGGTGGTCGTCACCGACGGCGTGCGCGACGCGAGCGGCGATCCGATCGAAAGCGAGGCGTTTGCGAGGTTCCGCCATGACTTCAACTTCGGCCGGACGAAGAGTTCCGCGCTCACGGACTATCGCGAGGAATTGAACGACGCGGCCGGCCGTTCGAACCCGCACGGCCGCGCGCGCGTGGTGGCGCTCAGCGTCTTCACCACGCTGAGCGCCACCGCGACGCTCGAGAAAGTGCGCCGCCGGATAGAGGCGGCCGATCCGGCGCCGGTTGACTTCAATATCGGCGGCGGCGGTGCCCGGGCGGTGTTCCCGGTCGGCGCGATAACGAGCATTCTCTTCAATCGCCAGGTCGGTACCGCGCCGGTCTTCGCCACCAGCCCGGTTCCTGTCGCGCTCCTCAACCTCGTTCCCGGCGCGATCGGCCAAGTCGCCTTCGGCAAATTCGTGTCGCCGAATTATCAGGCCGCGGGCGAATTCATTCCCGCCGTCGGTACGCGGACGGGCACGCCGGCGCCGCGCGGCGCGCAGGAAATTTACTTCAATCTTTTCGTGCCGGCGGGGCCGCGACCGGCGAACGGCTGGCCGATCGCCATATTCGGCCACGGCTTCGGCGACAGTAAGCAAGGCGCCCCGTTCGTGGTGGCGGCGAAAATGGCGCAGCAGGGCATCGCGACTATCGCCATCAACGTCGTCGGCCACGGCGGCGGAGCGCTCGGCACGTTGACCATCAACACGACCGGCGGACCCACGACTTTTCCCGCGGGCGGCCGCGGCATCGACCAGAACGGCGACGCCCGCATCGACGGCACCGAGGGCAGCAGCGCCGCCCCGCCGCGCGGCATTCTCGGCAGCTCGGACGCCTTGCGCCAAACGGTCGTCGACCTGATGCAGCTGGTGCGGCAAATCGAGACGGGCATCGATGTGGACGGCGACGGAACCGCCGACTTCGACAGCTCGCGCATCTACTACTTCGGCCAATCGTTCGGCGGGATGTACGGGACGATATTCCTCGGCGTCGAACCGAACGTGCGCGTCGGCGCGCCGAACGTGCCGGGCGGCCCGGTGATCGATATCGTGCGGCTGAGCCCGGGTTTTCGCTTTTCGATCCTCACGCCGGCGCTGGCCACCCGCATTCCGAGCCTGATTAACGCGCCGCCGATCGTCGGTCCCGGCGGCGTGCTCCTTCCGCAAGTGAATGAAAATCTGCCGCTGCGGGACCTGCCGGCCGTGATCAACGACGTCCCGGGCGCCATCGCGCTGCAGGACTATTTCGACCGCAACGAATGGGCGAGCCAGCCGGGCAATCCGGTGGCATATGCACCGCATCTTCGCAAGGCGCCGCTTGACGGAGTTCCGGCGAAATCCGTCCTCTATCAAATCGCCAAAGGCGATCAGACCGTGCCGAATCCGACCGCGAGCGCGATTATTCGCGCGGGCGACATCGCCGACCGCCTCACGTACATGCGCAACGACGTGGCGTTTGCGATAAACCCGGCGACGCCGAAAAACCCACATACGTTTTTGACGAACGTGGCGGCCGGCGGTCTGGCGCCGGCCATCGCGATCGGCGCGCAAACGCAGATCGCGACGTTCTTTGCGAGCGACGGCACGGCGATCATCGACCCGGACGGCACCGGCCCGTTGTTCGAGGTCCCCATCGCCGGACCATTGCCCGAAGAATTGAATTTCATCCCGTAGCACGGGCTTGAGAAGCGGCGGCGTCGAAACGCCGCCGCTTTTTAATTTTGAGTCGGCGTATTGGTCGAGCGCCCGTCGGCGCGTGGTCGATCGCGCCGCGCTTCGTCCAGGCTACACAAAAAGCTCAGACTTCCAGCCACTCCTTGCGCACGGCGTGATTGGCGCGCAGATCCTGCGGCGTGCCTTCAAACACGATATGGCCGTGGCCCATGACGTAGAGACGATGCGAAATATCCAGCGCGATCGTCAGCTTTTGCTCGACGAGCAAAATCGATACGCCGCGCGCCGCAATGCGCTCGAGCAAGCCGCGCACCAGCTCCACCATCTTCGGCGCCAGGCCCTCGGTCGGCTCGTCCACCATGATCAGTTCCGGATCGCCCATGAGCGTGCGGCAGATGGTGAGCATCTGCTGTTCGCCGCCCGACAGCACGCCGCCCGGCGCGTCGATGCGCTCGCGCAGCACCGGAAAAAGGTTGAACATGTCCTCCATCGACCAGCGTCCGTCGCGCTTGCCGGACTTGACGCCGAGAGCGAGATTCTCGCGCACGGTCAGCCCCGGGAAGATGTCGCGATTTTCCGGAACGTAACCGATTCCCTTGTGCGCGACCCGGTGCGGCGGCAAACCGTCGATGCGTTCATCCTTGAAGCGGATGACGCCGTGCGGATGCACTTCGCCCATGATGGTCTTGATGGTCGTCGAGCGTCCGGCCCCGTTGCGCCCGAGCAGGCTCACGATCTCGCCCTTGCCGACCCGAAAGGAGATGCCCTGCAGGATATGGCTCTTGCCGTAGTAAGCGTGCAGGTTTTCGATCTCAAGCATGCTCATGCCGTCCCGAGATATGCCGCCTGCACGGCTTGGTTCTCCCGTATGCGGGCCGGCACGTCGGTCGCGATGATCTCGCCGTAGACCAGCACCGAGATCCGATCGGCCAGATTGAACACGACGCCCATGTCGTGCTCCACGACGACCAGCGTCTTGCCGCGCGAGACGGAGCGGATCAGCTCGACGGCGTTTTCCGTTTCACTGCGGCTCATGCCCGCCGTCGGCTCATCGAGCATGAGCACGTCCGCGCCGGAGGCGATGGTGATGCCGATCTCGAGCGCGCGTTGTTCGGCGTACGTCAGCACGCCCGCGGGCGTATGGCGGCGCGCGGCCATCTTGATCTGCTCGAGGGTCTTTTCGGTGAGCTCGTTGGCGTCGCGCAATTTATCGGCGCTGCGCCAGAAACTGTACCGGTGGCCCAGCGACCAGAGCACGGCGCAGCGTATGTTTTCGTAGACGCTCAAGCGCGGAAAGATGTTGGTCACCTGGAAGCTACGCGACAATCCGCGCCGGTTGATCTGGTAAGCCGGGAGCCCGGCGATTTCCCTTCCTTTCAACTTGATCGATCCGCTGGACGGCGCGAAGCGGCCGCTGATCAAGTTGAACAACGTCGACTTGCCGGCGCCGTTCGGGCCGATAATCGCGTGGCGCTCGCCTTTATGGACGGCGAGCGATACGCCGCGAATGATCGACGTGGGGCCGAAGTTCTTGCGCACGTCACGCAGCTCCAAGGCGCGTTCCGTTTCCGGATGAGGGGCCGTGGATGTCGCGTTCACGGAGACGTCCCCCCGGCAAAACGCGCTTTCGCCTCGTCGAGCGCGCGCGTCCACGCCGCGGCGACGAAGCGCCAAGTCTTGCGAAAAACGTAAAAGCCGGCCGCGAGCAGGACAACCGCCGTCACCCAAGGCCACGGGGTGGCGGCATCGAGGTCCACCCAGAACAGCTTCATCCGGGCTCCGAGCTCGGGCTGCGTGGAGAGGCGATAATTCATTTCGATCAGCAATACGGCCCCGACCAGCATGATGGCGGCGGGCACCAGCGCGACGGCGTACGACGCGAGCACTCCCCAGAACGCGCGCGTGCGCACGATCGGCGCGTGCATCATGATGAGACCGGCGAGGCCGCCGGGCGCGAACAGCACGACCGCCATGAAGAACAGGCCGAAATAGAGCAGCCACGCGCTGGTGTAGTCGCTCAGGTTGACTTGCAGCCACACGAGGACCGCGGCGCCGATGATCGGGCCGATGAAGTGGCCGATGCCGCCGATATAAGCGGCCAACAGCACCTGCGCCGAACGCAGCGCGCCGACAGATTCCGCCGAGACGATTTCGTAATTGATGGCGAGCAGACCGCCGGCCAACCCCGCGAACATGCCGGCGACCGCAAATACGATGAAGCGCACGCGTTGCGGGTTGTAGCCGATGAACTCCGCGCGTTCCGGATTATCGCGCACCGCGTTGCACAAACGTCCCACCGGCGTGCGCATGAACGCGTACATCAAAACCGCCGAGACGAAGGCCCAGAAGGCGATGACGTAATAGATTTGTATCTGCGGGCCGAAGGTGAGCCCCAAAAGGCGCGGTCCGCCGGTGCGGTTCGCGCTAACGCCTTCGTCGCCGCCGAAGATACCGTGCAGCATGAACGAGGCGGCGTAAACCAGCTCGACGACGCCGAGCGTGATCAGCGCGAATATCGTCCCCGCTTTTTTCGTCGTCACCGAACCGAAAATAATCCCGAACACCAATCCCGCCGCCGCGCCGGCGAGCGGCACGAGCGGGATCGGAATCGGCAGGCCGCCGTTGACGGCGCGCAGCAAATGAATCGCCGCGTAAGCGCCGAGCCCGAAGTACACCGCGTGACCGAACGACAGCAGCCCCGTCTGTCCGAGCAGGAGATTGAACGACAGCGCGAACACGGCGGTGATGCCCATCTGGCTCAACAGCGAGCGGCCGTAGCCGCTGCTGAGCCCGGGAATGTGCGGCAATACCACGAGTAAGGCGGCGGCAATCAGCCAGAACTTGTATTTCTCCCACCAGCGCAGCTGCACGCCGATCAGGGCCGTGGGCGGGACCGTCGTCGGCGAGCCGTCGTTCATGCGTCGCGGGTCCCGAGCAGGCCGCGCGGCCGCACGATGAGCATCAGGACCAGCAGCAGATACGGGATCACCGGCGCCGTCTGCGCGACCTTGATCGAATAGAGCTCGTAGAGCGGCGAGGACGGGCTTACCGTAACGCCGAGCGCGGCGAAGAGATCGCGCAGCGAGTAGTCCACCACGACGGCGAAGGTTTGCAGAATGCCGATGAGCATCGAGGCGATCAACGCCCCGGCGAGGGAACCGAGCCCGCCGACGATGACGATCACGAACACGATCGGTCCCACGGTGAAGGCGAGCGTGGGCGCCGTGAGCCAAGTGAATCCGCCGATCGCGCCGGCCAGGCCCGCGAGCGCGCTGCCGAGGGCGAACACGAGCACGTACACGCTCGGGACATTGTGTCCGAGCGCCGCCACCATCTGCGGGTGCGTCAGCGCGGCCTGGATGACGAGGCCGATGCGGGTGCGCTTGAGCGCGACGTACAGCGACACGAACATGCCGATCGACACCGCCATCATGAAGGCCTTGTAGGCGGGATACGACGTGCCGAACAGGGTGAAAAGCGGAAAATCCAGGGCCTCCGGCACGGTCGCCGGAATCGGGTTGCGGCCCCAGATCATGACCACCAGCTCTTCGATCAAATAGAGCAGCCCGAAGGTGAAGAGAATTTCGGGCACGTGGCTCTTGCGGTTCGGCACGAAGCGCAGGCCGTAGCGCTCGATGGCCGCGCCGATCAAACCACACAAGACCGGCGCCAGCATGAGCGCCACCCAAAAGCCGGCGTATTTGCCGATTTGATACGTGATATACGCGCCGAGCATGAAGACGCCGGCATGCGCGATGTTCAACACGCCCATCATGCTGAAGATGAGCGTCAGGCCGCTCGACAGCATGAACAACAGCAGGCCATACACCACCCCGTTGAGGAGTGAGGACACGAAGACTTCAATCATGGGCTGCTATTCCATGAAGGAGGGGCGTTTCGCCTCAGGCAACCCTCGCCGCCTCCTTGCGGCGAGGGATGCAGGTTTTGCTAACCGCTCAGCTCGGACGCTGCATCTTGCAAGTCGTGGGCACCGCCGTCGCCTTGGCGTCGACTTTGCGGTCGGTGATGAAGCCGATCTTCGTCCCTTGGAGGGGATGCTTCACCTTGTTCGACATGGTCGAAACGAACAGCGGCTGCAACAGTTGATGATTATCGGCGCGCATCTCGACCGGGCCGAGCGCCGTCGACATCGTCAACCCCTCGAGCGCCCCGGCGACTTTGATGGGGTCGTTCGATTTCGCCTTCTTCGCCGCCTCGGCGAACATCTCCATCATGGTCTTGATGCGCCAGTAGCCGTATTCGTTTTCCTGGCCGGGGAAACGCTTTTCGAATGCGGCGATCGCCGGATCGAGCTCGGGCGTGACGTCCTTATGCCACTCGCTCACCTGCTTTACCTTGCCGATGCCGGCCTCTCCGATCGCCGGCGGCGCGCCGAGCCCGCCCGCGTAATACGTGTACCATACGCCGTTATACCCGGCGTCCTTGCCGGCCTTGATCAGCAGCAACATGTCGTTACCCCAGTTGCCGGTGATGACGCCGTTCGCGCCGGACGCCTTGATCTTGGCGACATAGGGCGAAAAGTCCTGCACCTTTTGCAGCGGGACGAACTCGTTGCCGACGATCTGAATGTCGGGGCGTTTTTCCTTCAGCATCTTCTCGGCGGCCGCGGCCACCGAACGCCCGAAAGAGTAATCCTGATTGAGAAGATAAATTTTCTTGACGTTCTTGTCGCCTTTGACGGCCTCCGTCAACGCCGCCATTTTCATATCGACGTCGGCGTCGAAACGGAAATGCCAGAAACTGCACTTCTCGTTGGTGAGCGGCGGATCGACCGCGGCGAAGTTGAGGAACACGACTTCCTTGCCGGGGTTGCGCTCATTGTTTTTGTTCACGGCATCGAGGATGGCGTACGCGAAGGCGCTGCCGTTCCCCTGAAATACGTAGCGGTTGCCGTCGTCAATCGCTTTCTTCAGGGCGATGAGCGTTTCCTGCGCGCTGGTCTTGTTATCGTAAGAGGACAACAGGATTTTTTCGCCGTTCAAACCGCCGGCGGCGTTGATCCGATCGACGAAAAACTGCACGGTTTTCTGGGAGAGCAGGCCCGCGCTCGCGGCGCCGCCCGACAGGGCTTCGACAAAGGCCATCTTGACCTCCGCCATGGCCGAACCGGCGTACACGGTTCCCACCAGCGCGAGCCCGGCGGTTCCTAATCTTCGCAAGTTACTGAACATGTCTCCTCCTGGGTTTCTTGGAAAAGTGGCTGGACCATCGGCGAACTCTGCATCGGCTTTGCTCTCTCTCTAATATTTGCAGCGGCACGCCTCCCGGGCTGATCCCACCATATATGAGGAGTAGAGAGAAACGTTCCGCATAGCGGTACTTTATTTCGCCGTTTGGCGAATCATGGTATTGTCGCCGTCCCGCGTTGTAAATGGCGCAGCCGCAGGTTACGAGCGGCAAAGGCAATGCGCGCAAGTTCATCGCTCTTGTGTTCGCGCGGGCATTGGCGTCCGAACACACCGGTGGTTTTCCGGTAATAGAGCGGATAAACCGTAAATTTGCAATCTGCATAGCAGACACGGCGTCACCCTCTCCAGACAATCTTGCGAACTACGAGGACCACTCCATGCACGGCTTGATGATGAAGATGCCTTTGATGATCTCGTCGTTGATTCGACATGCGGACCGATACCACGGCGACACCGAGATCGTCTCGCGCCTGACCGAGGGCGGCATACATCGTTACACCTACTCCGACGCGCACCGGCGCGCGCGCCAGCTCGCCAACGCGTTAACGGCGCTCGGCGTGAGGCCGTCCGACCGCATCGCGACGCTCGCCTGGAACACCCACCGGCACCTCGAGCTTTATTACGGGATCTCGGGCATCGGCGCGATCTGCCATACCATCAATCCGCGCCTCTTTCCCGAGCAAATCTCTTACATCATCAATCATGCCGAAGACGCCTATGTCTTCCTGGATCTCACCTTCGTTCCCCTGGCGGAGAAAGTCGCGCCGCTGTGCCGGACCGTGAAAGGCTACGTGGTCATGACCGACCGGGCGCACATGCCGCCGCAAACCAGCTTGCCGAACGTCGTGTGCTACGAGGAACTGGTCAACGGGCATTCGGACGATCTCGAATGGCCGGAGCTCGATGAAAACACCGCTTCCTCTTTGTGTTACACCTCCGGCACCACGGGCAATCCGAAGGGAGTGCTCTACTCGCATCGTTCGACGCTGCTGCACGCGTACGCCTCCGCGCTACCCGATACCCTCGGGCTGTCGGCGAATGACGCCATTCTGCCCGTCGTGCCGATGTTCCATGTCAACGCTTGGGGTCTGCCCTACGCCGCGCCCCTCGTCGGCGCCAAATTCGTGTTTCCCGGTCCCGGCCTGGACGGCGCCAACCTGTACGAACTCTACGAGAACGAAAAAGTCACGTTCACGGCCGGCGTCCCGACCGTGTGGCTCGGGTTGTTGCAGTACGTGCGCGAGAAGAAACTGAAGTTTTCGACGCTGAAGCGTCTCATCGTCGGCGGCTCGGCCTGCCCGCCCGCCATCATTCGCGCCTTTCAGGACGAGTACGGGGTGCGCGTCGTGCACGCCTGGGGCATGACGGAGATGAGCCCGCTCGGGACGGTGAGCGCACCCAAGCAGAAACAAGGCGCTTGGGCGCCGGAACAGAAATTCGCGCTGCAGGCGAAACAAGGCCGTCCGGTCTACGGCGTGGAATTGAAAATCGTCGATTCGGAGGGCAAGGAACTGCCCCGCGACGGCAAGGCGTTCGGCGACTTGCTGGTTCGCGGCCCCTGGGTTACGAACGGTTACTTCAAGGGCGAAGGCGGCAGCCCGCTGCGCGACGGCTGGTTCCCGACCGGCGACGTCGCGACGCTCGACCCCGACGGCTACATCCAAATCACCGACCGCTCGAAGGACGTAATCAAATCCGGCGGCGAATGGATCAGCTCCATCGAGCTCGAAAACATCGCGGTCGGACATCCGGCCGTGGCGGAAGCGGCCGTCATCAGCGCGCGCCATCCCAAGTGGGACGAACGCCCGCTGCTCCTCGTCGTCAAGAAACCGGGGGCGAACGTGAGCCGCGAGGAGCTTCTGAAGTTCTACGAAGGCAAAATCGCCAAGTGGTGGTTGCCCGACGACGTCGTGTTCGTGGACAGCCTGCCGCACACCGCGACCGGAAAGCTGCTCAAGACCAAGCTGCGCGACGACTTCCGCGATTACAAACTGCCGACGGCGTGAGGAACGCGGCGCGCACGCGCAGCCGTTAGCCACAGGAACAAGGTCTGCTTATGGATCTCAATTTCACCCCCGAGGAGCAGGCGTTTCGCCGCGAAGTGCGCGCGTTCATCGACGCCAGCCTGCCGTCCGCTCTCCGCGACAAAGTCCGCGGCGGCAAACGCCTGTCGAAGGATGACTACCTAGCGTGGCACCGCATTCTTTACCGGAAGGGCTGGATCGCGCCCGATTGGCCGGCGCAATTCGGCGGCACCGGCTGGAACGCGGTGCAGCGCCATATCTTCGACGAGGAATTGGCCGACGCCGGCGCCCCGATCACGATTCCGTTCGGCTTGAAGATGGTGGCGCCGGTCATCATGGCGTTCGGCAGCCCGGCGCAGCAAAAATATTTCCTGCCGAAAATTCTTTCCGGCGAGCATTGGTGGTGCCAGGGATATTCGGAACCGGGCTCCGGTTCGGACCTCGCGTCGCTCAAGACGCGCGCCGAGCGTCAAGACGATCACTACCTCGTGAACGGACAGAAGACCTGGAACACGCTCGGCCAATACGCCGACTGGATCTTTTGTCTCGTGCGCACCTCGACGTCCGGCCGCCCGCAGGAAGGCATCTCATTCCTGCTGATCGACATGAAGACGCCGGGCATCACCGTGCGTCCGATCATCATGCTCGACGGCGAGCACGAAATTAACGAGATCTGGTTCGAGAACGTCAAAGTGCCGGTCGAGAACCGCGTCGGCGAGGAGAACAAGGGCTGGACGTACGCGAAGTTTCTCCTGAGCCACGAGCGCACCGGCATCGCGGGCGTCGGTCGCTCCAAAGCGGCGCTCAAACACCTCAAAACTATCGCGCGCCGGGAAACGGCGAACGGCCGACCGCTGATCGAGGATCCGCGCTTTCGCGACAAGGTCGCACAGGTGGAACTGGAGCTGATGGCGCTCGAGATCACCAACCTGCGGGTGATCTCCGCCGAACAGGAAAAACGCGCGCCCGGGCCGGAAGCCTCGATCCTGAAAATCAAAGGCTCGGAAATTCAGCAACTGCTGTCGGAGCTGACCCTGCAGGCGGTCGGACACCGCGCGCTTCCCTATCAGGATCGCGCCATGCAAGCCGGCGCCGAAGAAACGCCGGTCGGGCCGGAATACGCGGTGTCGGCGGCGCCGCATTACTTCAATCTGCGCAAGACCACCATTTACGGCGGCTCGAACGAAATCCAGAAAAATATTATTTCCCAGATGATCCTGGGATTGTGAGAAAGCCATGGACTTCAACTTTACCGAGGAACAAACGGCGCTCCAGGACACGCTACGGCGCTTCATCGCGAAGGAATATGGTTTCGAAAAGCGCCGCGCCCTCGCGCGCTCGCCGGAGGGATTCAGCCGGGACATCTGGCTCCGGTTCGCCGAGCTCGGCGTGCTCGCCCTGCCCTTTCCGGAAGCCTTCGGCGGATTGAACGGATCGGCCGTCGACACGATGGTCGTCATGGAGGCCTTCGGCCCGGGCCTGGTACTCGAACCTTACCTCGCCACGGTAGTGTTGTGCGGCGGATTGCTGCGCGACGCGGGGAATAAAACCCAGAAGGAAACGCTGTTGCCGGCGATTGCCAGCGGCGAGTTGCTAATGGCGTTCGCGCATTACGAACCGGACGCGCGCTACGAATCGAACTACGTGACGACGACGGCGACATCCGCCGGCGACGGGTGGACGCTCGATGGCGCGAAATCGGTGGTTTTGCACGGCGGCGGCGCTAACCGGTTGATCGTGTCCGCGCGCACGTCGGGCGATGCGCGCGACGCGGCCGGCATTTCGCTTTTCATTGTCGATCGCGACGCGGCCGGCGTTTCGGTGCGCGACTATCCCACCCAGGACGGCCTGCATGCGGCGGAAATCGCGTTCAAGGACGTGCGCGTGGGGGCGGACGCGCTGCTGGGGGCGAAGGACAAAGCGCTGCCCGCGATCGAGCGGGCGCTCGACTATGCGATCGCGGCGCTCTGCGCCGAGGCGGTCGGCATCATGACCGCGCTCAACGCCGCTACCCTCGACTATCTCAAGACCCGCAAGCAATTCGGCGTGCCGATCGGCAAGTTCCAGGCGCTGCAACATCGCATGGTCGATATGACCATCGCGGCCGAACAGGCGCGCTCGATGATGTACCTCGCGAGCGTCAAAGTGGACTCGCCCGACGTCGCCGAGCGCCGCCGCGCGGTATCGGCCGCCAAGGCCCATATCGGCCAGGCGGCGCGCTATGTCGGTCAACAGGCGGTGCAACTGCATGGCGGCATGGGCGTGACGGACGAGCTGGTCGTGAGCCACTGGTTCAAGCGCCTCACCACGATCAACCTGACGTTCGGCGACATGGATTATCATCTCGGCAAGTTCAGCGACATGCTCTTGGCCGGGCCGACCGCCCAGGCCGCGCCGCGAGCGGCGGCGGAGACGACCACGGTCCACGAGCGCGTCGGATGAGATCGCCGTCGCGGCGGCTTCGGAGAAATCCGAGCCGCCGCGTAGCACGCGTGTTGCCGCCCGAGAATTGCCGAGAACGGCGGCGCCTCGGGGCTTGCTAGAATCCACGCGATCGCACCTTGCCGGACACGATTACAAATCCACGAAAAACGCGAATCACCGACTTATGAACGAACTTGCCGTTCCCGAAGGCTTTCAGCCGCTCAAGCGCCTCGCCGCCTTCCTCGACATGATCGGACCGATCTACGTAAAAAGCGTCGGCAAGTCGCGCATCGTCGCCATCCGTATCGCGGAAAAACATCTCAATATGCGCGGCATCGCGCACGGCGGCATGCTGGTCACGCTCGCCGACAGTGCCCTCGGCATCAACCTGTCGTACCACGACGAACCGCCGCGCCCCATGGTAACGGTGAATCTTTCCACCGACTTTCTCGAACCCGCGCAGCTCGGCGAGTGGCTGGAAGCGCACGTGAAGGTTCAGCGCATGGGCGCGCATCTCGCCTTCGCCAGTTGCAACCTGCAAGTCGCCGACAAAGTGGTGCTGCGCGCGAGCGGCGTATTTTTCATTCTTGCGGGCGCGGCACCGCCGCTGCCGGGCAAAGAGCGCTTCGACGGTTGACGCGCGACATGCCGAAAGTTCACGTCCTGCTCACCAAACGGGAACTGGATCACCAGCGGCTGCCGGGCAAAGTGGTGCTGGTGCTCGACGTCCTGTTCGCCACCACCTCCATCGTCGCCGCACTCGCGCACGGCGCCAAAGAGGTGGTACCGCTGCCGAACGGCCCCGCCGCGCTGGCGAACGCCGAGGCGCGCGCGCCGTCTTCCTATATCTTGTCCGGCGAGCTCAACACCGAAACCCTGCCCGGCTTCTGCCATCCCACGCCGCTCGCGCTGATGCGGGAGAATATCTCCAACCGCACCGTGCTCTACTGCACCACCAACGGAACCGTGGCGCTGCACAAATCGGCCGCCGCGGATCATGTCTACGCGGCGGCGTTGATCAACGGCCGCGCCGTCGTCGAGCGCGTGACGCGCGCGCACGGCGACGAAACCGTCCTCATCGTCTGCTCCGGCTCGGCCGATAATTTCAATCTCGAGGATTTTTACGGCGCGGGGCACCTGGTAGCGCTGGTTCGCGAGCTGGGCGCCGGCCGCTACGACTTTACCGACGCGGCGCTCGCCGCCGGCCTGCTCTATGAACGCGGCGACGCCATGGAGTGCCTCACTCGCGCGCGCGTCGGGCGCATGATGCTCGAGCGCGATCTCGAGGACGAGATCCGCTTTGCGGCGCAGAAGGATTGCTTCACCGTGGTTCCGAAACTCGTCGGCGATGCACTGCGCCCGGTCTAACCCGCCCGACGAAAGCCAGGTTGGAACACGGCTGCGCGACGCGAAGGTCGAGCGCGGGCGATCCGAAAACAACTTCCAGCGGCTTCACCGAAGGGTCCGCCGTTGGCCCGCGGACGCCGAGCTCGAACGTGGGTCGCAACCCGGTGCTCTCACCGGCGCCCTGAATTATTATCGCGCCGTTGAAGCGCGTGCCCGCAGGCCCGCATCGGTGATTCACCAATTTCCCGATCGAGTGAATCATCTCATGCGAGAATTCCTCGGATGCCGCTGAGCGGCGCAACACCTGCTATATCGATTAACACAGAGCCGCGTAGAGCGGCTCGCCTAAGGGGAACCCATGCCCACCGTTACCTTCCAAAACCTTGAACAACTGCGTGAGCGTGTAGGCCAGGAAATCGCGGTCAGCGATTGGATCACGCTGACCCAGGAGCGCATCGATCGGTTCGCCGACGCCACCGACGACCATCAGTGGATACACGTCGATCGCGAGCGCGCGGCGCGCTCCGCGTTCCGCGGCACCATTGCCCACGGCTTCCTTACGCTGTCGCTGCTGCCGCATTTCCTGAACGAGACGCTGCGGCTGCCGGACGCCAAGATGTCGGTCAATTACGGCTTGAACAAGGTACGGTTCACGGCGCCCGTGCGCGCCGGCAGGCGTATACGCGCCCGGATTGCACTCCTTAATATGGAGGAAGCTCCGGGCGGGGCGATGGATCTGCACTGGAAAGTGACGATCGAAATCGAAGGCAGCGACAAGCCGGCCTGCATCGCCGAGACCATATCGCGCCGCTACGCGGACTGACGGCCGGCGAGATTACAGGAGACGACGATGAAAGCGCTGTTGTGCACCGAGCTCGGTTCGATCGAGAAACTTACGGTGCAGGAGGTACCTTCGCCGCGTCCGGGTGCGGATCAGGTGGTCGTCGACGTGAAGGCGAGCTCGATCAATTTTCCGGACGCCTTGATGGTGAAAGGCATGTATCAAGTGAAACCGCCGCTGCCCTTCTCGCCCGGCGCCGAGCTTGCCGGCGTGGTGAAGGAGGTCGGCGCAAACGTCCGGCATATCGCCGTCGGCGACCGGGTGGTCGGGTTCTGCGGCCACGGCGGATTCGCGGAGGAGTGCCTCGCCCCCGCCGATCGGCTCATGCCGCTGCCGGCGGGGATGGATTTCGAGCTCGCCGCCGCGTTCGGTCTCACCTATTGCACTTCGCTGCATGCGCTGCAGGAATGCGCCCAGCTGAAAAGCGGCGAAACCTTGCTCGTGCTGGGAGCGGCGGGCGGGGTCGGCATCGCCGCGGTCGAGATCGGCAAAATCATGGGCGCGCGCGTCATCGCCGCAGCGTCGAGCGATGAAAAACTCGCGGCGTGCCGGCAAGCCGGCGCCGACGACGTCATCAACTACAGCAGAGAAGAGCTGCGCCAGCGCGTGAAGGAACTGACCGGCGACAAGGGCGTTGACGTGGTCTACGACCCGGTGGGCGGCCCGTACTCCGAGCCCGCCTTGCGCGCGACCGCCTGGCGCGGGCGCTTCCTCGTCGTCGGTTTCGCGGCGGGCGACATTCCGAAAATTCCGTTGAACCTCGCGTTGCTCCGAGAACGCGCCATTATCGGCGTTTATTGGGGCGACTGGACGCGCCACGATCCCGCCGGTCACCTGCGCAACGTAAAGCAACTGGTAAAGTGGATCACGGAAAAGAAACTAAGGCCGTTGATCAGCGAGCGTGTGTCGCTGCGCGAGACGCCCGCCGCGCTCGAGCGCATGACGCAGCGCAGAGTCAAAGGCAAGGTCGTCGTGTTGCCCGAGGCCTAGAAACGCCCGGCCGCCGTTTACGCCGGGCCCCTTCCCCGTTGGCGTTCGCCAGGCGAGCACGCGTCATTGCCGCCACGCTCGCTTCGAGAAGCGCGCACGATCCGTCTAGTCGGATCATCCCTTAATGACACCGGAGAAGCGCTTAGGTGATATAGGCGGCTTCAAGATTTCCGGAGGAGACCACACCACGCGAAGACTCCAGTGAGGCGATCGGACTCGAGGAGAGCCGATTACGGAATCCTGCTCGTTTACACGGAGGAAGCGCTCATGGGAAAGACAGTACTGGTTACAGGTGGAATGGGTGGGTTAGGCGAATCCATTTGCACGAAAATGGCGGACGCCGGCCATCAAGTGGCGACCACGTATTCGCCGCACAACAACAAAGCGCAGGATTGGCTGGGACGCATGCAGGCGAAGGGATACGCCTTCGCCGCGGTGCGCTGTGACGTAACCGACCACGATTCTTGCCAGCAAGCAGTTGCGGAGGTGTACGAACGCCTGGGGCCGGTGGATGTGCTCGTCAACAATGCCGGCATTGCGCGCGACATGACGTTCCGCAAAATGGACAAAGGCAACTGGGATGCCGTGATCAACACCAACCTGAGCAGCTTGTTCAACATGACCCGGCCGATCGCGAACCGCATGGCGGAACGCGGCTGGGGCCGAATCATCAACATCTCTTCCGTCAACGGCTGCAAGGGCGCATTCGGGCAGACCAATTACGCCGCGGCGAAAGCCGGCATGCACGGCTTCACCATGTCGCTCGCGCTGGAGCTCGCGAGAAAGGGTGTAACGGTAAATACCATTTCGCCCGGTTATATCGCCACCCGCATGACTCTCGCCATCCCCAAGGATGTGATGGAGGCGCACATTCTTCCGCAAATACCACTGGGGCGCCTCGGTCGGCCGGAAGAAGTCGCGGCGCTCGTCCTCTATCTCGCCTCCGACGAAGCCGCGTTCGTGACGGGGGCGAATATCAGTATCAACGGCGGGCAGCACATGCACTGAGCGCGCGACGCAACCGCGTCAACTCCAGGCGCGGCGATCGGTTTACTCCCCGGCGCAACGCAAACGCCGCGCCGAAGG
>Ga0070741_10011689_pt1 | contig 16122 bp, 18 predicted proteins | sample Coa_R1_4_FD_66440 | JGI IMG/M metagenome (GOLD analysis project Ga0070741, IMG submission 66440) | Surface soil microbial communities from Centralia Pennsylvania, which are recovering from an underground coalmine fire - Coalmine... | ecosystem: Environmental > Terrestrial > Soil > Unclassified ...
GCTCCGCACCCGATGGGTAGCAATAGATCAGTCGGAGCTGGCGCGGCCTGCGCTCGAGCGAATCGATGAGGTTGCCCAGCACCGTGGTGAACGTCGCATCGTGGAAGGGGTGAAAGAGGTAGACGACCGTGACCTCGTCCGGGATCCGGTAGCCGGTCGCGTCGGCGACGACGATCTCGATGTCCTTGCACCGGTACCGGCGGTACTGCTCGGCGAGCATCTTGCGGGCAGCCTCGGCGAGAACGGGCGAGATCTCGACGCCGATCACGCGCCGGAAGGGCCGCAGCGCGGCCTGGTGAACGACGCGGCCCTTGCCGCAGCCGAGATCCAGAAACACGTCGTCCTCGGAGACGCCGATGAAGCGAAGGGCGCGCGGCAAGACGTGCCAATCGGATGCCACGTAGTTGATCCGCTCCGGATGCTCGTGTTCGGGCTCGGTCGAGCCCAGCAGGGTCTCCAGCCGCCGGTCGAAGAGGCGGTTGGCGAGCCGCTGCAGGCCCCGCGCCCATCGCATGCGGGCCTTGGCGCGCCTGGTGAGCTTGGGGATCTCGTCCGGGCTCTGGTGCAGGCGGCGCTGCCCCGCCACCCAGTCCTCGAGTAGCTCCTCGCGGGCCGCTGCGTCCTTGACGTCCATCCAGACCAAAGCTACCCCCGGCCGCTCCCAGCAGACCGATCAGGACCCAGAGATGGCGGTAGTGGTCGATGTCCCCCACGAGCCCGTCGAGCGCCATCCCCGCCAGGGCGCTCCAGAGGGGGATCTCGGTGGGCCTGCGCCGGTCTCGCCAGAGCAGCACGAACATGGCCGCCAGGGCCAGCAGGGCCGGGATGCCGATCGTCGCCGCGATCTGCAGGGGCGTGAAGTGCGCCCGAAACGGCTGGCCCTGGTTCACCCCGGGAAAGCCCCCGGGACCCACCCCGAGAACGGGGTGATGACCGAGGGTGCTCAGCGAGGTGGTGAAGGCCTCGCGCCGGTTGCCGGGGTCCGGGACCACGTAGGTGACCTCGGGTTTGCTCGGAGCGACGTGAAGACGCCCGACGGTGAGCGTGGCGAGGATGCCGAGGGAGACGGCGAGAGCGACCACCGGCACCACCACGCGCCGCCGGCCCTCCATCCCGGCGGACCATCGCAGCACCACGGCGAACAGGAAGCCGATGAAGGCCCGCGAGATCGTCGCGAGGCAGAGCAGCCCCAGCCCGATCTGAGTCCAGACGCGAAGCCTCGGGCTAAGGCCGGTCTCGCCGCTCGCCGCGATCCCCGAGGCGAAGATGCAGAAGCTGCCGAGCAGCGGCGGGCTCTCGAAGCCGGTCTGGACCCGCGTGTAGAGGTGGGACGGGGTGAGCTGCTCTCCGTAATGCCCGACCAGGCCCGTGTGCGCGCCCGAGTAGAAGAGGATCAGGGCGACCGCCCCGAGCGCGATCGTCACGAGAGCAGACGCGACGACCACCCTGAAGATCAAACGCCGCCGTGGCGCCTCGCCGGCGAAGTCGGCGGTGATCACGGCCAGCACCGCCAGCTCGGCCATCAGCAGCACGGTCTTCCAGCTGCTGCCGAAGCTCTCGATCCTGGCCGCGGCCGACAGGCACGCGAGCAGGAGATAGATGGCGAGTGGCACCTGCCACCACCGAAATGCACGGAGCAGGTCCCGGCGCAGCAGCCTCTCGATCAGCCAGAGCAGCGCCGCCACCCCGACCAGGATGTCGGTCCAGGTCGCGTGCTCGTAGAAGCTGCTGATCGGGGAGAGAAACCGGAACGGCAGGACGGCGATCGCGGCGAGGTAGCAGGCGAACGCCGGGCTCCGGCGCACTTCTAGTTCCGCATCGCGGGGAAGAGCAAGACCTCACGCAGCGACTTCGCTCCGGTGAGGAGCATGACGAGCCGGTCGATGCCGAGGCCTGCGCCGCCGGTCGGCGGCATCCCCTGCTCGAGCGACTCCACGAAGACCTCGTCGTAGGGCTGCGTCTCCTCGTCGCCGCGCGCGATCTCCTCGGCCTGGGCCTCGAAGCGGCGGCGCTGCTCGTCGGGGTCGTTGAGCTCCGTGAAGGAGTTCGAGATCTCGATACCTCCCACGAAGGCCTCCCAGCGCTCGACGAGGCCCTCCTCGGAGCGGTGTCGCTTGGCGAACGGCGAGAGCTCGACGGGGTAGTCGATGACGAAGGTGGGCTCGATCAGGGTCGGCTCCACCTCCTTCGAGAGCAGCCCGTCGACCAGCTTGCCCCAGCCCTCCTCGGGGTCGGGCTTGGTTCCCATCGCCTCGGCGAGCTGCTCGCGCGAGGGGTGCTCGAGCACGTCGATCCCGGTCTTCTCCTTGATCGCGTCCCGCAGCGTGACCCTCCGCCAGGGAGGGCTCAGGTCGATGCTCTGCCCGTCCCGCTCGATCTTGGTCGTCCCGAGCACCCCCTGCGCGACCCCGGAGACGAGGCCCTCGAGCTCCGTCGCCGTGTCGTTGTAGTCGGCGTAGGCCTCGTACCACTCGAGCATCGTGAACTCGGGGTTGTGCTTGTGGGAGACCCCCTCGTTGCGGAAGTCCTTGCCGAGCTCGTAGACCCTGTCGATGCCACCGACGATCAGGCGCTTCAGGTAGAGCTCGGTCGCGATCCGCAGGTAGAGGTCGCGGTCGAGCGCGTTGTGATGGGTCGTGAACGGCCGGGCGAGCGCCCCGCCGTAGAGCGGCTGGAGGACTGGCGTCTCGACCTCGAGGAAGCCACGCGAGTCGAACCAGTTGCGGATTGCCGAGATCGTGCGCGCCCGCGTGACGAACAGCTCGCGGGTCTCCTCGTTCGCCATCAGGTCGAGCTCTCTGCGCCGGTACCGCGTCTCGACGTCCTCGAGCCCGTGGAACTTCTCCGGCGGCGGGCGCAGGCTCTTCGCGAGCAGCTCCCAGGCGTCGGCGCGGATCGAGAGCTCGCCGCGCTTGGAGGCGAAGACGATGCCCTCGACGCCGACGATGTCGCCGATGTCCAGCGAGAGCAGCCCCTCATACGCCTCACCGCCGAGCTCGTCGACGCGCGCCTGAATCTGGATCTGGCCGCTGCCGTCCCGCAGATCGAGGAACGAGGCCTTGCCGTGGCCGCGGCGCGCGATCAGCCGCCCAGCGACGCGGTAGCGGTCGGTCGTTTCCTCGCCCGGCTCGATCTCCTCATGGGACTCGCGGACCGCGGCGATCTCGGTCCGGTCCGGAAACGAATGCGGGAACGGCTCGATCCCCTCCTCCCGGAGGCGCTCGAGCTTCGCCCGCCGGTCGGCGAGCAGGTCCGACGGCTGGCTCTCGGAGTCCGCGTTCACGCGGGCAGCCTATTCGCGGCTCGAGAGCAGAGCCCTGAGCTGCGGCGCGAATTGAAGGATCGTCTCGTCCCGGACGGCGTCGTCGGGCACGGGGAACCTGTCGCTGTCCGGCTTGCCCCAGGCGACGGCCGGCCGCTCCGACTTGCGCCTGAACTCCTCCTCGGACTTGGAGTAGTAGTGGTTGATCCGCAGGAGGTCGGCGGTGGAGTCCCGGATCGGATTCCGCACCGGCCGCCCGTCCTCACCGACCGGATCCCCCCGCAGCGTGAAGAAGTGGCCCGTCTGCGGGCCGAGCGCGCTGCGGGGATTGACGATCGACTTGACGAAGTGGTTCGCCTGGAGGTCGTCCGGGGCGCGCATCAGGAAGCTCTCGGTGACCAGGCCCTCGGGCGGATGCTTGTGCCCGCTGGTCCCGTACATCCGCCAATTGACCACCACGCCCGGGTGCAGGTCGAATTCCCGAAGGACCTCCGGCAGCGGCCGGCCGGTCGGCGAGAACAGGAACTCGTCGACGTCGATGAAGGCGATCCAGCGGGCCTCGTCGCGGCGCTGCTCCAGGCAGTGCTGGTAGGCGCCCAGCTGCGCGGGAACGAAGGGCCAGTGCTGCACCTCGACGATCCCCGCCTCGATCTCCGGGGCGAGGACGGATCGCCAGTCGTCGGAGCTGCGGTTGTCGTAGAGGTAGAAGCGCTCGACGCCCTGGATCCGGTGGAAGCTCACCCACTCGGCGAGATAGCGGGCCTCGTCGCGGAAGATCGCGCAAACGGCGAGCGCGATCGGAGGGCGGGTGCCAAAGGGCCTCGGCCAGCGCTCGCGCAGGTAGCCCAGCTTCCGGCCCCGGTCGCGGATTCTGCGGGCCAACGCTCTCATCGCCTCGAGAGGGCCTCCCTGAGCGCCGGGGCGAACTGCAGGATGAGCTCGTCATGCACGATGTCCTCGGGGATCGGGTCCCGGTCGAGCTGCGGCTCTCCCGTGGTCGCTGCCGGACGCACCTCCTTGTACCTGTACTCGGCCACCGACTTGGCGTAGTAGTGGTTGATTCGCAGCAGGTCCACGGTTGGTTCCCTCAGCAGATAGTCGACCGGGCGCCCATCCTCGCCGACCGGCCTGCCCCGAAGGCGGAAGTGATGCGCCGAGCCCCAGCCCTCCGTGCTCCGCGGGTTGACGATCGACTTCACCCACCGGTTTCCCGGGTGATCGTCGGCGGCGCGGGTCAGGTAGTTCTCGATGACGAGGCCATCGGGCGGATTCTCGAATCCGTTGGTCCCGTAGGTCCGGCGGCTGACGACGACACCGGGGTGCATGTCGAACTCCTGAAGCACATCGGGCAGCGGATTCCCCGACGGGGAGAAGAGGAACTCGTCCACGTCGATGAACGCGATCCAGCGGGCGTCGTCGCGGTGGCGGCGCAGGCAGTCCTCGTAGGCGCGGCCCTGGGCGGGCACGAAAGGGAAATGGATCACTTCGACGATCCCGGCGTCGATCTCCGGCTCGATCTCGGGGCGCCAGTCGTCCGAGCTCCGGTTTTCGTACAGGTAGAAGCGCTCGACGCCCTGGAGGCGGTGAAAGGTCACCCACTCGGCCAGATACCGGCCCTCGTCACGGAAGATCGCGCAGATCGCGAGCTCAATCGGTGGCCGCGTGCCGAGCGGGCGGGGCCAGCGCTCGCGTAGGTAGCGTGCCCGACGACTCCAGTCCCTGACCCGGGCGGCGGCGTCCCAGAGGGGCGAGGGGGCGAGCTCTCGGAGCCGCTCCTTCATCGCGCCGCGAGCAGGTTCCTCACCTCGTCTGCGAACTGCAGGGCGGTTTCGTCTCGAACGACCGCCGGAGGGGGTGGCTCCCGATCCGCATCGAGCTCGCCGGTCAGCGCAACCGGGCGCTGAGCCTTTTTCCGGAACTCCTCATCGGACTTGGCGTAGTAGTGGTTGATCCGCAGAAGGTCGGCCGTCGGCTCCCTGACCACGATTCCATGCACAGGCTTGTGGTCCTCCGCGACCGGCTCACCGCGCACCTTGAAGTGATGCGCGGAGCGCGCACCCACCGTTCTGCGCGGATTGACGATCGACTTCATCCAACGGTTTCCCTCGAAGTCGTCCGCCGGCCGCTCCAGGTAGTTCTCAATCACCAGGCCGTCCGGCGGTCGCGCGAAGCCGTTCGTGCCGAAGATTCGCCAGTTGACGAGCACGGCAGGCTGCGTGTCGAACTCCCGCAGCACGTCGGGCAGTTGCCTGCCGGTCGGCGAGAAGAGGAACTCGTCGATGTCGATGAAGGCGATCCAATGGGCCTCGTCACGATGCTGCTCGAGGCAGTGGTCGTAGGCACTTCGCTGACCGGGCACGAAGGGCCAGTGCTGGACCGCGACGATTCCGGCCTCGATGTCCGGGGCGAGCGCCGATTGCCAGTCGTCCGAGCTGCGGTTGTCGTAGAGGTAGAAGCGCTCCACCCCCTGGACCCGGTGAAAGCTGACCCACTCGGCGAGGTATCGGGCCTCATCGCGGAAGATCGCGCAGATCGCGAGCTCAATCGGTGGCCGCGTGCCGAGCGGGCGGGGCCAGCGCTCGCGGATGTATCCGAGCCGGCTCGCCGGCTCCCTCACCCGGTGCACGACCGCCCGCAGCGGGCTGGGGATCGCTTCTCTCAACCGCCGGCTCACGCCGCCGCCCGGCTGGAGAGCATCTCTTTGAGGCGGCGATCGAACTGCATGATGAGGTCGTCCTCAACGGCGTCGGGGGGAAGCTTGGCCCGCGCGAGACCCGGGTCCGGATTGACAGGACGACGCTTGACCTTCTCCTTGAACCCCTCCTCCGACTTCGCGTAGTAGTGGTTGATCCGCAGCAGCTCGGCCGTGGCGAAGGGGCGCATCCACTGCCGCGCCGGAACGCCATGCTCGTCGACCGGGGCGGTATGGAGGTGGAAGTGATGCGGGGAGAGGATCCCCAACACCGAGCGAGGGTTGACGATCGATTTCACCCAGCGGTTCCGCGGATAGTCGTCCGGGGCACGGAGGAGGTAGTTCTCGGTGACCAGACCTTCCGGCGGCTGCCGGTACCCGTTGGCACCGTAGATCCGCCAGTTGACCACCACGCCCGCCTGCGTGTCGAAGCCCCTGAGGATCTCCGGCAGGGGCCGGCCGCTGGGTGAGAAGAGGAACTCGTCCACGTCGATGAAGGCGATCCAGCGAGCCTCCTCGCGGTGCTGCTCCAGGCAGTGCTCATAGGCCCCCACCTGTCCGTAGGCGAATGGCCATTGGAGGGCCTCCACGATTCCTGCCTTGATCTCGGGGGCCAGCACGGCCTGCCAGTCGTCCGAGCTGCGGTTGTCGTAGAGGAAGAAGCGCTCCACGCCCTGAAGCCGGTGGAACGTGACCCACTCCGCCAGATAGCGGGCCTCGTCCCGGAAGATCGCGCAGATCGCGAGGCCGATTGGTGGGCGCGTGCCGATCGGCCTCGGCCAGCGCTCGCGGACATAGCCGAGCTTCCGCGCCCGGTTCCTGGCCCGTCTGGCCGCGGTCCAAAGACGCGGCGGAGTCAGCTTTCTCAGCCGCTCCCTCATCCCAACCGGGCGAATGTAGCCCCCGCCACCAGCGGGAGCAACCCGCGGCTACGCCGCTTCGATCTTGGTGATCTTGAACTTCTTCTTGGGTCCGCGCGGCGTCTCCACCGTCACGACCTCGTTCTTCTTGCTGCCGATCAGCGCCTTCCCGATCGGCGACTCGTTGGAAAGCTTGTGCTCGACCGGGTTCGCCTCCGCGGAGCCCACGATCTGGAACTTCTGCGACTTCCCGGACTTCTGGTCCTTGACGTGGACGACGGCGCCCACGCCGACGGTCTCGGTGTCGATCTGCTTGTTGTCGATGACGGCGGCGCGGCGCAGGCGGTCCTGCAGCGAGGCGATCCGCTGCTCGAGCATCGCCTGCTCGTTCTTCGCGTCGTCGTACTCGGAGTTCTCTGCGATGTCCCCGAACTCACGCGCCTGCTTGATGCGGTCGGCAACCTCCCGGCGCTTGTCGTTCTCCAGGTACTCGAGCTCCTCCTTGAGCTTCTCGAGCCCCTCGGGGGTGATCAATGTCTCGCGCGCCACTTCTCCTCGTTTCCTTCTGCTGACTGGTCTGTGTGCCGTCCAAAAGCCCTGCACAACGGCGAAAAATGAGCCCGCACCGACGCCTACATAGGGACGACGGTCCGGGCGAAGCGCGTCAGTATAGCGCCGGGCCGAAGGCTGGTCGAGAGCCTCGTCAGGCGTCCGGGAGCGCCCGGCTGAGCGCCTCCGCTACGCGCCCGGGGTCCTCCAGCTGGGGGTAGTGGCCGAGGTCGTCGAACCGGGTCACCGGCACGGCCGGCCGCAGCTCGACGACGGCGTCGAGGACGGCCCTCGTGGCGACCGGGTCGAGCATTCCCCAGGCGAGCGAGAGCGGCTTGTCCCACTCGCTGAGCGCGCCATGCCAGCGCTCGGCGTAGCGAAAGCGCTCCTCCATGTAGGCGATCGTCTTGTGGTTGAGCGTTCTGCCGCCGCCCGCGCAGATCAGCTCCCACTGGTCCTCGGCCTCCTGCTCGCTGAGCGGGTGCCGCGGGGAGAAGATCGATCCGAACTGCTGGCGGAAGAAGCGCTCGGTCGAGAGGCGGGAGAAGAGCGGGCCGAGCGGGGAGCGGAGGATGCGCTGGCCGAGCGTCGGGCTGGCGGCGCCCTGGACCATCGACCCGTTGAGGAGCAGCGCGCCGGCGATCTCGATCCGGTGCACGCCCTCCAGGTCGCGCGCCATCAGCTCCGTCGCCACCGACGTCCCCATGTCGTGGGCGACGAGGAACGCCGGGCCCTCGAGATCGCGGCGGCGGACGAGCTCCTCGATCAGATCGGCCTGCCAGGAGAGCGTGTAGCGGTGGTCGCGGGGCTTGTCCGAGAGCCCGAAGCCGAGGAAGTCGGGGGCGATGACGGCGTGCTCGGTCTCGTGGTCGAGGAGCAGGCGCCAGTCGTAGGAGCTCGAGGGGAAGCCGTGCAGGAAGACCAGGAGCGGCCCGCGGCCGCCGCGCACGAACAGATGAATGCGGCGGCCGCGGAACTCCTCTTCCCTCCCGCGCTCGCGCCAGGCCTGCACGCGCGAGGGGAGGTCCATGCCGAACTTCTACTTCTTGGGCTTCACCTTGTACCTGTAGGTGACGTTCAGCGAGACCGCGTCGAGCGTCCCCTGATCACCACCCGCCGTGTCCTCCACGAGCACGACCCAGTTGCCACGAGCCGGGCCGCCGACCGCACCACTTAGCGGCTGCTCTGGCTTGAAGGAGCCCGTGATCGGGTTGTTGCCGGTGTTCCCGGGCGTCACAATCGACGTCCCGAAGGTGTCGCCGAAGGTGACCAGCGATCCGCTGCAGCTCTGAGCGCCGGTGCCGTAGCCGTCACCAATGTCTCCACGGTGATTCGCGAGCAAGATGACCTTGCCACCGGGGGTGACCAGGTTGGCCCCGATGTCACCGGCGAAGGTATGAGTGATTCGCAGGCCCACCGAGTTGACTGAAACGACCGTTCCATTCTGCGGCTTCCCGTTGAACTTCGGAACGCCGATCGGGAAGACCACGTTGGCGGTGCTCGCGGGCACGCCGGTTTGACCTTCCCGGACGACTTGGGAAGTGCTCACACACTGGTTGAACGTCTTCGTCTTGGTCTTGGCAGCGGCCGGCGAGGCCCCTGCAAGAAGTGCGAGCGACGCGATGCCCATGCAGGCAAGCAGCGTCGTCCGCGCGGAGCGCTTCTTGATCATTCCTTCTCCTGTCGGTCGAGGTTCGGGTCCGGCGTCTGCCGAACGTCCTAGCAACACCGAACCTATGCGATCAGCGCGCGCTCGGGGGAGAAATCCGACGACAGTTCGGTCACGAACCCGCGCGCCTCTCCAAGGTCGCCGCACCGCTGAAGCGCTGCGGCCGTCGCACCGTCGGCCCCGAGGCGCTCGAGATACCAGGGATAGAACTTGCGCAGGTAGCGCGCCGCCCGCTCGGCGCCGAGGTGCTCCTCGGCGCGGTCCATGACCCAGAGCAGCTCCGCGACGACCTCGTCGCGTCCCGGATCCGAGGCGCGCGAGCCGGTCAGCTGCTCGAAGATCCAGGGATTGCCGAGGGAGCCGCGGGCGATCATCACCGCATCCGCGCCCGAGGCCTCGTACGCGTGGCGGGCGGCATCGGCCGTCTCGAGCCCGCCCGAGATGATCATCGGGACCTCAAGCCGGCGGGCCAGCTCGCGCGCGAGCGCGTAGTCCGGGCGGCCCTTGTGCTTGGTGGCCGCGGAGCGCGGGTGGAAGCCGATCGCGGCCACACCGGCGGCGGCGAGGCGCTGCGCCAGCTCGAACCCCTCGCGACCGCCCGGCCGCAGGCCGGAGCGGAGCTTCACGGTCACGGGCACGCCGCCGCCCTCGATCGCGGCGCTCGCCAGGCGAACGGCGAGCTCGTGGTCGGAGAGCAGGGCGGCGCCCGCGCCGGTCTTGCACACCTTCCGGACCGGGCAGCCCATGTTGATGTCGATCAGGTCCGCCCCGGCCTCGGCGACGATCCCGGCCGCCGAGCGCATCACCTCCGGGTCCTGGCCGAAGAGCTGCACCGAGACCGGGTGCTCGTCGGGGTGCAGCCGGAGCAGCTCGCGCAGGGTGCGCTCATTGCGGTAGTGCAGCCCGAAGCTCGAGACCATCTCGGAGACGGCGAGGCCGGCGCCGTGCCGGCGCGCCTGCAGCCGCACGAACCAGTTGCCGATGCCGGCGAGCGGCGCGAGCAGCACGCGGTTGGCGATCTCGACGTCGCCGATGCGGAATGGCGATGTCAGGGGCGGTTGCACGGTACTCATGCTAAGCGGGCCCGCCGCCGCGACCGCTCCTGCGCGTATCTTTGACGTATGTCAGCTTCGCCTGCCAAGCGGACCCGCGAGCGGCCCCCTCAGAACGGCCAGACGCTCACTCGCGCCGCCCAGGAGCGGCGCGCAGCCGACTGGGCGCTCCCGATGAGCGAACGGCTGGCGAGGCTCCATCAGCTCTGCAGGCAGATGAGCGCCGTCAAGGACAGCGCTCGCGGCGGTTGACCGAGTTCGACCTTCGCGCCCTCCTCGCGGCCCTGCATGAGCGCGGCGTCCGCTTTGTCGTGATTGGCGGCGTAGCGGTCGGGGCGCATGGCTACGTCCGCGCTACAGAGGACCTCGACCTGGTCCCAGACCCGGATCCCTGGAACCTCGAAGGGCTCTCGGACGTGCTCGCCTCCCTTTAAGCGACGCTTCCCACCTCCAGCGGCCGCAGGTTCGATCCGGATCGCGACACGGCGGCGCTCACCCGCGGCGCCAACCTGACCGCGCAGACGAGGTTCGGTGGTCTTGACGTGGTCCAGCTTGCTGATGGAGTCCCGAGCTTCGCTGTTCTCGATCGGGATGCGGTGAACAGTGATCTGCTCGGGGTCCCGGTCCGGATCTGCTCGCTGGCGCGGTTGCGGGAGATGAAGGAGGCTCAGGGTCGAACCCAGGACCGCGCCGATCTCGAGAACCTGCCCGAGGCGTAGCCGGTCCTCGAGCTCCTAGGTGTTGCGCTCGTAGATCAGACGGAGGCCGCGCAGCGTGAGCAGCTCGTCTACCTCGTCGATCGTCTCGCAGTGGGGCGCGATCGTGTGGGCCAGGCCGCCCGTGGCGATGAACTTCACCGGCTCGCCCAAGGCGTCGGCCAGGCGGCGGTCGATCCCGTCCACCAGGCCCGCGAACCCGTAGGCGAACCCGGCTTGGATGGCGGCCTGCGTGTGCTTGCCGATCGGCCCCTCCGGCGCGGAGACGTCGATTCGCGGCAGCTTGGCGGTCCGCGCCGTGAGCGCCTCCATCGAGATCTCGACACCGGGCCCGATCACGCCGCCCAGGTACTCGCCCTTCCCGGAGACGACGTCGAAGTTGGTCGAGGTGCCGAAGTCCACCGCCACGCAGGCGCCGTTCACCTTGGCGTGCGCGGCCACCGCATTGACCAGGCGGTCGGCGCCGAGCTCGTGGGGGTTGTCGACCAGGATCGGCATCCCCGTCTTCAGATTGGGCCCGACCGTCAGGGAGCGCCCGTCGACGTGCCTTCGGCAGAGCTCCTCCCACTCGGGACCGAGCTGCGGGACCACCGTGGAGACGATCGCCCCCTCGATCCGGTCGAGGGCCAGCCCGTCGAGGACGAGGACGCCGGAGAGCCGCTCGGCGAGCTCGTCCGCCGTCGCGTTCGGGACCGTGCGGAGGCGCCAGTCGTGGGCGAGCTCGCCGTTCTCGAACGCGCCCAGGTGCGTCTGGGTGTTTCCCACGTCGACCGCCAGCAGCATGCGCGGGATTATCGCGACAGCCATAGGATGCGCCGCAATGGCGGAGGCAAAGCTCTACGTGATCCCGGGGTCGCACCCCTCGCGCAGCGTGATGCTGATGCTCGAGCGGAAGGGGATCACCTACAAGCGGGTCGACCTGATCCCGGTGGTCTCGAAGGGAATCCTCCGGGCGCAGCGTTTCCCGGGCGTCACCGTGCCGGCGCTGAAGCTCGACGGCAAGCGCGTTCAGGGCTCGCGCGAGATCTCCCGCGAGCTCGACCGTTACAAGCCCGAGCCGCCGCTCTTCCCCGAGGATCCCGAGCTCCGCAGGAGGGTCGAGGAGGCGGAGGCCTGGGGCGACGAGTTCCAGCAGAAGCCGCGCCGGCTGAGCTGGTGGGCCTTCAAGCGGGACCGGGAGCCGATGAAGAGCTATTCGGAGGGTGCCCGGCTCGGGGTGCCGGTCGGACTCGCGGTGAAGACCGGCGGGCCGATCGTCGCCCTCTCGGCCCGGTTCAACGGCTCCGCCGACGAGCGGGTGCACGCGGACCTGACGTCCCTGCGCGACGACCTCGACCGGATCGACGCGTGGATCGCCGAGGGGGTGCTCGGGGGACCGGAGCCGAACGCCGCCGACTTCCAGATCGCGCCGAGCGTCCGCCTGCTGACGACCTTCGAGGACCTGCGGCCGTTCATCGAGGCGCGGCCCTGCGGCGAGATGGCGAAGAGGCTCGTGCCCGACTTCCCCGGGAGGATGCCGCAGGTGTTCCCGGAGGAGTGGCTCAGCGGCCTGCGGCGCTGACGCGACTGACCCTCTGCCCCGGATCCAGCGCGTCGAGGGCATCACTGAGGGCGGTCCCGTCTGGCAGGCGCAGCTCCGGGTCGAGCTCGAGCAGCGGGACGAGCACGAAGCGGCGCGAGGTCGCCTCCGGATGGGGAAGCGTCAGCCTCTCCGTGCTCATCTCGGTCTCGCCGAGCAGCAGCAGGTCGATGTCGATCGGCCTGGGCCCGTGACGCGGCCCGCCGAAGGCGCGGCCGTGCTCGGCCTCGATGGCCTTGGAGAGGTCGAGCAGCTCCTCCGGCTCGAGGGTGGTCCTGATCCGGATCGCGGCGTTGAGGAAGTCCGGCTGGTCGAGGATCTCCCCCACCGGCTCGGTCTCGTACAGCGAGGAGACGGCCTCGACCTCGATGCCGTGCTCGCGGAGATCGTCGATCGCCCGCCGAAGGTGGGACTCGCGGTCGCCGACGTTGGAGCCGAGCCCGAGGTACCCGACTCGAGCCTCCCTCGTCACGAAACGGGTCGCGCCTGCGCGGGCCCTGGCATCTAGACCCCCTCCTCGTCCTCGGGCTCGCGGTCGAGGGCGCGCTCGAGCGTCACCTCGACCCCGGCCTCCTGCACCGGGTAGGGCACGGGCGGCTCCGGCTTCGCCGCCCGGACCCGCACCGAGTCGCAGTCGAAGCGCTCCATGAGCCTGCCGGCGACGACCTGGCAGAGGCGCTCGAGAGTGCGGTAGCTGCGCTCAGTGGCGGCCAGCGCGACGATGTCGCAGACCTCGGAGTAATCCACCGTGTCATCCACCCGGTCCGTGAGCACCGCGTCGCAGTCCGGGACGTCGAAGGTGAGATCGAAGTCGAGCCGCTGCCCGACCTCCTGCTCGGCGTCGGTCACGCCGTGGTGCGTGTAGATGGAGAGGCCGCGGATCTCGACCTCGACCGAGGAGTGCTCCTGATCGCCGTGCGCCTCCATCAGGGCGAAGGTAGCCGAAAGCCCCTCTCGGCCCCGGCGCCGGGGCGCGATTAGGCTCCTCTGATACGACTGTGTGGTGAGCGCGCCGCCCGAGACCACCACGGTCGGCGAAGGGGAGCTCGCCGCAGAGGTCTCCCACCACTTCGCCGACCTGCCCGAGTGCCGGCTTCACTACGTCAGCCGCGGCTCGGGGAAGCCCATCCTCTTCCTGCACGGCTTTCCGCAGTTCTGGTTCCTCTGGCGGCACCAGCTCGCCGACCTGGGCAGCGATCACGCCGTCTACGCGGCCGACATGCGCGGCTACAACCTCTCCTGCAAGCCGGCCGATCCCGAGGCCTACCGGATGCGGCACCTGCTTGGCGACATCGTCGGGCTGATCGAGGAGCTCGGGCTCGCGCCGCTGACGCTGGTCGGCCACGACTGGGGCGGGATCGTCTCCTGGGCGCTGGCGCTGAAGCACCCGGAGCTGCTCGAGCGCCTGGTGATCATCGACGCACCGCCTCCCTTCACGTGGAACCGCGACCTGCGCGAGAGCCCGAAGCAGCGGAACGCCGTCAACTACATGGTGGAGCTCTCGAAGCCGTCACCCGGGCCCGAGCAGATGCTCTCGGCGGACGGCTTCTCGATGATGGACGACATCATGCGGCGGATCGGGGGGCTGCGCGCGCAGCTCGGGGAGGCGGACCGTGCCGTCTACCGGGAGGCGTGGTCACAGCCCGGCGCGTTGACGGGCGGGCTCAACTACTACCGGGCGGCGCGCATGGGCGAGCAGGTCACCGCCGGCGGCGTGCCGGAGGAGTACATGGCCAAGATCAACTCGCAGGTCGTCACCGTCCCCACGATGGTGATCTGGGGCGAGAACGACGGGGTGCTGCTGCCCTCACTGACCCGCGGGCTGAGCGAGTGGGTACCGAGGCTGCGGGTGGAGATCGTTCCCGGCGCGGGCCACTGGGTCCCCTACGAGCGGCCGGAGACCGTCAACGCGCTGATCCGGGAGTTCACGGCGCAGACCAGCTGACGCTCGGGTCGAGAATCGCGTCGGCCACCGTCAGGGCCTGGCGCATCGGCGCGACGTCGTGGACCCGCAGCATCCGCGCCCCGTTCGCGTAGGCGATCACGTTGGAGGCGATCGTGCCGCCCAGGCGCCGGTCCACCTCGGCCCCGGTGAGCTTGCCGATGAAGCTCTTGCGCGAGGAGCCGAAGGCGATCGGGTGGCCGAGGTCTGCGAGCTCGCCGAGTCGCCGGTGCAGCTCGAGGTTGTGCTCGACGGTCTTGCCGAAGCCGATGCCGGGGTCGATCCAGATCCGCTCCTCCTCGATCCCGGTGGAGACGGCGAACTCGATGCGCTCCGCGAGGAAGGCCTTGACGTCGTCCACGACGTCGTCGTAGGTCGGGTCCTCCTGCATCGTCCGCGGGTCGCCGAGCATGTGCATGAGGACGACCTCGCAGTCGCGTTCCGCGCAGAGGGCCGCGAGGTCGGGCTCCGCGCGCAGGGCCGTGACGTCGTTGACCATCTCCGCGCCGGCGGCGAGCGCCGCCTCGGCGACCGCGACCTTGGAGGTGTCGATCGAGACGGGCACCGCGCCGGCGGCGAGGGCCTCCACGACCGGGCCGACTCGGTGGAGCTCCTCCTCGGCCCTGACCGCCTGCGCGCCGGGCCGGGTCGACTCGCCGCCGACGTCGAGGACGTCGGCCCCCTCCCGCGCCAGCTCTAGGCCGTGGGCAATCGCCCGCTCGGGATCGAGGAACTCGCCCCCGTCCGAGAACGAGTCGGGGGTGACGTTGACGATGCCCATGATCCGGGCGGACATGCTGCTCGGCATCACCGGGCCCTGATCAGGGTTCCGTCGGGCCTCAGCTCGACGAAGTGGTGCGCCTGACCGGAGCGGTAGCGCCCGCACTGGTTGGCCGGGAGGTCGTCGATCGGCTGGCGAGGGTCGTGCGCGATGTCGGCCACCCAGTCTGGGAGGCTTGGCAGGCTCTCGGAGATGCACGGCCCGGCGCTCAGGTCCTCCCCGGACGCCTGTGCCTGGCGGAACGCGGCCTGCGCCTCGTCGACCGCCCGCTGCGCGCCGCTCGGGTTGACCTGCGAGCCGCTCGAGCCGCAGCCGGCGATGACGAGGGTGCCGAGCACGAGATAACCGGCAACGAAGAGGACCGGGCCCGGGCGGAGAGGGTTGCTCACGCCCGAAGTATCCCCCGGTGCCCGAGGTTGGTCACTTTGCCGTCCTACAGCCGAGTAAGTGACCGAGCGTTGCTACGGGCGTGCGCTAGCGGCGCGGATCCCGGCGACCGGGATCGTCCGCGCGCATCTCCGCGCTGCCGCCGGCCAGGCCGGGGCGAGGGCGCGGGCGCGGCTTGGGGCCCTCGCGGACGGTGCTCTTCTCCTCGACCTCTGAGGCCTCTGGCGGCGGGGCCGCCTCCTCTTCGTCGTGGAAGACCTCCTCCGCGGGCTTGCCCTCGAGCAGGGCGATGAACTCCTCGGCCTCGATCGTCTCGCGCTCGAGCAGGATCTTGGAGATCGTGTCGAGCTGCTCGCGATGCTCCGAGAGGATGTCCTTGGAGGTCTGGTGGGCGTCCTCGACGATCCGGCGGACCTCGTCGTCGATCTCCCGCGCGATCTCATCGGAGTAGTCGGGCTCGGCCGAGAACTCGCGACCCAGGAAGGGCTGCGAGCGGTCATGGCCGAAGACGCGCGGGCCGAGTCGCTCGGACATGCCGAACCGCATCACCATCTGCTTCGCGGTCTCGGTGACCTTCTCGAGGTCGTTCGAGGCGCCGGTCGTGATCTCGCCGAAGACGATCTCCTCCGCGGC
>Ga0070741_10011690_pt1 | contig 16121 bp, 16 predicted proteins | sample Coa_R1_4_FD_66440 | JGI IMG/M metagenome (GOLD analysis project Ga0070741, IMG submission 66440) | Surface soil microbial communities from Centralia Pennsylvania, which are recovering from an underground coalmine fire - Coalmine... | ecosystem: Environmental > Terrestrial > Soil > Unclassified ...
GCGGCGGCGATCAGAGCGCCGGCCGCGACACCTGCGGCGACGGCGAGCCGCCCGATCACGCGACCCTCCTGAACCAGTAGGCGGAGAGGCCGGCGCCTGCGATCAGCAGGACGGCGGCCCCGGCGGCGAAGAAGTCGGTGATCTCGCGCGAGCGCCTCGTGTGCCCCAGCCGTGAGCCGAGCCCGTCGTAGACCGACTTCAGCTCGTCGTCAGTCGCCGCGGTGAAGAACCTGCCTCCGGTCGCTCGCGCGAGCATCTGCAGCGTCGCCGGGTTCGGCGGGACGCGGATCGTCTCGACGTAGCCGCCCGGCAACCGGTGCTCGACCGTGCCGCCGGGCGTCCCGAGCGAGATCGTGTACACGGGCACCTTGAGCCGCCGCGCCGCACGGGCGGCCGCAGCCGGCGACGTCCGGCCGCCGTCGGGAGCGCCGTCGGAGATCAGCAGCACGGACGTCGGCGGAATGCTCCCATCCTTCGCCCGCTCGCGCAGGCCGAGGCGGGCGGCGAGCCGGACCGCGTCGCCGATCGCCGTGCCTTCCTTCGGGGTGAGCGTCGCCAGCGCCTGGTGGACGAGCGCGCGATCCTCGGTCGGCGCGAGCGCGAGCTGCGCCCGGCTTGAGAACGAGACCACGCCGACGCGGAAGCGCTCCGGCACCAGGTCGACGAAATGGTTCGCCGCCGCCTGGGCGGCCGCGAGCCGGGTCGGCGTGATGTCCGTCGCCCCCATCGAGCGCGAGGTGTCCATCGCGAGGAGGACGGTCGCCTCCTCGCGGGGGACGCTGACCGTCGCGTGAGGCCGCGCGACGCCGACGATCAGCGCCGCGAGCGCCACGCCGAGGATCGCCACGGGCAGGTGCCGCTTGCGGCCCGGCGCCCGGTCGACGAGGTTCGGCAGCAGCGCGGGCGTGGTCCAGCGGCCTGCGAAGCTCGACCGCCTCCGGTCGCGGACGACGTAGGCGGCGACGAGCGCCGGGATCGCCAGCAGCAGGAGCAGCCACCAAGGCGACTCGAACGTCATCCGCCCCTCCGCAGGAACACTGCGAGGCTGCGCAGCCAGTCCCCGGAGGTCGTCAGGACGGTGTGGCGGACGCCGGTCGCCTGCAGCGCGCGTGCGAGCTCGCGCCGCTCCGCCTCGGCGGCCTCGGCGTAGCGGCTGCGAAGCCGAGCGCTACGGGTGTCGACCCGAACGTGGCGCCCCGTCTCGGCGTCGATCAGCCACAGCTCGCCGACGTTCGCAAGCTGCTCTTCGCGCGGGTCGCGGATCTCGATCGCGATCACCTCGTGGCGAGCGGCGAGCTGGAGCATCGGCTCGCGCCAGTCGCGCGGCCCGCGGAAGTCCGAGACGAAGACGACGAGCGAGCGCTGCCGCGCGAGCGCCCCTGCGCGGTGGGCGGCCTCGCCGAGCGAGGTCGCGCCGACTCGTCCCGGCGCCGCGCCGTCGCGCTCGCGCAGCGCCGCCAGGAGCCCGAGGAGGCCGATCCGCCCCTGGCGCACCGGCAGCCACTGCTCGTCGTCGTCGCCGAACGTGATCACGCCGAGCCGGTTCCCCCGACGGGTCGACAGGTGGCCGAAGGCGATCGCGACCCCTTCGGCGAGGTCGGCCTTGCGCCGGTCGGCGGTGCCGAAGAGCATCGACGGCGACGTGTCGAGCACCAGCCAGGTGACGAGCACCCGCTCCGCGAGCTGGACGCGCACGTGCGGCTCGCCGGTGCGCGCCGTCACCGCCCAGTCGATGAACCGCACGTCGTCGCCGGGGACGTAGCGCCGGATCATCGCCAGCTCCGTGCCCTGCCCGAACAGCGAGGAGCGGTAGTCGCCGGCGAGCAGCCCCTGCACGCGGCGGCCGATCGAGACGTCGAGGGCGCGCAGGAACCGGTCCGGGATCGGGCCTGGCCCCGGCTGCGCGGGAGGCCGCTCGACGGTCGCTGCCGCGAGGGCGCTCAAGCCGCGGTCTGCTCCGGGAGGTCGAGCTGCGGCACAGGCACGGCGGCGCGAACACGCTCGAGGATCGTGTCTGGAGTCACCTCCTCTGCCAGCGCCTGGTAGGAGAGGACGAGCCGGTGGCGGAACGCGTCGTCGACGAGGGCGAGCACGTCGTCGACCGTGACGAAGTCGCGGCCGTGGATCAGAGCGAGCGCCCGCGCGGCGACGATCAGGCTGATCGGGCCGCGCGGGCTCGCCCCGTAGGCGATGTAGGACGAGAGCTCGTCCAGGCCGTACGCGGCGGGATCCCGTGTCGCGTCCGCGAGGCTGACCGCGTAGCCGATCAGCGCCGGATCGGCGTAGACGTCGTGCACCCCGCGCTGGAGGCCCCGGAGCTCGTCGAGCGTCAGCATCTCGCGGAGCTCCGGCGGGTCGTCGAGCTGCCGCTGCACGATCGTCAGCTCCTCGTCGCGCGTCGGGTAGCCGATCAGGATCTTGAGCATGAACCGGTCGATCTGCGCCTCCGGGAGCTGATACGTGCCTTCGGACTCGATCGGGTTCTGCGTCGCCATCACGAGGAACGGGTCGGGGACCGGCGTCGTGTCGTGCCCGATCGTCACCTGCCGCTCCTGCATCACCTCGAGCAGCGCCGACTGCACCTTCGCCGGCGCGCGGTTGATCTCGTCGGCGAGAAGGAAGTTGCAGAAGACCGGCCCGAACTCCGTCTCGAACTCGCCCTCGTTCGCGCGGTAGATGCGCGTGCCGACGAGGTCGGAGGGGACGAGGTCCGGCGTGAACTGGACGCGCTTGAACGTTCCGCCGAGGACCGCTGCGGTCGTCTTGATCGTCAGCGTCTTCGCCAGCCCCGGCACGCCTTCGATCAGGAGGTGGCCCTGCGCGAGCAGGCAGACGAGGACGCGCTCGAGCATCGCGTCCTGCCCGGCGATCACCCGCCGGATCTCGTAGAGCGCCTGCGTCAGGCGTTCTCTCGTGGTCGCGGGGACGGCTGACGGGCGGTCGTCGGTGGACGCGGGCACGTGGAGCCTCCTTGGTCGCACGGCGGGACGACGAAGCGCCCCACACGTAAGCAGTTTTTCCTGAGCGTTGGCTGAGAAAGCGTCGCGGCGCGCCGCCGCCGGTCACTGCGGCGGGCCGCTGACGAGGCGCGCGGTGCCGACCGAGCGCCTGCCGGAGCGGATCCAGGCGATCGCGATCGTGTCGCCCGGCTTCTTGCGGAGCAGTACCCGGGCGACGCCGGCCGGAGTGGACACCCTCGTGCCGTCGAGGGCGACGATCACGTCCTGCGGCGCCAGGCCGGCGCGATCCGCCGGACCGCCGGAGACGACGTTGTCAACGGCGGCGCCCGGAACGTAGCCGCCCTCGTAGTAGCCGGCGGCGTGCACTGCGACGCCGAGGAAGGCGGTCGGGCCGACGTGGATCGCGGCCGTTCCGCGGCCGGAGTCGATCTGGCGCCGAATCGCGAGGGCGCGGTCGATCGGGATCGCGTACCCCTCGTTGCTGCCGGAGAGGAACGAGAAGCCGGTGGAGGCGGCGCTGTTGATCCCGATCACCCGCCCACGCGCGTCGAGCAGCGGTCCGCCGGAGTCGCCCGGGCGCAGCTCCGCGTTCGTCTCGATCAGGCCTCTGAGCTGCTGCTCGTTGCCCTGACCGTCGCCGGCGGTAATCGTCCGCCCGAGGGCGGTGATCGAGCCGCGGGTGACGACGAGCCGTCGTGTGCCGCCGGCGTTCCCGACCGCGAGCACCGCCTGCCCCCGGCGAAGCCCCGTCGAGCTGCCGAGCAGGGCGACCGTCAACCCCGAGGCGCGCTGGAGCCGCAGCACGGCGATGTCGGAGGCGACGGAGTACCCGAGCACCCGCGCGTCGTGGCGGCTCCCGGTCCGGGGGTCGAGCACCCGGATCTTGGTCGCGCCGCGGATTACGTGGTTGTTCGTCAGGATCTCGCCGTCGGCGGTCAGGACGACGCCGGTCCCCGCCGCGGCCGTCCGCTGGTACCCGAGCGCCGTCTCGATCACGACGACGCCCCTCGTCGGCTGCACGGCGCCCGTCGCACGCTGCGACGCGACCGCCGCGCCCGCGAGCACGAGGACCGCGGCGGAAGCGACCACCACGCGTCGCAGCACTGCCATCCACACCAGCATGCCCGCCGCGCCTGAGAAGAACCTGAACGCGGCGATCAGCGGGCGAGCTCGAGGCCGAGCCACGACGCCAGGTCCTCGAGCTCTCCCTGCACCCCGCTCGCGATCGCGCGCGTGAACTTCACGTCCTCGTGAACCGCGTTCACCCGCAGGACGCCCGCCTTGCGATCGGCGATCGCGTCGACCTTGCCGACGAGCCGGTCGTGGTGGAGGATCGGCAGCGCGAAGTACCCCCAGCGTCGCTGAGCCGCCGGCTTGTACATCTCGAGCGTGTACTCGAAGTCGAACAGCACCTGGGTGCGGGCGCGGTCGTGGACCAGGCGGTCGAACGGCGACAGCAGCGCCGTTCGCCCCGCGAAGTCGTCGGTCTCGAGCAGCGCCGGCTCGACCCGCCACTCCCCCTTCACGCCCTCGACCACAGCCGGCTCGCCCGCCTCGCCGACGTCCCACGCCTCGACCGGGACCTTGGTCGACTTCGCCCGGGCGATCCCGAGCGCCGCCAGCCGGCGCTCGTTCTTCGATCGCTCCGCCTCCTCGACCGGAGGGATGACGACGCCTGCCGGATAGACCCGCTCCGGCAGGTCCCAGAGCCGCTCCCGCCCGACGCGGCCCGAGATCGCGACCTCACCGCGCAGCGCCAGGAGCTCGAGCATCTGCGTGACGTTGCGGTTGTTCGTCCAGCCCGTCGACGCCCACGGCGCCTGGGCGGTGTCGGGAATCTGGCGCGACGTCAGCGGGCCTGAGGAACGGAGCAGGTCGAGGATGTCGCGGCGGAAGCGATCGTTTGCACGGAGCCAGGCGCGCCTGCGCTCGTGCGCCGGCACCTCGGCCGCGCCTGCCAGGTACAGGCCGAGGTCGCTCGTCGGCCTGATCAACGCGTTGTGCTCGAACAGGGTCCGATCCTGCTCGAGCGCGCGTACGAGGTCGGCTGGGTCGTAGGACGACCCGAGCCGGCTCCACGCAACGAGGTCGGCGCTCGGCGCGACCGCGGCGGTCGGGTCGATCTGGAGCAGTGTCAGCCGCTGCACGACCGTCAGCAGGTCGGCGGGCCGCGGCGCGTCGAGCAGCTGCGCCCGCACGGCGACCCGGCGGGCCTGCTCCTTCGTCAACCGGTGCACGGGCAGCAGGCTACGCCCAGGGTAGGCTCAGCGGATGGCGACTCGCTACGCCGCCTGCAGCTGCCAGCAGCTCCGCCTGTGGGCGGAGGGCGACCCGGTGCGGATCTCGATGTGCCACTGCCTCGCCTGCCAGCGCCGCACGGGGAGCGCGTTCGCGATCCAGGCGCGCTGGCCGGCGGAGAACGTGCGCGTCGAGGGCCGATACAGCGAGTACACGCGGATCTCGGACGACGGCGAGCCGCGAACGTTCCGCTTCTGCCCCGAGTGCGGCGCCACGGTCTTCTACCAGACCGACTCCGAACGGATCGCCGTGCCGATCGGTGCGTTCGCCGACCCGACCTTCCCGCCGCCGACGGTCTACGTCTACGAGTCGCGGCGGCATCCGTGGGTGAGCCTGCCCGCTGACATCGAGCGGCACCCCGAGGACTTCTAGAGCGTCGCCGCCAGCCAGCGCGCCGCCGCCGCGAGATGCGGCGGCTCGATCCAGTGGCCGTAGTCGTCCTCGTGGTACTCGACGTCGATCCCGGCGTCCTCGAGGAGCCGCCGGGCCCGCTGCGCGAAGCCGACCTCGATGATCGGGTCGCTGCGACCGTGGGCGACGAAGACGCGCGCCGGCCGCGGCAGCTCGGGCGCCCACCCGTCCACGGTCGGAACGAACCCGGAGAAGGCGAGGATCCCCGCCGGAGCCGGCCGATCGGAGCCGAGCCCGAGTGCGAAGCTCATCACGGAACCCATCGAGAAGCCGCCGAGCACGGTCTGACGGAGGGTCAGCCCGAGACGCGCGCACGTCTCGTCGTGGAAGTCGGCGAGCCGGCGGTACGCCGCGTGGAACGTCTCGGGGTCGGGGTGGCCGACGCGCGGGACTACGTACCAGTGGTAGCCGGGCCCGCCGAGAGTCAGCGGCGCGCGTGGCGCGACCACGTGCAACCGCCGCTCGGGGTCGAGGTGGTCGACGAGCGAGAGCAGGTCGCCCTCGTCGGCCCCGCGCCCGTGGTGGAGGAAGAGGAGGCCGGCCGGGTCGCCCCCGGCCGGCCGCTCCCGATACGTGAGCGCCGGCACAGCGCCACGTCATACCGCACGCGGCCTAGCCGCGTCCGCTGTTGCCGCCGTGGTCGTCCTCGGTCGACATCGCCGCGGCGGCGCTGCCGACGACGAAGTGGCCCTTCATCCCGCGTTCGTGCGGCTGGCAGTAGTACTCCCACCGGCCGGCCGTGAGCCGAACGGTGATCGTCCTCGTGCCCTGGAACGGAACCGAGGTCACCGACCGCTCGAAGGCGCCGCCCGACTTCTCGAGCTTGAAGTTGTGGATCCGCGAACGGTCGGAGACGACGATCCGGTAGGCGCCCGGCGCGAGCCGCACCACCTTCCGGCCGTTCTTCGTCAGGTTGATCGTGAAGCCCGGGCCGACGGTGCCGCGGAGGACGGTCACCGAGCCCGTGCCTCCGGCGACGCCGCTGAGCGCGAGCGTCGCCCCCGCGGCCCCGACGCATGCCAGGGCCAGCGCTTTGCCCACCATTGAGACCCCCTTCGGTCGCTTGGCTCGTAGTACGGCTACTCGCCGGCAGCGGTTTGCTCAACTCGGAGCGGCCGTAATCGCCGCGGCGACCGGCTCGGGAGCGTCGCCGAGCTGAGCGGCGACGGATGCGCCGTCCAGCCAGACGTTCTCGCGGCTGATCTTCCCGTTGCGGAACTCCCAGACGTGCAGCATCCGGAACGAGATCCGCTTCCCGTTGCCCGGGATCCCGAAGAACTCGCCGGGGACGGTGCCCGTCCACGTGTGCTCGATCACGCAGAAGTCGTCGCCGTAGTAGGAGTGCGTCGGCTCCATCGTCTCGGTGCGGATGTTCTCGACGAGGAAATCGTAGAAGCCCTGAGCGGCCTGCTTGCCCGCCAGCGGCCCGTGCGGTGCGCCGACCACGTCGTGCTCGACGTCCTCGACGTAGACCGAGACAGCGCCGGCCGGGTCGCCCGCCTTCTCGGCTGCGAGGTGGGCGTCGATCAGGCGATCCATGTCCTCACGTGTCATCTCCTCGCTCCTTTCTTCCGGCCGGCCGCGCGGTCGCGCCGGCACAGGTCGTCGATCAGCGTCCGCAGCGCCCAGGCGACCGCGCTGACCGCCTCGTCTCCGTCGAGCCCGATGTCCTGGCGCAGGGTCACCCACGTCCGGATGCTCTGCAGGTAGCCGAGCACCGCAGCCGCCTCTCGCCGCTCGCGGTCGCTGAGGTTCGGGGCAGCCTCTTCGACCTCGTGGGCGATCTGGGCGATCCGCTCCGCTCGTCTGCTGCTGACGAGCGCCTTCAGGCTCGGCGCGTACGCGATCGCCCGCGCGAGCTCCGGGTGCGCCTCCCACTGGTCGGCGCCGGCGGCGACGGCGGCCGGGAGCCCGGCGAGCTCGCGCTCGAGCGGGAGCTGGCCGAACGTCCGTCGGTAGATCCAGTCGCTCGCAGCGTCGAGCAGGTCGTCCCGCGTCGGGTAGTAGCGGTAGACCGTCCGCAGCGAGACGCCCGAACGCCGCGCGACCTCGGGGACGGAGATCTCGCCCGCCCCACCGGCGACGAGGTCGACCACGGCATCGAGGATGCGCGCGCGCGTCCGTTCGGCGTGCTCCTCGCGAAGCGACGGCGGCGGCGGAGCGGTCGTCATGACACGATCATGTCATTGTGACATGATCGTGTCAAGAGCGAGGGAGAGGCCTTCGCAACGGCCTCTCCCTCGAGCGAGGTCGCTAGGTCGCCCGCGCGGTCATCCGATGAAACTCGTACGACCTGCCGGTCTCGCGGTCGAGGACGAGCACGCGCCACGTCCCCGCGACCGGGAACGTCACCCTCGCGCGATAGATGCCCGCGCGCGGCGTCGGCCTCGAAACGACCGTCACCGTCTTCCCGGCGCGGCTGACGATCCGCACGGCGGGCGCCTTCCCGATCGTGTACTGGCCGTCCATCTTGACGGCGATCGTCGCCGTCCAGGCCTGGCCGGCCTTCGGCGCCACCGGCGCGCCGATCATGCTGACGTTGCGTTCCTTGGCGAGAGCCGCCGGCGCCCAGGCGAGCGCTGCGACTCCGAGCACGACGATGAGCTTCCGCATCCAGCCTCCTTCGGTCGCGGCAACTACACCGGCCGGCGCGCTGGGGTTCCGCGGCCGTTCAGCGGCAGCGCGCGCTGTCCGGGCAGCGGCGGAGCACCGTGACGCGACGCCCGTCGAGGGCGATCAGCGCCGAGGCCGCGTTGTTCGCGTAGGAACGCTCCCGCAGCACGCCGTCCGGGTTCGCGCGATGGACGAGCACGTAGCGGCCGGGCCGGAGGCCGGTCACGTCGATCGACTGTCCCTCCTTCCGCGGGACGTAGTCGTCGCCGAATCCGGGCGAGATCCCTTCCCGGATCGTCTGCGCGTCGGGCCGTCCGCGAAGGCACTCGGTCCTCCAGATCGGCGGCCGGTTCAGCGCCCGCGTCTCGTACGCGTCTCGGAGGCAGAAGCCGGTCTTGCGGTCGCGGCCGACGAGCGTGCCGTCCGGCCGGCGGAGCTCGTAGCGTTCGAACCCGGGGAAGTGCCAGTGCTCGTGGGTCTCGGAGCGGACGTATCGCAACCGCACAGGCAGCGCGAAGCGGCGGCGCCCGACGATCTGCCACGTCCGCATCGCGCCCCCCGCGCGACGGCCGGCGACGACGAGCGGGCCGCGCCCGACGTTGTCGACGGCGGAGCCGAAGACGAGCAGGTTCCGGCCGGCGCGGGCGACGACCGCGACCGCAAGCGGCGGCGCCTGGTCGAGGTCCGGCAGCGGCGCGGCCAGCGCGAGGGCGGCAACCGCGACGGCGAGCACGCACGTACTACACCGCGCGGCCGCGCGGCGTTCGAGTCGCTCCGGCTACTCGGCCGGGCCTGCGTAGTAGACGTGCACGCCGAGCGGCGGGAAGCTGTCGCCGAAGGAGTCGCGCACCGACCGGATCCTGCGGCTCTCACCGAGGACGGTCAGCGTCCGGCCGTCGAGGAGCGGCTGACTCATCGTCGCGCTCTGCGGGCTGTAGGTCGTGTTCACCGCGATCACGTAGAGGGCGCCGCCCCAGCTCCTGGCGACGAGCACGATCGCGCCGTTGTCGGTCGTCGCCGGCAGGTTCGGCGTGAACGCGGCCGCGCCGAGACGCGCGACGTCGCGGGCGACTCCGGCGATCGCGCGCGCATTCCCAGCCGGCCAGTGGCCGGGCCAGAACCCGAGGCCGTGCGCGCCTCCGGCGATCGCCATCCACGACTCCGCCCGGACGACGGCCGGCGTCACCTCGGTCGCGCCACCGGGGCACTTCCAGTCCGCCGCCTCGATCCACTGGAAGGTCGGCTTCCCGGCCGCGAGCCTCACCAGCTCGCGCTGCGCGTAGAAGACGTCCTCGATCCGATTCGGGCGGCACCACTCCTGGAGCGGGTAGAGGTCGAACCCGACCACGTCGGCCTTCGCGATCAGCGACGGGTACATGCCCCGGCCCCAGTCGAGGGCGGCGGCACCCGAGTAGAAGTGGTTCGTCAGTGTCAGGAACGACAGCCCGCCGAGGCCGGGCGGCCCGGACGGCAGCGAGTCGGCGGAGACGTTCGCCCCGTCCGGCTCGTCGTAGTGGAACCAGCCGACGATGCCGGGACCGGAGCCGCTGTGGCCGCCGGCCGCGCCGGCGGAGTACGCAGCGCCGTGGAGCTCGTTCAGCTGGCCCTGCAGCGTCCCGCACGGGTTGAGCGCGAACAGGTTGATCCCGGCGCCGAGCGCGGCCGGGTATTCCCACGGGCAGACGGAGTAGAGCATCATCGGGAACCACGGCTGGCCGTCGAGCAGGATCGAGCCGTTCGGATCGCCGATGTCGACCGTCGGGTTGGCGATCACGCCGGCCGTCCTCACGTCCAGCGTCGCCTGGGCGCGTAACCCGTCGTCCGAAACCGCGCGCACCCAGACGCGGTAGGTCGTGCCCGCGTCGAGGCCGCTCAGGGTTGCGGTCGCGGCGCCGGCGGTCGCGGTGACCGGTGTCCACGCGGTCGGAACGCCGAAGTCGGCGACGCCGTAGGAGACGCTCGTCGTCGCCAGCGCCGAGGTCTGCCAGGCGATCGTCGCGCCGTAGGAGCCGACCGAAGACGCCCTCAGGTTCGCAATCTCGAGCGGCGGCCCGACCTCGTGGAACGGCGCGCCGCGCGCCGGCGCGCCGCCGGAGGCGCTGCACGTGACCGCCTTCGCATTCACCTCGCCGGCCGTCCGGCGCAGCGCCTGGTACGCCGGCTTCGGCGTACCGTCGGGGTAGTAGACGCCGGACTGCCAGCCGGCCAGGTCCTTCTCGTCGACCAGGTGAAAGTTGAAGTAGCCGCCGACGAAGGGCTGGCAGTAGGCGAGCTTGATCGCGTCCGCAAGCTGGAGGGGTTGGTCGTACCCGGGACCGGAGCCGTTGTCGGCGGCCTCGTTCGGGGAGAGGGCGGGCACCGGGGCGGAATCCGTCTCGCTGCCCGCATACTGCCCGCCGTGGGCGGGGTCGGGCACGGTCTGATAGCCCTGCGCGAGGTACCAGATCGTCGTCCCGTCCTGGCCCGGCACGGGCTGGCCCGTGCCCTGGAACCCGGTGGTCAGCGCCGCGACGAGCGCGTCGTAGTCCCCCACCCCGAACGACGCGGAGCCCGGGTGCTTCGCCCACGGTCGCTCCGTGGAGCCGAGCGGTTTCGCCATGTAGCCGAAGGTGTCGAAGATCGGCTTCGTCCGCCCGCTCGCCTTGTAGGCGGCGGCGAGCTCCGCGATCCAGCGCCCGGGCGGGTTGTAGCCGATCGTGAAGCCGCCCGGCAGCGCGGAGACCTTGGAGGCGGCGGCGGCGACCACGTTCGCGCCGGTCTGTACGGCATGAGCAGCGTCCCAGCAGGCGGCGAGCAGCGCTTCGTACTCGGCCGGCGCCGCGCTGGAGCCGTCGGCGTCGAACTGAGGCGCCCACCACGCCTGGTCGTTCGGGTCGTTCCAGATCACCACGTCGGTGATCTGCGGGTTCACCTTCATCAGGTCGGCGACGTAGCTGCAGAACTGCTGGCGCGCCTCGTCGCTGCGCGGCGCGTCCTCGGGCCGCCCGTAGAGGCTGACGACGACGCGGAGCCCGGAGACGTCACCGACGATCCGGTAGATCGCGTCCTGGAAGTCGGCCGGGACCTTCCACTCGCCCGGGTGCCACTGATGCGTGATGCGGACGGCCTTCAGCCCGAGCATCCGCGCATTCGATGCCGACTGCTGCGCGTTGCCCCAGACGAACGCGTCCTCGTCGGCGCCGACGATCATCCCGGGGCCTGCCAGCGCGGGCACAGCGGTCGCCGCGGACGCGAGCAGGGCGGTCGCCGCCGCGAGCAGCAGCCTTCTCCTCAGCGAGGTCATCGCTTCTGTTCATCGGCAGGGCCGCGCGAAGCTGAAGGGGAGGGCGCCCCGCGCGGAGTAGGCCGGCGGGCCTAGGTGTTCTCCACCAGACGACGCCGGAGACGGCCGGCCTGGACGGCGCGTGCGACGCGGCGCTCCAGACGCTCGAGCGCGGTCGATCGAGCCCGCTGCTAGCTTCCTGCCGTGGTCCGACGCGCCGCTCTTCTTCTCGCCGGCATCGCCCTGCTCGTGCTGCCGGGCTGCGGCGGCGGCGAGAAGAAGGGCGGCGACCGGACGTTCGACGCCGACGGGATCGGTATCACGTTCCGGTATCCCGCCACCTTCAAGCCGGTCGGCAACGTCACCTTCAGCCAGTCGGCGGGCGCGGAGCCGAAGGCGCGCGCAGGCGTGCGGCTCGACCGCGTGAACGTGATCGTCGTCTCGCGCTACGACCTGCGCGCCAAGATCACCAAGAAGAACCTCGCGCGCTTCAAGTCGGAAGTGGACGGAGTCATCGGCCGGCTCGCCGGAAAGCGCGTCGACGGACGCGAGGTCGAGTACGGCGGCTTACCGGGCTACGAGTACGCGATCTCGCTGAAGGCTCCGCCGAACGGCCGCAGCCGGCTGGCGGTGCTCTTCGACGACACGACCGAGTACCTGGTCAACTGCCAGTCGACGCCCGAGAAACGTCAGGCGGTCGCGGCCGCCTGCCGCCGGGCGCTCGACAGCCTGAAGCCCAAGTAGAAAGGACAGGCGATCGCCTGTCCCTTCTGAATCTGGGGCCGGCGCCGAGGCGCCGACAGAGAGTCAATCTCCCCAGTCGAAGTCGCGTGAGCGACCCCAGAAGCTGTCCTCGATGTGAGCCTCAACGTCGGCATCCGACAGCTCGTGCTCACCAGGCCAGGGCAACGTCGCGCCAGCGGCCACGGCGACTGCGGGCTCGCTACCGTCCATCGTCTCCTCGAGACGCGCCTGCTCCTCGGACTTGAAGAGCGGGTGGTTGTCGAACGGGTCGTCGATCTCGTAGTTCCTGAGGGGCATCTCGCGGTCGAGGTCGGCGTTGCGGCGCTTGAGCTCGAGATGCTCCTGGATGACCTGACTGAAAAGCGACGGTGTCTCTACTGGCATTGATTCCTCCGACGTGGGGGCCGTTTGACGGTGGGGGATTGTAACGCTTTTGTGAGGAACCGACCGCCTTAAGGTACGACGAGGGACGGACAGAACCTGCCCGCATATGCAACATTTCCTCCCATGCCGAGAGTTCCGCGCGGCGCCGGCCCGATCGGGCTCGCACTCTCCGCCTACGACGTCTGGCGGCGCCTCAGCCCACGCCAGAAGAAGCTCGTCGTCGCCCAGGTGAAGCGGCACGGGCCGAAGATCGCCGGACAGGCGCTCCGCTCTGCCCGCGCAGCGGCGGACTCGTGGAAGAAGCGGTGATCGACCGGTTCTCGACCCATGCCCGGCAGGCACTGGCGGCGGCGGAGAGCGAGGCTCGGTCGCTGAAGCACGCCCAGATCGGCACCGAGCACGTCTTGCTCGGACTCCTGCGAGTCGAGGAGTCGGTCGCCGCGCAGGCGCTGCGACTGCTCGGCGTCACCCACCGCAAGGCGCGCCGCCGGATCTCCGCGCTCGTCGACGCCGGCGCGGGCAAGCCAGCAGCGCCGCCGGCGTTCACGCCTCGCGTACGCGAGGTGCTGGAAGACGCCTTCACGGGCGCGATCTGGTCGCAGCAGCTCGGAGGGCGCGTCCGCGACCCGGCGGCCCGCGCCAGCCAGTCGATCGGCCGGCCGTTCGAGGTCCGGTCGGAGCACCTGCTCCTCGCGCTGATCGCGCACGGCGAAGGCGTCGCCTGGCGCGTGCTGACGGATCTGGGCGTGGACGTCGAGAAGGCCGCGGCCGCCACGATGCACGTTCGGTGTCCCGCCCCGGTACGGGAGCTGTTCGCTCCCTGGCCGCCCGCCGTCGACTAGCTCCCGAGCGCCTCGCGGACGATCCGGTCCTGCTCGCGCAGGTGCGCGGTCGGGTACCCCTCGCTCGGACTGGCGCGCCAGGGACGGCCGACGTACCGCAGCGGAGCACCGGCGGGCGACGCCTCCTCGAGGCGATGGCGAATCGACCGCCATGCGCCCATGTTCTGCGGCTCCTCCTGGGCCCAGACGACTTCCTGCAGGTTCGGGTAGGACGCGACGAGCGCCCTGGCGGCGTCCGCCGGGAAGGGATACAGCTGCTCGATCCGCGCGACCGCTACGGTGTCCGCGGCGGAACGGAGCTCGTGACCGACGATGTCGTAGTACACCTTCCCGGAGCAGAGGACGAGCCGGCGGACGCGGTCCTTGTCCGCGGCGGGGTCGTCGATCACCTTGGCGAACGAGCCGTCGGCGAGGTCGGCGAGCGTGCACGTCGCCTCGCGCAGGCGGAGCAGACCCTTCGGCGTCATCACGACGAGCGGCCGGGCGGCCGGCTCGAGCGCCTGACGGCGAAGGAGGTGGAAGTACTGCGCCGAGGTCGAAGGATTGACGACCCGCACGTTCTCCTGCGCCGTCGACTGGAGGAACCGCTCGAGCCGCGCGCTCGAGTGCTCCGGGCCGTTGCCTTCGTACCCGTGCGGGAGCAGCAGGGTCAGGCGTGACGTCTCGCGCCACTTCGAGAGGCCGGCGACGACGAACTGGTCGACGATGATCTGGGCGCCGTTGACGAAATCGCCGAACTGCGCCTCCCAGAGGACGAGCGCCTCCGGCGCGGCGACGGCGTAGCCGTACTCGAAGCCGACGGCTGCGTACTCCGACAAGGGAGAGTTGTGCACCTCGAACGACGCGGTCGAGCCGTTCAGGTGCTGGATCGGGGCGTAGCGCTCACCGGTCTGCGCGTCGTGGAGGACGAGATGCCGGTGCGAGAACGTGCCGCGCTCCGTGTCCTGGCCGGTCAGCCGCACCGGGATCCCCTCGACGAGCAGGCTCGCGAAGGCGAGCGACTCGGCGTGGCCCCAGTCGATCCCGCCCTCGTCGAGCGCGACGGGCCGGCGCTCCAGCTGCTTGAGCAGCTTCGGGTGGACGGTGAAGTGGTCAGGGACGCTGAGCAGCTCGCCGTCGAGCTCGCGCAGCCGGTCGGCGCCGACGGCCGTGACGGGGCCGCTCGAGCTGGTCGACGCCGACGGCGGCGACTCGCCCGGCGGCTCGACCTTGCCGAACGTGCCCTTCAACCGTTCGTGCGCCTGCTTCAGCGCCGTCTCGACGCGCGCCTGCATCGCCTCGACCTCCTCGGCCGAGACGACTCCCTCTTCGAGAAGCCGCGCCGCGTACTGCTCCCGCGCGGTCGGATGGCTCGCGATCTTCTGCGCCATCAGCGGCTGCGTGTATGCCGGCTCGTCCTGCTCGTTGTGGCCGAAGCGGCGGTAGCCGACGAGGTCGACGACGACGTCGTGGCCGAAGCGGCGGCGGAAGGCGAGCGCGAGCCGGATCGCGGAGATGGCCGCCTCGGGGTCGTCGGCGTTGACGTGGACGATCGGGACGTCGAACCCCTTGGCAAGATCGCTCGAGTAGCGGGTCGAGCGGCCCTCGGCGGGGTCGGTGGTGAAGCCGATCTGGTTGTTCGCGATCAGGTGCAGCGTGCCGCCCGTCGAGTAGCCGGCGAGACCCTCGAGGTTCAGCGTCTCGGCGACCACGCCCTGCCCGGCGAAGGAGGCGTCGCCGTGGATCAGGATCGGTAGCGCGACGCCCGGATCGTGGACGCCGGCTCGGGTGGAACGGTCGGTCTGCTCGGCCCGCGCGCGACCCTCGACGACCGGGTCGACCGCCTCCAGGTGACTGGGGTTCGCGCAGAGCGCCACCGTGATCTCCCCGGCGGGCGTCTTGCGGACGCCCTCCGCCCCGAGGTGGTACTTGACGTCGCCGGAGCCGCCCTCGGGCGTCGAGACGACCGCCTCGATCGTCCGCTCGCCCTCGAACTCGCGCAGGATCGTCTCGTACGGCTGGCCGAGCGTGTGCGCGAGCACGGCGAGACGGCCGCGGTGGGCCATCCCGATCACGACCTCGTGCGCCCCCGCGGACGCCGAGAGCGCGATCGCCTCGTCGAGCATCGGCACCATCGCATCGACGCCCTCGATCGAGAACTGCTTCTGGCCGAGGAACGAGCGGCGCAGGTAGCGCTCCATGCCCTCCACCTCGGTCAGGCGCTCGAGCAGGTGCTTCTTCTCCTCGGGCGTCAGCGGCCGGCGGTACTGCGAGGACTCGATCGCCTTGCGCAGCCAGACGCGGAGGTCGTGGCCGGAGATGTGCTCGATCTCGTACGCGATCGTGCCGCAATAGGTCTCTCGCAGGCGCGGCAGCGCGTCGGCGAGCGTGTCCGCGGGGACGTACAGGCGCAGCAGCGACGCCGGGATCCGGGCCTGCAGCTCGGGTGTCAGCTTCGGGACGAGCCGCTCGGGCTCTAGCGCTGGATCGCCGACCGGCTCCGAGCCGAGCGGGTCGAGGTGGGCGGCGAGGTGTCCGTGCATCCGGTGCGCCTTGACGAGCGCCATCGCCGCCGCGACGCCGCCGAGGAGGAGCTCGTCCGGAACCGCGCTCGGCGGAGCGGGCGCG
>Ga0070741_10011691_pt1 | contig 16120 bp, 12 predicted proteins | sample Coa_R1_4_FD_66440 | JGI IMG/M metagenome (GOLD analysis project Ga0070741, IMG submission 66440) | Surface soil microbial communities from Centralia Pennsylvania, which are recovering from an underground coalmine fire - Coalmine... | ecosystem: Environmental > Terrestrial > Soil > Unclassified ...
ACCAGCAGGCCAGCAGACGCACGCCGCCCGGCGACCCAGAGCGCCGCCCCGACCAGGATGACGCAGATCCCCAGCACTGGTGCGCCGCCGGCCAGGCGCAGGAAACGATAGAGGGCACCCAGGCCACCACTGCCGCTGGCCTGGATGGCTCCGGCCAGCGAGAGGTCGAGTGTCGTCGGGCCGGCATGCACCGTCGCCGCCAGGACCAGGAGGACAATGAGCAGCCCCACCGCTCCGACCAGGCAGGGAACGAGCAGGGGTGATGAGCGGCGGGTGATCATTGGCTAGCTGCTCCCTCTCAGACGCAAGCCGGCGTCCCCTTGTTCAACGGATTGCGCCAGCCAGGCGTCGCGGGCCTGCTTGGCGGCCACAAAGAGCGCTTCGAGCCTCGCTGTCACCTCCGACTGCTCCGCCGCCTCTGGCTCGGGCAGGTGCCGGATGAGATCGGCCAGCTCGCGCACGTGATCGGCATACGCCTCCAGCTCGCGCACGAGGTTATCGCGGTTGGTAAGGCAGATGTCGCGATGCATCAGCGGATCGCCGCTGGCGAGGCGCGTCACGTCGCGTAGCCCAGAGGCGGCGACTGGAGCAAGCGCGGCGAAGCCCGGCTGGGCAATCACCGCCCGGCACAGGGCGGCCGAGGCGGTAAACGGCAGGTGGCTCGTCGCCGCCACCGCACGGTCGTGCTCGGCGGCATTGATCAGGAGCGGGCAGGCGCCCGCATCCAGGACCAGGCGCCTGACCACCTCCACCGCCCCGGGGTCGGCCGCCGGCGGCGGCACCAGGCACCAGGTGCGGCCGCGAAAGAGCGCGGCCTCGGCATGCTCGATCCCGGCCGTCTCCTTGCCGGCCATCGGATGGCCGCCGACAAAGCGGACCCCCGGTGGGAGCAGCTGCCGCGCCCACTGCTCGACGCACTGCTTCGTGCTCGCCACATCGGTAACTATCGTCCCGGGCGCCAGATGTGGCGCCAGGTGCGCCAGCAGCTCGCGGATGGCCAGCACCGGCGGAGCCAGCAGCACCACCTCTGCCCGCGCCGCCTCCGGCAGCGTTGGCACGATCTCGTCGATCGCGCCGCGCGCCAGCGCCCGGTGCGCTGTGGCTGTGCGGCGCGCGTAGCCGGCCACCGTATGTCCGGCCGCGCGCCAGGCCAGGCCGGCCGAGCCGCCGATCAAGCCCAGGCCAATGATCGCGATACGCATGCGTGGCTACGTCCGCCGGGCGAGCTACTTGTACTCCACCGGCAGGCCGCGCTTCTTCCAGGCCTCGATTCCGCCTTCCAGGTTGTAGAGGTGCTTGCGCCCAATGGCGGCCGCCATCTCGCAAGCGATCGCACTCCGCTGGCCGACCTTGCAGTAGAAGAGGATGTTGTCCTGGTTGGCATACTGGCGCGCATTCATCAGGAAGGTATTGAGCGGCACCAGCTCCGAGTTGGGAATCCTGCCGTCCTGCGCGATCTCGCGCGGCTCGCGCACGTCGATGAGCTTGATACCCTGTTCGATGAGCCGCTTCGCCTGGTCGGCATCAACGCGCACAAAGGGCTCCTGCGGATTTGCGGGGTTCGCGGCCATGACCATCTGCTCCTTCGCGTCTCTTGATCTTCCAGCCTTACCCGACCGCACTCGTAGCCCGCGCCGGCAAGCACTCGTCATGCGGCCGGCCGGGCAAGAGGCGAACGAATGATCTCGTACGAAAGTGAGTGTACTGAATGACGGTACGCATCGGCGCTCATCTGAGTGGCGGCGTCAAAGGCGCGGCGGCCCGCGCGCGGCACATCGGCCTGGGCACCGAGGGACCCGGCAGCGGCGGGCCGATCCAGCTCTGGAGTCGCAACCCCACCGCGTGGCAGCCAACGCAGCACGCGCCGGCCGACGTGCAGCGCTTTCGCGAGCAGTGCGCCGCGCTCGACCTCTGGCCGATCTTTACCCACGGCATCTACCTGATGAACCTCGCCTCACCGGATGATGGCCTGTGGCAGCGCTCGATCGAAGCGCTGGTCGACCATCTGGCCGTGGGCGCGGCGCTGGGCGCCCAAGCGGTCATCATCCATCCCGGCTCCGGTGGGCCGCTCGCTCACCAGGCGGCGCTCGACCGCTGCGCCGCCGCCCTGCGCCAGGTACTGGCCCGCACCGACGATCTGCCCGGACGGCCGCTGGTCGCCCTGGAAACATGTGCCGGTGCCGGCCGGACGCTCGGCCGCACCTTCGCCGACCTCGCCGCCATCCTCGAGCGGCTCGACCACTCGCGCGCCGTTGCCGTCGTGCTCGATACGGCGCACCTGTTCGGGAGCGGGTACGACCTGGCCAGCGCAGCGGGGCTGCAGGCCACGATCGATGAGCTGCTGAGCTGCCTGGCGCCGGAGCGCGTGATCGCCCTCCATGCCAACGACTCGCGCGCGCCGCTCGGCTCGCACCGCGACCGGCACGAGAATATCGGCCAGGGCCTGATCGGCGCGGCCGCGTTCGAGCGCCTGCTGGCCCACCCGCTGCTCCGCGCGCTGCCGTGGATCATGGAGGTGCCTGGCTACGATGGCCAGGGACCCGACGCGCAGAACCTGCAGACGCTCCGCCGGCTGGCTCAATCGCCGGGATCGTCGTCGGCGTCGGCCAGGTGACGCACCTTGCGATGGTAGTAGACCAGCGGCGGGTGGCGCTGGCCGGCGCCCAGATCGGCAGCGAGCACCTCGCCGACAAAGATCGTATGCGTCCGGCCGCCGGGGTAGGCCGCGGTCACGCGGCAGTCGAGCCAGGCCATCGAATGCGAGAGCACCGGCGCGCCGGTCTCCGCCGTGGTGACCTCCTCCCCGGCGAACTTATCGGCGTTGCGATCCGCCTTCTGCCCGGCAAAGACGCGAAAGGTCTCTTCCTGCTCCGCCGAAAGGATGTTGACGGCGAACGCGCCGGAGTCGCGCACCAGCGGATAGGTACGCGTGCGGTGATCGGCGCAGAAGAGCACGGTGGGCGGATCGGTGGAGACGGCACAGAAGGAGCTGGCCACCATCCCGTGCACCTGGTCGCCGTGGCGGGCGGTGATCACGGTGATTCCCGTCGTCCAGCGGCTCATCACCGCCCGAAAGTCGTCGATCGATACGGGCATCGTGGTCGGCGCGAGTATAGCAAGGGAGTACCTCTTCCCGTTGAGAAGGTGCTAACATTTACTCAGAATCCTGTTTGTGAAAAGTTTCACAAATTAAGCACGTTGGCGAGCGTGCAAAAGTGTGCGGGAGGATGGACGATGACCGCGACAGCAGACCTCACGCGACCCGTAGCAGCGCAGGCGATCCCCACGCTCATCCCAGCGGGCGACGCCGTCTGCAACTACGAGTACAGCTACGACGACCTCTTCACCGAACGCCTGCGGCTGGCCGGCCAGCCGGTCACCCACCTGCAGGTGCCGCTTCCACCGGAATACGTCACCATGGCGCCGGCGGAGCTCGATGCGCGCATCGCCGCCGCCAAGGCGCAGCTCGGCTCCAGGCTGATGATCCTCGGCCATCACTATCAGCGTGACGAGATCATCAAGTTTGCCGACGCCCGTGGCGATAGCTTCAAGCTCTCTCAGCTGGCTGCCGAGCGCAAGGAGAGCGAGTACATCGTCTTCTGCGGCGTCCACTTCATGGCGGAGAGCGCTGACATCCTCTCCGGCCCGCATCAGAAGGTCATCCTCCCCAACATGGCCGCCGGCTGCTCGATGGCCGACATGGCCCCCACCGACGACGTGCTCGACTGCTGGGCGCAGCTCGTCGAGACGCTTGGTCCAGAGCACGGGATCGTGCCGGTGACCTACATGAACTCGGCAGCGGCGCTCAAGGCCTTCTGTGGGCGCAATGGAGGCATCGTCTGCACCAGCTCGAATGCGCGGCAGGTGCTGCGCTGGGCGCTGGAGCGGGGCCGGAAGATCCTGTTCTTCCCGGACCAGCACCTGGGGCGCAACACCGCGCTGGCCATGGGCTACTCGCTCGACGACATGGTCGTCTGGGCCCCGGGCCGAGACCTGGGCGGCAACCCCCCGGAGGCGCTGGAGCGAGCGACCTTCATCCTCTGGAAGGGGCACTGCTCGGTACACGGGCGCTTCCGCCCGGAGCAGATCCTCGAGGCGCGCCGCAAATTCCCCAACGTCAGGGTCGTGGTGCATCCAGAATGCGTGCGTGAGGTGGTGGAGCTGGCCGACTGCTCGGGCTCGACAGAGTACATCATCAAGGTCGTTACCGAGTCGCCGCCGGGCAGCATCTGGGCCGTTGGCACCGAGATCAACCTCGTCAACCGGCTGCAGCACGAGCAGCCCGATAAGACGATCTTCTGCCTCGATCCCGTCATCTGCCCGTGCAGCACGATGTACCGGATCCACCCGGCCTATCTAGCCTGGGCGCTCGATAACCTCGTCGAGGGTCGGATCGTCAACCAGGTCAAGGTCGATCCGGAGATTGCGCGCTGGGCGCTGATCGCGCTCGAGCGCATGCTGGCCGTTCGCTGAGCGCGTCGCGCGCGCCTCTCCCGAAGCCACACTGGGAACCCCATGGCCGCTATCCTGGCCCTGCGGCGGGTTCCACCCTGGCTCTGGCCAAGAGACGTGGCTCGACGCGACAACCTGGAGGCTTCGCCGCGTGCTCCACCGCATAGTCGTAGCAGTTGGCTCTGGCCACATAGTCGTAGCAGCTGGCTCTGGCCAAGAGACGTGGCTCGACGCGACAACGCATCGAGCGTGATCGAGCGCACGCGAGCGAGCTGCCCGCGGCGAGGCGGGTACTACGCCGACTTCTCCTCTGGCATGGGCGCCCGCTCGGCTCTGAGCTCCAGCTCCGGCCGGCCGCGGCCGTAGATCACGTCGGCAGTCACGATGCAGCGCTTGACGTCGGCGCGAGAGGGGATCTCGTACATCACGTCGAGCAGCACATCCTCGATGATCGTCCGCAGGCCACGAGCGCCGGTCTTCTGCTTGATGGCCAGGTCGGCCGCCGCCTCGAGCGCATCGGGCGGGAAGACGAGCTCGACCTTATCGAGTGCAAAGAACTTCTGATACTGCTTGATGATCGCATTCTTCGGCTCGGTGAGAATGCGGATCAGATCGTCGCGGGTGAGTGCGTCCAGGCTGACGGTCACGGGCAGCCGACCCACGAACTCCGGAATGAGCCCATACTTGAGCAGGTCATCGGTGGTGACGTGGCGCAGGATGTGCGTCTCCTCCTGCTCGGTGGTGTGCTGCACCTTGAACCCGATCGAGCGGGCCTTGCCGATGCGCGAGGAGACGATGCGATCGAGCCCCTCGAACGCGCCGCCGCAGATGAACAGGATGTTGGTGGTATTGATCTGGATAAAATCCTGATGCGGGTGCTTGCGCCCACCCTGGGGGGGAACGTTGGCGACCGAGCCTTCGATGATCTTGAGCAGCGCCTGCTGCACGCCCTCGCCCGAGACATCGCGCGTAATCGAGGGGTTATCTGCCTTGCGCGCGATCTTATCGATCTCGTCGATGTAGACGATGCCGCGCTCGGCCCGGGCGATATCGTAGTCCGCCGCCTGGATCAGCCGGAGCAGGATATTCTCCACATCCTCGCCCACATAGCCCGCCTCGGTCAGCGCCGTGGCGTCGGCGATGCAGAACGGCACATCGAGGATCTTTGCCAGCGTCTGCGCCAGGAGCGTCTTGCCACAGCCGGTCGGCCCGACGAGCAGGATGTTGCTCTTCTGTAGCTCCACATCGTCGACCTGCATGCCGGCATTGATCCGCTTGTAGTGGTTGTAGACCGCGACGGAGAGCACCTTCTTGGCGCGCTCCTGCCCAATCACATACTGGTTCAAGAGCTCATAGATGCGCTTTGGCGTGGGAATGCGGGTGGCAGGGAACTTCGTCTTCTGCGCCGGCTGGGCTGCCTCCTCCTCGATGATCTCGCGACAGAGCTCGATACACTCGTCGCAGATGTAGACCCCTCCCGGGCCGGCGATGAGGCGGCGCACCTGTTCCTGAGTCTTGCCACAGAACGAGCAGCGATACTGCATACGGGTATTGCGTTGACTGGGCATACGGTCTTCCTGAATGATGTTACGCACGTCTGCCGGAGGTGCCGGCTCGTGGCCATCGCGTGAGCGTCACGGCTCGATCACCGCCGAGGAGCCTCGGCGCCATCTTCGCCGCCTCTCACTCGCCTCATTCCAAGGTACCGCAAACCAGGCCGCGGCAAAAGCCGGCGGGACGTTTGGGTAGCTCCACTGTAGCACCGCGGTGCGCCCTTATCCAGCGGCCTGCTCGACCTCGCCTGGCACGGCCGTAATGACCTCGTCGATCAGCCCGTACTCTTTGGCCTGCTCCGCCGTCATGAAGTAGTCGCGGTCGGTATCTTTCTGGATGCGCTCCAGCGGCTGCCCGGTGTGCTTGGAGAGGATCTCGTTGAGCCGGCTACGCACGCGGAGCATCTCACGCGCCTCGATCTCGATATCGCTGACCTGCCGCCCGCCCTGCGTGCCGGCGACCCATGGCTGGTGAATGAGAATGGTGGCGTTGGGCAGCGCGAAGCGCATCCCTTTCGTCCCACCGGCCAGCAGCACGGCGCCAAAGCTGGCCGCCAGCCCATAGCACGTGGTGCGAATGCGGCACTTGCCCGTACCCTGGATGTACTGCATCGTATCGTAGATCGCCAGTCCAGCGTGCACCGAGCCTCCCGGCGAGTTGATAAACATGTCGATGTCTTTGTCCGGGTCCTCGGACTTGAGGAGCAGCAGCTGCGCCACGATCAGGTTCGCCACCTGGTCGTCGATGGGCGTGCCGACGAAGATGATGCGCTCACGCAGCAGGCGTGAGTAGATGTCCATCCCACGCTCGCCGCGCGGGGTCGTCTCGATCACATAGGGGATGAGTGCCATGGGTGTCGCTGCCTCCTACCTTCTGCCCGGTGAGTGTTGCCTACCGCCGCTCGGGACCAACCCCGCGGCGCCACGCCGCCGTTCTGCCTGTGAGTCTCTCCTGTAGTAACTCTAGCGCCTCGATCCAGCCGTGCGCCGGTGAGCGAACCACCCGACCAGGGCTATCCGCCTCCGGTCTCCGGCGCCGTGGCGGCCGGCACCGCCTCCGCGCTGGCCGTCTCGGCGGTCCCTGGTGCGGGGGGACGCTCCGACGCCGGCGGCGCCGCCTCGCTACCAGGGCTCGGTGCGGTCTCCGGCTCCGGAGCGGTTCCGGCCGGATAGCCTCCGGCGTAGTGCACCAGCCGCTCGATCGCCTTGCGCCGCCGCAAGCTCGTCGCAATGCGCCGGCGCGAATCCTCGCTGGAGAGCAGCCGGCGCAGCTCACCCGCCTGCTCCCCGTACTGCTGTGCCAGGCGCTCGATCTCGGCATCGACCTCCGCCGGCTCGACGGTGAGCCCCTCCTCCTCGGCCAGCCGGTCGAGCACCAGCCGCGCCTTGAGCTGCTGCAGCGCCACCTCTCGCTGCTCGCGCCGGAAGTCCTCCATCGACCGGCCCAGCGCCTGCAGATACCGCTCGAGCGTGAGCCCCTGCCGTGCCAGCGAGCGGCGCTGCTCATCGATCTGTGCCTCAGTCTCCAGCTCGATCAAGCGCTCTGGAATCTCGAACGTGGCTCGCGCAACGGCAGCATCGACCGCCTTGTTCTCGGTGGCCACGCGGGCGGCGCGGGCGGCTTCGTCACGCAGGCGGCGGCGCACGTCCTCGCGTAGCTCCACCAGTGTCTCGTGCTCGCCGAGCGATCGGGCAAAGGCATCGTCCAATGGAGGAAGCTGCTTGCGCTTGATCTCCTTGAGCTTCACGGTGAAGGTGGAGCGCAGCGTCCGCTCCGGCGGCGGCTCGCCCTCCCCCGACTCGGCCTCAGGCGCCTCCCCTTCGCCCCGCGCTGCCGGCGCGCCCCACGTCAGCTCGAAGGTGCGCGTCTCCCCCGGGCGCATGCCCAGCACCTGCTGGTCGAAACCCTGGGGGAAGCCGTGCTCGCCAAGGATGATCTCGGCATTCTCGCGCCGTGACGTCCGCGGTGCACCTCCCTCGCGGGCCGGCGGCAGGCCAATGGTGACATCGGCAATCGCCATGTCGCCCAGCTCCAGCCCGCGATCCTCCACCGGCACCCATTCGGCCTGCGACTCGCGCAGCCGGTCCAGCACCCGCTCGACCTCCTCCTTGGAGACCTCCACCCGCTCCGGCTCGATCGCCAGCGTCGTGTAGTCACCCAGCTCGACGGTCGGCCGCACCGCCACCGTGGCTTTGAAGATGAGGGGTTTGCCGCGCTCGACCTGCACCAGATCGAACGACGGCTGATCGATCGGCTCGATGCCAGCTTCGTCGACGGCGGCGTCGTAGCGCTCGGGCAGGAGCCGCCGCAGCGCCTCCTGCTCAATCGCCGCCGCGCCCACATGCCGTTCGACCAGCGCGCGCGGCGCCCGGCCGCGCCGGAATCCAGGGATATCGACCCGATTGGCGACGCGTCGCCATGCCTGGTCGAGGGCGCGATCGAACTCTTCGGGTGCAACCTCGACCGTCAGTGCAGCCACGCCGGGCTCAGGCTTCTCGGTGGTAACCTTCACGCCTTTCCTCGCCCCTTACTAGATGATTGAGGATTTGCGGTAGGAGCCGGGAAAGATCGGGCTGCCGGAGGCAATGCGATGCACCGGCCCTCCCACCCAGACCTCACCCGTCTTATGACCAGGGGCAAAGGCAATTCTAGCACAGGGATGGTGGGCAGCTTTGGTACGCTCCAGATAGGAGCGGCACCCGCCGGCGAGCCGAGCCCAGCGGGTCCGCGCGCCGGCTGCCAGGCCACCGGGCCAGGCCACCGGGCCAGGCCACCGGGCCAGGCCACCGGGCCAGGCCACCGGGCCAGGCCACCGGGCCAGGCCACCGGGCCAGGCCTATCGGTCTTGCGCGGAATCGCCATGATCGCGCGAGCTGAGGACGAGCGACGAGTAAGAAGACGAACGAGGTGACCGCATGAGCCTACTTCGTGCCGAAGACCAGGCCGCGCTACGGGCGCGGTTTGCGCAGGAGCTGGAAGGGCCAGTGCGGCTGGTGCTCTTTGTCCGCGAGCCGTCTGGCCTCTACCTTCCTGGGCATGACGAGCCGGCGACCGGACGCGAGGTTCGCCAGCTGCTGGAGGAGGTAGCAGCGCTCTCGCCAAGGCTACACCTGGAAGTACACAACCCGCTGGTCGAGCCATCGCTGGCCAGGCAGTACGAGATCGCGCGGTGGCCGGCGCTGGTCATCCTGCCAGATAGCGACGGCGCGCAGCCGGACGCCGCCGGCCGGGCCACGGGGCGGATCCGCTTCTTCGGCCTGCCGGCTGGCTACGAGTTCGCCACCCTCGTTGAGGACCTCATCGACGTCTCGCGCCGGCGCAGCCGCCTCTCCGAGGGCACGCGCCGGGCGCTAGCCTCGCTCCGGTCACCCTTGCACCTACAGGTGTTCGTGACCCCCACCTGACCACACTGCCCTTCGGTAGCCAGGCTGGCTCACCAGATGGCCCTCGAGCATGCGCAGGTCACTGCCGACGTGATTGAGGCGAACGAGTTCGCCGGCTACAGCGAGCGATACGCTGTCCAGGCGGTGCCGAAGACGGTGGTCAACGACCAGCTCTCGCTCGTGGGCGCCCTCCCCGAAGCGCGCTTCGTGCAGGAGGTACTAAAGGTCTTCCCCGACGATACTGGGGGCGATACCGGCGAGACCGAGACGGCTTCAAGGTAGTTGGTGCATACCATCGGGCCGGTCGCGCGTCCCACCGGCCAGCTTGCAAACAGCCACCCAGGTGCCGGGCCATATTTGACAGCACCCGAGACCCTTGCTAGACTATTGGCGTTGCTCCCGTGATGGGGTGCGCAGCAGGCGTGCCCGGTTGAGCAACGAACCTCGAACCTCCACCAAGCAAAGCGTTCTGCCTTAGCGTTGCACGCGCTCAGGGCGCGGCGGGGAGGAGGACGAGGGGCGGTACCTTAACAAGTGAAGACGGTTTGAAGAAGTGAGTGACGCACACGCGCCGCGAGGAAGCCCGACGGCGGCGTGTGCGGATGGCGGCCCTCCTAGTGGGCACTTAGGAGGAGCCGCAAGGCGCGAGGTGCGGAGCAAGCATCTCGCTCTCCACCGCGGCACGTCATGCGCGCGTGCCGTGCATGCCGCGCAAGCGGCAGAGGGTGGAGCTCGCGAGTACGCCTCGAACGAGTAAACGGCAGGAGTGCCGTCGGGGCGGAAGAGCGAAAGGGGGATCGGGCAGACGGTGGATGCCTTGGCGCGACCGGCCGAGGAAGGACGCAGTAGGCCGCGAAAGGCCCTGGGGAGCTGCCAACAAGCGTTGAGCCAGGGATCTCCGAATGGGGGAACCCGCCACCGGGCAACCGGTGGCATCCGGCGCTCTGTGCGCCGGAGGGGCACTCGGGGAACCGAAACATCCTAGTACCCGAAGGAGAAGAAAGCACCGCGATTCCGGTAGTAGTGGCGAACGAACCCGGAGGAGCCCAAACCGTGTACCTCCAAGGGCTGCAGCCCGCGTGGGGTGCACGGGGTTGTACGCCCCTGGCGGGCCCTGCTGCAGCGGGGCCGGGGAGACCAGCAGAGGGCACAGCACACGCCGAAGCGCCTGGAAAGGCGCGCCCGAGAGGGTGAAAGCCCCGTAGGTGGTGGCTGGGCCGCTCCCTGGCCAGGGGACGTGAGTACCACGGGACACGAGGAACCCTGTGGGAAGCTGGGGCGCCCACGCTCCAAGGCTAAATACCGGTCGCGACCGATAGTGCACGAGTACCGTGAGGGAAAGGTGAAAAGCACCCCGGTGAGGGGAGTGAAAGAGAACTGAAACCGTCTGCCCCCAGTCGGCCACAGCCCTGGGCCGGCACTGAGCGCGGGCATCGCAAGATGCTCGGGCCGGTGCTGGCTGGGGTGCTGGCGTGCCTCTTGAAGTATGAGCCGGCGAGTTGCTTGGCGTGGTCGGGGTCAGCCCCGTGGGTGGGGTGTACCCAGAGCGAAAGCGAGTCCGAATAGGGCGCCAGTAGGATCGCGTCGAGCAAACCCGAAGCCGAGTGAGCTACCCATGGCCAGCGTGAAGGTCCGGTAACGCGGACTGGAGGCGCGCACCCACCAGGGTTGCAAACCTGGGGGATGAGCTGTGGGTAGAGGTGAAATGCCAATCGAACTCGGAGCTAGCTGGTTCTCCCCGAAATGGATTGTGGTTCAGCGCGCGTCCGGCGCGGCTCGTGGAGGTAGGGCTCTGGCTGGGCGAGGGGGCAAGGCGCTTACCGACCCCATCCAAACCACGAATGCCACGAGCCGGGACGTGCAGTGAGACGACGGGGGCTAAGCTTCGTCGTCGAGAGGGAAACAGCCCAGACCATCGGCTAAGGGCCCCAAGTGCGTGCTATAGTGGCCAAGGTGGTCGCGCGGCGCAGACAGCCAGGAGGTTGGCTTAGAAGCAGCCATCCTTGAAAGAGTGCGTAACAGCTCACTGGTCGAGTGGCGTGGCGCCGACAATGTCACGGGGCTAAGCACGCCCCCGAAGCCATGGGTGCGCTTCCGCAGATTCCTTCGGGAATCGCTGGGAAGTGCGCGGTAGGGGAGCGTTCCCTGCGGGCGTGCGGGCCGCTAGGCCCAGCGCGCCCTGGAGGCAGAGAAGGTCGCTCGGAAGGGCGGCTGGAGCGCAGGGAAGTGCGAATGCCGGCATGAGTAGCGCATTGTCCGTGAGAACCGGACACACCGGAAGCCGAAGGGTTCCTGAGCCAGGTCCATCCGCTCAGGGTTAGGCGGGCCTAAGCCGAGGCTTCTGTAAGGGAGCGTAGGCGATGGACAACGGGTTGATACTCCCGTCCCGCCACGCGACGCAGTCCGATCCTTGGATCGGGCTACACCGAAGTGGGGACCCGGGGGGCTAGTCGCCGCGAGCTGCTGGCCATGCTCGTCTAAGCCGGTAGCCGGCCCGCAAGGGGACGCGTGCAGGCAAATCCGTACGCGTTGGGCGCGCCGGTCATTCGACCGGTGGCGTCCCCGGTAAGCGGGGATGGCGAGGGCTCCTCGCAAGAGGAGCCCAAGGGCGATAAGGCCGTACCGGCGCGAAAAGCCACTAGGGAGTCGCGTGGCGCCCGTACCGCAAACCGACACTGGTCGGCGAGGAGCACCCTCCTCAGGTGAACGGGATACCCTCTGCCAAGGAACTCGGCAACTTTCCCCCGTACCTTCGGAAGAAGGGGGGCCGGCGCCGGTGAACGTCCCCGCGAGCGGCTTGGCTGCTCGCGGCGCGGCGGGAGCGGGTGCCGGTCGCAGGGGATCGGCCCAACCGACTGTTTACCAAAAACACAGGTCTCCGCGAACCCGTAAGGGGCTGTATGGGGGCTGACGCCTGCCCGGTGCCAGTCGGTTAAGGGGAGCCCTGAGGCTTCCCCTCGGGGAAGCGTAGGGGTGAACCGAAGCCCTGGTGAACGGCGGCGATAACTATAATCGTCCTAAGGTAGCGAAATTCCTTGTCGGGTAAGTTCCGACCCGCACGAATGGCGTAACGAGTTGGGCGCTGTCTCGGCAGAGGACCCGGCGAAATTGAAGTGCCCGTGCAGATTCGGGCGTCCTGTGGCAGGACAAAAAGACCCCGTGGAGCTTTACTCCACCTTGTCGCGGTGGCGGGCTGCCGTCTGCGTAGCCTAGGTGGGAGCCGGCGAACCGGCCCTTGCGGGGGCCGGGGAGGCAACCGTGAAAGACCACTCTGGCGGTGGTCTGCCACTCACGCCCGCCGTGGAGGCGGGCGGACAACGGCAGGCGGGGAGTTTGACTGGGGCGGTCGCCTCCCAAACGGTAACGGAGGCGCCCAATGGTTCCCTCAGCGCGGATGGTATCGCGCTCTGGCGTGTAAGGGCATAAGGGAGCTTGACTGTGAGGCCGACGGGCCGAGCAGATGGGAAACCAGGGCCTAGTGACCCTACGTCCCCGTGTGGAAGGGGCGTGGATTACCGGATAAAAGCTACCCCGGGGATAACAGGCTGATCCCGCCCAAGAGTTCACATCGACGGCGGGGTTTGGCACCTCGATGTCGGCTCGTCGCATCCTGGGGCTGAAGCCGGTCCCAAGGGTTGGGCTGTTCGCCCATTAAAGCGGCACGCGAGCTGGGTTCAGAACGTCGTGAGACAGTTCGGTCTCTATCCGCCACAGGCGTGTGGACGCGTGACGGGAGCGTGCCCCAGTACGAGAGGACCGGGCGCGACCGACCGCTGGTGCACCAGTTGTTTCGCCAGAAGCACCGCTGGGTAGCTACGTCGGGCCGCGAGAAGCGCTGACAGCATCTAAGCGCGAAACGTCCCCGAAGATGACGCGTCCCACCGGGCTACGTGCCCGGGGATCCGGCCCGTCAGGGCCGGGTGTCCGGGTGCCCCCCGGGAGAGTCCGCTCCGAGATGAGGAGTTTGCTAGGTGGCCCGTGTAAGCGCCGTAAGGCGCGTAGCGCAGCCATCCTAACGGACGAGCCCTTTGCTCTTTCGCCTCGACGGCACTCGTGCCAGTTACTCGTTCTCCAGCACCGGCCTTGCGCCTCACACTTCTTCGCCGTCTCGCACTACCGCATCAGCAAAGCCTTGCCCTGGTGGTTGGAGCGAGGTGGTCCCACCCGTTCCCATCCCGAACACGGTCGTGAAGCGCCTCAGCGCCGACGATACTGCGCTCGCAAGGGCGTGGGACAATAGGTCACTGCCAGGGCATTCAACCTGTACCCACTATCTCCACAGAAAAACCGCAGGGCTCCCATCCGGGGCTATCGGATGGGAGCCCTGCGGTTTTTCTTTTTTCTTACCAGCACCATCTTGCTCACACCGTCCTCTCCCCAGCTCCCCAGAGAGCAATCTCCTCAGCGGGCAATCTCCCCAAGCAGCACCGGCCTCCTACCCCAGGTGCTGCGGCGTCGCCGGCTGCTGCGCACGGCGCGCCGCCCGCAGCAGCCCGTACTCGAACGAGTCGGCCAGCGCCGTCCAGCTGGCTTCGATAATGTTCGTCGAGCTGCCTACCGTCGTCCACGTGTCCACACCATCCGAGGAATCGATCAGCACGCGCACGCTCGCGGCCGTGCCCGAGCCCTCGTCGATCACCCGCACCTTGTAGTCGGTGAGCCGGATCTCATCGACATGCGGATACGTGCTGTGCAGCGCCTTGCGCAGCGCGTTGTCCAGCGCGTTCACCGGCCCGTTCCCCTCGCCGGCCGTGTGCAGCACGTGATGGCCAACACGGATCTTGACCATCGCCTCGGAGAGCATCTCGCGCCCTTCGCGCGTCTCGGCCAGCACGAAGAAATCCACCAGCTCGAAGGGCGGCGCATAGTCGGGATCGAGCCGGCGCACCATGAGCTCGAACGATGCCTCGGCACCTTCGAACTGATAGCCACGGCTCTCCAGCTGCTTGACGCGCTCGGCTACCTGCCGCGCCTGCGCCGGCGATCCAAGCCGCAGCCCGAGCTGTTCGACCTTGGTCGCAATGGCCCCCTTCCCGGAGAGCTCCGAGACCAGAATACGCGCCTGGTTGCCCACTAGCTCCGGCGCGATGTGCTGGTAGCTCAGCGTATGCTTGCGCATGGCGTCGGCATGGTAGCCCGCCTTGTGCGCGAAGGCGCTGGCCCCCACGTAGGCCATGTGCGGGTCGGGATGCAGGTTCGCCACCTCGCTCACGAAGCGCGAGACCTCCGTGAGGGAGCGGAGCTGCTCCTCGCTGACGCAGGGGATTCCCAGCTTGAGCTGGAGATTGGGAATCACCGCGCACAGGTTGGCGTTGCCGCAGCGCTCGCCATACCCGTTGATCGTTCCCTGCACGTGCGTCGCACCATTCTGGACGGCCGCCAGCGTGTTGGCAACAGCCAGCTCGGCATCGTTATGGGTATGAATGCCGATCTGCACTGCCGAGCCGAGCTCGTCGTACACCGCTCGCACGATCTCGGCCACCTCGCTGGTGAGCGTGCCGCCGTTGGTATCGCAGAGGACGAGGCAGTCGGCGCCGGCGCCGAAGGCCGTGCGCAGGCAGGCCCGCGCGTAGTCACGGTCGAGCTTCCAGCCATCGAAGAAGTGCTCGGCATCGTAGAAGACGCGCTTGCCTTGCCGGCGCAGGAAGGCCACCGAGTCGCCAATAATCTCCAGATTGGCCGGCAGGTCCACGCCCAGCACCTCGCGCACGTGCAGCGCGCTGTTCTTGCAGACGATGGCCACCACCTCGGTGCCAGCCGCTACCAGCGCGCGCAGGTTGGGATCCTCTTCGGCGCGGTGGTCCTTGTAGCGGCTGGCGCCAAAAGCCACGATCGTGGCGTGCTGCCAGGAGGCACGCTGCGCCCACGCGAAGAACTCCTGATCGCGTGGGTTCGAGCCGGGGAAGCCGCCCTCGATATAGCGAACTCCCAGACCATCGAGCTTGCGTGCAATCTTGATCTTGTCTTCGAGCGAGAAGGAGAGCCCCTCACGCTGCACGCCATCACGGAGGGTCGTGTCGTAGAGCTCGACCTGCTGCTTCGGATCGTTCACGAGCGCCTCGCTTCTCTCTTTGCCGAGCGTGTGCTCTGGGGATCGCTCTTGGTCTTCACGTCAAGAGCACGTGTTCCGGTAGTGGTCCTTCACGCCAAGAGCACGTGTTCCGGCAATCAGCTTACTTCAGGCGCGAGCGCCGCACGCGCTCGGCCACCAGCTGGCCCATCTCTTCGGTCGAGACCAGGCGAATCTTGCGCCGGCCGCCGCCGGTGGCAATGTCGGCGGTGCGATAGCCGGCATCGAGCACCTGCTCCACGGCGGTCTCGACCAGCGTCGCCGCCTTGGGCAGCCCAAACGAGTAGCGCAGCATCAAGGCGGCGCTGAGGATCGCCGCCAGCGGATTGGCGCGGCCACTGCCCACCACCTCCGGCGTGTAGAGCGCGGTGCCGTGGATTGGCTCGTAGAGCCCGCGCACTCCGCCGGCACGATTGCGTCGCTCTCCCAGACTGGCCGACGGCAGCATGCCCATCGAGCCGGCCAGGACAGCCGCCTCGTCGGTCAAGATGTCGCCGAACATATTCTCAGTGACCATCACGTCGAAGCTCGCCGGCCGGCGCATCAGGTACATCGCCGCGGAGTCGACCAGCAGATGCTCGAGCTCCACGTCCGGATAGTCCCTGGCCACCCGCGTGGCGATCTCGCGCCAGAAGCGGCCCGTGGTGAGCACGTTGGCCTT
>Ga0070741_10011693_pt1 | contig 16119 bp, 17 predicted proteins | sample Coa_R1_4_FD_66440 | JGI IMG/M metagenome (GOLD analysis project Ga0070741, IMG submission 66440) | Surface soil microbial communities from Centralia Pennsylvania, which are recovering from an underground coalmine fire - Coalmine... | ecosystem: Environmental > Terrestrial > Soil > Unclassified ...
CGCCGCAGTTCATCTCGACGTGGTCAATCATGCTCACGCTGACCGCAGGCACAATGTTCGCCCTCTGGCTCGGCGAACTCATTTCCGAGCAAGGGATCGGCAGCGGCGTTTCCATCATCATCTTTGGTGGCATCGTCGCGGCGATTCCGACCCGTATTATTCAATTGGCGACCACGAGCGGCACGACCTTGCTCATTTTCCTGATCATTACCGTCATCACGATTGTCGGCATCGTTTATTTACAAGAAGGACAGCGCCGTATTCCGGTGCAGTATGGCAAGCGCGTGCGGGGAATGCGCGTCTATGGTGGCGGTAGCACCTACATTCCCCTGCGCGTCAATTCGGCGGGCATGATTCCGCTCATCTTTGCCGTTTCAATTTTGATTTTCCCCGCGCTCATCGCATCGTGGTTTCAAAATTCGAGCGTCGAGTGGGTACGCAATCTCGCGGTTTCAATTGTAAATTTGTTCAATACGAGCGGTTGGTTTTATGCCGCCGCGTATTTCGTCATGGTGATTCTCTTCACCTTCTTTTACACCTTCATCGTGTTCCAGCAGCAAAACATCGCCGAAACATTACAGCAGCAAGGTGGATTCATTCCGGGCATTCGCCCCGGGCCGCAGACCACGCGCTATCTGAACGGCGTCGTCATGCGGATCACAATTGTCGGCGCAATCGGTCTCGGTCTCATCGCCATCCTGCCATTTTTTGAACGGTCGGGCGCAGAGACCCAAACCCTAATTGTTTCAAGCACGGGGTTGTTGATTGTTGTCGGTGTAGTGCTGGATACCATGAAGCAGCTCGAGGCGCAGCTGATGATGCGCCATTACGAGGGCTTTATCAAGTAGTGCAGTTCTGGGATGTTTTCGCACCACCTCCGTTCGATGGCACGCCGCATCAACGTGAGGTGGTGCATTCGTGAACTCGTCACGGTTAGGCGAGGAGCGAAACGACGCGTAACAAGCGAGGCGAGGATGCCAGAGTTGTTACGCCGCGTCTCACCCTTCACGCATCCTCTCACAGCACGCAAAGGAGCGAATTGTGGAGCAGGTCTCCGCGCGGGAAATTTCCCGCGTGTCTGTCGAAGGGCAGACATCAACGATGATGGCGAATCAGAAGAGAGCGTTTAACAATCGCACATGCGAAGCGCCGTACCTGATTTTTCTCGGGCCGCCCGGGTCGGGCAAAGGAACTCAAGCCGAAAAGTTGCACAAAAATTTTCGGCTTGTTCAACTCTCGACGGGCAATCTATTCCGCGAACAGATCGCTCAAGGCACGGAATTGGGCTTGCGAGTCAAAGACATTTTGGCAAAAGGCGAATTAGTGCCGGATGATTTGACAATTGCGATGGTGATGGATCGGTTGGCAAAACCCGATACGATCATGGGCGTCGTATTCGACGGATTCCCGCGCACGCTCGACCAGGCGCTCGCGCTTCAAAACAAACTAGACGAACATGGCAAGTGCATCACGGCGGTAATCCATTTCAACATCACGGATGATCAAATCGTCGAGCGATTGGGCGCTCGGCGCATGTGCCCGAAAGACAACAGCATCTATAACTTGAAGAGCTACAAGCCCAAAGATGATGAAAAGTGCGACATCTGCGGTACACCGCTCATTCATCGTGCCGACGACAAACCCGACGTGGTGCGGCATCGCTTGAACATCTATCGCCAGCAGACCGAACCGCTCATCGAGTTCTACCGCGAACAAGACATGCTGATTGAAATTGACGCCGCACGTACCATCGAAGAAATCGAAGCCCAGATGGACGAATGGATGCCCATGTTCATCTACGACGCCAACGAATAACCCGCCTACTGTCATTGCGAGGAACGTCGTGAGCGGAGTCGAACGATGCGACGTGCGACGTGCAATGGAGTGCATCGCCGCAATCCCCTATCGGGGAGCTGTCATTTCGAGCCGTTTGTGCGAGAAATCTCGTCCTGCGTATGCGTCTATCGGAGTAACCACTTTGGTGGTTCCGAATTGATTAATTGATAGTTGAGCAGTTATGTATAAAGAACGTACTACGAGAATGCCGGTTGACATCAAATCTAAAAAAGAACTTGATTTGATGCGCGCGGCGGGCAAAATTGTCGCTGAAATTCTCGTTGACCTGCAGGAACACGCGAAAGCGGGCGTCAGCACCGCCGAACTCGACCGGCGAGCGCGCTCGATTCTAGAAAAATACGGAGCCACATCGCCCTTTCTCGGCTATCCAAACGTCAAGAAAAACGATCCGAAATTTCCCGCGTGGATTTGCACTTCGATTAATGACGAAATCGTACACGGGATTCCCAAGCCAAATCGCATCTTGCGCGACGGCGATTTACTCAAAATTGATGTCGGGGCGAACTACGCGGGCTACATCGGCGACTCGGCGTGGACATTTCCAATTGGCAACGTGAGCGACAAAGCAAAACAGCTCATGCGCGTCAGCGAAGAATCGCTCATGCAAGGCATTGCTCAAGTCCATGCGGGCAGACACCTGTGGGACGTAATTCGCACGATTCAGAACGAGGTCGAATCACACGGTTTCAACGTCGTCCGCGAATATCAGGGACACGGCGTTGGGCGGGACATGCACGAAGAACCGAGCATCCCAAACTTTTTAGATGACGAATTTGAAAAACGCCCGACAAACATCACATTAAAGCCCGGCATGACACTGGCAATCGAGCCAATGGTTGTAACCGGCAAATGGCAGACCCGAACGCTCGGCGATAAATGGACTGTCGTCACCAAAGATCATGGACTCGCTGCCCATTATGAACACACTGTCGCCGTCACCGACAACGGCCCCGAAATCCTAACGCTCTGGAAGTAGGGGCGGGGTCATCCCGCCCATAACGGGGGAAAGTAAGATAATACATTCTTTCTGACACTTAAATCGGTTATCTCTTTATTGAAATCGTCTCGCTCCAAAAAGGAGTACCTATAATGAAAGTCAAACCATCCGTTAAAAAGCGCTGCGAAAAGTGCAAAATCATCCGACGCAAAGGCATCGTCCGCGTCGTCTGCTCCAATCCAAAGCATAACCAGCGACAAGGATAGTCATTAGTCATTAGTCATTAGACGTTAGCCAAATCCAACCAACAACTACTAACTAACGACTAACAGCTAATGACTAACGTCTAACAACTTAAACAATGGCTCGTATCGCAGGAGTTGACCTGCCTCGACAAAAACGTGTGGACATTGCGCTCCGCTACATTTACGGTATCGGCCCGACGCGCTCGGTCGAACTTTTGGAAAAAGCCCAAGTCGCGCCCGAAATTCGCGTCAAAGATTTATCCGAAGCCGAAGTCTCGCGCATTCGCACCGTCATTGACCGCGATTTCAAAGTAGAAGGCGATTTGCGGCGTGAGATTGCCATGAACATCAAACGCCTACAAGACATTGGCGCGTATCGCGGGATGCGTCATCGCAAAAACCTGCCCGTACGCGGACAACGCACGCGCACCAATGCCCGCACCAAGCGCGGCACCCGCAAGACTGTCGCCGGACGCAAGAAATCCAGAGCAAAGAAGTAAGTAATCGAAAACCTTCGAGGTTTGTGCGCCGCAAAACGGCGCGAGAAACCTCGAAGGTTTGATGGAGAAATATGGCTGACGAGAAACAAGCGCCCCGGCGTCGTCCCACGGGGCGGCGCAAAGAAAAGAAAAATATTCCAATCGGTGTTGCGACGGTCAACGCGTCCTTCAACAACACACTCATTACCATCGCCGACCCACAAGGTAATGTGCTGGCACAAGGCAGCGCGGGCGCAAGCGGCTTTCGCGGTTCGCGCAAAAGCACGCCGTTCGCCGCAGGCATCGCCGCCCAAAACGCCGCGCGTCAAGCGATGGAACAGGGCGTCCGCGAAGTGGACGTGAAGGTATCCGGACCCGGCCCTGGTCGCGAATCCGCGATCCGCTCCATGCAAAACGCGGGTCTCAAAGTGCGTTCCATCACCGACACCACGCCCATTCCGCACAACGGCTGCCGCCCGCCCAAAAAGCGCCGCGTCTAATGCTAGTCAATAGTCGTCAGTAGAGAGTCGCCAGTCGGCGCGCTACTGTTGACTGTTGACGGGCGACTCTCTACTGGAGAAAAAATGGCTCGATACATTGGTCCCGTTTGTAAACTCTGCCGCCGTGAGGGCGAAAAACTCTACCTCAAAGGCGAACGCTGCTTTACGCCCAAATGCGCGATTGAAAAGCGCAACCAACCGCCCGGCCAGCACGGCGCCTCGCGCACCTTCCGCCGCAAGGCAAGCGATTACGGCATCCAGCTGCGCGAAAAACAAAAAGCGCGCCGCATTTACGGCGTCCTCGAACGCCAATTCCGCCGATATTACGCCGATGCCGCGCGACGCAGCGGTGTCACCGGCGCAGCATTATTGCAGTATCTCGAATCGCGCCTCGACAACGTCGTGTATCGTCTCGGCTTTGCCGGTTCGCGCAAACAGGCGCGCCAGCTCATTTCACACGGTCATTTCACCGTCAACGGCAAAAAAGTCAGCGTCGCGTCCTACATGGTCAAACCCGGCGACGTGGTCGCCGTCGCGCAAGGCAGCCGTACGAGTCCCTACTTTGCCGAATTGGAAAAGGAACTCAAGAGCGCCCGCACTCCCGGCTGGCTCAACGTCAACGCCCAGCAATTGTCCGGCAGCGTCTTGAACCTGCCGTCGCGTGAACAAATTGATACGCCGCTCAAAGAGAACCTCATCATCGAATTTTACAGCCGATAAGCGAGTGAAAAGGGATGAGGGATGAGGGATGAGTAATACAAATCTCATCCCTCATCCCTCATCCCTCATCCCTTAGTCATTGAGGGAGGTTGAATTGATAGATATTTTTCCAAAAATCGAAGCAGAAGCCAGCAGCAAGAACTATGGCAAATTCGTCATCGGTCCGCTGGAAAGTGGTTATGGCGTCACCTTGGGGAACGCGCTCCGTCGCGTCCTCCTTTCATCGTTGCCCGGCGCTGCCATTACGTCCATCAAAATTGACGGCGTGCACCACGAATTTACACCCATCCCCAACGCCAAAGAAGACACCACGCAGCTCATTCTGAACGTCAAACAGCTCCGTCTGAAAATGCACGGCGACGAAGGTCCTGTGCGGCTTTCGCTCGAAGCGCGCGGCAAAGGCAACGTCACCGGCGCGGACATTCAAGCGCCCGCGCAAATCGAAATCATCAATCCCGATTTGCATTTGCTCACGCTCGATTCCGACGACGCCGTGTTCGTCATGGACCTCACCGTGAATCGCGGCAAAGGCTATCAGCCCGCCGAAAGCGGTGGCAAGGTTGCCATTGATGAAATTCCGGTGGACGCAATTTTCAGCCCCGTTCGCAAAGCGAATTTCCGTGTCGAACGCGCCCGCGTCCAGCAAATGACCAATTACGACTCGCTCGTGATGGAAATTTGGACCGATGGCTCGATTACGCCGCGCGAAGCCCTCACCGAATCTGCCCGCCTTCTCGTCAAACTCTTGGGCATGGTCGCTGGATTCGCCGGAGAAGAAGCCATTGAAGCCGCGCCCGAATCCGAAATTCCCAGTCGCATCTATGAAACGCCAATCGAAGAACTCGAACTTTCTGTGCGCGCCTACAACTGCTTGAAACGCGCCAGCATCACCAAGGTCGGCGAAATTCTCGAAAAGCTCAAAAAGGGCAAAGAAGAACTCTTGACCATTCGCAACTTTGGTCAAAAGTCGCTCGACGAATTGATGGAACGCCTCGAAGCCAAAGGCTACTTGGATGTTATCCAGCAGCCCACCGATACGGCGATTTCGGGTGACGGCGCATCCTACGCGAGTCCCAACGGAGAAGAATAGAAATGCCGCATCAGATTTCGGGTCGCCATCTTGGGCGCAACAGCGCGCAGCGCAAAGCACTCTTCAAAGGCTTGGTGACGCAAGTGTTACAGCACGAGCGCATCGAGACCACCGAAGCCAAAGCCAAAGCCGTCCGCGCCGATGTCGAAAAAATGATCACCCTCGCCAAGCGAGGCGACGTTCATTCGCGCCGCCTTGCGCTCCGCACCGTTGCCGATAAAAAAGTCGTCGAAAAATTATTCGACACGCTCGGACCGCGTTACAAAGAACGCAACGGCGGTTACACGCGCATCCTCAAGCTCGGCCCCCGTCACGGCGACAACGCCGAAATGGTCTTTCTCGAGCTCGTGGACCGCGAAGAACCAGAGAAAAAATAACGCGATACGCGTATCGCCTATCGCTTATCGCTAAATTCCATCAGCCATCTGCGATACGCGACTCGCGATACTCGATATGCACCTCCTCGCCGTTCTCGAATACGACGGGACTGACTTTCAAGGCTTCCAGTCGCAGAAAAAAGGGCGCACGGTTCAAGACGAATTAGAACGAACCCTGCGCGAATTTCTGCCACAAAGCGAACGGCGAGCAGGACGAGTAAAAATAGTTGGCGGTGGACGCACGGACGCGGGAGTTCATGCCTACGGACAAACCGCCACCTTTGATTTAGACTGGACGCGCGATCTGGAAACATTCCGCCGCGCGTGGAACGCCAAATTACCAACCGATATATTCGTTCGACGCGTCAGCAAAGTACCTGCTGATTTTTCCGCACGCTACAGTGCATCGAGTCGCGTTTATCAATACCGTGTGTGGAATCAACCCGAACGCTCCGTCTTTCACTGTCGGTACGCGTACTGGGTTGCCGAACCGCTAGACGTGAGCGCGATGCAAGCCGCCGCCGAACATCTACTGGGCAAAAAAGATTTTGCCGCGTTCGGCAGCGCACCCGACGGTGGCAGCACCGTCCGCGATGTAACGCGCGTAGAGCTTCACCGTGACGCGGGCGAAATTATTTTTACACTCGAAGCAAACGCCTTCCTATATCGCATGGTGCGCCGCATCGTCGGCACGTTGCTTCTGGTGGGACGCGGCATTATCTCGTCGCAAAACATCGAAGATGTGATTCAGCGCAAACGCCGCGCGGGATTTTCCGTTCCCCCGCACGGTTTGACACTGATGGAGATCAAGTACGAATGAAAACTTTTCACGCGAAACCTGCCGAAGTCAAACACGACTGGTATGTTGTGAATGCCGAAGGCAAAACGCTCGGACGGCTCGCCACGCAAATTGCGCGCATCCTCACGGGCAAACACAAACGCATCTATACGCCGGGCGTGGACACGGGCGATTTCGTCATCGTCGTCAACGCCGATAAATTCGTCGTCACCGGCAACAAAATGGAAGAAAAATTTTACGTGCGTCATTCCCAATATCCGGGCGGCTTTCGCAAAACCATCTTGCGCGAGCAATTGCAGCGCAACCCCACGCTGGTCATTCAAAAAGCCGTTTGGGGAATGCTCCCGCACAATCGGCTCGGACGCAAGCAGCTCAAGAAACTGAAAATCTACAGCGAGGCGACGCACCCACACGAGGCGCAGCAGCCCAAGCTATTGGAGGTCAAGGCATAAATGGCAGCCACAGGCAAATTTTATGAAGGCGTCGGACGCCGCAAAACATCCACCGCCCGCGTACGCATCTATGCAGGGCAGGGCAGCTTCCTCGTCAACGACCGACCCGTTGAAGAATACTTCCCGCGTCCCTTGTGGATGCAAATGCTCCGCGAGCCATTGCGCTCCACCCAAAACGAAGGACGCTTCACCATCACCGCCAAAGTCGTTGGCGGCGGTCCGTCGGGCCAAGCCGCCGCTGTCCAGCTCGGCTTGGCTCGCGCCCTCGTTGCCGCAGATGAAACATTCAAAAAGCAACTCCGCGTCGGCAGTCTCCTCACCCGTGACCCGCGCGAAAAAGAACGCAAGAAACCCGGACTCAAAAAAGCCCGCAAAGCCAAGCAATACACCAAGCGGTAATCAAACAAAGGTCGCCCGGAAAAACGAGGGCGACCTTTATCTTGTCACCCATCCGTCTGCGTGCTACAATTGTTTCTCGGTTTAGCTGTCATTTCGAACGCCGCGTCTTTTGCGGCAGAAATCTCTCTTCTAGTAACCAAGACTTTTGCTGCATCTGAAATAATACAAATAACCCCAATTATGAACATCGCGCTTGGCGGTCCTAGTCAGCGGTGATCTATCATCCGCTGTCCCTCGTCATTCGTCCTTCCGAAGGAGTCCCATGCCATCCAGTTCCTCCAACAAAAAATCCAAAAAACCCACCGCACGCGGCACCCGTCCCACGCGCACCCCAAACAAGAAAAACACCAAGCCCACAAAAGGCGTCCGCCAGCGCCGCGCCGCCATGACCAAACAGCTCCGCGAAATCTCTCAAGCGCAGCAGCCGCCCACCGCCACCCCTGCCGATTTGCGCGAGGCAATCCGCGACGAAGAACAGCAAACGTCCACCGCGCCCACCACCTCCACGCCCCAGCAAGAAGTCGAACGCATCCGCGAATCCGCGCAGCGCCTCGGCATCGGACTCGATGAAGAAGAAGCCCTCCAATGGCTCACCCAGATGGCGCTCCAGCAGGACAAGTCCGAAATTACCGTTGACGCCAAAAATTTCATTTACGGCGCAAAAGTTGCCATCCTCGATTTTTCCCCCCAAGACCTCGAGTACTTTCGCCGCATCGGAAAAATCGTTGCGATTGAGGACAAACCCGGCGTCGTCGAAACCGCCCTCGCCTTGAGCGGCAGCGCCGCGCAAAGCAAAATTCAAGCCAACCCCGGCGACGCCGATTTTTTCCAGCGCGTCAACATCAAAGCCCCCACCCGCGAAGCAGCCGTCAAAATTCTCGCCGACGCCATGCGCGCCAAAGCCCTCGCCACGCTTCACGGGCCCGACCATCAACTCCTCTCCGTCAAATTCGGCACGCACACCGAAGCGGTCAATCGCGGCGGCAACATTCACAAAAAAGGCTGGCCCATGACGTGGTATCCGCGCGACCTCCAGGCGGGCATGTTCGAGGGGCAATTAGAAGATGGTTCCACCAAAACATTTCACTGGGAAGATGGTATGGTCGAACCCGGCTGGACCAAGCTCGATTGGGTCGTCGCCGACACGCAGCGCGGACAATTGGCAAACGCCAGCAACGTCCTCGATGTCACATGGGAAGCGCCCAACGGCGAACTCACCCCGCTCGACGGCGTGATTGACCCCTACTTCCAAGAAGTCTATCTCGATGCCTCGTCCGTCGCAGTCTTTACCAAAGTCATCAAAGAGTTAGACGCCGACGCCCTCCAAAAATATGTCACCGCGCTCGAGTACGAAGTCTATAAATACCTCGTCAAGCACCCCAACTATGGCAAAGTCGCCAAGCGTTCCTACAACATTTTCCGGCTCACCAATCGTTACACCGAAGCCGCCTACATCCGCGAACTCTTTGACGAACCCACCACCGCGCTCTATCGCGTCTGGTCCCTGTTTGAAACCTTGACCGGCGCGGTAACCGCCGATTCCCAGCTCGACCGCGCCGCGCTCCTGAAACAGTACGATTCCCTCGTTGAACAAGTCATCACCGCCACCGAGGGCGAAAAAGAAATCCGCATCGTCCGCGCCCTCCTCCGCGCCCGTGACGAAGCCCTCGGCATCCAACCAGCCGCCGAACCGCTCGATGAACAATTCGCCGCGCCGCGCGAAGACCTCATGGAACTCCTCAACGCCTACTTTCACGACCGTCTCTACGGCTTTCCCACTATCGCCACCTTCCTCGAAGAAATCCGCCAACGCAAATACGATTAAGCACCCCTTGTCATTTCGAGCGGAGCCGTGAGCGGAACGCAGTGGAGTCGAACGGCGGAGTCGAGAACTCTCTCTTCCAATAAGAAGCGGACGGCATCGCCGTCCGCTTCTTATTCCTATACTTCCTCTATTTCCGCCGCGTCTTGCTTGCTACTTTTTATTCGCGATGATTCGCGATGATTCGCGGTTTCTAATATTCTTCTTCTCCGCGTCCTCTGCGGTGATTTAAAAATTACACAGTGCCCCCATACGCATACAAAATCGTCACCACCGCGATCCCCCACAACACAATCGAAATCAATAGTGGGCGGTCCTTTAACAACATCTCCTCCGGACTCCCTCCTAGATTCTTCACATGAATCAAATACAAATACCGAAAAATCACATACAACACAAACGGAATCGTCAACATCATCGCGTGATTCTTTGGCAAATTCTCCGCCGTAAACGTGTACAGTGAGTAGGCAATCACCGTGCACGCCATCGTCACCGACACCATCTGGTCCAAAAGTTCCGGCGAATACTCTTTCAAAATCGCGCGATGATTCGCCGCATTATCCTCCAAAATCACCAGCTCATTCCGCCGCTTTGCAAATCCGATAAACAGCGATAGCAGCGTCGTTAACACATACAGCCAAGGCGAAATCGGCACCTGAATCACCGCCGCGCCCGCCACCGCGCGCAAGACAAACCCCGCCGCGATACAGAACACGTCAATAATGACAATATTCTTCAACACGAACGAATACGCCACCTGTAAAACTAGATAGGTCAACGTCACCACCGTAAACGCAAACGGAAACGGAAAAATCGGTGCGCCACTCGGATACGGAAACCGCTGCGAAACCAGATCCAGCACCACCGTCCCGACCAGCGTAATCGCCAAAATCGCCAGCAGCGCCACCCGCGCCACACTTTCCGGCAGCGCGCCCGACGCAATCGGACGCGTTCGCTTCAACGGATGCGCCCGGTCCTTTTCCACGTCCACTAAATCATTCACAAAATACACAAAGCCCGACGCAAAACAAAAGACCACGAACGCGCCCAACGTGAGCGCCACAAAAATCCACATCGTCTCCGAAAACGGCAGCCAATATTGTCGAATCGTAAACAGCAGCGGCAAAAAGACAAACAAATTCTTCGACCACTGGCGTGGTCGCATCTCTCGAATGATAAGGTTCAACATTGTCCACAAATCTTATGCGTTTATACATTCAAGTCAAAGTGAAAAGAATACCTCCCCCTAACTGCACTATCAGCGCAACTTCTGCCATACCCTCTCGCCCTTTCGCGGTTCTTCTTTTGCGGTTTTCGTCCGCGCTGTAGTTTGGCGCATTTCGCCGTTCCAAATTTCTTCGCGTGCCAAGCATTCTCCGCGTTCCCCATCCGCTGATCCGCTTTCCTATCCGCTGGCAGCCTACCGCGAAACTCTTTTCCAATGATATAATAACCCCACCAAGTAATCCCATGCTCGAACAAAAAACCAAGGTCACACCCGAAGAATACCTCCTCCGCGAAGCCGCCGCCGAATACAAAAGCGAATACATCGGCGGCGAAATCCGCGCCATGGCAGGCGGCTCTTTGAACCACGGCGTAATTCAAGGGAATGTAATTACCTCGCTGAATAACGCGCTCGCAGATAAACCCTGCCGAGTAACTACGAGTGACGTTCGTCTCCTCATTAAGCGTCGCGGCGACTACACCTATCCCGATGCAATGGTCATTTGCGGCAAAACCGAATTTCAAATAGGTCGCACCGATGTTGTCACAAATCCAACTGTCATCGTCGAAGTACTCTCCCCATCCACCCGCAATTACGACCTTCTTGAAAAATTCGCCCTTTACAAGCAAATTGATTCCCTCCAAGAATATGTCTTAATAGACTCACAGCGAGTCCATGTCACGCTCTTGCGCCGCGAAACCGAGACTGGCAAGTGGACACTTGAAATGCTCGATGCCTCGACCGATATATTAACGCTCACCTCGCTCGAGATTCAAATTCCGCTTGCGAGCCTTTATTCCAAAATCGAGTTTCAAACATCTTGAACGAATCTCCGAATGCCAATCTGTGCATCGGAGATTATTTCTTATGACTCCCCTTCCCTTGTAGGGAAGGGGCTGGGGGTTAGGTTTTTGAAAAAACGCCTCGACATCCTCCTCCTCGAACGCGCCCTCGCCGAAACCCGCGAACGCGCGCAGGCGCTCATCTTGGCGGGCGATGTCAGCGTGAACGGTCAACGAGTGGACAAAGTCGGCGCGCAGATAGACGAATCCGCCGAAATCACAATCCGCGCCCCACTCCCCTACGTCAGTCGCGGCGGCTACAAACTCGCAGGTGCGCTCGACGCATTCGGCGTCAATCCCAGTGGCTACATCTGTGCGGACATTGGCGCATCCACCGGCGGCTTTACCGACGTCCTCCTTCAACGCGGCGCGGCCCGCGTCTATGCACTTGATGTCGGATATGGACAATTAGCATGGAAGCTGCGTCAAGACCCGCGCGTAATCGTCATGGATCGCGTCAACGCCCGCCATCTCGAATCCCTGCCCGAACCCATTGACCTTGTCGTGATTGATGTCTCTTTTATCTCCCTCGAACACATCCTTCGCGTAGCCCAAACGCTATTAATCCCCGAAAGGGGAGAAATCATCGCCCTCATCAAGCCCCAGTTTGAAGCTGGACGCGCACAGGTCGGACGCGGCGGCATCGTCCGCGACCCTCAAGTCCATCGCGCCGTCCAAGAAAAAATCGCGCGCTCTGCCGAATCGCTTGGCTTAAGCGTCGCTGGTCTCATCCCCTCGCCGATTGCGGGAACAGAGGGAAATATCGAATTTTTGATATACCTGAAAAATTCCAATCAAAATAAATGAGGGCGAGGCAAAATCCGCCTCGCCCACCTTTTTACCCCGCATACGGCTTGAACGTCACACATTGACCCGCAGGCAGCGAGGTCGGTCCTATGCTTGCTTTCCCAACCCCCACCACGGAAACACTAACTGTAAACTTGGCATCCCCCGGAACCTGCACCAACAATTGAGTATGCGGCTCCAGCTTGTATTCGTGATTCAGAATTGTGAAGGTCATCAGCCCGTCAAGTTCATTGATCACCAGAATTCCCGCATTCCCGGGGTCGAGCGGACATCCTTGGGACGATGGCGGTTGAGTCGCTTGGAACGGCAGTTTGGTCGGCTGTGCCGCAGGTTTGATGGTGATAGGACGCGGCTTGGAATTCGCCTTCGGTGCGAGCAAGAGAAACTGGTCAAAATCAATCGTTGCTTGCTTTCCCTTGTGTACATCAATTCCCAATCCGACCGAACCAAGACCAATGTGACTGTCTTGCACGGTTCCCACGAGCTGACCATTCAGATAAAGCGCAAAGCGATTGCCCTGCGCCTCCACTGCCACGAGGTTTGGCTTGCCGCTTTGAACCCCTGACGCCGCCTTCCCCTGATACAGATTCGACCACCGCTGCTGATACCTCAAATCAAGACTCACATCGCCATTATCCCAAACGTGAAAAAAATAATAGTCATCGCCTTTACTTCGAAAATAGATTCCATACGAGCTATCTTCGGCTCCGGCAACCCGCTGCGCTTGCACACTGGAATAAAAATCACCGAGGTTATGAACATTCACCTCAATGCGCTGAACGACTCCGGTGTTCGTATTAAAGTCCCATCGGTAAAGCCCATTTAGCAGCGAAAAGCTCCCTGAACTCAACATATCGGTATTCTTACCAACGTACCAATTTTGAGTCATCTCGTCAAACAAATCACACATCACGAGAGACCAGTCTTGCGGCGATGCAGGGTCCTTCAGACAAGTTTCAAGCGCCGTCGCTGTGCGTGCCGCCTCTGCCGTCTGCGCGGCTCCGCCTGCTAAACGGTTCACTGTTACATTCGGTGTAGCCGTTGATGTAAAATTCGGTCTCGGCGTCGCGCTCTCCTTCGGCGTCGGTTGCGCCGTCTGCGTCTGGTACAGCGCCTCGCGGCGCGCCGCGAGCTCCGTCAACTGCGCTTGTGCTGTCGAAACCGTCCGTGTCGGCGAAGGTGCGAGAGTTGCCGTCTCCGTCGGAGGAATGGGCGTATCCGTTGGTGGAAGAGTCGCCGAAGGTGCGACCGTAGGCGGAATTAGAGTATCCGTCGGTGGAAGAAGCGTCGGCGTCGGAGAATTATTTTGAATGGCGGTGCCGCAAGCAGCCAATCCAAGCATAAACAGCAAAACAAATACCATTTGCACATACAAACGATTCATCTGATAAGCTCCTAAAGAAAACAATCTTACAAACAAAACGCGCAAGCCAGTATATCGAATTATTTCAGAATACTCAATGCCCTTTTTCATATCAAAGAAAAACGCAATCGCCTTTCACTAACCATTCCCAAACATCTCCCTGTTTCCATGCTCTATTTTCACAACATCAGCTCAAGTCTTTCTTTCGCGGTTTTCGCGCCCTTTGTGCTTTTCGCGTTCCAATCTGCTTGACCTCTCTCCCCCTTTCCACTACAATCGCGTAAAGTACGAATGGCAAATCTACAATTGACGTTAGCGGACATACGCCGCGCCCTCGCTTCTCCGCGCATCGGTCGTCCCGCGCATGAGCGCATGAGTCCGCGCCCGCGCCCTGGCGATATTTTCCCCATGCCTAAAAACGTCACGGGCAAACAAGCGGGCGTCTTGCTCTTGTTGTATGACCATCAGGGAGAATTGTATTTTCTGCTCACTCGTCGCACCGAATCCGTCGCCACCCATAAGGGACAAATTTCCCTACCCGGCGGCAGCCGCGAACCCGGCGAATCGCTCCAAGCCACCGCCCTGCGCGAGGCACAAGAAGAACTTGACATAGACCCCGCGCAAGTCGAAATTCTTGGCGAGCCATTAACCCCACTCTATATTCCCGTCAGCGAGTTTTGGGTCACCGCCTTTGTCGGATATTATTGTTGTGAAGAACCGCGCCTCAACGCATCGGCCGCCGAAGTGTTTCAAGTGCTGCCCACGCGCCTCGCCGATCTACTCGACGATTCCGTAATCGGCGAAGAAGACTGGGAGTTGCGCGGCACCAAGGTACGCGTACCCTTTTTCAAATTACACGGCTACTCCGTCTGGGGCGCAACCGCCATGATTCTCTCCGAATTTGTCGCGCTGCTCCAAGCCCAAGTCTGGATCAAAGCAACATGAAACGGACGCGTGAATTATTTTCAGCATGTCTCATCATTGCTCTCGTCGCCTTGATTGGTTGCAGCGCCGACACTTCTCCGCGCATTACCGATGCTGCACTCGGCACTCAAGTCCAAGCCGGCAAAATCGTCACCCGCGCGACAACATTCGCACCCCAAGACCGCATGATTCATCTCGTCGTCCAAATGGAAAACCTCGTCATTCCCGCGCGGCTCGGCGCGCAATGGTATCGAATCGCCGTCGGCGGTGGACAAGACCAACTCTTATTCCAAAGCGATCTCTCACTCGACCCATTAAATACCAGCGCCGACTTTACGCTCACCAACTCGAATGACTGGCAGCCAGGCAACTATAAAGTCGTCATTACGCTTAATGACAAAGAAGACCGCACCCTGAATTTTGCAATCAAGGAATAGGAATCTAAAAATGGAATTTCGCACCCTCGGTAGCACCGGCTTGCTCGTCTCCGAACTCTGTCTCGGCACTATGACCTTTTGTTGGACCAGCACCGAACAAGAATCCTACGAGGTCATGGACACCGCGTTCGCGGCTGGCATCAACTTTTTCGACACCGCCGATGTCTATTCGCGCTGGGCCCCCGGCAATCCGGGCGGCGTCGCCGAAGAAATCATCGGCAAATGGTTAAAAATGCGCCGCATCCCGCGCGACCAAATCATCATCGCTACCAAAGTGCGGGGGCGCATGTGGGAAGGACCCGACGGCGAAGGTCTCTCACGCGTCCACATCATGCGCGCCGTCGAAGATTCCCTGCGTCGTCTTCAGCTCGATGTCATTGACCTCTACCAGAGTCATCATCCCGCTGAAAATACGCCGCAGGATGAAACCCTCCGCGCCTTTGACGATTTAATCAAACAAGGCAAAGTCCGCTTCATCGGCTGTTCCAACTACAAGGCGCATCAGCTCCGCGAAGCGTTAGAAATCAGCAAACAGAATCATCTCGCGCGGTACGAATCGCTCCAACCGCACTATAATCTCATTTGGCGCGGCGAATTTGAACACGAATTGCAAGCACTCTGCGCGCAAGAACACATCGGCGTCATTCCGTACAGTCCCTTGCAAGCCGGTTTTCTCACCGGCAAATACAAACGCGGTCAACCCATTCCGCCCAATTCACGCGGTGCCAGCAACGAGCGTATCCAAAATTGGCTCAAAGATGAACGCGCCTTAACATTGCTCGACACCCTATCGCAAGTCAGCCAAGCCCGCGGCGAAACCATGACCGTCACCGCGCTCGCGTGG
>Ga0070741_10011694_pt1 | contig 16118 bp, 14 predicted proteins | sample Coa_R1_4_FD_66440 | JGI IMG/M metagenome (GOLD analysis project Ga0070741, IMG submission 66440) | Surface soil microbial communities from Centralia Pennsylvania, which are recovering from an underground coalmine fire - Coalmine... | ecosystem: Environmental > Terrestrial > Soil > Unclassified ...
ATTATTACCGGCTGGTGGCGGTTCTGGCTCCGGCCTTCAACACCGAGAAGTGGCTCCAGCCGAAGAATCGATTTCTGGTTGACGTTCCGGCGGCGGAAAAGGAGCGCATCGACCGCCACAATGCCGCAATCGATCGGGAGCTTGAGCCGCTCCGAAAAGGATTGTCCGCTCTGCAAGAACGGTATGAGGAAAAACTGCAAGCGCCGAAGTTCGAAAAGATTCCGGAAGCTCTGCGGAAGGACCTAAAAGCCGCGCTCGCCGCGCCCGCTGCGAAACGAACGGATGTAGAGAAGTATCTGGTCACAAAGTTGGGACCGGTCGTGAAAGTCACGCCGGAAGAAATCAAATCCGCCCTCAGCGAAGAAGATCGCAGGACTGTGGCGGCGATCGAAAAGCGGATCGAGCCGATCGAGGCACGCAAGCTTTCTTACGGCAAGCTGCAGGCGCTGTACGACGTGGGGCCGCCTCCGGCGACGCACTTGCTGTTCCGTGGAAATTTGGATACGCCGGGACCCGAGGTGCAGCCGGCCGGTCTTTCCGTGCTCACCGGCGCCACCAACGCGTTTATCATTCCGGCAAGCGACCCAGCGCGGAAAACGTCGGGCCGGCGGCTCGCGCTGGCTCGCTGGCTCACGGACCGCAACTCGCCTTCGGGCGGCTTGGTTGCCCGAGTCATGGTGAATCGGATTTGGCAGCATCTCTTCGGAGAAGGAATTGTGGCCACATCCGATAACTTCGGCCGCTCTGGCGTGGCGCCCAAGAACCAGCCGCTTCTCGACTGGATGGCTACCGAGTTCATGAACTCAGGCTGGCGGATCAAGCCGCTGATCAAACAGATCATGAGTTCTTCCGTGTACCGGCAGGCTTCCTATAGGGGTACGCCATTCCAGGGTCCGGATCCGGCCAAGGTCGACCCCGGCAATCAGTTGCTCTGGCGTATGCCGCTGCGCCGTCTCGACTCCGAGAACATCCGTGACGCCATTCTGGCCACGACTGGCAAACTCGATGAGACGCTGGGCGGGCCTCCGATACCGCTCGAATACCAGAGCAACGGCATGGTGTCAGTGGCGAAAACGGACGAAAAAAAACGGCCGGTAAATCCCTCCCGCCGCAGCATCTATCTCTTCAGCCGCCGCAACTACAACCTCACGATGCTGACGGTGTTTGATCAACCGGTCCTCAACGGCAACTGCACGCGCCGGACCTCTTCATCGGTTGTTTTGCAATCGCTGACGATGTTGAACGACCGGTTCATCCTTGACCAGTCGCGGGAATTAGCCCGGCGTATCGCGCAAAGCACGCCCGAATCGCCAGACCACTGGGTTGAACAGGCGTTCCGTCTCGTGTTTCTGAGAACGCCGACAGCGGAAGAGAAAAACCAGGCCGAAGGATTGCTGGAACGGCAGACGCGCCGCTTTCTGGCCGGCAAGACCTCTTCGGAAGACGCATCGCTGAAGGCCCTCGCCAGCCTTTGCCGGATGCTGCTCAACGCAAACGAATTTCTGTATATCTAGGAGTATTCCGATGGGACCATTCAGGACGTTTTCCCGGCGCGAATTGCTGCAATACACCGGCTCGGGTTTCGGTACCCTGGCTCTCTCGTGGCTCATGCAGTCGCAGGCCGGCGCGGCAACAGCGGGGCTGAACCTTGCTCCCAAACTGCCGCAGTTCCCGGCCAAGGCGCGTGCGGTGATTCAGCTTGTGCAGAACGGCGGGCCCAGCCAGATGGACCTCTTCGATCCTAAGCCGGAGCTCACCAAGCGCAACGGGCAGCGGCATTCCGAAAAAGTGGAGAACTTTCAAAAGGGTAGCGAGGCTAACCTGCTCATGGCCAGTCCGTTCGAATTCCGGCGGTACGGCCAGTGTGGTATGGAGCTTTCCGAGGCTCTGACGCACACGCCTACGATCGCAGATCAAATCTGCCTGATCCGGTCCATGTACAGCGAGCACAACAATCACCTGGAAGCCCTGGTGATGCTGCAAACCTGCAAGATCTTTCCGGGGCGGCCGACACTCGGCGCCTGGATCAGCTACGGCCTGGGCACGGAAAATCAAAATTTGCCTGCGTACGTGGTGCTGCGCGATCCTGACGGGTATAACACCAGCGGCAGCCTTTTATGGGAGAACGGATACCTGCCGTCGATTTACCGCGGCACGGAGTTCAATACGAAGGGTGCTCCGGTATTGAACCTTCATCCTGCCGAGCCATTCCCCGAGGGAGTGGAGAAAGATAACCTCTCGTTCCTCGCTAGTCTGAACGAGCGTCATCGCCGGCACTATCCGCTGGATTCGGACCTGGAGTCGCGCATTCGTAACTATGAACTGGCTGCGCGGATGCAGATGGCGGCGGACGAGGTGCTCTCCATCGCCAAAGAATCCGAGGCTACCAGGAAGCTGTACGGTTTGGATAACGAAGACACAGCGGGATACGGTATTCGATGCCTGATGGCCCGCCGGCTGGTCGAAGCCGGCGTCCGGTTCGTGCAGGTCTTTCCTCCGATTAAACCGTCGGTGCAGCCTTGGGATACGCACGGAAATACGCGGAAGGACATTCTCGAAATCGCAGCCAAGACCGAGCAAGGCGCCACAGCCCTGGTGAAGGATCTAAAATCGCGTGGACTGCTGGAGAGCACGATCGTTATGTGGGCCGGCGAATTCGGCCGGCTGCCCGTTTCTCAGAACGGCACAGGCCGCGACCATAATCGCAATGCATTCAGCTTATGGCTGGCCGGCGGGGGTTTTCGTCCGGGTCTGGTGTACGGCGCCACGGATGACTTTGGCTACCGCGCAGTGGAGAATCGCGTGAGCGTGCCCGATCTGCACGCCACCATTCTGAATCAGCTCGGGCTCGATCACAAGAAGCTGACTTTCCCCCACAACGGGCGCGAGGAGACGCTCACGGACTATCCTCTGACTGGAGCAAAAGTCGTAAAGGACCTTATCGTGTAAGCGGCTGTCTGCGTTTTCGATTAAAGCCCGCATTAAGGCAGCGAACCCATATCGCCCCCTTTCGGTGCCGCGCGACTACATGACTCTTCGTACCCTGGGACGGCATTTAACCCGATCATCCGAAGATTTAACGATGACGTTTGATGTACTTGACGAACAGCACCTCATTGCCTTGTTCGCTGTAGATCAGTTCGTCAACGAGGCTCCGGGTGAGTAGAATCCCGAAACCGCCAGGGCGGTATCCCTGCTCGCTGCGCACCTCAATGTGCCGCACCGGGGAATCGGGAGGATTTGAGATCGCGGCGTGCGGCAGATTCTGGAGTGAGAAACCCTCTCCGGGATCCTGCATCAGACAGATGACCGTTTGGGAGGTGCGGACGCAAGATACTCGGACCCGCTTATTCTGATCAGAGCGACCGCCGTGCTCGATTGCGTTCAGCAGCAGCTCGCGAAACGCCACCGCGATGTCCTCGCGAACCTCGGGCTCTAGATTCACTCCGATTTCGCGTATGAACTGCACAAGCCGGGTGACGGTTTCGATCTTGCACCGAACCGCAATCGTGATCCAGTCCTCTCTCCCGGACAGCAGCTCGATATCGTCTTCCCAGGTGTTGGCGCGTAGCGCCTCGGTTACCATTTCGGCTACAGCGACGGGCTGTAGAGGCTTACTGAAAAAGCTGAACGCATGACGCCGAATAGCGTTAATCACGGTTGCGGGCACGCTCGATCCGGCTGTTAACAGCACCTTGGCCCGCGGCTCGATGGATCGAATCTCCTGCAGCAGACCTGATGGCTCGCCGTCCGCGAGACTCGCGTCCATGACGATCGCGCCATAGGTTTTTTCACGCACTTTTTTGAGCGCTTGCTGCGCATCGAAAGCGCTTTCGATTTGCATCTCCGGCGAGTGCAATGCGTGACTGAGCAGTTGGTGCGTGGCCGCGTCGGAATCTGCGACCAGAATCGATTGTGAGCTCACTGGAAGGGGCCACGCGGGGGCCGCTTCCAAGTCTATCGCTCGTGAACGGCTTCGCGCTACCTCGGCGGATGACGCTAGACTGGTTCGAAGCCGACCTTTGTCATGAAAACAGTTCTCGAGCACCAAGACACCGAAGATCTGCTGCGTCAGTTGAAACATTCGAATTCCGCGTTTGCCCGGCGATATCCGGGCGCCTCAGCCGGCCGCCAGCCCGTACACACAGTCTATGGCGGCGCGCACCTGTTCAAGGCGGACGTGTGCCGGAAGTTGGGAGACCGTGCGCTGCGCGATATGGAAACCTGGGCTCCGGACGCGGACCGGTTTGGCGACGCTCTGGGCCTTTCCGTGCACCGGGAGACGGTGTTTTCGCGGGTACGGCAGAAGCTGGAGCGTGAGCCCGTTGAAGACTATCGCATCGACTTCGAAGATGGTTATGGAATTCGAGCGGACGCCGAGGAGGATGGTCACGCTGTGGCCGCCGCTGACGAGGTGGCTTCGGCTGTTTCCCGCGGCTTGATGCCGGCCTTCCTTGGTCTTCGCATCAAGCCGTTGAGCGAGGGACTGCATCGCCGTTCGATCCGCACGCTGGATCTGTTCTGCACGGCTTTGGCCGAGCACACAGGCAGTGCGTTTCCTCGCGAGCTGCTGGTCACGCTACCCAAAGCGACCGGTCCGGAGCAGGTCGCCGTACTGGCTGCAATGCTGGAACGGCTCGAAGCCCGTACCGGCGCGCCGGCCGGTTCGCTCAAAATCGAAATCATGATTGAGGCTCCGCAGGTGATGCTACGAATCCCGGAACTGGCCGAAGCCGCGGGCGGGCGCTGCGCGGCGGCGCATTTCGGTTCCTACGACTTCACAGCGAGCCTGGGCATTACGGCCGCCTACCAGCAGCTCTCTCACCCCGCGTGCGATTTCGCGCGCCATTTGATGAAGATTTCGTTGGCAGGGACGGGAATCCGGTTGTCCGATGGGGTTACGAACATTCTGCCGATTCCCCCGCACCGCAGGCGCGACGGCGCTCCGCCCTTAAGCGCGAGCGAGGAGGAAGAGAACCGCGCGGCCGTACATCGCGGCTGGCGCCTGCATTACGATCACGTGAGGCGCTCGCTTGCTAATGGCTTTTATCAAAGCTGGGACGTGCATCCGGCACAATTGCCGGCCCGTTACGCGGCCGTCTATGCGTTCTTTTTGGAAGGATTGGAAGCTGCCTCTGTGCGGCTGCGCAATTTCCTGGCGGAAGCAGCGCAGGCGACGCGAGTCGGAACGCTCTTCGACGACGCTGCTACCGGGCATGGCCTCATTAATTACTTTCGGCAGGCGGTTAGTTGCGGCGCCATACCCGAGCAGGAGATTTCCGAGTTGACGTCAAAATGGGAGTCCCTGATGCAGCGATAACTCGGCGCACGGCGGGCTCACTCATATTGAGCTCACACAATCACTCATCGAACTCCGGCATACTCGCGATAGGATTCTTCCAGTTTTCGTCGTTGTCGCGATACAAGCCGGGTTTGAAGTAGAGTTTCACGGCGTGTTTCTTGCACAGCGGCCCGTAGTCATCGCGTACCATGTCCTCCAAGGACGGCAGGCCTCGGCCGATTTCCAGGTCTGTCAAATAGCCATAGCCGTGCCGCCCCCCAGGCCCAGCCATGCTCATCCAGGTGCAGCTCGTCGATAATCCGCTCGGAGATCCACTTCTTCCATTCCAGTTTCATATTCCAAGTGGAAAACCGATGTAGTCGCCGCGGGCGGTGCCGAGCGACAAAAGCTTGCCCTTCGAGTGCACTACGTCTGAAATCTCGCGGAGAAACAGTGTGAAATATTCGCCGCGGAGTGCACGCCAGGCCTCCAGATCGAAGTCTTGAGTAAGTATGTCCACTCGATAACGGCGGCAAAACTCATCCACGATGGGCTGGTTGAAACCGAATTGATCGGCGTGGTCGGGCGCCATGCACTCGGTGCGCATATCCACACAGAGAGTCCATCAATATCGTACCGGCTCACGATATCCTTGACGAGCTTGATCCAATAACGGCGCGCTTCCGGATACGCCCATTCCATCACCCCAATCCGACTACATCGACTAACCACGTCCTCGCAAGGAGGCGCCAACGATTGAAGCAACTTGACAGGTCGCTCCATATCAAAACAGGAAACGGATCCCAAACTGAATATTTCGCTCGCCGCCGCCTTCCGTGATCTGTCCGAACAGCGGATTTGTCACATCGGTCGAAGCGCCGCGCACATCGAACTGCGGTGTGTTGAAGATGTTGTAGAACTCGGCCCGAAACTGCACGTTGTAGCGCTCCTTGATCGGATTGTTCTTGATGATCGACCAGTTCATCGCGTTGCGCCACGGCGTGCGAAGATTCGGCTGGCTCAGGCTGTCGGTCGGGACGGTGAATGCCGCGGCGGGACGGAAGGCGCTTGTATTGAACCACTGCGTCTTGGTCGGATTATCAATCACGCCGCTGGCGACGCGATCTGCGCGCCCGTTTGTATATGCGAAATCGAGAAGGCCAGTGTTGTCGGGCGCGCTGATCAAGATCGGGCGTCCGGCTTGCAGCACCGTGATGCCGGAGAACTGCCAGTTTCCAAGCACCCGGGCGGCCACGCCTCCCGTCAGGTAAGGTTTGCCTTTGCCGAACGGCAGGTCCCACAAGTGACCGATCACCAGCCGGTGCGGCGTGTCGTTGGCGTCCAGCCCGCGATTGTATCCGGGATTGTATAGCGCATTTGAAGGCCCGATCACCCAGGTGTTCGATTCCGCCGTCGAGGCAATCAGCTTCGAGAGCGTGTACGCAATCGAGAGCGTGAAGCCCTTGCTGTAAGACTTCTCGATGCGGGCCGTCATGCTTTGATAGCTCGCATCGCCATAGGGCCGCCGTACCGCCAGGATCTGCTGATATTGCGGGAACGGCCGCAGCAACTGGCGCAGCGGAACCATCGGGAATGAAAGAAGCCCGCTCTGGATCTTTCCGTAAAAGGGATTGGGCACGTTTTGCGCCAGGCGGGATCCGTACTGGCTGAGCAGCAGCGGATCGTTTGCATTCTCCATCCGGTTCCAAAACAGGTGCGTGGTCTTAGTCCCGACATACGCGATTTCAGCCATCGTATTCGAGTTGATCATGCGCTGAATCGAGAGCGTCCAGTTGGAGAGATACGCCAACGGGTGATCGGGGAAATCAACGCGAATGTTCTGTCCGACGAACGTAGTGACGCCTTTCTGCGGAAGAACCAGCCCGGCCGCGAACGGATTCGACCACGAACCGCCAACCGGCGGCGTGAACGGAAGTCCCGGCGGCCCAAGCGAAAGAGCATTGGTGGTGAACAGCCCGGTGCCGAAGTCGCTGGCGGCGGCGTTCAACCCGTTGTTGGCTGCATTGAACATGCCGCCCGCAACGCGAATTACGGTCTTGTCATTAAACCGGTACGCAATACCGACGCGCGGTCCGAATGTCTTGTAATTGGGATTGCTGTGATACCCTCCCGGCGGCACCCACTTGTAAAGCCCCTTGAGGCCGGTAATGGGATCGATTGCATTCGCGTCGAAATAGCCGATCTGCCCGAATTTCTCTCCGTATGGTGAGGTGTACTCGTAGCGGAAACCGAGATTGAGCGTAAGCCGGCTGGAGACATGTAGATCGTCTTGAATATACGCGGCGTTGTAGCGCTGAAAGAGTGCCATATAGGGTGTGGTCTCGAGGCTGCCGGAGATCGGAATGCCCAGCAGGAAGCTCGCAAATCCATTTCCGGAGTTTGTTGCGGTTACGGCCGGATTCGGGCCTTGCGTATAGGTGCGGTCGAAGACGAACTGGCCGCCCGAGTTGCGCGAGTTGAACGCCGCCATTTTCATACGCTGCAGGTCAACTCCTGCCTTGATCTGGTGGCGTCCGCGGATCCAGGTGACGTGATACTGCGCCTCCCAAGTGTCCTGCGGCAATAGCGTCTTGCCGTTGCCGCCGGTCTGACCGGCGCCAATGCGGCTCACTTCATCGGCGCCGAAAGTAGCCACCGCAAGTCCGGTCCCCGTCGCGTACTGCTGAATCAGGATCTCCGGAAACTGCTTGTATGTCACAGCATTCGCCACGCTGGCCGGGAATCCGAAGCTGGCAAGATCGGTGCCCTCGCTCACCGGGACGGAGTTGTTCTGCAAACGGGTGTAGCTGATGCGAAATTCGCCAAGCAGGGTCGGGCTAAACGTCGAAGTTAGGCTGATGCCGGCATTGCGCGTCGGGTATGAGCTAATCACCGCTCCGGGGAACGCCGGATCAATCAGCCCCTTCAAAAAGTTATCGCTCTGCGAGCCCGCAAAGCGTCCGAAAATCCGGTGTTTCGGAGTGATCACGTGATCGATGCGCGAGAACCACAGATTGTTGTTCGTAACATTCTTGCCGGACTTGAAGTAGTTGTTTACCTGCCCATTCTGCTCTCCAGGGCGGTTCGGGTCCGGCCAATACTTCAGAAAATTCTGAGAGATGGGATGCAGGCGGCTCGCAGGAATGATGTTGTTCGGGAATTGGTCGCGAATGTAGGTGCCGGGCGCCGCAGGATTCTCGCGCGTCGTAAGCGGATCGTAAATCACGTCCTGCCGTCCGAGCCGATCTACAGCGCTCCGAAAATCTCCTGTTTTCCAGGCCGGCAACGGTACCGACGCCAAGAAAGATTGCGGGCTCCCTTGCCGCACACCTTCGTAGTTTAGGTAAAAGAACGTGCGGTCGTGCTTGATAGGACCGCCAAGCGCCCCGCCGAACTGGTTGAACTGGAAAGGCTGGCGGGCAACCCGCGTGCGATTGTTCGACCAGGAGTTCGCGTTCAGTTTGTCACTGCGCAGAAATTCGTAAATCACGCCGTGATACTCGTTCGTGCCGGATTTCGAGGCTACATTGACAACGCCGCCGCCTGCCCGGCCAAATTCCGCGGCGTAAGTGGCGGTTTCCACTTTAAATTCCGCCACGGATTCAATCGGAAATGAGTAGCTCTGGCCGCCGGACGTAAAGCCGCGGCTGTCACCACCGTCCATCAGAATGGCATTCTGATTCGCGAGCCCTCCGGAAATGCGCGCGTTACCGGCCTGCCCGATGGCGTCTCCGCCCGCGCCAACCTGACCGCGGGTCGGAATGACTCCGGGAGCGAGCGCCGCCAATTGCAGCGGGCTGCGCCCCAGCAGCGGCAGTTCGGCCACACGCCGCGTCTCCACGGTTTTGCCCAGCCCCGAAGTCTGCGCTTCGAGTTGCACTGCCGTGGCGCGGACTTCCACTGCTTCTGCGAGTGTGCCCACTTCCAAGGTCACATCCACCGTCGCGGTCAGGTTAACCGACAGCGGAATATTGGTTGCCCTAAAGGTTCGAAACCCCTGTTTCTCAGCCGTGAGATCATATCTGCCGGGAGGTAGCGCCGGGATGACATATAGGCCCGTGCTATTGGACTGCGTACGGCTGACGATGTTCGTCTCAACGTTGCGAACGGTAATCGCGACGCCCGCGATAACGGCCTGGCTGGGATCGGTGACGGTGCCGGATATGGCGGCGCGTTCTCCTTGGGCGAATAGCAGGCCCGCTGTGAATGCAGAACAAACAAATAGTGCTCGAAACTCTGACATGGAGTGACCCCCTAGGGGAATGATTCTATGTCAAGCAGCGGATGAAACACAACCGCTGCTTGCAATTTTACGTTCTAGGAGTCAGAGCCCACGCTATTTATGCGCGGTGACGGTGATCTCGATGCGGGCTGTCCCAACCAGCTTCGCGACGCCTACGGTTGTCCGCGCGGGTCGAGGCTCTTTGAAGTACTTGGTGTAAACCCCGTTCATCTGCTGGAACAAGCTCATGTCAGTGAGATAGACCTGAACGGTTACGGCGTTTTCGAAGCCCATGCCGGCCTCCTTCAGGACCAGCCCGATATTATCCAGCGCCTGACGCACTTCGGCTTCGAAATCCGTGGGAATCTGCCTGGTCTTGAGGTCCTGCCCAGTCTGTCCGGCGACATACAGCGTGTCGTCCACCAAAATTCCGGGGCTGAACGGCGCGCCGCTCGGGAACTCCTTCGGATGAATCGCCTTTTTCGACGCGCCCCACGCGGCGCCGGCAAGAGCAACACTCAGAACAGCGAGAATGGAGATTTTGCGCATACTGGCGAGCTTACAACAGTTTGCGCAGCGCCGCCTCGATCTGAGACGTTTCCGTCTCTCCGATGAAGGATTGAACCTTGTTTCCGTTTCGATCGTAAAGAAAGAGAGCGGGGAGCGCGCCGCTCCATTTCCGGTCGATAGCATTAATGAAACTCTCGTCGCTCTGAGTTCGCTTCTGCCAAGCCGGCAGCCGAACCCCCGATTTCTTTAGAAAGGCGAGTGCTTCGCCGGCCTGTTCGGGTTCATCAGCCGAGACGGTCACTAAAACAAATCCGCGATCGCGCCATTTCTTCTCGAGTGAGACGAGCAGGGGCATCTCGGCGCGGCATGGATCGCACCAGGTCGCCCAAAAATCCACCAGCACTACCTTGCCGCGTTGAGCCCCGAGCAACTGACGGAATCCAGCTTCGTCAAGCGGGCGAAGCTGCTCGCCGCCGCTGGCCGCAATGCCCACCACGGCAGCGGCCAGCCACAGTACAAATACCTTCACGACACTTTTTTCTGCCGCTTGATCGTGCACCCGAAGGCCTTCGTCTCAGCCGTCTGCACATTCTGGCCGCTCAGCAGCGCATCCAGAGCTTTCCGCAGCTCTCTTTTCTGGATTTTGCTGGGATTCAACGAATCGTCGATGTAGCCGTGATACTGCATGGTTCCCGACTTGTCCATTACGTAGACTTCGGGGGTAACTTGCGCGCCGAATCGATCCGCGACCACGTTGCCAGGGTCTTTATAGACGGGAAAGGGAAAACCATGCGATTTGGCGTGTTCCGCCACCTCTGAGGCCGGCTCGCTGGAGTTCGCGTTGATGAACACGAATTTAACGCCCTTGCTGGCATAGTCGTTATAGAGCGCTTTCATTCGCTCGTTATAGCCGTTCGAAACCGGGCACTTGGTCGCAATAAACACGATGACCGTCGTATCCCCTTTTAACGAGGAATATCGCACCGGCTTGCCATCGAGATCGTTAATCGTGAAATCCCCCACTTTAGAGCCGAGCTTATACTCCTGGCCGAACGCTAAAGCGGCGAAGAGAAGGGGCAGACTGAACAACGTTCGTTTCATCCATTTACCTCCACTGCATTTTGACCGCGGCGGGCAGAGCCGCCTCCGGCCAAGGTTGAATGTTTCGGTACCCGGCTGCCCCGCAAAGCGGGTCCCCTGCAGCCGACAACTATTTCTTCTTGCCTTCCAGTTTCAAATTAATAACGGCCTGCTTTCGAGAGTCAAAAGAACTTAGAGTTTTCACCGGGCTCGAATCATCATGAAATTGTGCCCGAAGCTCGTAGTCAGCGTCGGTGCTTAGCCCGTGGAAATAGTACGAACCATGATCCTTGGTGATGAATGATCGGATTTGCAGCGTCTTCGTATTCTTGAGCTGCACGACTGCCCCGTCGATAGCCTGGTCATTTTGATCGGTGACCGTGCCTTGCACGGACCGGACATTTGTATCCTTGTTTTTCTTCTCGTCCTTCGCCTGAATAGGGGTAATGCAGGCGGCGAGCAGAAAAGCCAAGGCCGCCGCCATTTGTATCTTTCGCTTCATTGCCAACGCCATTACTGGAGCGACGTAGCGGGATTATCCTGCGTTACCGGAGCGAACATCGCCCGTCCAATCGCTACTTCCAGTCATCTTCTTCTTCATCCTCGTCCTCTTCTTCGTCCTCCTCCAGGTAGCTCTCTTCGTCTTCTTCCTCCTCCAGATCTTCAGCCGATTCCAGTTCGAGCGGCCCGGTTCCTACGACCTTGAGATCGGCTCCGCATTCGTCGCAGCTAATGGTATCGCCTTCGTCCACATCTTCTTCGTCGACATCGATCGCGCCATCGCAAACAGGGCACGTCACCATATCAACTTCCTCCCGAAATACAACTCCACTTTATACGAAAGTCCCGGCCGCTTGCCAAGTGCAAATTGCGCGTAAATCGTCAGATTCGGCTCAGCGGCGGCTGGTATGATGCCCTCATGCTGGAAGAATTGGATCTGGCATTGAAGATGCCGCGCGAAGAGTATCAGCGGCGGATGCCGAAGCTCCGCCAGCGCCTGATGGAACTGGAAACGGCCTGCTGGAAAAGCGGGATCGCCAGCATCTTCGTTTTCGAGGGGTGGGATGCCGCCGGCAAAGGGAGCTGCATTTCGCATCTGACCCGGCAGCTCGATCCGCGAGGCTTCCGGCTCCACATGATCGATCCGCCTTCCGACGAAGAAGAGCACCTTCCGTGGCTCTGGCGCTTCTGGATTCGCATTCCTGCTTATGGCCAGATTGCTATCTTTGACCGTAGCTGGTACGCGCACGTACTAGAATGCCGGGTCGAGCAAAGTTCGCCTCGTAAGGAATGGAAGCGAGCGTATCGCGAGATTCTAGAGTTCGAACGGTCACTCGCCGACGACGGATACCTGATTCGCAAGTTTTTCCTGCACATCAGCAAGAAGGAGCAGAAGCGCCGCTTTCACGCATTGGAGTCCGACAAGTTGACGCGCTGGAAAGTCCAGCCCGAGGATTGGGAGCGGCACAGGAAATACGGCAAGTACCGCCGCGCGATCGAGGATATGCTCGAGCGAACACAAAGCGAGTGGGCCCCGTGGGTGCTCGTGGAAGCCACAGATCGGCACTGGACGCGGGTCAAGGTTCTCGAAACGATCATTGATACGCTTCAGACCGCGCTTCGCGACCGTGCAGCGCTCCGGCCTGCGCGCGCTCAGGCCGTTTGAGGGAAATAATGCTCGAAAAACTCGATCTCGACCAGCAGCTCTCACGCGAAGAGTACGAGCGTGAACTCAAGCGGCGGCAGCTCCAGCTTTGCGAATTAACTCAAGAGCTCTATCACCGCAAACGGTCTCTCGTAATCGTCTATGAAGGCTGGGATGCGGCTGGAAAAGGCGGCAGTATCCGGCGGGTGACCGAGAAGCTGGACCCTCGCGGGTACGAAGTGCTGCCCATCGGAGCGCCGGAGGGCGACGATAGGAATCATCATTATCTCTGGCGGTTCTGGCGCCGCCTGGAATCGCCCGAAGAGAAGCAGGTCCTGATCTTCGACCGGAGCTGGTACGGCCGCGTACTCGTAGAACGCGTCGAAGGCTACGCACCGGAGGAGGCGTGGAAACGGGCTTATCGGGAGATCGTTGAATTCGAACGACAACTGGTCCGTGGGGGCTTACTGGTCGTGAAGTTCTGGATGCATATCAGCCCTGACGAGCAGTTACGCCGGTTCCAGGCGCGCGAAGACACGCCTTACAAGCGTTGGAAGCTGACCGAGGAGGACTGGCGCAACCGCGCCAAGTGGGATCAATATACCAAGGCAGTGGAAGACATGCTGCTGAAAACCAGCACGCGCCCGGCGCCGTGGACCCTGGTGGAAGCCAACTTTAAGTGGTTTGCGCGCGTCAAGTGCCTGACTGTGCTTGTCAAGACACTAAGCCGCAAGCTCGATCACAAACCCGCCCGATATTGAGGAGATCGCAGAAATGGGAACAGGGGAAGGAGTCCCTGGGTAATCCGGACAAAATGGCCGCACTCAGGGGAGGCATCATCGGATGCGGATTCTTCGCGCGGAATCATATCGAGGCGTGGCGTCGCATACCCGAGGTTGAGATCACGGCCGCCTGCGATCTGGACATTGAACGTGCGCGCCTCTTCGCACCGCGCGCATACACGGCAGCCCAGGAGATGCTCGAGCGTGAATCGCTGGACTTCGTTGATATCGCCACGCGCGTTGAAACGCATTTGCGTCTGGTGCAAATGGCGGTAACCCGCAAGATCCCAGTCATCTGCCAGAAGCCCATAGCGCCGGACTGGGCGACCGCGGTCGAGATTGTCGAAATCGCGGAATCGGCCGGAGTGCGTCTGATGATTCACGAGAACTGGCGCTGGCAACCCTGGTATCGCGCCGCGGACAAACTAATTCGGCAAGGCGACATCGGCACACCCATGGCATATGGCTTTCGAACCCGCGAGCGCGATGGCATTGGCGCATTTCCTTATCCGAATCAGCCGTATTTCCGTACCCTGCAACGCCTCCTGATCGATGAAGCCCTCGTACATCACATCGATACCGCGCGGTTTCTTTTTGGCGAGCTGGAGACGGTTTACGCCCAGGCGAAACACCGGAACAGTCACGTGTTGGGCGAAGATCAGGCCCTGTTGGTTCTCACGCATCAGAGCGGCGTTCAAGGCTGGATTGACGGCCATCGATTTCTGAACACTGAACCGCGCGGTCCAGCGATGGGAGAAGCCTTTTTCGATGGAGACGGGGCGTGCCTTGAAATTCTCTCCACCGGAGATATTGTTATCGGCGACAGACTAGCCTGGAAGAATACCGTGACGGCCGGCTACCGCGGCGATAGTGTTCGCGCCACACAGGCGCACTTTATCTCGTGCCTGCTTGAGGGTTCTCCGTTTGAATCCGGCGGTCGCGAATACCTGCGGACGTTTGCAGCCGTTGAGGCCGCTTACCGCAGCATCGTGGAACGGCGCCAGATCGCAGTTTCCGAGATCTATTGCGGCTGATCCGGCAGAATACTATTTGCCAAAATACGCAGTCAAATAGTCTACGATTATGTTGACTTCATCGTCCTTCACGGTTGCGCCTCGGGTGATCATATTATCGACCAGGGCGGCCCAAGCCGCGCGATCACGGCGCATCCCCGTCACGGCATTAACGCCATGACAGGGGCCGCCGCAGCTTCGCTCGACGATTGCTTTGCCGTTGCCCTCGGGAAGAGTAGCCGGAGTGGCGAGTGCGCCGGATGTTGGCCGAGGCTCAATCTCTGGCAATCTGGTCACCGGCTTGGGGGCCGCTCTTGTGCCAAGAGCAAATGCCATCAGGCTGTCGCTGGGTGTCCCGCCGAAGTACCCGCCTCCTCCTCCGGCCATGATCGCCACGTACTGCTTTCCATCCTTGCCCAGGTACGTAATCGGGATCGTATGGCCATTGCCGTCGATCGGCTGCTCCCAGACCAGCCGTCCGGTCCTGGAATCAAACGCGCGGAACCGGCTATCGTTCGTGGCCGCGATAAACACCAATCCTCCAGCGGTTGCGATGCTGCCGCCTAGATTCGGTCCTCCCGTATTTCTGATGCCTTGAGCCTCCAGCGCGGGAATAGTTCCCAGCGCGGTTCGCCACGCAATCTCGCCTGTGCGGATATCCACCGCAACGAGCTCTCCGAATGGCGGCTTTGTACAGGGAACGCGCGTATCCTTGTCCCAAAAACGCGCATATGTCCCATATGCCGACGTTCGTATGTACGTGACCTCTCCCGTTGCCGGATCGGTCTTCTTTTCCATGTGACCCCACTGGCCGAGGTTGTTGACATTCGCGAACAGATAGCCGAGAGAGGGATCCACCGACATGCCGCCCCAGTTGCCGCCGCCAAGCGTGCTGGGAAACATCAGCACATTACCCTCGAGCCCGAGCGGGGTATAAAGGCGGCCGATCCGCATTTGGTTCCGGTCGAAGAGATCGCGGCAGAACGCCGCGTGGTCCGGCGTTAAATCGTACATCTCATCCAATGTGAAATCGATGCGTGAGAGCGGAGGGGGCTTACGCGGGAAAGGCTGCGTCGCAGCGGCCTTCTCGCCGGGAACGGTGCTCGGCGGCACGGGCCGCTCCTCGATTCCGTAAAGCGGCTCCCCCGTGACGCGGTTGAAGGCGAACACAAGACCCATCTTTGTAATTTGGGCGACTGCGGGCACTCTGTCTCCGTGCCGCAGCTCCGCCTCGAATAAGATAGGCGGTGCGGCGAGATCAAAATCCCAGAGGTCGTGATGGACAAGCTGTCGATACCACTTGAGCTTCCCCGTCGCTGCGTCGAGCGCGACCAGACTGTTCCCGTACAAGCCGTCGCCATGACGGTCAGCGCCGTAGAAATCCGACGTGGGTGAGCCGAGCGGAATGTAGAGAAGGCCGCGCTTGACGTCCAATGTGAGAAATCCCCATGCGTTCGTGCCGGAGCGATTCTTCCAGCTACCCGCGGGCCATGTTTCACTGCCGGGCTCACCCGGCCGCGGCACGGTATGAAAGGACCACACCAGCTTGCCTGTGTGCGCGTTCCAGGCGCGAATATCGCCATAG
>Ga0070741_10011695_pt1 | contig 16117 bp, 19 predicted proteins | sample Coa_R1_4_FD_66440 | JGI IMG/M metagenome (GOLD analysis project Ga0070741, IMG submission 66440) | Surface soil microbial communities from Centralia Pennsylvania, which are recovering from an underground coalmine fire - Coalmine... | ecosystem: Environmental > Terrestrial > Soil > Unclassified ...
AATGCGTTCTCCACCTCGGCCGGGTACACGTTCTCGGCGCCGCTCACGATCATGTCGTTGACCCGGTCGGACAGGAAGAGGTAGCCCTCGTCGTCGCGGTAGCCGGCGTCGCCGGTCCGCAGCCAGCCCTCGGGGGTGATGGTTTCGGCCGTGGCCTTGGGGTTGCGCCAGTAGCCGGGCATGTTCTGCGGCGCCCGCACCCACAGCTCCCCCACCGTGCCGGTCGGGACGTCGGTGCCGGAGTCGGGATCGACGATCCGCAGCTCCACCCACGGGTAGGGCCGCCCGCACGAGCGCATGAGGTGGGGCCGCTTCACCGGGTCGTGGTCGACGCCGTCGAGCTGGGCCACTCCCCCGGCGGTCTCGGTGAGGCCGTACAGCTGGATGAACTCGCAGTCGAACCGCTCGGTCGCCGCCGCCAGCACGGTCTCGGTGATCGGCGAGCCGCCGTAGAGGATGGCGCGCAGCGAGCTGAAGTCGGTGTCGTCGACGCCGGGCGTCATGAGCAGGAACTGGATCACCGACGGGGGCATCACGATGTTGGTGACCCCGAACTCGGGGATGACCTGCAGGATGCGGGCGGGATCGACGTCGCGCAGCAGCACCGTGCGGCAGCCCATGCCGAGGCTGAGCAGCGACCACCCCGACCCGGCGAAATGGAACATCGGCATCATGGCGAGGCTCACCGAGGTGTGGTCGAGTCGCCACTGGTCGAGGGCCGAGAAAGCGGCGAAGAAGCCCTGCTGGGTCATCATCGCTCCCTTGGGCAGGCCGGTCGTCCCCGACGTGAAGATCAGGAAGGCCACGTCGTCGGGAGCGGGGACGACGTTCGGGTCGGTCTCGGGCTGGTCGGCGAGCCAGGCCCCGTAGGCGGTCCACCGGTCGTGGTCACCGAGGACGACGATCGTCGAGACGGTCTCCAGGTCGGGCTCGATGGCCTCGAGGTGGGACACGAACTCGGGACCTACCACGATGACCTTGGCCTGGGCGTCGTTGATGATGTGGCGCATCTCGGCCGGCGTGAGCCGCCAGTTGACGCCCACGTTGATGGCGTTGAGCTTGGCGATCCCGAACGCCACCTCGAAGTACTCGGGGCCGTTCTTGTCGACGAAGGCGACGGTGTCCTGGGCCCCGACGCCGGCCGACCGCAGGGCGTTGGCCACCCGACTCGAGCGACGGTCGAGCTCGCCGAAGCTGATCGACCGGCCCTCGTACTCGAGGGCTGTGCGCCCGGCGCGGTCGGTGTTGTCGGTCCGGATGATGTCCGCGATCGAATCGAGCTTCATCGACCGCGATCGTATGGGACCATACGATTTTTGTAAACCCTTGAAATTCGTATGGCTCCATACTATTCTGCCGGGGTGAGCCTCCCCCACGACGTCGACGTCGTCGACACCATGATCTGGTTCCCGACACCGACGACCGCTCCCAAGTACGAGGTGCTCCAAGGCGCCCTGGGCCAGCACGGCGGCGACCCCGCGGCGTCGCCCACCTCGTACCTGTTCGGCAAGGGCCCGTCGCTGCCGGAAGGCGCCGACCCGGTCGACTACACGATCGACCAGATGAGCCGGTTCAACATCGGGCGGGCGGTCGTCGACGTCGCCCTCGACCCCGCCGGCGCGGCCGCCGTGCGCCGCCACCCCGACAAGTTCGTCGCCTCGTGCTCGGTCGACCCCAACCGAGGGATGGAGGCGGTGCGGGAGATCGAGACCCTGCACCGCGAGTACGGCATCCGCGCCGTCTCGTTGGCTCCGGCGATGATGAACCCACAGGTCCCGATCGACGACAAGCGCGCCTACCCGATCTACGCCAAGTGCGTCGAGCTCGACCTGCCGGTGTTCATCACCGTCGGCGTGCCCGGACCGCGGGTGCCGATGGCGGCCCAGCGGGTCGAGTTGCTCGACGAGGTGTGCTGGTTCTTCCCCGAGCTGAAGATCGTGATGCGCCACGGGGCCGAGCCGTGGGAGGACCTGGCCGTGAAGCTCATGCTCAAGTGGCCGAACCTCTACTACTCCACCAGCGCCTTCGCCCCCCGTCGCTACCCACAGGCGATCATCGACTTCGCCAACACCCGGGGCGCCGACAAGGTGATGTTCGCCGGGTACTACGCCGTCGGGCTCACGTGGGAGCGAATCTTCACCGAGCTCGAGCAGCTGCAGCTGAAGGACGACGTCTGGCCCAAGTTCCTGCGCGACAACGCGTGCCGGGTGCTGGGCCTGCCGGGCGACACGCCGTGACGACGCTCACCGTCGGGCTCGCAAGCGGGCTCGACGTCGTGCAGTGGCTCGAGGCCAACTGGGACCCTGGCCTCAGCGTGACCGATTGGTGGCAGCGGCTGGCCGATGCCCGCCTCGCCCATCCGATGCTGCCCGAGCCGTGGGGACGGGGCTGGACGCCGGATGAAGCGGCGCGGTTCGCCGACGCCATGGTGCAGCTCGGTGCGCTCGGCCCGCCCTCGGGTCTCGGCCTGGTGCTCGCCGCCCCGACGCTGCTCGTGCACGGGTCGGACGCCCTGCAGCAGCGCCTCGTCCCCCGCATTCTCAACGGGCAGGACGGCTGGTGCCAGTTGTTCTCCGAACCCGGCGCGGGCTCCGACCTGGCCGGGCTGCAGACGCGGGCCGAGCGCGACGGCGACGAGTGGGTGATAACCGGGCAGAAGGTGTGGACGTCGCTCGGGCAGTGGGCCGACTACGGGATGCTGCTGGCCCGCACCGATCCGCACGCGCCCAAGCACCAGGGCATCTCGTACTTCGCCCTGCCCATGCGTCAGCCCGGGGTCGAGGTGCGGCCTCTCCGCGAGATGACCGGCCGGGCGATGTTCAACGAGGTCTTCATCGACGAGGCCCGCGTGCCGCACGCCAACCTCGTCGGCGATCTCGGTGACGGCTGGCGGGTGGCCAACACCACCCTGATGGTCGAGCGCGGCAGCGCCGGTGGCGGCGCGATCGCGGCGCCATGCGCCGCCATCCCCGGTTCGATCGCCGCCCACCTCGATCGGGCCGCGGGGTCGTTCGCGGGTGAGGCGGGCCCGGCCCGGGAAGGCGTGGTCGACGCAGACGGCGTGGAGTCGCTCGTCGCCCTCGCCCGCGAACGCGGCCTGCTCGGCGACGCGACCATCCGCCAGGACATCGCCCGCCTCCACTCCCTGGTGCAGATCGCCGAGTGGCACATCGCCCGCATGCAGGCCGACGGCGGCGCCAACGGCGGCGGGAACATCGCCAAGCTGCGCAACTCCGAGATCGTGCGCCAGGCGCGCGACCTGGGCTGCCGCATCCTCGGTCCGCATGCCACCCTGCTCGGTGCGGACGCCACGAGCGGCGGCGCCGTGCAGGAGCTGACGATGATGTCGCCCGCTCCGTCGATCTACGGCGGCAGCGACCAGGTGCAGCGCAACATCATCGGCGAGCGCGTGCTCGGCCTCCCCAAGGAGCCCGGCCCGTCGAAGGACACGCCGTTCAGCGAGCTCCTGCGGAACTGAGCTGTGCCTCCAGGCCGGCGATGATGCAGTCGCGACTACATCACTGCAAGCTGTCGACCCTGCGAACCGGTCGCTTCATCAGGACGGCGACGTGCCCGTCGCCCATCGCCGTCATCCCGACGGCTTCCCATCCGACCTCGCCCTCGCGATTGAGTACGACCACGGACTCGGATCGGCCCTGGACAGTGGCCGCGGCCTTGAACTCGGGCAGCGCCACGATGACGTACTCCCAGGCGCTCATGACCTTGACCTGTGGCCGAGGAACTTGACCGTCCAGGCCAGCATGTCGACGCCCTGCTGGACCGCGGCATCGCCGGACGGGTGGCGAAGCTGCGCGCCGCCCAGCGCCAGGGCATGGGACAGCGTCGTCGGGTCGTTGCCGGCGGCGCGGAGCAGGTCGAGGCCTGCCCCGAACCGTTCGCTGCCGGCGGGCGATCCCAGTTCGAGTGCACGACGCCACACGACCTGGGACAGCTCCAACGGGCGCCTGACATCCGACGCGTCAAGAAGACGCGGAGGCAGCGGGCTGATCGTGCCCACGACGGCTCCTTCCTGCAGCCGGGGCCCGTGCCGCCTACAGCGGCTGACCCCGGTGCTCCCCCAACAGTACGCCTCAAAGAGAATACTCGCAAAGTGATTCTATAATTGGTTTACTGTTGTGGTGGGTGACTGGAGCTTCCTTACGAATCATGCACGGGCCATCTTGTTCATCGCCGGGCACCCCGACGCCAGGCTGCGCGATCTCGCAGCCGCTCTCGAAGTGACCGAACGCACCGCCTTCGGGATCGTGGCAGACCTCACCGAGGCGGGGTACGTGGTCAAGGAGCGGGACGGCCGGCGGAACCGGTACGAGATCCAGCATCACCTGCCACTGCGCGACCAACTCGGCCGTCAGCGCAGCATCGGCGAGCTCCTCGAACTGCTCGTCGACGCCAAGCCCTCCGGCAGCCGGCGCACTACACGGTCGAGCCGCTGATGTCCGTCAAGCACGTTGCCTGGATTTGTCCGACCTGCGCCAAGTCAATGGCCAGCGAAGGCGGCTTCAAGATCCACGTCTCTCTTCATCACGCGAACACACCTGTCCAAGTCGAGGTACCGGCCGCCGTCGCGATCGCGTCGGCGTCGACGCTTGACCCACCGTTGCCGAGGAAGACCGAGAGTGCGCGGCGATTGGTGGGAGGGATCTGGGACGTGAGGATCGAGGCCGAAGGTGCGGGCGAGTCGATCAGCCCGGCCCTCGCCGACGAGTTTCTTGCCGCCCTGCGCGACGAGGGGGCACGAGTGGCGACCACCTCCCACGGTGACAAGCGGGTCCACTATGCGGTCGAGTTGACCGTGCACGCCGATGGCGTCCTCACCGCGGTGCTCCGGGGGACTTCGCACTTCCAGGCCGCCGCCCAAGCGACCAGGTTGCCCGCGCTCAGGGTCGTGGCCATCGACGCCCGGGAGTCAGCCTCTACTGCCGACCCTTGATGGCGCTACCGTCACGTCTAGGACCGTGTATCGGCCGCCACCAGCCTGCTTGCTCGCGTACATGGCGGCGTCGGCATCGGCGATGACAGCAGCCGAGTCCCTGTGCCCACCGGCGGACACGGCGACCCCGATCGACGCGCTTATCGACGCCGTGCCGACGCTCAGTACGAACGGCGCCTCGAGGACGTCGAGGACGCGTTGGGCGATGGCATGCGCCTCATCGGCGTCGTGAAGGTCCTCGCACAGTGCGGTGAACTCGTCGCCGCCGTACCGAGCCAACGTGTCCTCCGGCCGCATCACGCGGCTGACCCGTCCCGCGGCGGAGAAGAGCAATTCGTCCCCCGCCGGGTGGCCCTGGGTGTCGTTGATTGCCTTGAAGCCGTCGAGGTCGATGAACAGCACTGCGGTCCACGACCCTTGCCGTCGCGCTCTGGCGAGGGCCTGGACCAGACGCTCGAGGAACGTGGCGCGGTTGGGGAGCTCGGTGAGGCCGTCGTGGGAGGCGCGATGGCGAAGGTCTGCATCGTCGCGTGCCTGACCCGACTCGTCCCGCAGGAGCACGATGGCGCAGGAAGGCTCCTCCGCCGCGTCGCGCACCACGGCAAGCGTCAGTGTCACCGTCGAGGCCGAGTCGGCGCTCGTGGTCAGGCCTGCGACAACTTTGATGTTCTCGAGCCGTCCGTCAGCCATTGCCGACAACGCATTCGACACACGGACCGCATCCGCATCGTCGAGCGGGTCCGTGAGCGTTCGCCCGACGAGGTCATCCTCGCCGAGGCGCGGCCAGTCCGAGCTCGCCGCGTTGACGGACAGAATCGTGCCGTCGAAGGCCACCACCAGCCCAGGCTGCGGGATCGCCTCGATGGCGCGGTGCACGGCGTCGTCCTTCGGCCGGTCGGCGACCGCAGGCACCACGCGCAACGCCCGCTCGGCGACCGGCTGGGTCGCGCATTCGAATTCCTGGTCCCCGCCTACCTCGTCCAAGGTGCTCCGTCCTCGCTGTGTGAGGGGAGCGGTTGGTCGGTCCCGGGGTCCGGGGGAACGGGCCAAGTGCCGCTGCCTACAGTGTACGTCTCCAAACTCCAGCGCGTTCAGTCATCCCGGTGGGTGTACCGTGACCGCGACACGACAGAAGCCCCAACGTGTCGGGCCATCGGCGGGCGGCTCGGGGGCGGTGCTCCAGACCCCGGTAGCGAAACCTGCAGCGCCCGAGTGCCAGGAGACCTGCCGTGGATGGCGAACGACGGCTGCGGATTCTCGCCATGCTCGTCGGCGACGGCGGGACGCAGGGCGAGACGAAGCGGTTGTGTGACGTCTGCGCGGAGGTCACCGGCATGACTGGCGCCGGCATCATGTTGATGTCACACGACACGCCGGCCGGGTCTGTGTGCACGACGAACGACGTCAGCGCCCTCGTCGAGGAGTTGCAGTACGCGCTGGGCGAGGGTCCGTGTGTCGACGCCTACCACCAGGATCGGCCCGTGCTCGAGCCCGACCTGGCCGACCCCGTCACGCCACGATGGCCCGCCTTCGCCAGCCCTGCCGTCGAGGCCGGCGTGCGAGCGGTGTTCGGCTTCCCCCTGCAGGTGGGAGCCGTCCGCCTCGGCGCCCTCAACCTCTACTGCGACCGGCCCGGCGCGCTGACCGACGACCAGCACGCCGACGCCCTGGTCATGGCCGATGTGGCCGCCCAGGCCGTGCTCGTGTTGCAGGCGGGAGCGGCGCCGGGGCAGCTGGCGGACGAGCTCGAGGCCAGTGGCGACTTCCAGTACGTCGTGCAGCAGGCGGCGGGAATGGTGGCAGCACAGCTCGACGTCAGCGTCGGCCAGGCTCTCATCCGCCTGCGCGCTTACGCGTTTGGCAACGACCAACCCCTGGTCAAGGTGGCCGAACAGGTCGTGGCGCGGACCCTGCGCTTCGACGACCAGAGCGGCGAGCAAGACTTAGGCCCGAAGTGAGAAGTGAATAGGAGAATCGAATGCCCAGAGAAGCAACGCTGGCTCGCACTTTGGTGGAGCTCGCCGACAACCTGGTCGACGACTTCGACGTCGTCGAGCTCCTGACGCTGCTGGCGGATCGCTGTGTCGAGGTGCTCGACGTCGCTGCCGCCGGGCTCATGCTGGCCGGGCCCGAAGGCGACCTGCGCGTCATGGCGTCGAGCAGTGACGCCATGCGGGTGCTCGAGCTGTTCGAGCTCCAGGCCCAAGAAGGGCCTTGTCTCGACTGCTACCGAACGGGCGAGGCGGTCCTGGGCCAGCACCTGGCCGAGGCTGACCGCCGATGGCCGAGATTCGCCGGCGAAGCCCGGCAGGCCGGGTTCCACTCCGTGCAAGCGGTGCCGATGCGCTTGCGAGGGACCGTGATCGGCGCCCTCAACCTGTTCCACGACGACGAGGGCGTCATCACCTCGATCGACACCGAGCTGGCGCAGGCGTTCGCCGACGTTGCGACCATCGCCATCCTCCAACATCGGGCCGGACTCGAAGCCCAACGCGTCAACGAGCAGCTCCAGCACGCCCTGCAGAGCCGCATCGTCATCGAGCAGGCCAAGGGCATGGTCGCGGAGCGGAGCGGGCTCGACATGCAGCAGTCCTTCGCCAAACTGCGCACCCACGCTCGCAACCACAATCTGCGCCTCGCTGACGTCGCCGAAGACGTGATCCGTGGCGCCCTGGCGGTCTCCGCTCTCGATAGCTGAGGAACGACTCGGGTCGGCCCGTTCGCCGTCGGGTGTACTCTCGACGTTGACACGACGTACATCCCCATCGTGTCGGATCCTGCTTCGGACCTTCGGCAGCCTCCGGGAGCGTTGCTCCGGACCTCGGTAGCGCGACACGCGCAGCAACCGACCGAGGGAGAACGATGTCCACGATCACCGCGTCCGGGCTCACCAAGCGCTACGGATCGACCCTGGCAGTCGACGGGCTCTCCTTCCAGGTGAGGCCGGGCCGGGTCACCGGCTTCCTTGGGCCCAACGGCGCGGGCAAGTCGACCACCCTGCGAATGGTCATGGGCCTCGATGCTCCATCCGGCGGCTCGGTGACGATCGATGGTCGGCCGTACACGTCACTCCGCCGCCCGATGTTCGAGGTCGGTGCCATGTTGGAGGCCAACGCCATCCACGACGGGCGTTCGGCGTACAACCACCTGCTGTGGGTGGCGCAGAGCAACGGCATCGGCAAGCGCCGCGTCAAGGAGGTGCTTGGCATCGTCGGCTTGGCCAAGGTCGGCAAGCGCCGGGCTGGTGGCTTCTCCATGGGAATGGGCCAACGCCTCGGCATCGGCGTCGCCCTGCTGGGCGACCCCGAGCTGTTGATCTTCGACGAGCCGGTCAACGGTCTCGACCCCGAGGGGATCGTGTGGATCCGCAACCTCATGCGCTCGCTGGCCGCGGAAGGGCGCACGGTGTTCGTGTCCAGCCACCTGATGTCGGAGATGGCGCTCACCGCGGACTACGTCATCGTGATCGGCCGGGGTCGCCTGCTGGCCGAGTCGAGCGTCGACGCGCTCATTCAGGGAAGCTCGGGGAACTTCGTGCGCGTGCGCTCCTTGCGCAACGACAAGCTGGCCACGCTGCTGGTCGGCGCCGGAGCGTCAAGCCACGTCGAAGCCGACGGCGCGCTCGCCGTCACGGGCATCGAGGCCTCGGCGATCGGAGATCTGGCGGCGGTTGAGGGCATCGCCCTGCACGAGCTGTCGCCCCAGGAAGCATCGCTGGAGGAGGCGTACATGCAGCTGACGCACGACAGTGTCGAGTACCGCGCCGACGCGCCGGGTCCGCCCCCGACCGTCGACCTGCGCTCCGGGAAGGTGGCCTGACATGTCCGTCGTCGAAGTACCCACCATGGTCGTCCCGGTGCGGATGAAGCCGAAGGGCCGAGTGGCGACGAACGTCCTGGCCTCGGAGTGGACCAAGATGCGCAGCGTCCGCTCGACCTATTGGACCTTGCTGGCGGCGGCCGTGCTGACGATCGGGCTGTCGGCGATCGTGTGCGCCGTCTACGTCGCGCAGTACGCGCACCTCTCGGCCAAGGACCGGATCGGGTTCAACGCCGCGTCGACGAGCCTGACCGGCGGGGTTCTGGCCCGGCTCGCCATCGCCGTCCTGGGTGTGCTCGTGATCACCAGCGAGTACGGCAGCGGCATGATCCGGACGACGTTCGCGGCGGTACCCCAACGCCTCACCGTCCTGGCCGCCAAGGCGGCTGTGTTCGCGGTCGTCACGCTCGAGGTGACGATGGTGGCCTGCTTCATCGCCTTCTTCACCGGCCAGGCGATCTTGTCGACCAAGGGCATCGGCGTGACCATCGATTCCCCGAACGCGCTCCGCACGGTTGTCGGCACGAGCGTGTACCTCACCGTGCTCGGGCTGCTCGCCCTCGGGATCGGCGCCCTCATCCGCAGGACGGCGGGGGCCATCACGGCGGTGGTCGGCATGATCTTCGTACTCCCAGGGCTGGCCGCGCTGCTGCCGTCGTCCCTCGACGCCGTTCCGAAGTTCCTGCCGAGCAATGCGGGACAGGCGATCATCGGCGAAAGCTCACGGTCGGGGAGTCCGGCCGGCCTTTCGCCGTGGGTCGGCCTGGGCGTGTTCATCCTCTACGCCATCGCCGCCCTGCTCGCCGCCGCGTTCACAATCGTGCGACGCGACGCCTGAGGACCTCGGACGTCACCGGGACGACCGCGGCCGCGACCAGGCCCTCACGGCGCGCCGTTCGGAGCGACATCGAGATCGTGACGAACACGGCGCCACACGTGATCGCCAGACCCGACACCTGCTTCAACGCCACGAAAGTGGCAAGCGGCAACGACACCAGCAGCGCCAGCGTGAGCACGGCAACGGTCAGATTCACGGCTGCCCAGAGCCACGTCAGGTGTCGGAACAGCCGCCGCACCGCGACGTTGGCCCGCAGGTCGGGAGTGATCTCCCAGAACTCGTGCGCCAAGCGGCCGATCAGGGGCCGTCCGACGGCGACGGAGATGACGAAGACGCCGCACATGGCGAGGTTGGCCAGGATCGGCTGGAAGAAGTAGAGGAACGAGCTTCCACTGAGGAGGGCAACCACCGTCTTGGCCGAGACACCGACCAGGCCGAGCACGAGAATGGGCGGGATCGGCTTGCGAAGCGCGAGACGGCGGGCGAGAGCACCGAACGACCAGCCGATGGCGCTGAGGTAGGCCCACCCGAGCCCTGCGAAGACAAGACAGCCGTAGAACAAGAGCGCGGGGATGATCGTTGCCTCGACGACATGGGGCCAGCATCGCCGGATGATGGTGCCGAGCACCGAGAGGCGCGAGAGAGGTGTGTCGGGATCCATGGCGACGCCGTCAGGCGGGTCGCGCCTCCATCCATTCGCGCAGGAGGGTGAGGCTGTGCGCGAGGAGGCGACTGACCTGCATCTGTCCCAGCCCGACGGCGCGGCCGATCTGGAGCTGGGTCATCTCGTCGACGAAGCGCAGGTGGAGGATGCGCTGCTCTCGAGCCGGGAGCCGCTTCACGAACGGACCGAGCACGACGCGGTCGTCGACCACGTCGAAGCCGCCGTCGTCGCTCCCCACGAGGGCCCCCACCTCGACCGCACCATCGCTGGCAGGCACGTCGAGCGATGCCGGGAAGTAGGCGAGGAGGAGATCGAGCGAACCCCGCACCTGCTCCTCGTCGGTTCCCATTCGCTCGGCGATCTCGCGGGTGGTGGGAGCCCGGCCCAGCTCGAGCGTGAGTTCGTCTTCGGCGAACGTCGTGTTGGCGAAGCGTTCCTGGAGGGCCCGCGGCACGTGCACGAGCCAGGTGCGGTCCCGGTAGTGCCGCTTCAACTCGCCGCTGATGGTGACCCACGCGTAGGTGGTGAACTTCACCCCTCGCTCAGGGTCGAACCTGTCGAGCGCCTTGAGGAGGGCCAGGAGTGCACACTGCATCAGATCGGCCTGGGGCTCCCGGTGGCGGGCGTTCTGTCTGGCCAGACTCGCCGCAAGCGGTCGGTAGGTCTCGACCAGCGACCGTCGGAGTTCGGGGTCGCGGGTGCGCCAGAACTCGACGTGAGCCTGTTCGACGTCGGCGACGTCCCAGGGTGCGCTGCGAACAGGTGCTACCCGCTGCTGCTCAGTCTGCACTCGCGGATCTCCCGGTGAGGTGCGGCATGGTGCGCCACCGGGGACCGGAGCAACGCGAGAAGTTCTTCGAAGTGTACCCCCGCGACGACGGCCCTGCCGAGGGGGGGTTTGGCAGGGCCGGTCGTCGGGGGTTCGCAGCGCAGTCGTCACCGCGACACGCCGAATGGGCTGCTACCCCCTGCCTCCGGTCCTGAAGCATCGACGAGACGAAGGAGCGCCGACACCTCGAGAGGCTTCTTCAGGAAACCATCGGCGCCGGCCTCTCGAGCAGCTTCACGGGTCGCCGCGTCGTCTCGGAACGAGCAGACAAGGATCCGAAGGTCGGGAAAGCCTTCACGCAAGGCGGCGATCGCAGCCAGGCCTTCCGTGACCGGCATCTGGATCTCGACGAGCGCGGCGTCGGCCTGCTCGGACCGAATCTGTACCACCGCCGCGCCGAGGTCGGCGGCCACGCCGACGACGGCGAGCGCCGGGCATCCTCCGATGAGCAGGCGGGTAACCGCCCTTCGTTCCGAGCGCGGATCGATGAGGACGATCCGACGGGCGGGCTGGGTGTGCGCGTCGTCAGGCGGCGTGCCCTCTCCGAAGGGCGCCAGGAGCGCGCTCGTCACCCGTCGCTCCCGTGCCACTCGACCAACAGGACCGTGGCGTCGTCCCTGAGGGCCGAGTCCTGGTGGTCGAGCACACTTCGCACGATCCGCCGGACGATCTCCTCGGGCGGCAACTGGTTGGAAGCGCACTGCCCGGTGAGATCGACGAGGCGGTCGATACCGAACTCCTCGCCATCGGGGGTGCGGGCCTCGATGATGCCGTCGGTGAAGAACAGAACGCCGTCTCCCTGCTCGAGGGCCTCCTGGGCGGGCGAGGCAGGCTCCTCCCCGAGCCCCCACGGCAACGTGAGCACACCTTCGAGTTGGCCGATCGCCTGACCGTTGCGAACGAGCAGCGGGCGAGGATGACCGGCGTTGATCCAGCTCAAGGTGCCCGTCTCCAGCTCGAGCTGTGCCAGCTGCCCGGTAGCAAACGCCTCACCGCCGAACTGCCGCTCGAGCAGCTCGTTGATCGACGTGCAGATGTTGGTCAGCGCTCGTCCCTCCCGGCGCGCGTGCCGGTAGCACCCCACGACGAGGGAGGCGATCGACGCGGACGTCACCCCGTGGCCCATGGCATCGATCAGCGCCACATCCAGGACCGGTCCATTCAGCGCGTAGTCGAAGCAGTCACCACCGACGTCGTAGGCAGGTTCGAGCCGGGCTGCGACACTGCAGCGGGGCGTGCGCAATACGAGCGGCGGCAGGAGATCCCACTGCATGCTGGCAGCCAGCGACATCGCCTTGCGTCGGCGGTGGAGCTGGTACAGATCGGTGCACCGGGTGTGCGCCGCGATCAGATAGCCCGCGAGTATGCCGATGTCCGCGCACTGCGCCACGGCGCCGGCGTCGGGGCTGTCGAGGGTCATCGCCAGTACGCCCGTGCGGTCGGAGCCCTCGATGATCGGCACCCACACCCGCGTCCCGTCGGGGCGCTCGGCCGTGACCGGGCTCCGTGTCAGGAAGGCCCGCCCCGCCACTGTCGTGGCCACTTCCTCGGGTTGAGGCACATCTGCGTGAGCGGCCCGATCCGGAAGGGGCTCCAGCACCCTCTGCTCGAAGTCGACGAGATAGGCGACGATGTCGGTGGCACCGAAGTCACGCGCCGCCACCGCCAACAAGTCGACCATCGCGGCCGGATCGGCAGTCTGAGCGGAGCGGAGAACGGTGACCAGATCCACCCCTGCGCTCATCAGAGCTGCCGAGAGGACCAGAGAAGGGCAGCGAGTACCACCGAGGTGAGGCCGACGGCCAACCCGACGATCCACCCGGCGACGTTCTGGCTGACGAGAATTGCACCGAGGATCGTGGCCAGGCCGATGATGCCGCCGGTCGCGAGCACGCGCATCGACACGCGCTCGATCGCGGTGCGACGTCGAGCCCGCCCCGGAATCATCCCCTGCGCTGCCCCGCCGGACGAGCGGCCCGAGGTGGATGAGGGCCCTGCCGACACCTCGTTCGGGTGTCGTTCCGACCGAGTGTCCGGACCAACCATCACCACGACTCCTGACATGTCCATGCGTACAGACTTCGACGCGCTGCCAGGGTCTGGAGCACCGCTTCCCAGGTCGGCGACCGAGGATTCGCTGTCCTCACGCTACACCCAGCCAAAGGCTGTCCCGGTCCGGCGCCACGGGTCATCTGCGACTGTCAGAACGTCCGTCGGCGCGCGACCGCGGGCATCGTCCGCATCAGGATGGCCAGGTCTGTTCGCAGCGACAGCCGGTTGACGTAATCGAGGTCGAGCGAGGTCGCGGCGTGCATGGGAGCGTCCCGCTGCCCTGACACCTGCCACAGGCCTGTCATGCCCGGCCTCACCTGGTGGCGGGCGTGTTGCCAAGGCTCGTAGCGGTCAACCACCACCGAGAGCTCGGGTCTCGGTCCCACCAGGCTCATCTCGCCCCGAAGGACGTTCAGCAGTTGGGGGAGCTCATCGAGGCTCAGCGACCGCAGCCGCAAGCCGAGGCGCGTGTGACGGGGATCCGTCTGGTCCTTGTGGCTACAACGCCGCTCAGCGCCCACGAACGGGACGGCGTGCAGACGACGGTCCGCGGCCATGGTGCGGAACTTGTAGATCGAGAACGGCCGGCCCGCCTGGCCGACACGCTCCTGTCGGAACAACACGCCCTTCCCGAGGCTGATGCGCACGAGGATCGCCACGAGCAGCATGAGCGGCAGCACGATCGCCAGCAATACGAGCGCCAGACTCTGGTCGACAAGGGGCTTGAGCACGGCCTCGTAGAGGCTGGCTCGTCTCACGCGACCGGACCCGTGGTCAGGCATGTCGTGGATGACGCCGGTGCGAGCGCCGGCTCACACGCCGCAGGAGGTAGCCGGCCAGGACCGCCGCCAGGCCGGCGGCGAGTATCGCCATGATGCCGAGCCCGGTGCGCGCCAACGGTCCGACACCCGAGGTACCCGTGGCGGAGGGTGCCGAGGGCCGGGTGAAGGAGGTTCCCTGCACGGCCGCGCCGGCCCCGGCGACGTTGAATTCGGGATCGCACAGCTGCCCGGAGGGCGAGGCGGCCACCGCCAAGCCATAGCTCCCCGGCGCCAGCGCAGGAAGCGTGAACATGACGTCGAGGTTGCCGTCCGTCGTGTCGACGACGAACACGACGTGGCCGTCGATGCTCCCGGTGAGCTGGTCCCCCGGCGTGAAGCCGGTGGCCACGACTCGCTCGCGACCCTGGACGGCGACGGTTGCCGTGCACACCGGCGCCGGTTGACACGGCTGGGCGCCGGTATACGGGTCGCGCGGCAGGCAGTCGGTTTGCGCCTGCGCCGGCGATGTTGCAGTCACCATCACGCCGACGAGCACGAGCATTCCCGCCAGGACGGCGGCTGATCTCTTGATGCTGAACATGGTGTCGGTCTCTCGCCACGCCTAGGGAGCGGGTCAGACCTCGCACCACACCGTGCACTGGCAGCGCCGGCGTTGGCCGACTCTTACCCCCGAGAGTGCTCCGACGAAACCCGTCCGTCAGCCCCTCCTCGACGAAGCCGTACGCCTCGATCGAGTGACCTGCATCCTGCCTACTGCAGCTGCTGGGCCGGCCCGATCTGAGGCACCTGCGTCTTCACCGTCTGGACCACCGGCGCTTGTCCGTACGTCGGGACCGTGGTTCGTGCCGCCCAACCGCAGCCCGCCTTCTGACCGGCCTCGAGAGCTGCATCCGCGAGCACCAGCCAGTTGTCCCTGGCGCCCGTCTGACCGTTCTTGTCGGCGATCCCGGCCTGCTTGACGTCGTTGGCGAACTGACCCCAGATCCCCTCGCACGGGTCGACCTGCTGCAGCTGCTGTCGCTGCGCCTCACCGCTGGTCTGGTACTTGTGCGTGTTCTTGCTGGCGAACGCAGCCCCGGTCATACCGGCGCTGGCTGCCGTCGACACCGCCAGTGCAACAGCGGCCTTCTTGATGATTGCGAGCTTCATGACCATCTCCCTTTTGTTTTGTTTGTGTGTGTGTTGCCTTGGGAGAAGCGTGCGCTCGCGGGCAGGTGGGGAGAATCGCCGCGCCGGTGACACTTTGGTGAGAGGGCGCGAGGGTTTCCTTACCGTTTGGTCAGGTGCGCCGGCGCCGGCGCCGCCGCGCCCAGGTCACCACCAGGGCGACGACGGCGACCGCGCCCACCGTCAGGGTGATGCCAGCGTTTCGACCTGACGATGAGTCGGTGTGGCGGCCCTTCGGCGCCGGGGAGCGCCGCAGCGGGAAACTCACCCGCGCTTTGGCGGTGCGCACCGTCACCCCCGACCGCAAGACGACTTCGGCGTCCCAGCTGCCTCGCGGCACGGCGCTGTCAATCGGCACGCGTACAGGCTCCGCCTCGGCGATCCCCAGGGTGGGGCCGAGCCGGGCGGCGAACGGTCCGGCGGTCCGCCCGCCCGGGCCGCGGCTCAGCAAGACGTAGCCGCTGAGGTCCAGCGCTCGCCCGCCGGTGTTGCGCACCGACGCCGTGACGGTGACCGCGCCTGCTGCGGTCCCGCCGCCTTCGAGCGAGGTGATGGCGAAGTCCGTCGCCGGCTCGTCGCCTGGGCCGATGGAGAGATAGATACGTACGCCGACCCGGTTCACGGCGAGGAGCCCGCTGCGGGAGGACGCGTCGGCCACCTCCGCCCACACCACCGCATAGCGCTCGCCCGAGGTCGCACCGGCGGGCACCGCGATCGTGACGGTCGCCTCTCCCCTGGCTCCGGCGGCGAGTCGCACGCTGGGCGGCGACACCGTGGTCCAGCCCGTGAGCTCATTGGCGGCTCGAGCGTCACCGAATCGGAACTCGCCGCCGCCGATGTCAGCCGCCGCCGCGTACAACCCGATTGACTGAGGTTGTGCCGTGTCATTGCGCACCTCGACCTGGCGAACAATCGTCGTCGCCGGCGCGACATGGTCGACGATGTAGGACCGCGCTCGGGGGTCGTCGGTCCGGCTCGCCGTTGTGTCGACCAGGCGAAACCCGATCGTCTGCGG